>Ga0306923_10002980_pt1 | contig 15760 bp, 16 predicted proteins | sample sta12Can44000108_FD_203841 | JGI IMG/M metagenome (GOLD analysis project Ga0306923, IMG submission 203841) | Lab enrichment of tropical soil microbial communities from Luquillo Experimental Forest, Puerto Rico - statanox.12C.anox.44.000.108 (v2)... | ecosystem: Environmental > Terrestrial >... | reverse complement strand
GATCTCGTCGAGTGGCAGTTGCGTGTTGCTTTCGGCGAAGCGCTGCCGCTGAAGCAAGACCAGATCGTGATCAATGGCCACGCCATCGAGGCGCGCCTCTATGCCGAAAATCCGGCCAGGAATTTCATGCCCTCGGTCGGCAAGATCCGAACCTGGCACCTCCCGTCGGCGTCCGATGGCCTTCGCATCGATGCCGGTTACCGCCAAGGCGATGCGGTTTCACCATATTACGACGCGATGCTTGCCAAGATGATTGCCTGGGCACCGACCCGCCAAGCTGCGATCGATCGGCTTAACCGGGGACTGGAAGACACCGACATCCGCGGGATTGTCAGCAACGTTTCTTTCCTGTCGGCGCTGGTTGCGCATCGAAAAGTTCGCGCGAACGTCATCGATACCGGCTTCATAGAACGCGAATTGAAGGAGCTGGCGCCGGCCCCTTCGGTGCCAGGCGATCTCGAACTTGGCGCCGCAGTCGCGGCGATCCTCGGCGAGGAGGCGCAAGCCGCCGGCAGAGAGGCCCCTTCGCCCTGGAAGACCTTCGGCTGGATGCCGGTGGGCCGCCGGCAGCGGGTGTTCGGCTTCCGGAGCGGGCAGGGAGCCGAACAGAAAGTAACGCTGCGCTATGGCAATGGCCCCACGACGGTGACGGTCGGGACGCGCGAAATCAACTTCGCTTCAGTGGCCTCGGAAGACGGCTGCCACGATTTAACGCTCGACGGCATCAAGTCCCGTGTCTTTGTCCTCGTTGAGGGCCACGAACTCTATTTGCGGACGCCCAACGGCCGCTTTGAAATGCATTGGATCGATCCCTTCGGCGGCGAAACGGAAGAGCAGGTTGGGGAGGACAAGATCGTCGCACCCTTGCCTGGTACGGTCGTTGCCTTGCTTGCCCGGGAGGGCGCTGCATTGGAGAAGGGCGCGCCGATTCTGACGCTGGAGGTGATGAAGATGGAACAGACCTTGCGTGCACCCTTTGCGGGCGTATTGAAGGTCATCAAATGCAAGGTAGGCGATATCGTCCAGGAAGGCGTGGAACTCGCCGAAGTCGAACCGATCCACCAGCATGGATGAATCATGAGCGATGCCGTAAGCATCGTCGAGATGGGCCCGCGTGACGGCCTGCAAAACGAGAAGACGCCGGTCAGCGTCGGCGACCGCATCAGCTTTATCGAACGACTGCTCGGCGCTGGCCTGCGCACGATCGAGGTCGGCGCCTTCGTGTCGCCGAAGGCCATCCCCCAGATGGTGGCCTCAGACGAAGTGTTGCGCGGCCTCAATCATCTGCCCGGTGAGTTTCACGTCCTGGTCCCGAATGAGAAGGGCTATGAGGCCGCGCGCGACGCAGGCGCCAAGGTGGTTTCGGTGTTCGCAGCGGCCTCCGAGGGCTTTTCGCGCACCAACATCAATTGCTCGATTGCGGAATCGATTGCGCGCTTCGAGCCTGTGCTGGTGCGCGCCAAGGCCGACGGCGTCAAAGTGCGAGGCTACGTCTCTTGCGTGCTTGGCTGTCCCTTCGAGGGAGAGGTCAAGCCGAAGGCCGTGGCCGATGTGGCCAGGAAACTGTGGCAGCTCGGCTGCTACGAAATATCGCTTGGAGACACCATAGGCGTGGGCACGCCGCTAAAAGCCAAGGCGATGCTGCGTGCGGTCGGTGCTCATGTGCCGGTCGCGAATTTGGCCATGCATTTTCATGATACTTACGGCCAGGCGCTCGCAAACCTCTATGCGGGAATGGAGGAAGGCGTTCGCGTGATCGATTCTGCCGCAGGCGGTCTCGGCGGTTGTCCGTTTGCGCCGGGCGCCACGGGCAATGTCGCAACCGAAGATGTTATCTACATGCTCGAGGGCATGGGAATCGCAACCGGCATTGACATGCAAAGGCTGCTTGTCGCCACCAACGAAATCACCCGTCTGATCGGTCGACCGCCGGCCAGCCGCGTGGCGACAGCGCTGAATGCGAAGACCAGGCAAGCAAGCGGCAGCCGATAGAAGGTCCCCGTCGGCCGCTTATTATTACCGGCTCGTGTCCGGTCCCATCACGAGATTGGGCAGCCAGGTAGATATTTCGGGCACGACGCAAAGTACGAGCACGGCGGTCGTCATCAGGAGCACGAAAGGCAACGTGCCCCAGATCACCTCGCTTAACGGGATATCGGGCGCGACGTTACGGATCACAAAGATGTTGAGACCGACCGGCGGATGAATCAGCCCCATCTCCATCACGATGGTCATGACTACGCCAAACCAGATGATGTCGAAGTTTGCTGCCCGCAACGGCGGCAGGATAATCGGCGCCGTCATCAAAATGATCGACACGGGTGGCAGAAAGAATCCGAGCACGACAACCATCGAGAGAATTGCGGCCAACAGCGCCCAGCGCGGCAGTTGCATGGCGACAATCGCTTCCGCCGCCGATTGCGAGATGTGCAGATAGCTCATCACATAAGAATAGAGCAGCGACATTCCGATGATCATCATCAGCATCGTCGATTCGCGGATTGTCGCGGTGAGGATCGGCGCCAGCTCCGTCGGCCGCCACACGCCATAGATCAGCGCGATCAACGCAAGCGCCAAGAGTCCTCCGAGACCGGCCGTCTCGGAGGGAGTTGCATAGCCACCGTAAAGTGCAATCATCACGCCGGTCAAAAGCAGCACGAACGGAATAACGCGCGGCAGCATGCTGAAGCGTTGCGCCAGGCTGAACTCGTCGCGCCGAAGAATGGCCGAGGCGACGCCACCCTTCTCATAGGCCAGGCGCGCTTCCGCATATTCCCGGCGAAATCGGATCACCGCATAGGCGCCGAACAACGTAACCAGCAGCAGGCCCGGCCCAATGCCGGCGAGGAACAGCCGGCCCAGGGATTTTTCCGCGGCGACGGCAAACAGGATCATGGTGATCGATGGCGGCAGCAGGATGCCCAGGGTGCCGCCTGCGGCGATGATGCCGGCCGCGAAGCCGCCGGAATAGCCGCGCTTGCGCATCTCGGGAATGCCGGCCGAGCCAATCGCCGAGCAGGTGGCCGGCGAAGAGCCTGCCATGGCCGCAAACAGCGCGCAGGCAAAAACGTTGGCAACCCCGAGTCCGCCCGGGATGCGGTGCAACCATGCGTGCAATGCCGAATAGAGGTCCGCGCCCGCGCGCGACCGGCCGATTGCCGCTCCTTTTAAAATAAACAGCGGGATCGACAGCAGCGTGATAGAGGCCATTTCCTCGTACACGTTCTGCGTCACCGTATCGAGCGAGGCAGCCGGCATGTAAATACCCATGAACACGACAGCAACGGCACCAAGCGCAAACGCGATCGGCATGCCCGAAAACATCGCGGCGAGCGTCGCCAGCCCATAGCTTATGCCGATTCCGAACACCGTCATCGCCGCGACGCCCCAATTAGCGGAGCCAATATCTGCAGCAAGATCTGCGCACAGAGCAGCGTCATGCCACAGGCCATCAGGCCATAGGGGATCGACAGCGGTGGTGACCACATCGAGTTTGAAACCTGACCATCGTTGTAGGCCTCGAAGGCCAATGTCCAGGATTTCCAGGTGAAGAAGACGCAGAACAGGAGACTTGTAACGTCGACCAGCCAGAGCCGGATCCGGTTGGCAAACGGCGACAGCAGCCCAACGAAGGCCTCGATGCCAATATGACCGCGGTTACTCTGCACATAGCCTGCGGTCATGAAGGTCGCGCCGACCAGAAGGAACACGGCCGCTTCGTCCTGCCAATAATTCGCAGCCTGGAACAGCGCGCGACCGAGCACGCTGTAACTCAGGACGATGCAGGCCGCGATCAGCGCAAGCGCCGCAAAGACGACGATGACTTTGTTGCACAAGGATAGAATGCGCTCGAGCGCCGCCACGAGCGCATTCCTCCCGACCGCCTCGGAAAATTTCTGACGATCCCCCAGCGGACCATGCATCATGCGGAAACGTCGGATGCAAGCTTCAGCAGATTGGCAGACATCGCAGTCTTGGCAGCATAATCCTTCCAGGCGGTGTCGCGGGCGATGTCGCGCCACTTGCCGACGGTCTTTATATCGAGCGGACTTACCTTGCAGCCGGCCTTCGCATAGACCTTGGCGACCTCGATATCGTCATCCTGGGCGCCATTCTTGCCGAATGCCTCGAGTTCGGCGCCCACGCTTCGGATGATGTCCTGATGCGCCTTCGGCAAGCCGTCGAACACCGATCGCGACATCATCAGGGGCTCCAACATGAACCAGTAGGAGGCGCCCGCGCCCGAAGTCAGCGACTTCGAGACTTCCTCCAGGCGGAAGGAAATGAGGCTGGTGGAAGACGTGATCCCGGCATCGCAAGCGCCTGTCTGCATTGCCGCATAGATTTCATTTGAGGGCACAGACAGGACGGAGGCGCCGGCGGTCTGGAGCACCATGTCCATTTCACGAGAACCGCCGCGCACCTTCAAGCCCTTGGCGTCTTCGGGAGCAACGATCGGGCGCGAACGGCTGGCGACGCCGCCAGCCTGCCAGACCCAGGTGAGGAGCAGGATGCCCTTGTCAGCGAGGAAGTCAGTTAGTGCCTTGCCGACCGGCTCCTTCTTCCAACGCAATCCCTGGTCGTAGGTTGCGACCAGGCCCGGCATCAGGCCGATATTGGTCTCCGGCAACTCACCGCCAGCGTAGGGCATCGGATAAAGGCTGATATCAAGGGCGCCTTTCCGCATCGCGGAAAATTGAGCGTTCGTCTTGATCAGCGAGGAATTTGGATAGATCTCGGCCGAAATGTCGCCGCCCGAGCGCTTGGCTATTTCTGCAGCGAATATGCGGCAAAGCCGATCCCGAAAATCGCCCTTGTCGACGGTGCCGCCGGGAAACTGGTGCGAAATCTTCAGCGTGGTGGAGGCCTTGGCCGTGCCGATTCCAAAACGCAGAATGGCGGGTGCGGCAAGCATGGAGGTGACGACGTGACGGCGCGTGAGCATTGATGTTTTTCCCTGAAAGCTTCGTTTTGATTGGTGGGTGCTGGGCGCGGCGAACGCCCGAGAAAGGGCTTTAGTCGCCCCCGAGGCACCCTCGATCCTGATACCGGAGGTTGTTGCGCCGCACACTTGCCTCAATAATCAGGCGCGTAAAAGGGCGCCAGCAGGTCTTTCACGGGCGAAAATGTGTCGAACTTCTGCATTGACGAGCCCGATTACGCGAAAAAACGGCCTGTGTGGGAAATTTTTGCGGCGGGATGTAACAAAGGCGAATGCGGTCACGTCGAGGAGATAGGCGGCATCCGTCGCTTTCCAAAAACCACTCTTCGAAGGGAATATCCACAATGACCATTCGCACTCGCGTCGCGCTCGGAATTTCGGCTGCTGCCCTGTCGCTCAGCCTGGCATTTGCGCCCGTGGCCTTCGCCGCCGACGACATGAAGAAGGACGACGGCATGAAGAAGGACTCAATGTCCAAGGATTCGATGTCCAAGGACTCCATGAAGAAGGACGACGGAATGAAGAAGGACTCAATGTCCAAGGACTCGATGAAAAAAGACGACGGAATGAAAAAGTAACTAAGGTCGCTGTTTTCTTTACTGGCAGGCTCGTCTCGCTAAGGAGGCGGGCCTGTCTTCATTTAGTTCACGCTTCCGTTAATACTTCTTTTTCTTCTTGCCACGATCCTTGCGGGCGGCGTAGCGCGCATCACGGCGCGCCTTCTGTTCGGCCTCGAGTGCAGCTTGTCGCGCTGCTACCTCTTCCTGCTCGCGAGCCAGGCGCGCGGCTTCCGCCGCTGCAGCCTCGTCCTCGCGGCGCTTCTGTTCGGTCAAGTGGTGCTCTCGCGCCAGTCGCGCACGCTCACGGTTAGCCGCAACCGCTTCGCGCTCGGACCGCCGTTTGGCGACTGCGGGATCGTCAGGCCCGGGTTGGGCACGGAATTTGTTCAGAAGATTTTTCTTTGCCAGCTGCGCTGCTTTCTGTCGGTCGGCGAAGCCGGGTTCCTTAAATCCACCCATTCAACGAGCCCTATTACTCAATCCTGTCTACGAGGCCAGCGAAAGGGCGCTCGCAATCCGAAGCGGTGTATAGCGGGCCGGTCATGAACGCCACCCATTATCCCGGATGTCCCACCGATAGATTGGGAATAACCGGTCCCAAGGACCGGTCTGGAAAGTGGAGACACTAAATCCGCGGGGTCTTTGTGATTTTGGTCACAGGGCAGATTGCCAAGCGGCTTTACGTTTCGCTGAGACTCGAAAGAGGAGGGACGGCAATGACTGGTTTTTGGCACGATCGGAGGGCGCTGACTTTGATCGGAGCGACGCTGGTTTGCGGCGCCACGGCCGCTGTTTCGATCGCTCTGACGTTTGCACAGCCGGTGTCCAGTTCGATGCTCGGCGCCGAATGGCAATGCCATCACGTGGCAATCATGACGACCTGCACCCGCATCAGCCGCGTTGAGCCGACAACTCATCACGTTCGCGTAACTCCAGGCGATTTGAAGCGGGTCTGACGGTCGGGGAACGGTTATGGTATGATCGCAACTGCCGTTTCATGATCCCAAAGTACCATTCCATGACCGAGCCTGAACCAGGGGATGGCAGGCGCGGAGCGATCGCCGGCTTGATTATCGCGGTTGCTCTCCTCGCGGTCGGCATTTGGCTCGCCCACGAGCTCACCGCCGCCAGCAAGCTGCAGGATTGCGTGATGTCTGGACGCAGCAACTGCAACGTGATCGAACCAGCTCAATAAAAATGGCCGGCCTGAAGGGGCATTTCTGCTCCCGGGGAAGCCGACTTATACGCGAATCACAGCGCATGGTTCGCGGTCCCGTCTTTGCCAAAACGAGGACGCAAAATTGTCGCGATCTTACGAATTCGTAGCGAGACAAGGCGCTAGTGTCCCGAATCCGAAGTTCGTATCATTGTGCAGCGGGCTCCTCTGCGAACTTCGGATTCGAAAGGACACTAGAAAACATCTAATTCTAGTGTGGTTTTGGTTCGGAAGTTCTCTTGACGGGCTCGCGGTAAAATGAAGAGAACTTCCGAACCACCACGCTAGAAAGGCTTTCTGCAAGGTTGCCCGTGTCAGCGATCGACGTGACAAGGGCTTCACGTGCCACCGAACGGCAAAAAGGGGTTTTGCAAGAATGAGCGCCTCCCTCCGATCGAATTTTGTTTTTCCACTGGCATCGCTGTTGACCGTTTTTGCTTTCACAGCGCATGCCCAGGAGCAAGGCGGCCATAGACTGCCGCCGGGACCACCCGGCAACTCTCAAGTTCAGGCGTCGAGACCGGTGCATCCGCCTGCTGGTGTACCTGGTGCAAGGGGCCCCGACTATCGCTACGCGCACGGCGCCATCGTAGCCCACGATTTCGGCGGCCACGCCTATCGCGGCCGACTAGCCTGGGAGGGCGGGCGTTGGCGCCACGAAGTCCACAACGGTCGCAATGGTTGGTGGTGGGATGTTGGCGGCGTCTGGTACTACTACCCCGCCGCGATCGAAGGACCGCCGCCTTATGTGTCCGAGGACTTTGTGGATGATGTGGTCTACGCCGATGTCCCACCGCCAGGAGCTTACCCGGCTCCGCCGCCCGGTGCCTACTATGCGCCACCTCCGCCTCCGCCACCCGATCCGGCCGCGAGCGCGGTTGGGGGGGCCGTGGTGGGAGGTCTTCTGGGTGGAATCTTGACTGGCAGGGCGTCAGGCGCAGCAGCGGGCGCTGTTATCGGCGGCGCGACTGGCGCAATCGCCGGCGCCACTGCGGCGTCGAGGCCCGGCTACTACTTTGCGCAAGGCAGCTGTTACTACCGCTATCCGTCGGGCCAGTACGTGCCGGCCGATCCGCGCTGGTGCTACTGAGCAGCGGTGCGTTGATTTCAAGGGCCGGGGCGCTACTTTGTTTTGCGCCCCGGCCCTTGTTTTGTGCGTCCTTTTTGAACGAATTTCAGTTCACCCCGAGCGCCTACGCAGCTTGCACGGCGCCACGGCGCGAAAGCCAGCTCGGTATCTCCAGATAGCAGGAGCCGTTCGCCGCCATCGCCGCCACCGTCCATTTGCTCGGGTGCCGCTCCTTGCCGACAAACACCCAGTCGTCTGCGGCTTGCGGCGGCTGATCCAGCAGGGTTCTTAACCAGGCCGACCCTACGCCTTGGGGCAGGCGATCCGATTTCATTTGGTAGAGGTCGTAGACCGGGGCGCGCATCTCGTTGCTCCTCAGTGAAGGCCGGCCTGAGGTTCCAATGAGGTCGCGGCGAAAATTTGGGCCTGTTGAGACAAGGATGTGACAACTTGGAGACGCCTGGTCCGGGATTTGTGGCCCGTGGACCTCGGGAACCACCGGGCGGCTTACATGCTGCGTCGCAATTTTGTTTCCACTAATCCGATGTCATGCGGGGGCGGCTTGGTGGCCGTCTCGACCACCATCCCGAAGTTTTGCGAACCCAATGCGACCCGAATGAGGTCCACCAGAGTTCTGGTCCCCGTCTTTCTCTTGATCGCGGCGCGATGATCCTCGATTGTGCGCGGGCTCAGGGAAAACAGCAGCCCGATTTCCTTGGTCGACTTGCCCAGCAACAATTGGCGAAGGATCTGTTGCTCGCGACTTGAAAGTGGAACTCGTCCCGGAAGGTTCAAGGAAATAGCGGCGGCCAGTCTGTCGCTTTGATCCTTGATGCTTCGCGCAATCGCCTCGTTCACGCGATTGACCAGTTCATCTCTGCCGATGGACCGTTCGATAAAGTCAATGGCGCCGCCCTTGAAAGCGTCGACCGCGGACCCCACGGTCGGCCTTTCAGATACGACGATGATGGGCGCTGGATACTTCTTTTCCCGAAGTTCCCTCAGGATTTCCAGACCTGACTTCCCAGGAAGATTCATGCCGAGCAGAATGCAACTGGGGTAGCGACGGCGGGCAGCCGCCAGCAGCGCTTCGCCATCGGCGAAGGATGAAACCCTGTAACCCGCCGTCGTCAGGGCGATCGCAAACGCCTGTCGAATTCCAGCATCAATTTCAGCTATCAATATTTCCGAACGAGTCATCGCAATTGCCCATGCTGCATCCACACTGCTTGTAATTGAGGGGCCGGCCTTGATTTGCATCAAAGGCCGGTGCCGCAGCTTGGCGACGATGGCTAGGATTTCCATCAAGCCAGGGAGGCAACGATGGCCAGCAACGCGCACTTTTATCTCAATTGGGCGAAGGAACGGATCGACGAAATGGATGCCGTCCTGACGTCACTTCAGAGCCGAGCTACGCAGGTCAGCGCGGAATCCCGTGCGGCGGCCGATCAGCTTGTCGCGGATTTGCGCAGCAAACGAGACGCGTTTCAGAACGATCTGAGGCGGCAGGCCGAGGCGGGCGAAGCCGCCTGGGCGCAATCGAGGGCCAAACTGGAATCGGATTGGAACGCCTTCCAGGCTGACGTCAAGAAATACGTCGAGGATTTCGGGCGCCAGATGAAGCAGCAGCAGACGACATTTCAGGATATCGCCGCCGCGCAATTGAAGGCTTGGCGCGAGGCAGCCGACAGGTTTCAGGCTGCGGCGGCCGATTTGGCGGTTGACCGCCGGGCAAGGATGGAGGCGACCGTACAGCAGATGAAGGCCGATGCCTCCGCCGCTGAAGCAAATTTCCAGAAGCTTGCGAAAGCAGGGACTGAATCATGGGCGGCTTTGAGCGCGGCCTTGACCGACTCTCGCGCGGCGTTTGACCGCGCGAACCGGACGGCGTGGGATGCTTTCAAGCGCGCAACAAGCGGTGAGTGAGAATAGCTCGATAGCGCTCGATGTCAGGGATTAGAGTCCGCCGGCTCGCTGGCGTCGCCATGGCTTGCAAGCGGCTGCCGTAAACCTGCAGGCGGAGGCGTTGCAAAGGAATGGGGCGGCGGGGCCGTTGCGTTCGCCGCAACTTGGCGGCACGGCGGCGGGGCGGGTTGTCGACCTGCTTGAAAAGGTCAAGCCAAATCGCAAGCAGGTCCTTGTGCTTTCGAACCCTGCGTGGCGTTTTCGTCCGGGCGCGGTCTGACCGATTCCCCATGGACGTCAAAAATGGGCCACGAATATTTAAAATTCGTTTAGAAACAGGACCCGCGGGTGTGAACTCGGCCCGGCCACCGCTTCCCGGCCTCTCAATCCGGGTCAACAGGTCCATCCAAATGCTGAACAAGGGGTAACATTTTTCGGACTCCCACGTTCAAAACCGGTGCTCAAGCGCATTGTTTAAGCCGGCAATTTCTGGCAATTGGCGAATCGCCGATGCACCCGACGGACCGTCCCATTCTCCCAGCAGCCGATGCTCTTTTACGAACCAGCATTTGCAACATTCTTCTGCGCCACTTATGCGCTCTATCTGCTGGCAATCGGCGCGCTCTCCAGGAAATGGATACTGCTGATCGCGAGCCTGTTGTTCTATTTCTGGGGCGAGCCGGTTTTTGTGCTGGTTCTGCTCCTGAGCGCTTTCGTTGACTATGCGCTTTCCTTCCATCTCAATGAGCCGACTCCCAAAGCTCGGCAAAAAATCGCGCTGGCTGCAGGGCTCGGCTTGAATCTCGGAATTCTCGTGCTTTACAAGTACGCGGATTTTCTGATCACCAATCTGAACTACCTGTTCTCGCCGTTCGGCGCGAATCTAATTCCGCTGCTGCATATTGCACTTCCCATCGGCGTCTCCTTCGTTGTTTTTGAGAAGATCACCTACCTCGTTGATACCTGGCGTGGCGTATCTCGCCGTGCCGAGTCGTTGTTGGACTACTGCCTGTTCGTGATGTTCTTCCCAAAGCTGCTTGCGGGGCCGATCCTCAAGTATCACGAGATGAAGGATCAAATCGCCAAGCCGGCGCCGATTGAGTGGAGCGACTTCGGACTGGGCTTTGTTCGGTTTGCTCGCGGGATGGGACGAAAGCTCCTGATCGCCGATCCGCTTGGTTCGTTTGTGAACAAAGCTTTCGATAACGGGCCGGCCGCGTTGAGTCCGGGCTACGCATGGCTGGCGATCGGTTGCTTTACTATCCAAATCTACTTTGACTTCGCCGGCTATTCGGACATGGCCATCGGGCTGGCGCGCATGCTGGGGTTTCGCCTCAGAGAAAATTTCAACTCGCCTTACATTTCTCAATCGCTGACCGAGTTCTGGCAGCGATGGCACATGTCGCTGACCAGTTGGATCAGGGACTACTTGTACATACCGCTCGGAGGCAATCGGCGGGGCAACCTGCGCACCTACGTCAATCTTTGGATCTGCTTCCTGCTCTCCGGCTTGTGGCATGGTGCGAGCTGGAACTTCGTGCTGTGGGGCGCCTACAACGGATTGTTCCTGACCCTTGACCGCATATTCCTCCAGCAGGCGTTAGCCCGCTGTGGCGCGGTGGTCGCAAGGGCAGCCACCCTGTTTATTGTCGTCATCGGGTGGGCTATCTTTCGGTCCGAGCAACCAGGTAGTCTCGGTCGATTTGTGTTTTCGCTATTTGCGACCCAGTCTGGAGCAACCAATTTGGAAGTCCCACCTGAAGTACCGTTGGCGCTGCTGGCGGGCGTGGTGATCTCCCTGTTTCCGGCGACGCGTCTTTCGGGCGTCGTTGCCCGAATATATGAGCAACAGGTCTGGTTGCGCATAGTCACCTGGGCCGTGCTGGTAGTCATCTTTATCCTCGCGCTCGCGCGTGCGTTCGCAATGCCATTCCAACCTTTTATCTACTTCAGGTTCTGACAATGAGCCGCCTCGCGCTTCGGCAACCTGCGTCCCGTTTTGCTTTTATTGCGCTCCTCCTGCTGCTCCCCCTGATCAGTGCCTGGAACATGGCCGTCGGGCCGCAACGTGAAATCAAGATCGGACCCAAGCTTGGCGGAGTCACACGTGAGGATCCGATAGTTCTTTCGTGGTCTTCGATCTGGGACGGCAGCTTTCAGAAGACGGTCAGCAGCAGAATTGCCGAGGCCTTTGCCTTTCGCCCGCTGCTCATTCGCGTCAACAACGAGGTTCGTGCTGAATTGTTCGGCGATCTGACCGCGCCTTACGTCGTTCGCGGGGCCAGGGGACACCTGATAGGGCGACTTTATCTCGACGAATATTGCGCTCGCACCGAGGACATGGGAGCGAAGTTTGCCGCCGATATTATTCCCAAGCTCACTACAATACAGAACTTCTACCGCCGATCGGGCGGCGTCTTCGTTTACCTGCTTTCGCCATCGAAGGCTGCGCATCTTCCGGAATATTTTCTCGACCGCTTCAATTGCCCAAGTTCGCAAGCGGCTCGAGTTCAGCTGGTTCCGCAGTATGTTTCGGCTTTGAGGGCCGCCGGTATCAACGTTGTCGATGCTGCCGGTCTGATACATTCGAAGAAGGGGGCCTACGAGGTCACCTTGTTTTCGGAGGGAGGCGAACACTGGAACGACATCGGCGGAGCACTCGCAGTCTCTGCTGTTGTCGAAGAGATCAATCGGCAGGCTGGCCGCGAACTTGTCCCGCCATTTACATTCACCTACACGCTGACCAGTGCAAAAAGCAGAGCCGACCGGGAGCTGGTCGATCTGCTCAATGTCTTTTTTCCTCCACTCGGCTATTTGACGCCAAAACTGAGTTTTGATCAGCCTGCCTCATGTGCGGCCCATGAGGCACACGAGCTCGATATCGCCGTTGTAGGGTCCAGCTTTGGCTTCCTGCCTTCACAGCTGATGATCGAGCACAATTGCCTGTCCCGGTTGACGTTCTACTATTACGCCTTGCTCGGGGTGTTTGGGGGGCAACCCTTTCATGAGCTGAAGAGGAACCTGAGCGAGGCCGACTTTCAGCGCGTTCATGATGCCAGGGTCATGATCCTGGAGGAGAATGAGTCCTTTGTTGACCGATCGAGTTACATTGAACGGCTGCTTAGGGTTGTTGGCAAATGAGAAAATCTTGGTGCATCGACGTCCGCTCCCGGGAAACATCAGATGCGACATGATTTCGAGACGATTATTGTCGAGCGGCACGGCAGCCATATCCTGCTTGTCACCTTGAACCGGACGGACGCCGCGAACGCATTGAATACGCAGATGGGCCTCGATCTGATGGAGCTCTTCGAGGCCTTGACCGTCGATCTTGAAGGGCTGCGTGTCGTCATCCTGACCGGCAGCGGTGCCAAGGCGTTTTGCGCCGGTGGTGACCTCAAGCAGCGCAACGGCATGACAGACGAGGCGTGGACGGCCCAGCATCTCGTGTTCGAGCGGATGCTGCGTGCGGTCGTTGCCTGTCCAATCCCGGTGATCGCTGCGGTGAACGGCGCGGCATATGGCGGCGGTTGCGAGATTGCCGCCGCCGCCGACTTCGTCTATGCCTCGACCAATGCTCGCTTTGCGCTGACGGAAGTTACGCTCGGCATCATGCCGGGCGGCGGCGGCACGCAGAATTTGCCGCGGGCCGTCGGCGAGCGCCGCGCGAAGGAGCTGATCCTTTCCGGCACGCCGTTCTCCGCCGAGGAGGCGGAACGATGGGGACTGGTCAACCGGGTGCTTCCGCCCGAGGAGCTACTGGCTGCAACACTGGCGAGCGCCGAGCGCATCGCGGGTAATGGTCCGATCTCGGTACGTCAGGCCAAGCAGGCCATTCATCGCGGGCTGCAGATGTCGCTCGCCGACGGCCTTGCCTTCGAAATCGAAGCCTATAATCGATTGATTCCGACTTCGGATCGGCGCGAAGGTGTGCTTGCATTCAACGAACGCCGGAAGCCGAACTTTCAGGGAAAATAGCGAGGTCCTCCGTGACCCGATTGGGGAGGTGATCATGCTCGATATCACGCGCCAAACCGCAAATTTCGTCGCAAACCTCAAGCCGACCGATCTGCCGGATCGGTGCCTCGAGGCTGCCCGCATCGGCATCGTCGATTGCGTCGGTGTCATGATCGCGGGTGCACGCGAGCAACCGGTACGCATCGTCTCCGCCATGGTTGCGACCTCCACCCAGAATGACGGGGCGCCGGAGATTCCGTCGGGGCGCAATCTTGCTGCGCCCGACGCGGCGCTCGTCAATGGCGTTGCGGCGCATGTGCTCGACTACGACGACGTGGCACTTTCCGGCCATCCCAGTGCGGTGCTGGTACCGGCAATTCTGGCCGAGGGCTGGTCGCTCGATGCGAGCGGGGCAGATGCAGTTGCCGCCTATGTCGCAGGCTACGAAACGTGGGCGCAGGTTGTCGCGCTTGAGCCCGGCAGCTTGCATGAGCGGGGTTTTCATCCAACGGCGATTATGGGTGCTCTTGCCACTGCAGCAGCGTGTGCCCGGCTGCGCAAGCTTGATGCCGAGAAAACGGCCCATGCAATAGCGATCTCCGCTTCGCTCGCCTCCGGCCTCGTTGCCAATTTCGGCACGATGACCAAATCGCTCCATGCAGGTCGGACCGCTCAATCGGGGGTGCTTGCCGCTCGTCTGGCCGACCAGGGATTCACCGCCGCTCTCGATGTATTGGAGCACAGGACAGGCTTCCTTCGCGCGCATTCGCCTTCGGGCAAACCGGACGTCGAAAATGGACAGCTCGATATCGGCACCAACTGGCGGTCGGCAAATCTCGGCGTCAATGTGAAGCGCTATCCCACCTGCTATGCGACCCACCGATCGATCGACGCCATGCTGGACCTCGTTGCCAAGCACGGGTTGAAATCGGACGAGGTGCACGAGATCCGCGTGCGCACCGGCGCTACCCAGAAGCTGTTGCTGCGTAACAACAATCCAAAGACGGGTCTCGAAGCCAAGTTCAGCATGGAATTCGCGATGGCTGCCGCTCTTGTCGCTGGCCGGGTGGGGCTTGGCGAACTCACCGATGAGTTTGTCTTGAGGCCGGAGGTCAATTCGGTCTTCGCGAAGGTTCGTCACACCACAACCGATGAGGCACTGTCAGAGGATAAGGCATTCGCGCAGGCTGACCAGGTCAGCGTTGTGCTTGCTTCGGGCAGGGTTCTTGAACACGCACCCGTGGTCTACGCCAAGGGGAGTTGGCAGGAGCCGCTCAGTGCGGCGGAGTTGAAAGGCAAGTTTCTGGATTGCGCGACCCGCACCTTCAGTCGGCGCCAGGCGGAGGGCCTGTTCGATCAACTCTGGTCCTTGCAGGAGAGGGGATCGATTCGCGATCTGCGTGTAACTGCAACCTGACGTGGATTGTTCGGTTGGCAAGTCGTGGCGAAGGCGGCTGACCAAGCCGAAATCTGCATTGGATTGGCAGCCGTTAGCCCGCAGGCATGGTTTTCTCGATCAACCTCACCCAATATGACGCACCATACCCGAGAATGGCGTCGTTGAAGCGGTAGGCGGGATGATGGCACTCATTGCAATCGCCCATGCCGAGGAACACGAACGCACCCGGACGTGCCTCCAGCATGAAGGCGAAGTCTTCGGCTCCCATCACCGGCACCAGGCGTGCGTTTACGCGGTCGGGGCCGACGATGTCCCGCGCCACGTCGGCTGCCACTCCCGCCTCCCGCGGATGGTTCATGGTGACTGGATACATGCGCGTATATTTTGTTTCGGCCGATCCACCATAGGCGCGGGCGACGCTGTCGGCGACCTCGCCGATCCGGCGTTCAACGAGATCGCGCACCTCCGGGTCGAGCGTACGCACGGTGCCTTTCAATTCGGCGGTCTCCGGAATGACGTTGAAGGCCGTGCCAGCCTGAAACATGGTGATCGATATCACGGCTGATTTCAGCGGATCGACATTGCGCGCAACGATCGACTGCAGCGCGTTGACGATTTGCGCCCCGATCAGGACGCTGTCGATCGCCTTGTGCGGGGCGGCCCCGGCGTGGCCACCCTTACCGAGAACCTTGATCTCCAAACTATCGGCTGA
>Ga0306923_10002975_pt1 | contig 15771 bp, 15 predicted proteins | sample sta12Can44000108_FD_203841 | JGI IMG/M metagenome (GOLD analysis project Ga0306923, IMG submission 203841) | Lab enrichment of tropical soil microbial communities from Luquillo Experimental Forest, Puerto Rico - statanox.12C.anox.44.000.108 (v2)... | ecosystem: Environmental > Terrestrial >... | reverse complement strand
CGCGACCAGGACCCCGCCGGCCGCGGCCACCAGGTAGGCCGCGCCGGCCGAGCGCCCGGCCCGCCCGGCGGCGCTGTTGTCATTCCTGGCGGCCGCCAGGCCGGCCACCGCCGAGGTCGTCGCGGTGGTCAGGAAGATGGCCACCCAGGCGGTCATGGTCAGCGCGGTGGTCGCGATGGCCAGCGCGCCGAGCTGCGCCCGGCCCAGGTGCCCGACGATGGCGGTGTCGGCCAGGCTGTAGGCGGGCTCGGCGGCGATCGCCCCGAGCGCGGGCAGCGCGAGCGCCGCGATGCGCCGGTCCAGCTCCGGTTCGGGCCGGGTACGCAGCACGGCCCGCCTTCCGCCGGTGATCAGGGTCGCGTTTCGATTATCGCGCGGCCCCTGGCGGGCGCCGGGGCAGGCAGCAGGTCCGTTCGGTACTCGACCGGCCGCGTGCCCCGGCTGAGGGCAACCCGGTCAGTCGTTGTCGATCTTGGACCCCTTGGCGTTCACCACGTACCAGCCGGCCCCGAACGCCTTGGACCCCTGGCCCTTCGCCGTCCCGGCGCCGGTGTCGGCGGCGAAGTAGTACAGCGGGTGGTGATTGTAGGTGAGCTGCTCGGTCCCGTCCGAGCGCTTGACCGTGCCGAGCAGCGCCTCGTTCACGCCGCTGCCCGCGGTGGGCATGCCGGATGCGGTGACCGGCGGCCAGGCGGCGGCGCACGCGCCGGCGCAGGTGGAGGTGCCACCCTTGTCGGCCTCGAACAGGTACAGGGTGCGGCCCTGGCTGTCGGCCAGGAACTTGCCGGGGATCCCGGAGACGGACACCAAGCCGACCGTCATGGCGGCGGCGCTCGAGCTAGGGGCGGCAGCGGGGCTGCTGGCCTGGGCCGTGGCCGAGGACGCGGCCGGGGTGGTGGCGACGCTGCCCGTGCTCGAGCCACTCGAGCACGCGGTCGCGGCCAGGGCGATCCCGGCCGCGCAGGCGGCAGTGACTATCCAGTTCTTCATGCGAAAGCTCCCTTGTGACAACGCGTCCAGGAGCGCCGCATCTCGTCAGGCCCCCGGATGCCTTTCGGTCCCTACCGGTGAGTACGTGTCCGGCGCGGTCTTGGTTCAGCCGCTCCCTTCCGGCCCCTGGTGACGCGCGTATATCGTCGTGAAGGCGGCGAATGGAAGATCGCCCACCGGGCTGGACACTGATCAGGGGAGGTCATGATGGCGATCATCGTCGTCACCAGGTTGCGGCTGAAGGACCCGGCACTGCTCGACGATTTCTTCACCGACGCGGTGGCCGCGCTCGAGCAGGCGCAGAAGTCGGACGGCAACCTCGGGGTGGACGCGCTGGGCGACGCGAACAACGCGTGGTGGACCGTCACCTCCTGGCGGGAACGGCGGCAGATGCACTCCTACGTGCGCAGCGAACCGCACCAGACCATCCGGTCGCACCTGGACCGCTACTGCGACGAGGCGACGTTCGTGGCCTGGGAGCAGGACAGCCCGGACCTGCCGGACTGGCAGACGAACTGGCGTCACCTGGTCGCCGACGGCCTGGCGGCCGACCTCACCCAGCCGTCAGCCTCCCATCAGACCCGTGAGTTCCCGGCGCCGGTGGTGGCGCCGCCGGCCGGGTAGGCCGGCCTGCGGGGGATCCAGCGCGGGACGGCGCGCCGGTACTCCAGGTAGGCGCGGCCGAAGCGGCGGGCCAGCGTCCGTTCCTCGTAGCCGGTGACGAACAGGTGGAAGCAGACCGCCATCACGCCCGCGTAGGCCAGCAGCCGCGGCGAGGCGAACAGCCACGCCTCCCCGAGCACGACCAGGAGCGCGCCGAGGTAGATGGGGTTGCGCACCCAGCGGTAGGGCCCGCGCGCGACCAGGCGCCGCGGCGCGTCCCATGGGCCCGGGGTGCCGCCGCCCACCGCGGCGAAGTTCCAGGCGCACCAGAAGTACAGGGCCGCCCCGGCCGCGATGACCGGGACCGCCTCCCAGGCGGTCGGGGCCGGGGTGCCGTGGTCATGGGTCAGCAGCCACCACGGCAGCCAGACTGCGCCGAGACCCGGCACCACCACGGTGAACACGGCGTTGCGGACGACGAGGCTCAGCGTGCCTTTCATCGCCCCTCCTCGTGATATGTAGCGTCCCTACTTATAAGGGTACCGTAGCCGGCTGATTGCCTGGCCGGAAGGCCTAACGTAGTATTGCTACATATGAGGGCCGAGGAGCTGAAGGGGCACCTGGACGCGGTGCTGCTGGCCGCGCTCGAGGGCGGGCCGCGGCACGGCTACGCGGTGATCGAGGCCCTGCGGCAGAGCACGGACGGACGGCTGGACCTGCCGACCGGGACGATCTACCCGGCGCTGCGGCGGCTGGAGCAGGCCGGGCTGATCGCCGGAACGTGGTCCGTGGTCGGCGGCCGGCGGCGGCGTGAGTACCGGCTGACCCCGGCGGGTGTCCGGGCGCTCTCCGGCCGGCGGGCGGCCTGGCGGGACTTCTCGGCCATCGTGACGGCCGCGCTGGAGGAAACGGCCTATCCGAGCCCGAACCCCGCCTGATCCGCGGCTATCTGGAGATCCTGGCCGGCTTCGCGCGAGTGAACCCGGCCCGGCGCGCCGCGCCGGCCGCTCGGGCTGGGCCCCGTGGTCGGCGGCGGCTGGGTGGCGGCTCTGGCCATGGCGGGCAGGACGGTGCGGGTCGCCTTGTTCATGCGGCCCGCCATGGCCGGGTGACCGGCGGCGGGGCTCAGCAGAACACGTAGCCCTGGCTCTTGCCCTGGTAGGTGCACTGGTCGAGAAGGTGGCCGCGGGCGTCCCTCAGCGTGGCGGTGTCGCCCGTGTTGTTCCACACGTACCAGGACTTGCCCCAGTAGCGGTCGGTCTGGGTGTTGGTGCCCCGGCCGGTGTGGATCTTCACGTATCCGTGCGGCTTGATCCTGTACGTGCCGAACGTGTAGACGTGGTGCGCCCGATCCCGCAGCGTCCACCCGGTCATCGTGATCCAGGAGCCCGAGGTGTTGTGCAGCTGCACCCATTCGTGATTGAGGCTCGAGTTGGAGCCGGTGTCCCTTCCGGGCGAGTTGTACCAGATCTCGCCGATCTGCATCCGGGCGGCCGCCTGAGCCGGCGTCGCGAACGTGAGGAACAGCCCGAGCAGCACCATGCCGAGGACCAGCAGTCTGCGCATGCGTTTTCTCCAATATTTGCGCTAGTTACCCTTTATGACCGTTTCAGACCGGTTACTGGGAAATGCGCTCCCCCAGCGGCGACGCTTCACTCGACGGTGAATAGACCATGCGTGCCGATGCCCCGACTGCCTGAGACCCACCAACAGTGCGTTGTGCGCGCCAATGCTCGGTCCAGGTTCATTTCCTTGGCGCTCCTCGAGTGTCGCACGGAGATGAAGCCGACATTAACAATTTCCGGCACCGCTTTTGCCGGATGCTAACGACGTGGATGCCACATCCACATCGCATGAACAGCATGGCTGGGACATCCACGCTTTAACCGCGTGGGGAGCGGGACCGCGGGCACGTCTCACCAGTCACGGCAGCGTGCCGAGGGCGCAGCAGCACCAGGCAAAGCCCTACGCGCCGACCGCCCGTTCGGGCATCGCCTCAGCCGGATGCGCGGGCCTCGTACCAGTAGCCGCCGTTGAGGTCGAGCTTGTTGCCGTTCGCCTGGCCGGGGGCACTGTCGCCGATGTAGGTGTACAGCGGGTGGCCGTCGTAGGTCGCCTGCTCGGCGCCGCCGGGCCTCTTGATCTTGCCGAGCTTGCCGGTGACCCCGGGGCCGGCCTTGGGGCGGCCGGTGACCGGCGGCCAGTAGGAGGCACACGACCCGGTGCACTCGGAGGTCGCCGGGGTATCGGGGGCGAACCAGTACAGCGTGAGGCCCTTGGCGTTGGTCAGGACGGTGACGCCGCCGATCGTGGCGGTCTTCAGGGTGACCCCGCCGCGCGCGGCGGCCGTGGGCTCCCCGGCTGCGCCGGCCACCGCGATGCCGAACAGGACCAGGGCGGCCACCGAGACGGCACCGACCGCGCCGACCACCAGCGACACCGCCGCCCGCACCCCGGCCCGCATCCGGGACGGCCGGGCCGACGCCTCGGCCTGACGTACGTTCGTGATCACCGCGGCCAGCGCCAGCGTGGCGAAGGCGGCCACCTCGATGAGGCCGGCGGCGATCCCCGCCCTCGTCCGGATCTCCTTGAAGCCGAACAATCCGATCCAGACGGCCAGCAGGTAGGCGCCGAGCGTGGACAAGGCGAACGCGGCACCCGCGACGGCGGCCAGCCTGCTGTGGGTCACCAGCGCCCCGGCCGCGAGGACGAACGCCACCATGAACTGCACCAGGAACAGCCAGCCGATGGTGGGGATGGCCCGGTATCCGGTCAGGTACAGGGCCAGGTGAATGCAGGAGGACACGAAGAGCAGCAGCGCCCCCGCGACCCGCAGCCAGGGCTGCTGCCAGTCGCCTAGCTTGACCTTCCGGTGCTTGCCCACGGGCCTGCTCCGGAACCCGAACACGGCGCCTCTCGGCAGCGGGTTCGGCGCGGCGGTGCTCGTGTTGCGGATGCGGGGGCGGAGATTCCGGGCCCGTTCGGGACTAATCGGGGCTCGCCGGAGCACGGCGTCACGTGCGGACGCGGTGATGGCCCCTGATCCGAGCATGGCCGCTCAGCGTTCCTCGTTCCCGGCGGTGTCCGTGGTCGTTTTGTCCGACAGTACCGAAAGGCCTCATGGAAGCCCGGTTGTTCGGCCATTACGGTGGGGGCGATGCCGGAGTGACGGAAGTGCTCAGGGTTCGAGTTCGACCGGGTCGCCCACCGCGACCGGACCCGGTTCAACGGTCGAGCCGTAGACCCCGAGCCGGGTGTCGCGTTCCCGCGCTATGGAGCGCAGGATCGCCGGGCTCCGGCGTAGCGTCACCGGGTCTATGGTGACCATCACGCAGCGCTTGTCGCGCTGGTCCACCCGCATCCGCAGCCCGCCGATGCGCAGGACCCGGCCGACCCAGGCGTCCTCGGGGAAGTCGCGCCCGGGGGCATCCACGAGGAGGTTGGGCCGGAATCGCCCGGCCGCCAGGTCGGTACCGACCAGCCGGCCGAGCCCGGCCAGGGTCTGCGTGCTCAGCAGCGACAGAGGCATGGTGTCGAAGACGCCGCGGTCCTGCTTGATGACGCGTACGCCCGGCCCGAGTTCGGCCGCGAGCGCAGGGTCGGCCACGTCGAGGTCGCCGCCGAGGGGCGTACGTACTTGCGTCGGGGAGGCGTCGGGCCGGTCCGGTTCGGCGAAGCGGGGCCGGTAGTGGGCCAGTTCGGGTTTTTCCCTGATCGTCAGCCACGGGAAGCCGCTGCGCACCTGCCCGTCGCGGATGAACGCCCACCGGCGGTCACCGGCGAAGCCGTGCCACGAGACCTCGGCACCGTCCAGTTCCTCGGCCGCCATGGATTTCACCGGATACCGCCACAGCGCGGCAACGCGCCCGATCACGGTCATAACCGCCTCCATCGAGTCGAAGGCGCCCTTACCGATGGAGCGGATGTCGAGCGTGGCGGATATGGTCCGTCGCAGCGCCTCTCGACACCACCAGCATGCCATACCGTGCCTCGCCTGCCAGGCCGGCGTCGACCGCCTATGCCGGCGACGCCGGCTAACCGGCCGGTGACCATCCTCCAGGTGGTCCCGACTTCCAGGCCGAATGGAAGGTCTGCTCATCCGAGTTCCATGCCGGAGCGGCGCCGACCGGTACGGTATCGTCCTTGACCAGCTTGGTGATCCAGACTTCTGCCGCTCGCGCGACAGCCATAATCGGATTCTCTGCGACGAAGCCGTTTCCCTTCTGCGCCGCCGGTATTACATCAACGTCCGGCACAAAAATGTCAGCGCTACCGTCGTTTTTGACGGATATTTCCGCCACTTTATAAAATGTGGCGATAGCACCGTTTTCCTGGGTTGCATAGCCCGATACCTCGACGGATGTGCCATCGTCGAAACCGACGACCCTAACGGTGAGACTAACTTTGCTGCCGTCATCACTGAGCTGAATTTTCGGAACTTCGCTGTGTGGCATGGTAATCCTCTTTCAGGTAGGCGAATACTGGGTGAGGTAGCTGCGCGCCTCCCGGCTCCCGGGAAGGTTGCCCTTGCGGTGGTAGAGATCGAGGGCCTGGTCGGCCGCGGCCCGGGCTTCGGGAACACGGCCGGACGCAGCCAGGACGTGAGCAAGATCGAGCAGGGCATCGGCATGCTGGCTCAGCAGGTCGGTCTGCGCGGCCAGCGCCACGGCCGAGGATGCGAGGTCCGTTGCCTCGGCGTGGCGGCCGGAGCCAACGAGGATCCTGGCCGACAACCCCTGGCCGATGATCTGAGCGGACAGGTCTTCTCCCGCGGCGGCTTCCTGGCTTATGGCGATCAGCTGGATTGCCTCGCCATAACGCGTTTCTCCCTGCGCCACGATAGCCCTGGCCAGCAGCGCTGCCGTGGTAGCCAGAAAGCCCTTCTCGCCCATAAGGCTGAGCGATTCGTATTCGCGGCGGAGGTAGATCTCGGCCGTCGCGGGATCGCCGGCGAGCATCGCGATGAAGGCAGCGGGTTCGGTGATTGCCGCCGTCATCGTCGGCCCGAGGGTCTCGAGCAGGTATTTAGCGCGATTCAGGGTGGTGTGCGCCATCTCGACGTCATCCTGCATGGCCTGAAGGCCCGACATGTGCAGCAGGATTACGGCTTGTCCGCGGGGGTGGTTCCCGATCTCATCGAGGAAATCCGCGCAGCGGCGTATTCCCTCCGGCGTCGGCGTCGGACCCCACAGCGCGGCGGAAGCGAGCCAGCCAAGGATCTCGGTCAAGTGCCGCTGGTCCTTCGCCCGCCGGGCGTACCCCGCCGCGCGCTGCCAGGCTTCTTCGGCCGCGGCGGAATTCGCGTGGACCCAGTACATGGCGGCCTGCAGCTGCAGGGTCCGGCAGAGTCCCAGCTCATCGGAAGTCCGGGCAAATTCGCTGAACAGTTCTGGAAGCGCCTGAGCGATCTGGGCGGCCGCCCGGTTCGGCGCAAGTTTCAAGTCCGAAAGGAGAGCCTGAACGCGCGCGTGGGCACGCTGTCCCTCATCGCCATAGGCGGCGGCGATCCGCTGAGCGTCATCGAGCGTGGCTGCCGCCTTCTCGAGCTGCCCGGCCTCGCTCAACGCGGTGCCGAGGCTGATGTACACCCGGGCCAGAGCCGGGTCGTCTGGCGGCAGCAGCGCAGCCGTGCGGGTCATCAGGTTCATCGCCGCCAGTACGTCACCGCGGTCATGCGCGGCCCGGCCAGCCGACTCGAGATGGCCGGCCGCCCGGCGCAACAGGGAACTCGACTGGGCTTCGGCCGGGCGCAACTCGCTGAGATAGCGCACGGATTGTTCCAGGTGGTAGCCGAGGATCTCCGGACGGCGGGCGGCCGACTCCCAGAGCACATACTCAAGCCAGTCCGCGAAACGGTGATGGAGCTCGGCCCGAAGCGACTTGGGGATCGCCCGGTACGCCGCCTCCTGGATCAGGATGTGGCGAAAGCTGTACTCCTCCATGCGGCTCGTGCTAGGCGGCCCTCGTTCCACCAGCCTCTTGGTCACGAGGGTCTGCAGGTTTCGGTCGAGCGGGCCGCGCGCCTCTGGTGGGAGTAGTTCCCGGACCGCGTCCACGCTGAAGTCCTTGCCGATGACCGCCGCACGAGCGAGCACGCTGCTCGCGCCCGGCCCGAGACGCTGAAGGCGCGTCGTCAGCAGGGCCTGGATCGTTGGCGGCAGCATCGGGCGGATCTGACCGTGGGTCTGCTCGCTGACCGAGACCGCCAGCTGCTCCAGGTAAAGCGGGTTGCCGGCCGCGGTCGCCAGAACCCGCTCCCGGGTGAACCGCGAGATGTGCTGATCCCCGGCCAAGGATTCCAGCAATGCATCGGACGGGCCGTCGCCGAGGGGCATGAGCTCGACGGACACCGCCCGGGCCGCGCCCGCCGCCCAGGCAGGACGCTGTTCCAGCAGTTCCGGCCGGGCGTTGCAGACCACGATGAGCGGCGATCGTCCCGGCTGGACGGCCAGCGACTCGATCAGGTCGAGGAAGGTCGGTTCGGCCCAGTGCACGTCCTCGAAGAGGACCAGCAGCGGCCGGGACCGCGCCAGCGTTTCAAGAAGACGCCGGGCCGCCCAGAAGATCTCGGCGGCGTCCGACCTGCCCTGATGATCGAGGCCGAGCGCGCGACCCAGCCGTTCGGCGACTTGTGCCGCGTCGGGTTCGCCGTCGAGCAGGACCCTGATCTCGTCCGGCGAGTCATGGCCGGCACTCGCCTCACGGACCACCTCGCGCAGGGGCCAGAACGTGATGCCCTCCCCGTAGGGAAGGCAACGGCCGGTCAGGACGTTCACCTCGCCGCCGAGCCGTCCGGCAAACTCCTGCACGAGCCGCGTTTTCCCCAGGCCTGCCTCGCCGATCACGGTCACCAGCACCGTTACCCGCTCTTGGATGGCCAAAGCGCAAGCCGCCTCGAGCTGCCGCATTTCCTCGTCCCGGCCGACCAGGGGTGCGTCCAGACGCAGGGCCAGGGGGCGCTCGGCCACGTGCGCCGATCGCAGGACGAATTGATCGGGACCGGCGCCTTCCGTTTCGATGGCGGCCGGCGCGAGCTCTTGCGTCGGCCGGCTGATGAGAATCTGGCCAGGCTCCGCGGCCTCGGCCAGAGTCACCGCCTGCGCCTCTACGGCCCCCGCGAACCCAAGCGGCCCCGGCCCTCCGACCAGCGCCTCGGCCGTGGCAATACCGAAGCGGCAGGCCAGGCTCACGCCATGCTGGCGCGACAAGAGGTCCGCTTCGGCGACGAGCGCGCTCCGCGCGTCCAGGCTCGCCCGCACGGCCCGCAGCGCATCGTCCTCGTGCACGGACGCCGCACCGAACTCACCCACCAGGCGCTCCCCCGCGCTGGACGCCAGCCTTCCGCCGTACCGTTCCAAGACCTCCTTCAGGCACGAGGCCGAGCGCACGTTCACGACTTCGTGCGTCTCCGGATCCAGGCTCGTACCCGAGCTAGAGGTCGCCCGTACCAGTACGCACAGCACGGTCACCGGCCTACGCGCCAGCGCCGCCATCGCGGGGGCGCGCGCGGGTACCAGCAGCGAGTCGTGGCGCAGGATAGCCGCCTCGAGCTCACGCAGAAGGGGCGTCGTGTCCAGGCCGAGCTCTTCCCGCAGGACGCTCCGGAACTCGCGGTAGACCTCGAGCGCATCGGCCTGCCGGCCGTCGCGATAGAGGGCCAGCATGAGCTGACCGCGCAGGCGCTCCCGCATGGGATGCTCACCGACCAGTCGCCGGAGCTCGGGGATGAGCACGCTGGCCGAGCCGAGAGCCAGGTCCGCCTCGACCCGCTCCTCCAGGCACGTCAGGTGCAGCTCTTCCAGCCGTGCGATCTCGGCCTGCGCGAACGGTTCGTAGCGGAAATCGGCCAGCGGCGGCCCCTGCCACAACGACAGCGCCTGGCTCAGCGTCTGGGCCGCCTGCGCCGCAGCCCTGGTCGCGAGGAGATCACGGCCCTCCGACACGAGTTCCTCGAACTGGCTGATGTCCAGCTCGTCCGGGAATATCCGGAACGCGTAACCAGGCGCTCGGGTCACCAGACGACCCGGCGGAAGCGCCCGCCGAAGCCGTGAGATCGCGGCTTGGAGAGCGTTCGCAGCGCTGGGCGGGGAGTCCTCGCCCCACAGATCGACCAGGAGTTGCTCGCTCGGCACGAACTCGTTCGCGCGCAGCAGCAAGCTGGCCAGGACCGAACGCTGGCGCTGTCCGCTGACCGGAATCTGGCGGCCGCCCTCTTCGAGCCGGAACGGGCCGAGCATATGTATCTGCATCGTGCCCCTCCCCTTGCGCCGTCAGCGGACTGTCAGCGCCCAATGTCCATTGTTGGACCATGCGGCAACGATGACAAGGCGCGCAGGTGCTGCGAGAAGGAGCAACGGCATCCGGAACGGCCTTCAAACGTTCGCTCATGGACCATTCGGCCGATATAACCGTGCCTCCGAACCCGGCTGCCGGGCGGCGTGCGCGCTTGTCCAGTAGGACCGATCCCACGCCGGCCAGTGAACCTGTCCGATCGCACTGGATGCTGGCGCGGTCAGCGCGTCCGACGTACCGTGCAAGTGCGGCCCAGGCAGCATGAGATTTCGTTTCCGTACCTTTGTGAGGCCGCGGAACACGCGGCCGTCCGGGGCGGAGTGGGTCTTGCGAGGTCTGGACGCCTTGCCCTGTCCCGCGGAGAGCAATAGCAGATCGGAGAGGGACCCATGGGAGCTGAGTTCAATCCGGCGCGGCGCCTGCACGAGCTTGGCCAGAGTCTGTGGCTGGACAGCATCAACCGGGTCATGCTGCGCTCCGGCGCGCTTGCCCGCTACGTGAGCGAGCTGGCGGTCACCGGGCTGACCTCCAATCCGACGATCCTCGGGCACGCCATGGCCGCCGGATCGGACTATGACGGCTCCCTCGCTCGCCTGGTTGGCGAAGGTGTCACCGATGCGCAGGATCTCGTGTACGCCCTGGCCCTCGAGGATCTGGCCGAGGCGGCGGCACTGTTCCGGCCGGAGTGGGAGCGGACAGCCGGTGCGGACGGCTACGTATCGCTGGAAGTCCCGCCCGATGTCGCCTACGACGCGACGGCGACGATCGCCCTGGCCCGCCGGTTGCACGAGCAGGCCGACTTCCCCAACCTACTGGTGAAGATTCCCGGCACCCCCCCGGGCCTGACCGCCATGGAGGAGGTGATCACGGCGGGCATCGGAGTGAACGTAACGCTGCTGTTCGCCGACAGCCACTACGTGCGCACCGCCGACGCCTATATGCGCGCCCTGGAACGCCGCCGTGCCTCCGGTCTGGACCTGGCCGTGCCGTCGGTCGCCTCGCTGTTCATCTCCCGATGGGACTCGGCCGCCGACCCGTTGCTGCCGCCCGCGCTGCACGGCGGTCTTGGGCTGGCGATGGCACAGAAGACCTACTCCTCCCATCTGGAGCTACTCTCGGACAAGCGCTGGCAAGGCCTCGCCGAGGCCGGCGCCCAGCCGCAACGGGTCCTGTGGGCATCCACCTCCACCAAGGACCCGGACCTCCCGGACACCTACTACCTGGGGCGCCTGGCCGCCCCGGGCACGATCGACACGGTCCCGGAAAAGACCCTGCTCGCATTCGCCGATCATGGCCGCCTTGACCAGCACCTCGAGCCAGACTATGCGGCGGCGGAGCGGACCATCGCGGCGATAGCCGACGCCGGTGTCGACGTCGACATCCTCGCCGAGCGTCTCCAGCGCCAGGGGGCGGGCGCGTTCAGCGCGGATTGGGCCGGGCTCCTCGCCGCGATACAAGAGAAGGCCGGGACCGGAAGGAATCCCTAGGTCAGGACTTGCTAAGGGGGGTGATGTGCACAGAGTTCGTGGTACGAACTACTTCCACGGTATCGGCCACTGATCAGTCAACGTGAAAGCCTCTCTGACCTGCAATTATACCGATCGCCCACGGCAATCGAAACCGACGACCCGCGCATTCCCAGGAGGATCAGAGCCGTCCGCAGTTGACCACCGGACCGCTCCTGTCCAGGTCACCGAGGATTCTCGTTCCCGCCAAGAGCGGGAAACATGTCGGTTACACTCGTTGCGGCCATGGGCGGGGTCATCTGGTCGTCGCTCCCCGGGAGCGGAAGGTCGGGCGGTTGGTCCCCGCCCCTGACCGCCCGACTAGCAACTGACAGCCGACCATATGCGAGCTCGACCCCGGTACGCGCATGGGCGTTAGAGATGGGTCCAGAGCGTCAGAGATGAGATTCAGATGAGCGTCGTCGCCTTGTTCACCTGGATGGTCACCGTTCTCGCTGGCCTCGTTCTTCTGGTTATCTGGATCATCGAATACGACCCCAAGTTCCAGAGCGCGGCTGCCACTCGGTTGCCCGTGCCGGTGATTTCCGCTCACGCCCTGCTGGGGCTGGGTGGCCTGATGTTGTGGATCAGCTACCTTCTGCTGGATCAGAAGGGACTGGCCTGGGCCACCGTCGCCGCCCTGGGCACCGTCGCCGTCCTGGGCCTGATCATGGCGGCGCGCTGGATTGGCGTGTACCGCGCCGTCGGCAACCCCGGTCCGTCGCTTACCAGGAATGTCAACGTCCCTCCGGAACGGAACTTCCCGCTGCCGGTCGTCGTAGCGCACGGCATCCTGGCCGTCACCACCCTCACTCTGGTGCTGTTCACCGCGCTGGGCGTCGGGAAGAGCTGACCAGGCACCCGCGCAGGCTGCTCGCTCCGCGAGGCAAACCTGTTAGCAGGAGAGCCACTTCCATCTTCCGCAGGAGCCTGGGGCGACAAGCTCACCGTGCAGCTCTGGCACCCGCCGCCCGGTCGTCACGCTGATAGCCGGGTGAGACTAGCAATGGGACCAGGACGTGCCCGAGGGTGAGCCATCTGGACGTGGCGCCCTGGCAGGGCGTGTCCGTCAAAGCCGCTGCCAAGCGGTGCTGGCTGCGTCATGCTCGTGGACGTGGAATTGGGTGAATTGCAGCATGCGCTCGGCGGCATCGTTACCAACTGGCCTCTCTATCCGGCGGCCTCCGCTCGAGCGGGAGTCAAATCAAGGCGGCCGGTGGCGTCGGGCTGGCGGGCCGTCCGACGCGGGGGCATTCATGACCGGCTATTCGCGGTCAGGTAGCAACGCGACTTGCCAGTCGTCTCGATACACCACCATTGACTTGGGCGGATTCTTGCGCCGGATGACGCGGAAGGTGCGACCGCTGGCTCGAGCCCCGGCCGCCACGCGCAGGCCATAGGCACGCCATCCGCGCTCGGTGAACCAGAAACGCACCCGGGGGTTGGACAGCATAGGCATCGGCAAGTCGCCCCATGCATCATCCGCGACTCCGGCGTTGAACGCACCCATCAGCCGTCCCAGGCCCGGCGAGATCTCCATGGCGCCGGACTCCTCCGACCAGACCCACACGCTCGACTCTCCGACCACACGGTAGATCAACCAATCACTCCGGCCGTCGTCTGGCTGAGTGATCGTCAGCCGCCGATCGCGTCTGTACGGGCGTCACGCTCGTGCAGCCGCTCGATTTAGAGTAGGACTCAACCCGGCACTACGTCTTGGTGGCGCCTAGACCGGTGCGCCGGTGTCCGGGTCCGGCCCGGGTTTTGGCCCGGCGGACCTTGATCCGGCCCGTGACGCTCGCCTCCCGCCGGGGGTGTGTACTCAGGTACGGAGCCGGGCAACGAGCTCGATCTCGACCGCAATGCCGAACGGCAGCTCGGCGAGGCCGACCGCTGAGCGGGTATGGCGCCCGGCCTCACCGAAGATCTCGACCAGCAGGTCCGAGCACCCGTCGATGACGGCGGGCGTCCGGTCGAAGCCGGGGGCCACATTCACCATGCCGAAGACCTTGATGATCCGCTGGATCCGGCCAAGATCGCCGAGTTCAGCCTGCAAGGTCGCGAGGATCGACAGGGCCGTCATCCGCGCTGCCTCACGGCCCTGCTCGAGGGTGAGATCGCCGCCGACCTTGCCGCGTATCACCTGATCACCCGCGATCGGGCCATGCCCGCCCACGTACACCAGCCCCTCGTCGATGACGCAGGGGAGGTAGTTACCAGCGGGAGGAAACGGCGGGGGAAGCTCGATCCCCAGCGAATCCAGCCGGTCAGCGATCGTCCTGGCGCCCTCGTCCGCGTACTGGCGCAGCTCGCCGTGGCTGAGCCGGAACACGGCGTGGCCGATGCTGATGACGTCCTGCTCCGCCAGCACCTTGCTGGTGATCCGCTTGCCGTTGACGTAGGTCCCGCCGTGGGAGCCCAGATCGATGATCTCGACGCTGCCGTCCGGGTTACGGCGCAGCTCAGCGTGATGCCGGGAGACATCAAGGTCCCCGGTCAGCGCGATGTCGTTGTCCGGCTGCCGCCCGATCCGGATCGTCTTGACCGGCAGGGGATGCGCGTCCGCCATAGGGCGATCCTAAGACGGCGGCGGGATCGAGTCCGCTGCCATTCTTGGCTCGCCGGAACCCCCCTGAGTTCCCGGCGTCGACCGGCCGATCAGACGCAACGGGCACGCGCGCCCGGCCTACTCTTCGAAGATCGCGCCGATCAGGGCACCCTGGCCCGCCTGGAGCACGTGCGCATCTCGCAGAGGGATCCAGAAGCACTCTAGGCGTGTAGGAGGTTGCTGGCCGTCGTGGAGTTCCTGGCTAGGCCACCGTCGCTCGGTCGGCTCATGGACTTGAAGGTGGAACACGTGCCGGTGCTGGATCTCGTAGCGATAAGGGGTGATGTCGTAGGTAGTCTCTCCGAGTTTGCGCGTGATGCTGAATTGGCTGAGGCCGGTTTCCTCGTGCGCTTCGCGCAGTGCGGCGTCCTCGGGGGATTCTCCGTGCCGGATGCTTCCCGCCGGGATCTGGATGCCGACGTGTTCCAGGTCGTAGTCGGCGTGGCGGAAGACCAGGAGCTGGCCGTCGCGGACGATGTAACACAGCACCTTGCTTGTGTGGACCTTGGTCGGCATAGGTCCTTATCTCGGCTCGGCAGACGGGCTTCTCATGAGGCGAGCGTCTCCTCAAGAGGGAAGAACGAGAGCAGTTCGGGGCCGTCTGCGGTGAGAAGGACCTGCTGTTCGAGCTTGACGCCCTGCCCGCCGGCTGGCTCGCCGATGTAGCTTTCGACACAGATCGTCATGTTGTCCGTGAGCGTGCCGTCGTAGCCGAAGGCGTCGAAATCGGCCTCGTGGTACAGGTACGGGTACTCCCCTGTCATGCCGCACCCGTGTGCCGACAGGAAGTAGCGGTTGTCGGCAAACCGGTCGGGGATCTTCCAGGCGGCCCGGGCGTAGTCCCGGAAGGACAGCCCTGGGCGGAGCAGTGCGATGTTGTGCTCGACCTGTTCCCGGGCGATCCGGTACAGCTCCCGCTGCTTCGGCGTCGGAGACACCCCGCTGACGTGGAACGTACGGGAGAAGTCCGAGTAGTAGCCGTGGCAGCCGACGACGTCGGTGTCTACGGCGACCAGATCACCCGCCTCGATGACCCGCCCTCCAGCCTCCTGGAACCAGGGGTTGGTGCGGGGCCCGGACGAGAGGAGGCGAGTCTCGACGTACTCCCCGCCCAGGGCCACCACAGCCTGGTGGAACAGCGACCACACCTCGTTCTCGGTCCTGCCCGGCGCGAGCCCATTACGCAGCGCTTCCATCCCGACAGCGGTCGCGGCCAGGGAACGGCGAATGCAGGCGACCTCATCGGCGGACTTAACCGAGCGTGCGCGCTCGAGCGGCGCTTGAGCATCCACCAGGCGCAAGCCAGACTCTGCGAGCGCAGCTGCGGCACCGGCGTTCACCCGCTCGACGCCCACGGTCGGCGCCGCACCACAGTGCCGGCGAATCTCGTCACCGACCTGGCGAGCCCAGGCACGTTCGGCCTCGCCGATCCCGTCGCCAGCCGCGGCGTAGCTCGCCGTGACCGACGGCCGTATCTCGTCTACTGTCTCGAGCCCTTCGGCCAGGTGCATGCAACCGGTGAACTCGAAGAGCACGACCGGACCCTCTACCGGGACGACGAGCGAGCGAGCCGGGTTGCGGAGATGGAATACCTGCATATTCCGTGCACCGCAGGCGTAGCGGATGCTCACGGGGTCAACGAGAACGCACGCGTCGATCGAGCGCTGCGCCATCTCGTCCCGGACCCTGCGCAGGCGGTAGCGGCGAAGCGCCACCATGTCGATCGGGTCCTCAGGTGGCAAGGCGTGCCGTGCGGCGAATGTGTCAGTCAAC
>Ga0306923_10002974_pt1 | contig 15772 bp, 14 predicted proteins | sample sta12Can44000108_FD_203841 | JGI IMG/M metagenome (GOLD analysis project Ga0306923, IMG submission 203841) | Lab enrichment of tropical soil microbial communities from Luquillo Experimental Forest, Puerto Rico - statanox.12C.anox.44.000.108 (v2)... | ecosystem: Environmental > Terrestrial >... | reverse complement strand
GCTACGCTCTCGAGCTCTTCTCGTCCGAGGAGCTGCGCATGAGCGAAGAGATCTCACTGTCGCGTCGCCGGCTGCTGCGACGGCTGACACTCGCTGCCACATTGGCGCCACTCGCCGCCGGCGCATCACGCAGTGTCCTCGCGGCCTCGGCACCACTCCTGTCGATGGACGCACCGGAGGCGAAGGCGGTGAAGTACGTCGAGGACGCCAAGGACGCGCAGGGCGCCATTGCGGGAAGCAGCTGCGCCAACTGCGGGTTGTACCAGGGGACGAACGGCTCCACTCAGGGTCCCTGTCAGCTTTTTACCGGTAAAGAGGTGAAGGCCGCCGGATGGTGCACTTCCTGGGCAGCGCAGATGTGAGCACCCGTTCGCCGCCGGCCCGGCAGGCTCACTCGTAGCAGGGACCGACTTCGCGCACCTCGATGGTGGCCCACTCGGCTGCGGGACACTCGGCCGCGAACCTCAGCGCCTGCTCGCGCGTGGCGCACTCGATCAGGAAGAATCCCCCGACCAGCTCCTTCGATTCGGCGAAAGGCCCATCGATGACGCTCGGCCGCCCGTCGCGAATGCTCAGACGCGCGGCAGCCGAGCGCAGCGAGTCGCTCGCGAGCAGCACGCCGCGTTCCTTGAGCGACTGGGTGTACTCGAGCATCCGCTGGTAGAGGCCTTCCCCGTCACGCTGCGTGCGGGCGCCACGCTGGCCCTGAGGCTCGACGATAAAAAGCATGTACGACATCAGGCCTCTTCGCGCAGGCAAGCCGCAGCGCGATCGAGCAGCAGGCGGCTCTCGCGCGTGTTACGGGTCAGGGTGGCGGCGCGCTCGAACTCGCCGCGCGCCTCGTGGTAGCGGCCGAGCCTGGCGAGCAGATCCCCGCGCACACTCGGCAGCAGATGATAGGAGCGCAGCGCGCCCTGGGCTGCGAGTCGGTCAGTCATCTCCAGCCCGGCTGCCGGCCCATACGCCATGGAGACTGCCACGGCACGATTGAGCTCCACCACCGGAGAAGGGGTGAGCCGCGCCAGCTCGTCATAGAGCGCGGTGATGAGCACCCAGTCGGTCTCGGTGGCACTGGCCGCGCGGGCATGACAGGCGGCGATTGCCGCCTGCAGCAGGTAGGGTCCGCGCGTTTCACCGAGCGCCTCTCCGCGCGCGAGTGCGAGAAGCCCGCGGTGAATCAGCAGCCGGTCCCACAGCACACGGTTCTGCTGCATGAGCAGGATCGGCTCACCACTCGGGCCGACGCGGGCGTTCAGGCGCGAGGCCTGGATCTCCATGAGCGCTACCAGTCCGTGTACCTCGGCCTCGCGCGGGGCGAGCTCGGCGAGCATGCGGCCGAGGCGGAGCGCCTCCTCGCACATCGACTGCCGCGTCCAGTCTTCACCGGCGGTGGCGGCGTAGCCCTCGTTGAACACCAGGTAGATGACCTCCATGACGGAGGACAGACGTTCACGCAGCTGCTCGGGCCGCAACGTCTCAAACGGCACGCGCGCGGCGGCGAGCGTGCGCTTCGCACGTACGATGCGCTGCGCAATCGTGCTCTCGGGGACCAGGAAGGCACGGGCGATCTCGGCGGTAGTGAGCCCGGCAAGCAGCTTCAGGGTGAGCGCGGTGCGCGCCTCGGTCGAGAGCAGCGGGTGGCAGGCGATGAACATCAGCCGCAGCAGGTCATCGCCCACCACATCCTCGGCAGCCGTATCGGGCACTCCGCAGTTATCCAGTTGCTCCATCTCAAACTCGTGCGCCAGCGCATCGTGCTTGCGCGACAGCATGCGCCGGCGTCGCAGCTGGTCGATGGCACGGTGCTTCGCGGTCGCCATCAGCCAGGCGCCCGGATTGTCGGGCGCACCGTTGTGCGGCCACTCCTCGAGCGCCGCAACCAGTGCGTCCTGGGCCAGTTCCTCCGCGAGCCCCACATCGCGCAACAGTCGCGTGAGCCCCGCGATGAGCCGCGCAGACTCGATGCGCCACACGGCCTCGATGGTGCGATGAACATCCGTAGCCCTCATGACTACGGATGACACCATCGCAGCGGCAGCAACGCAAGATGGGGCTCGCTCAAGTGTGTGCGCCGGGCGACAGAACGCTGCTTCAGGCCGCACTCTTGCGCCCGGCCCCGCCCACGGCTTCGAGCGGCTTGGCGCAGTTGACCATCCATGGAATACCGAAGCGATCGGTACACATGCCGAAGCCCCGCGCCCAGAAGGTTTCCTGGAACGGCATGGTTATGGTGTCCGCCAGGGCCTTGAAGATACGCTCCGCCTCGGCCGGGTGCTCGACGGCCGCCATCACGTTGAACCCCTGGGGCGCCTGGTAGCGGTCCGGTGGGGTGTCGCAACCCAACAGAAACTGCTCTCCGAGATCGAGCCGCGCGTGGATGATCTGGTCGCGCATACCCGCGGGAGTGTGCTCTGCGCCCGGAGACTCCCCGTAAGTCATCGCGAACACGATCCGGCCGCCCAGAGTCTCGGCGTAGAAGCGGAACGCTTCGCGGCAATTGCCCTTGAAGTGCAGGTGCGTACTGGCGTGCATGGTCTGTCTCCTCGATCGAGGTCGATACAACTGTCAGTTCTTTGCCGCGATGCGTGTGTGGCGGTCGGCGCGCTGCGCCCGCAGCTCCGGTGTCAGGTTGTCGCCGAAATCCTCCGCTTCGAACACCGGACGGATCTCCACCTGCTCGCTGCCCTTGCGGAAGGGGGAGCGGCGGATCCACTCGACCGCCTCCTCGATCGACTTCACCTGCCACAGCCAGTATCCGGCAATCAGCTCCTTACTCTCGGTGAAGGGACCATCGATCACCGTGCCTTTGCCGCCGCCGAACTGGACGCGCACGCCGTGCGAGCTCGCCCGCAAGCCTTCGGCCGAGAGCAGCACCCCCGCCTTCACCAACTCCTCGTTGAACTTACCCATCTCGGTAAGCAGCTCGGTGCTCGGCAGCACGCCGGCCTCCGAGTCCTTCGTCGCCTTCACGATCACCATGACGCGCATACGAGACTCCTGTGACGATTGAGTTAGACCTGCCACTACGACGAACGTCAGCGCACTGAATCGACATGCGAGCGCGTTATTTTTCGCACTGAGCTAAGCTCCTGAAACGACAGGAGCTTGGCCGTGAGCACACCGGACGCCAGCCACCGGAGCCTGTGGCCGCTGCGTTTCATCAGTATCGAAGCCGCGAGCGGCGTGGTGCTGCTGGCCGCGGCCGCAATCGCGCTCGCCTGTGCCAACTCGCCACTCTCGAGCGCCTACGAGGCACTGTGGCACCAGCCGCTCGCCTTCGGCGCACCGCTGCTCCCGGCGCGCGACCTGCGCTTCTGGGTGAACGACGGACTGATGACGATCTTCTTCCTGCTCGTGGGGCTCGAGGTCCGCCGTGAGATTCGCGACGGTACGCTTTCGGACCGGCGCGTCGCGACGCTTCCGATCATCGCCGCCCTCGGCGGAGTGGTGGTGCCCGCACTCTTATATATCCTGGTGGGCAGCGGTTCCGAGGTGTGGCGCGGCTGGGCGATCCCGACCGCCACCGATATCGCCTTTGCCCTCGGGGTGCTGTCGCTCATCGGGCGCGTGGCCCCGGCCCTGCGCGTGCTGCTACTGACGCTCGCCATCGCCGACGACATCGCGGCGATTCTGGTGATTGCTTGCTTCTACTCCGCCGGACTGCTGCCCGCTCAGTTCCTGCTCGTGGCCGCCGGCATCGCGCTGGTGCTGCTGCTGCAGGCCGCCGGCATACGCTCGGCGCTCGCGTACGTGTTGCCCGGCGCGATGCTGTGGCTCGGAATGCTGCGCGCCGGCATGCACCCGACGCTCGCTGGTGTGGTGCTGGGACTCCTGACACCGGTGACGGCAGATTTCGGGCTGGCAGCGCGACGCCGCGCGCCGCGATCGTGCGGCGCTCAGCCGCTGCCCGGCGCTGGACCGCCGCGCGTGCCGTTATCCCCCGTGGTGCGAGTCGAGACGATGCTGCACCCGTACGTCGCCTTCGGCATCATGCCGCTGTTCGCCTTCGCCAACGCCGGGGTGAGCCTCGGGGGTATCCACCTGACGGCCGCTGCGCCGCGCGCGGTCAGCGGCGGCATCGTGCTCGGCCTCGTGCTCGGTAAGCCGCTGGGAATCATCCTTGCGGCGCTCGCGGCGGTGCGCTCGAAGATCTGCGTGCTGCCGCAGGGTGTGGGGTGGCGTGAACTGCTGCTGCTCGGCGTCCTCGGTGGTATCGGCTTCACCATGTCGATGTTCATCGCCAATCTTGCATTCGAGGATCCGCAGCTGCTGAGTGCCGCGAAGCTCGGCGTGCTGGCGGGCTCCGCCGCTGCTGCGGCGTTGGGCTTCACGCTTGGGCGCTCGATGAGTGGACCGTCGAGCTGAGAGTTGGTCAGCGCCGCGCCAGTTAGCGCCGCGCCAGTTAGCGCCGCGCCAGTCAGCGCCGCGCCAGTCAGCGCGCGCCGCTCAGCGGTGGCTCAATGCCCAGACGTAGGCGGCGACCGCCGACACCTGCTCGTCGGTGAGTTGTGCCCCACCCTTGGGCGGCATGGGGCCCCGGTACTGCTTGGGCTGCGCGATTCCCTCGCGGACGATTCCCTCGATGCTCTGGTAGCTGCCATCGCTCCACAGAGTGCGGTGACCGAGCAGTGGCGGGCCAAGCGGTGTGCCCGACGCATCTGTTCCGTGACAGCCGGTACAGCCGGCGCCACCTGCGCGGCCGTGAAAGACATCGTCGCCCAGCTCGACCATCTGGCGCGAGGACCCGGCCGGTATGGGCAACCTGATCGCGTCAAGGTTGAATGCGCCGCACCGCTCCCCCTAGTATCCGCGTAACCAGCATCGGTGAAGGCGGCGAGGAATCCTGCACGTGGATGTCGCACTCGACAGGGACCGTAACCGCACGAGCGAGCGACCGCCGAGCGTGAGGACGGACGCGCTGATCAGCGCAGTGTGGCCCGGCCAACCCTACCCGCGGGGCGCCACCTGGGACGGCGAAGGCGTGAACTTCTCGCTGTTCTCCGCGCACGCCGAAAAAGTGGAGTTGTGCCTGTTCGATCCCACCGGACGGCACGAGGTGCAGCGCATCGCTGTCCGCGAGCGCACCGACGGCAACTGGCATGTTTACTTGCCGGAGGCGCGACCGGGCCTGTTGTACGGTTATCGGGTGTATGGACCCTATGACCCCGGATGCGGGCATCGCTTCAACCCGCACAAGCTGCTGATCGAGCCCTACGCCCGGCATCTGCAGGGCCAGCTGGTGTGGAGCGATGCGCACTTCGGCTATCGCACCGGTCATGCGAAGTCGGACATGTCGTTCGATCGGCGCGATAGCGCCGCCGGCACACCGAAGTGCCGCGTGGTCGATTCCGCGTTCACCTGGGGAGACGACCGCCCGCCGCGCATTCCCTGGCACGACACGGTCATCTACGAGGCGCACGTGCGCGGGCTGTCGATGCACCACCCGCAGGTCCCTCCCCACCTGCGCGGCACCTATGCGGGGCTCGCCACTGCGCCCATTGTCGATCACCTGGTGCGCCTCGGGGTCACCGCGATCGAGTTGATGCCGGTGCACGCATTCGTCGACGACCGGCATCTGCTCGAGAAAGGACTGCGCAACTACTGGGGTTACAACACTCTCGGATTCTTCGCCCCGGAGATGCGTTACTCCTCTACCGGCCGCATCAGCGAGTTCAAGACCATGGTCAAGGTGCTGCACTCGGCCGGTATCGAGGTGTTGCTGGATGTCGTGTACAACCACACCGCGGAGGGCAATCAGCTCGGGCCGACGCTTTCCTTTCGCGGCATCGACAATGCCTCCTATTACCGGCTGGTTGCCGGCGAGCCACGCTACTACATGGATTTCACCGGCACCGGCAACACACTCAACCTGCAGAATCCCAACGTGCTGCAGATGATCATGGACAGCCTGCGCTACTGGGCCACCGAGATGCACGTCGACGGCTTTCGCTTCGACCTCGCTTCCGCCCTTGCCCGCGAGCTCCACGAGGTCGATCGCCTCGGCTCCTTTTTCGACACCATCGGGCAGGACCCGGTGCTCTCGCAGGTCAAGCTGATCGCGGAGCCGTGGGATGTCGGCAGTGGCGGCTACCAGGTCGGCAACTTCCCGCCCGGCTGGAACGAATGGAACGACAAGTACCGCGATACCCTGCGCGCCTTCTGGAAAGGCGACGGTGGCCTGATCGGGGAGTGCGCGCGGCGCATCAGCGGCTCCGCCGACCTGTACGAGGCGAGCGGCCGCAAACCTCATGCCAGCATCAACTTCATCACTGCGCACGACGGCTTCACGCTGCAAGACCTGGTGAGCTACAACCACAAGCACAACCAGGCCAACGGCGAGGACAACCGCGACGGCCACAACGAGAATCGCTCCTGGAACTGCGGCGTCGAGGGACCCAGCGGCGATCCGGTGGTTCTCGGGCTACGGCGGCGCCAGAAGCGCAACCTGCTCGCCTCACTGCTGCTGTCGCAGGGGATACCGATGCTGCTCGGCGGCGATGAGCTCAGCCGCACGCAGCGCGGTAACAACAACGCTTACTGCCAGGATAACGAGCTGTCGTGGAGCGACTGGAGCCTGGATGAGCGACAACGCGAGTTCCTCGAATTCACCGCGCAGATCATCCGGTTGCGCCGCGAGCACCCGGTGTTCAGCCGTCGCCGTTACGTGCGCGCCGACACACTCACTCCCGAAGGCCTGAAGGAGATCATCTGGCTCAACCCCGAGGGTCGCGAGATGGCCGAGCGCGACTGGCACCAGGACTTCGCACGCTGCGTGGGTGTGTACCTGGCCGGAGGCGCGATCGAGCGCCGCGGACGCCGCGGCGAGCCGATCCGCGACAGCGACTTCATACTGCTGCTGAACGCGCACCACGAAGCGATCCCGTTCCGCATCGCCGAGATTCTCAGCTCCAAGTCATGGAGCGTGGTGCTCGACACGGCACTCGCATCTCCCTTCGCAGCCCGGCCACTCACGATGAACGAGGCTTACCCGCTGCAGGGGCGCTCGGTGGCACTGCTGCAGCAGTTGGCGGGGCGTTGAGCCCTTCCAACAGCAGACGCCGTTCCGCACCAGGGCGCAAGAACGCAACCCGCGCCGGAACGACGGCCAAACCGGCGAGGAGACCCGCCGATGGGCCGGGAGTGCTGCCGCCGATCGAGTGCGTCGTCGTACTGATGCAGGAGAACCGCGCATTCGATCACCTCTTCGGCAAATGGCCTGCTGCATCCGGGATCGCCTCAGGCTCCTACTCCAATCGCCCGAATCCGTCGCTACCTTCCGCGCCGGGTAACCGCGGCATCCGCGCCGGGCAGCCGGCACAGTTCACCGTCGCGCAGGGTCAGGGTCCCGGCCACTCGCTCGACGACACCAACGTGCAGTTGTTCACCAGGCGGATCGTCGCTCCGGGCACGGCTCTCAGGCCGGTCAACGATCGCGGCTTCGTGCAGAACTATCTGCAGGCGCTCTCCGCCGACGGCGTGAGGGGTGCTGCGGCGGACGCCACGGCGGTCATGCAGAGCTTCTCCCCCGGACAGCTCCCGGCACTGACCGCGCTGGCGAGAAATTTCGTGCTCTGCGACCAGTGGTTCGCCGAGGTCCCCGGACCCACCATGCCCAACCGGCTGTACATGCACGCCGCGACCTCTGCCGGTTGGGCGCGCAACGACTGGAGCGTGGCACTCGACTCAGTGACCATTTACGAGCAGCTACAGCAGAGTCAGCGCACCTGGGCGGTTTACTTCAGCGATCAGAATGAGGTCGCGCAGTACCGCCGCATCAACACGCAGCGCGCCAATTTCAAGCTCTACGAGTCGAGCTTCGCTGCTGATGCGTCCGCGGGCAGACTCGCGAACTACTGCTTCATCATCCCGCGCTTTGCGGGCTCGGCAGCCGACGGCCCGGTAACCTCGATGCACCCGCCACAGGACGTGCGGCCGGGTGATCAGCTCATCGGGGAGGTTTACGCTGCGCTGCGCGGCGCACCACAGTGGCCGCAGACTCTGTACGTCGTTACCTTCGACGAGCACGGCGGCTACTTCGATCACGCCGACCCGCCTGCCGCGGTGAATCCCGATGGCATCAACTCGCCGGCGCCAGGCGATACCGCCTCCTTCGCCCCGGCGTTCGGCTTCGACCGCCTCGGCCTGCGCGTGCCGACACTGCTGGTCTCACCCTATCTGCCGAAAGGCGTCATCTACTCGCAGCCATTGCAGCACACCTCGCTGCTCGTCACCGTGCGCAAGCTGTTCGGCGTGGCGGGAGCGCTGACTCGCCGGGATGCCGCCGCGGCGAGTTTCGAGGGGCTGTTCCTTCCGACGCCGCGCACCGACACGCCGACCCTGCTCACCGGCGCCGCCGCCCCGCCGCCGATCGACGCCACGCGGGCCGCCGCTGACGACTACATGAGCGAGCTGGCGCTGCACTGGCGATATGCGACTGCCGGACTGCCGGGCGCTGCGGCGCGTGCCGCTGTACCGCGGTCCCAGGATGAGGTTCACCGTTTCGTGCGCAGCCAGGTCCAGCTATTTCTCGACCACCGTGCGCGCCAGCGAGTCAACTCCTGAATGTGTGTGCGCTGACGGCCCACTCCTTCCAGCCGCGCGCACGCCGCTCACGACGCGATCCCTGCGCCGCCTGCGAGCCGCGCAGGGTGCGTGCCGCCTTGGCGCCGGTGACCTGCACCCAGCCCTTCTTCGGGTCGAATTTCTGCGCATAGCCGCCGGTCAGCACTTCGAAGGCACGGTCGGCGTGCCGTTGCAGGTCGATCGCGCCGACCGCGTTCTTGTGCCCGAACCAGTTAGGGGTGACGAAGTCGGTGACGAGTACGCCGCCCACCTCGTATCCGTACTGATCGTCCTCTACCGGATCGCAGATTTCGCCGGCCCAGAAGGTGCCCTGTGGATCCTGGTACGCGCTGTTCAGCCACGGATCGACTGCCATCTCGCAGATCTCGTGGCTCGCGCCGACACTGAGACTCGCCTTGTCCGACTGGATGGTCTTTACGAAAACCTTGGAGATCGGCAGTCCTTCGTTGGTGAGATCGTGATACGCGAGCGCATTGGCCTGATCGCTGTTGTCGAGAAAGACCACCCACCATGAGCCGGCGGGAGGCGCCTGCTTTTTCGGGGTGAAAGCGAACGTGGCCGCTCCCACGCCCCAGACCGAATTCAGATCGTTGTTCCACTGGGTGTTGAAAGCGGGAATCATGGCCTGTACATCGGCATCGGCGATCGCGGTGGACTCACTGATCACGGCTATCTGCAGCATGGAGCTCTCCTTGCATTGCGTCAGTCATTCGTACCGACCGTGCACGGCGTTGCCGCCGCGGCGCAGCATCCGCCCGCGGCGCTTCACCGCTGGCGAGCACGCCACCACAAGGTCTATTTTAGCGGGGCGCCGGGGTGCGCTTCCTTTACCTCAAACGGGAGACTCAGGATGAAATTCATTACAAGCACAACCGCACTGGCGGTGGCACTGCTGAGCGGGGTGCCGTTCGCCGTACAGGCACAAACTGCACCGAGCACGCAGGCGGCAGTGACCTCGGCACCGGGAAAGGTCGCCGGAGCGGCGACTACGGAGGTCACGGCGAAGGTCATCGCGGTCGATGCGACGAAGCGCAGCGTCACGCTGCAGAGTGCCAGTGGCAAGACCCGCACAATCGAGGTGGGTGACCAGGTTCACAACTTCGACCAGATCAAAGTGGGCGACACGGTGCATGCCAAGTACACCCAGGCGCTCGCGCTGGAGCTCAAGAAGGGCGGCGGCAGCCTGGCAGCGCCAACCGAAGAGGCCGCGGTCACCCCGCCACCCGCACCCGGTGCAAAACCCGGCGGCACCGTCGCGCGCAAAGTGACCGCGACGGCGGAAGTCGTCTCAGTCGACACCGCCAAGCAAATGGTGACCCTGCGCGGTCCCGAGGGCAACGAGGTAGATGTCGAGGCGCAGGACCCGAACCAGCTGCAGAACATCAAGAAAGGCGATCACGTCCAGGTCACCTACGTCGAGGCACTCGCGATCAAGGTCGCGGAGACGCCAGCCAAGGCGCCAGCCAAACAGTGAGCGACTCCCGGAACGGATGCGCCGCGTGCACGCTGCCGTGCACGCGGTGCTTTCCGGTCCAGCGGACGGCACATCAATCGGAATTGTCATCCGCGCGCCTTAACCTTCGCCCGTGAGCCGCGGCTGCCGCGGCGCACTCAGAGGAAACGATGCGCGCGCGGAAGCTGAAGCTGCTCGCAGCACTGACCGCGTCTAGCTGGCTGTGGCAGCCGGCCGGAGCACTGCGCGCCGCTGATGGACCACCGCCGAGATTCGAAGTCCCTTCTCAAAGCGAAGCTCCCCTGGTGCTGGTGCTCTACGGCGATACGCGCTTCACGCAGCGCACGGACGTCGTGAACGCGGTGGCCCGCCGGGCACTCGTCGAGCGGATCGCCGGCGAGAAGCCGGCCGCGATTCTGATCGGCGGAGATCTGGTGTACGAGGGAAGTAACCCGGAGGACTACCAGACCTTCAGGAGCGAGACCGCGGCGTGGTCAACGCAGAAGATCCCGGTTTTTCCCGCTCTCGGCAATCACGAATTCAAGGGATGCGCGCGGGATGCACAGGGTGGCTGTCTCGATAACTGGTGGAACGCCTTTGCCGATCTCGCATTGCGGCCGCATCGCTGGTATTCGGTGGCCATCGGATCCAACCTGCTCGCGTTGGTGCTCGATTCGGACGCTGCGTTGAAACCGGGAAGCGATCAGCGCGCATGGTTCGAGGAGCAGCTGTCCGGGGCGCCCGAGCAAGTGAAGTTCATTCTGGTCGTGCTGCACTATCCTCCGGTGCGCGACCCATTCTTTCCGCGCATGCGCGATGAGAAGGAGATTGCCCGCTATCTGTCACAGCACGCGAGCTCCCTGCGAGCCAAGGTGCTCGTCGTGGGCAGTCACGTACACAACTACGAGCGCTACGCGCGCGACGGCGTGACCTACGTAGTGAGCGGCGGCGGAGGCGCCAAGCCCGTGCCGGCGCCGCGGATGTTCGGCGAACAGTCACACCTGAGGACCGCGGTCAACTTCCATTACCTGCGCCTCACGCTGGAGAGCGATCGTCTGACCGGGGCAATGGTGCGCTACGACGCCGTTAAGGTAGTGGGCCCCGAGGCCTGGACTGAGCCGGATCGATTCGAGATCCGGGCGAGGAACTGACGCGCGCCCCCCACCCTTGAGCTCCCTGAGCAGTGGTTCGCGGCAGACCGGCACGAGGCCTGACTAACATGATCCTCGAATGGTGCCGACTGAACATATCCTGCTCGAGACGGAGAGTCGCCAGGTCCCGCAGCTGCAGGACGCTCGCCGGTCGCACGCGAGCGCCGGGTTCCGCAGTCGCCTCCGCGGGCGCGTCCTGTCGTTGGAAATAATCGACTACTACTACCTGTGCGTGCGCTCGCACTCCCGCTCCAGGCAGCAGGAGTTCACGCTGGATCTGCGCTTCGTGAAGCCGCCACAGCTTGCGCGGCACATTTCCTGGAGGTGGCTCGCCGCCGCGCTGGTGCTCATCGCCATCACCGTGGCCACCACTGCACTGCTGCTCCTCCTGGGAGGCGGGCGGCTACTCACCTTCGCGCTCGGTTGCGCACTGGCCGCGGTCTCGGCGGGCGCCATGTTCGTGTGCATCTACCGCACCACCGAGACCGTGACTCTGTTCAGCACCTGCGGAGCGGCCACGCTGCTGAAGTTCACTGGCGGACTCGGTACCTTCCGGGCGGTGCGGCCGTTCCTCGCCAAGCTCGCGGCACACATCCAGCTGGCCGCGGGCGCACGGCGGCCTACCAAAGCCGAGCACCTGCGCGATGAGATGCGTGAGCACCAGCGGCTGAAGGACATCGGGGTGCTGTCGACCGGTGACTACGAGGCGAGTAAAGCGCGCATTCTCGGCCAACACGCCCCTGCTCCACGCCGCCGCTGATTGGGGTGCCGCCGATTCAGGCGCCGCTGCCCCGCAGCGGCCGCACCTTCCTCGCTGCTCGCGCTCCCTTCAGGGAGCTGAGTTCGTCATGGCCACCCTGCCACGCAGCACCGTGATCGAGGCGGCCGGCAGGTTGAAGGTGCTATCCGCGCGCGCCTCAACCGTCGCGCGCGTCGGCGGGCCGTCGGGATCGGCCGTGCCACCATCCCGCTCCGGGTGCCACTGATACTCGGCCTTGCTGAAGACCACCGAAGCCACGCGACCGGTGAAGGTACCCAGGCGATGGTGCGCCAGGTCCTCGAATCGGACGCTCACCGCGTGCGCGTTGTCCTGGTCCTTGTTGATGATGAGCAGCGCCCAGCTCCCATCCGGTCGCAGCGCGGGATAGGCGCTGATGAGCGCGTGTCCCGCGCCATCCGCTGCATCGGCCGTTGCCGCAAACAGCCGATGCTCGCCATTACCCGGCTGCAGCCACTCGAGATTGATGAGTTGACTCGCAAAGTACTGCGCGAGCGGCTGCCTGATCTTCAGATCACGGTCGGCGGAAAAGAAGTTGAAGGTGCCCGGTGAGCCGTTGTGACCGGTACCCATGACCCCCGGCAGGTAGTGAAAGTAATACACCGCGCGACCGCCGCCGGTGAGGAATGCACCGATGTAGTCCGCGAGCCACAGCCCGCCCCAGAGGTCCAGGTAGGCCTCCGAGTACTGCGAAGAGATGTTGGATTCGCTGATGATGAGCGGCACGTCCTGCGGCACACCATCCTCACGCCACACCTGCATGATGTGGGTTACGAGGTGCACCTCCTCATAAAGACTGCTCCAGCTGATCTTCCCGGGGTCGATCGGGTAGTGCTCGAAGGAGAAGAAGGCGAGCTCACCCAGCCGTCCGTGCGCCTTGAGGTAATCGACGAAGCGCGCAGTCCAGGAAGTGTTGCCACGGGCGTCGGGCCAGGTCTGGATGTCCTCGTTCTCACCCGTGAAGATCGGTCCGCCGAGCCGCAACTTCGGATCGAGCCGATGCAGTGCCGCGGCAAACTGCAGATAGAGCGCCGCATAGTCTTCCGGCACCGTGTAGTGCCCATCGGGTTCCTCGCCCATCTCGACGTAGGAGATCGGATAGCCGCGCCGCTCGAGATAGCTGAGCTCGGCCACCGCATCCTCGGGTGTCGAGTAGAGCATGGCGATCGGAATCATCGTGGGCAGGCCACGGGTGATGCCACTCGAGAAGAAACGGTCGAACCCCACCTGCTCACCCGCGTTCTCATCGAGATCCCCGCTTGCGTGCCAGGGGTCGATGGATGAGCAATAGGTGGCGGTCTGATCCTGATCGGGGGTGTGGCGGATGAGGTCGTGGAACTTCCCGTGAGCGCCGAGAGTGCCCAGTGAGATTTCGCCGATCGCAAACCCCACGCAATCGCGCCGATCTCCCTGCGTGCCGGCGACGCAGGAGTTGGATGACCGGGTCATGAGGATACGCACGAACTGCGCTTCGACCGGCAGCTCCGCCAGGCGCACAGTCTCGCTGCCACCGTGGCCGTCGCTGACCGCGCCGTGCGCAAAGCGCTGCCAGCTTCCCGCTGCCGGCTTTTTGATCGGGTCTTCACCGGTCCAGAACTGCACCAGGTACTCCCTGGCGTACGGTGCGGCCCAGTCGATGCGCATGGCGTTGAGCTTCTGGCGCGTGGCGAGATCGATGATCACCCACTGCGGATGTACGCCGTCATCTTCGCCCGTGAAGGCCTGCGTGAGATACGGGTTGCTCTTCCAGAAAGTCCGGGTGTCGCCGTCGGTGAGGCGCGAGTAGCCGATGGTATCCGTGCCGTCATCGCGGGTGACGCCACGGCGCGGCAGCGGGTAGCCGTAACTGTGGATGATCGGCTCCGCTCCCGGGCTTGCCTCGCCGACGAAGTAGCCGCGCTCGCCGGGGCCGCTCCAGGAGCCGCGCGGATTCCAGTGCCAGGCCTCGGCGTGCAGCTCGGTGTTCTGACGGTAGGTGACCGTCTGCCACCCCGCCGAGAGCACGCGCGTGAGGGTGTCCGTTGTGAAGAGCTTGTCGGCGGCGCCGTACGGCAGCCGGTCGACACCCGCGCCGAGCGCCTCGGCCGGCCGGATGGAATTGGTCAGGTGCTCGGGTGCCGCATCCACGCGGATGGTGTCCGCCACCCCATGCGCACCGGGCAACAGCAGCGTCACGCCAAGCCATGCGTGGCGCAAAGCTCCCTCAGACAGCACCTTCACAGCAATATGCGCACTACACGACGGGCACTTGGCTGATGTTGTTCTTCGGGTCCATCCAGAACGATTCGTTCACGAAGCGGCCGAAGATTTCACGCGGCAGGATGGGGGTGCGCTCGATCGGCTCCACCTTCGGGCGCACCGTATGCAGGCCGGGCATGCCGACCCGGGCGTCGAACTCGTCCGCCTGGTAGGAAATGTGGTCGAAGTCATGTTCGAACCAAGGCTCGCCGATGAACTGGTAGACGGCGCGCATCGCGGCCGAGGGGTTGCGTGCCAGGCTTTCGTAGGTCAGCAGCAGCAGGTGGCCCGGGGCGTATTGGCCATAGAACGCATCCTTGGTCGCCTGGAAGGCGAACCCTACCATGCCGCGCGGATCGGTCAGCGCCTCGACGCGTGAGTAAATCGTGGTGTTGGTGTCGAACCGGAACACCTTGCTGACGCCAACCGGGTGCCGGCGCACGAGCCGTTCCATGCTGTCCAGCACCCAGGACAACTGGCGCACGCACGCGATGACCTTCGCCTCCGGAAACAACGTGTCGAGTAACTGCATACGGCTGCACCACAGCCGGCTGGTATCGAACACGACGCTGGCATCCGCCTGTCCCGCGTAAAAGTTCTCGACCAGGCCGCGCAGCATGGCAATCCGCTGGTCGTCGGAGACGTCGAACGAAAAATCGTTCTTGCTGCTCGCCTCCGCGATCATCACCCCCATGATGTCGGCAAGCGGACTGGTCATGCCCGCGCGGAAACGCGGGTTCTGGTTGAGGATGGCGGCCAGGAGCGTGGTGCCCGAGCGCGGCAACCCGGAAATGAAGTGGAACTTACGGGCTGGCTTCGCGCCGTGGGGTGCCGCAGCCATTTGGGCCATCTCCTGCGAATCGATGAGGGGGATTGTATAAGAGAAGCGCCCCAACCGGTCTCAATGAGCCATTTCCTGCGAAGCGTCCGCGCGGCTTTCGAGGGGGAGCGGAACACTGCGGGTCGGAACGTTCCATCCGCTCACTTCGACGACCGGCGCTTCTGCTGCGGGCATGACGAAATGCGCGGTCAAGGTGAGCGATTCTCCGGGCCACAGCGTGACGTCATTGTCGCTCCACAGGATCGGCAGCGTCGGCTCGCCGCCCGCGGAACGCCTGATGGAGACGTGCTGGAACAGCGCGACGGCGCTGGAGGATCGGGGTACGGTCAAGGTGACCGTGGCGATGTCCTCGGCTCCCTCGTGCCGCACCGTTGCCCCAACGTCGCTGGTCGCGGCCGGCAAGGACTGCAACGCGGTCAGGTCGGCGTAGCGCGTCAGTGGCGTGAGGTACCAGTTGGAATGCGCCCAGTCGAGCTCGTCGGTCTGGGTAGACAGCCAGTAGACGTTGCGGCTGACCGGTTTGCCGGTGGCGGAAGCCAGCTCCAGCTCAATGAAGTAGGTACGCGACAAGCCAGCCGGCGCCGGCAGCGTCGCCACCTGCCGCACGAGGTTAGCAGCGAGATCGAGGTTCGGCAGGCGCTGCTCGTAGCGCACGCTGCCGTCCAGGTTGCGTACGCGCACAGTCGCCTGCAATCCGTGCTCATCGTTGAGCGTGTGATTGATGAGCA
>Ga0306923_10002973_pt1 | contig 15773 bp, 15 predicted proteins | sample sta12Can44000108_FD_203841 | JGI IMG/M metagenome (GOLD analysis project Ga0306923, IMG submission 203841) | Lab enrichment of tropical soil microbial communities from Luquillo Experimental Forest, Puerto Rico - statanox.12C.anox.44.000.108 (v2)... | ecosystem: Environmental > Terrestrial >... | reverse complement strand
CCAAAGTCCCGACACATTCGCGGATGACGGTATTGGCGGTTGTGCAGATTAAGGGGGATGCACTCCATGCCAGTGCGCCGGATTGGTCTTTGTTATCGCAGTGTCAGCGGCAGGGTGCCCATGGGCGCTGGCCGGCGGACTGTGGCGGTAGAATCCACGCTGGAGCGGGACTTCGCCCTGCTACAGCGCTTCGACCCCGAGGTGGCGCATATCGAGGAGCAACCGGTGCGGGTCGAATACCGGGATGCCGGCGGCACTCCCCGCCGATATGTGCCGGACTTCCTGGTTCGTTATGCCATCTCCGACCGCGCACCGCAGCTCGTCGAGGTGAAGTTCTCGACCGATCCCGCGTTGGTGGCCGGGCAGTTGGAAGCGCGTTTCACTGCCGCCCGCAGCTATGCCGGCCGCCACGGATGGACGTTCACCGTCGTCACCGAATTGGACATCCGCACCCCCAGGCTGGCCAACGTCACCTTCCTGCTGCCCTATCGTGGACGCGCGCCCATTGCCGTTGCTCGGGCCCATCTGCTGATCGCCCTTGGTGCCGAGCCCGCGCCAGTCGGAGCTCTTGCCAGCAAGGTCGCTGACGCCATGGGTTGCGATCGCGCCCAAGTGCTTCCCACGCTGTGGGGCATGGTTGCCCGGTGCGAGGTTCGCGCGGATCTCGACCAGCCCCTGACAATGAACTCCTGCCTTCACCTGTCCAAGAGAGGCCGGTCATGAACGCTCGGTTCAGCTACAAGCCAGGTGCGACTGTCACCTGGTCCGGCAAGGCCTGCACCGTCCTGGAAGCCGTCACGGCTTCCTCCGTGCTGCTGGAGGTCTGCGAGACCAAGGCCAAGGAGGTAGTTCCGGTCTCCAAGCTGCGAGCACCTAAAGGAGCCGAAGAGGAAACGGCGAGCCGTTCCCTTGACGGGCTGGCTCCTGAGGATTTGGCGGAGGCCAAGCGCCGGTTTGTTATCATCAAGCCTCTGGTTCGATGCGAGCGCCGGAGCGAGGACGACGTCAAGCGCGCGGTCGTGCAGCATGGCGTCCCCAGGGCCACGCTCTACCGCTGGATCAAGGCCTATGAAGGCCGCCGCCTTATGTCCGATTTGGCGCCACGGCGACGGGGGCGGCCCATGCCCAAGCGTCTCGCCCCCGAGGTCGAAGCGATCATCACCAGCGTTATCAACGACCGCTACCTGACCAAGCAGAAGATGACCGGTGAGGAGGCCATCCTGGAAGTGCACCGTCGTTGCCGTGCCGGCGGTGTGAAACAGCCGCCATGCGCCGAGAGTATTCGTGCTCGGCTGCGTGCCATCCATCCAAGGGAGAAGGTGTTGAAGCGTGAAGGCAAGAAGGCTGCTCGCGACAAGTTCGGCGCGGTGAAGGACAGCTTTCCCGGAGCCGATGCGCCCCTGGCCGTGGTGCAGATCGCCCGCCACCGGCGCTTCCGGATCAATGGGGTACTATATGAGCTCAATGCGCCGCACGATATGACCGACGCGGAACTAGCGCGCATTCTGTCACTGAGAATGCCGACCGGCGTCGGACAAATGATGTCCGCGAGTCTCGGCACCGAGAAGCTTGAGCGGCAACTCGTAGAGCCTCAACTTGATACATCCGACGAGCCGTTGTCATACGAATTTTTGCGGACGTCCCTCATTGCCGACCTAAAACTGTCCGCCACACCAGGTTCGATTAAGACGGCGCTCGGGCGGTTCCGATCGAGCCCTTACCTTGTCGAGTCACTTGTATGGAAGGTAGCCGAGCTAAGGCGGATGGACCGTATCGCCAAGCGCCACCTCGACGCGATCCTTCCACCGGTGGCTGGTGCGTTGGCAGATTTGAAGGGCGGATCAAAAAAGGAGCGCGACGATGAGAAGCGGCAGCAGATACGGCGCTTAGACCGGGAAAGTCTTGTGTTCCGGATGAAGCGGATTCGGGAAGAAGATTAGCTGTTGATTGGAAAGCGTACTTACGCCAGCCAGGTAATGGCTGACTCAGACTAGCAGTTTTTGCCCCGCGGTCCGATGTAAATTAGTCGCAGCTATCGATCGTGACTATAGCCAGACTCCATTTTCCAGCTCAAGCCTTGCACAATCGAACGTCCGCTTCCGGCCCGAAGCGGTCATACGTTACGAGCTGGAGTGGCGATTGCCGTGGGATGCATCCGTCAAAATTTTGCCTTTAGTTCCACTGGGTCCCGCCCTATGAAAACGGTCACCCACGGTGTTCCGTTTCAATTGCAATCCTGATTTTCGGATCGGTCCCAGTTAAATGCTGTAGCCAGTCCCACTTACTGGCAGCTCCGAAAGCCTTCTGCGGGCCTTCCTGTCTAATTTAAGTCCGAAGCCGACATTCTGGCGTCTGACGCGAATTCGCAACGTCACGCCTTCGCGCCCGCGCCCGCCGGTTCCGCCGGGTGCGGGCTGATGGTGAAGTGGAAGATGCTGCCGCCGCCGGCATTGGGTTCGTACCAGATGTGGCCGCCGTGGCGGTGGATGATGCGTTTGCAGATGGCCAGGCCGACGCCGGTGCCGGGATAGAGCCTCTGCGGGTGCAGGCGGCGGAAGATCTCGAAGATGTCCTGCTCGGTCCGCTCGATGCCGATGCCGTTGTCGGCGATGCGGAAGTGCCAGCCTTCCACCGGGTCGATCTCGCCGCCGACGGTGACCACCGGGGCCACGCCGGGGCGGCGGAACTTGACGGCGTTGCCGATCAGGTTCTGGAACAACTGCATCAACTGGACCTCGTCGCCGATGACCTGCGGCAGGGGGGCCACGATCACGGTGGCGCCGGCCTCGGCGATGCTGTCGCGCAGGTTCTCCATTGCCAGCCGGCAGGCGCGCTCGGTGTCCACGACAGCGAACGGGGTGCCCTTGCTGGCGACGCGCGAGAAGGCGAGGAGGTCGTTGATCAGCGCATCCATGCGCTTGGCGCCGTTCACCACCAGGCCGATCAACTCGTCGGCCTCGGGGTCGATCTTGCCGAGATAGCGTCGCTCCAGCAGCTGGGTGAACGAGGCGATGGTGCGCAGCGGTTCGCGCAGATCGTGCGAGGCGACGTAGGCAAAGCGTTCCAGCTCGGTATTGGCTTCGGTCAGGTGTTCGACCAGACGGTGCAATTCGGCCTCACGCGCCTTCTTCTCGGTGATGTCCTCCTTGACGCCGACGAAGTGGGCGATGGCGCCGTCCATGTCGCGCACCGGGGCGATGACCGCCGTTTCCCAGTAGAAGCTGCCGTCCTTGCGGCGGTTGTGGAACTCACCGTGCCAGATTTCGCCGCGCTTGATGGTCTGCCACAGCGCCCGGTACTCCTCGGGCGTCTTGTCGCCGCCCTGGAGAAGGCGCGGGTTCTCGCCGATGACCTCGTCGGCGCGGTAGCCGGTGTTGGTGCAGAAGGTGGCGTTGACATATTCGATGGCGCCGTCGGCATCGGTGATGACGATGCTGACCGGGCTCTGCTCGATGGCCTCGGTCAGGATGCGCCGGCGCGATTCGGTCTGGCGTTCGTATTGGCGGCACAGGGTGACGGCGGTGCCCAGGCGGGCCAGCACCGGCTCGAACAACGTGGTCAGCGGCAGCAGGGTGGCGGGCGGCTGCAGGGCAATCAGCAGCATGTGGCCGTAGCCCGGCACCGGCAGGGCGAGCGCCACCCCCATGGGAACGCTGCAATCCAGCGCGGCCAGCGCCTGGGTATCATTCACCAGCGCCGCCTTGGGCGGCAGCAGCGTCGCCGGTAGCTCTATGCGCTCGCCCTGGTGGCCGGCCAGGCGGAAGTCGCCGATCACCACCTCGGCCACGCCTCCGGTGGTGACCATCAGGCCGGCGGGGAAGCCGGTGTGATAGAGGAACCGTTGCAGCGTCCTGGTCAGCAGCGGCGCCACCGAGACTTCGCCGCCCACCGTGAAGGCCAGGTCGCACAGGACCGCCAGGGCCTGCTCGCGGTTTACCGTTTGCGGCATGGCAGGCCTACGATGGCCGCGTTATGGAAGAGGGGATAACCGCCCGAGCGGGCGCCGCCGATCTCGCCCAGGGACAGGGCGCCATAGAGGTGGCGGGCGCCGGTCAGGCGGGCCAGATCGGCCAGTTCGGCCCCCACCGAGGCGCCCTTGTGCAGCCGCCGGCCGGCGCAATAGAACACCACCAGATCGTCGCCTTGGGTAGGCGCGTCAGCCTTCCGCAGGGCCTCGGCCAGCGTGGCAGGGGTGGCGCGGGCGCCGTTGCGGGCATCCAGCAGGGTGAGAATGGAATTGGGCGGGATTTCGCCCACGCAGACGATGCCGCCGTCATCCGACAGGGCGACGGGGATGCGCACCAGCACCTCGCCGTCGGCGCGGACGATGCCGAAGGGGAAGTGGACGGCATAGGTGTAGAAATTGTCGGGCCCGATCTCGATGCCGTAATGGGCCTTCATCAGCTCGGCATAGACCTCCAGCGCCGGGCGCCAGTCGATCTGGACGATGCGGTTGCCCTCGGCCGAGGTGGCCGCCACCATCACCTCGGGGGCGGTGAAACCGTGGTCGAGGCAGGCGCCGGGATGGCCGTTCATCAACTGGAACAGCACGCCGCCGCCGATGAAGCGTTCGCCGCCGAACAGGCAGGGTCCGGGGGCGAAATTCTCATTGCCCGCGTTGACGCCGCTATAGCGCACCCGATTGGCCAGGCGCAGGTACCAGGCATCCAGATGGGTGGCGATGTTGGGAACCATGGCATCGAAGATGCACAGCAGCGAGGCCCCGCCATCTGCGTCGGAATTGGCGTCCACATAGGCGGCCAGCTGGGAGGCGGTGGCAGCGACGCCCGCCTCGGTGCCGACGTTTTCCACCAGCAGCGGCAGCGGCCCGACGGCGAAATGCAACAGGATGCCGCCGGGCAGGTCCAGGCGGTCATCCACCAGCAGTTCGGGGAACAACGCGCCGGCTATCGAAATGTCGGCGGCGCGGGCGCAATCCTGCAACAGCGGCACCGCCGCGCGCTCGCGGTCGGGCAGCAAAGCCACGACGTGCCCGGGCTCGCCGCGCCATTCGGTAAAAGCGGCTTCCAGGCTGGGTCGGTCGAGACTTGGCAGCCAACGCACCGAAAACATCACGACACCGGCCGCCACGACGGCCGCTCCCCTGTTGTATGGCGTTCAGTATACTCCCGCGCGCAAAGCCTGGAAGCGCAATCAATCTCCAAGCCCCTAAGGGACCTGTGGCTCCAATTCCGGCGCGGGCGCCGGGGCGCCGCGCCAGCGGGGCGAGCGCCTCAGCCTTTCCGCCGTGGTCAACACGTTGCGCCACATGATCCAGGCGATGGACGGCAACATCAGCGTGAGCCCCAGGCGCATCAGCACCTGGACGGCGCCATGGTGCTCGCCCCTCAGCAGGATGGTGTCGGTGCAGGCGTAGCGGCGGGCGAAGTCGCCGTCGCATTGGGCTACCCGGTCCTGAACGACGGGAGCGCGGTGATGTTCCAGGTCGTTGGGGGTCAGCTCGCGGATCAGCACGGTTCCGACCACCGCGATCCACAGGCAGCACACCATGCTCAGCAATTTGCCGAGGAAGGTGAGGCGTAGATACAACACCTCAAGCGGCGTGAGGTCGTGGTCGTCATACATGGTCCACTGCCTAGGCTTCTGCCGACCGGGTGGAACGGTCCTAGAATTCTATACGGACCAAAATGCCACTTTCTGGCCCGGAAATTCAACATTTTAGCAGAAATTTGAATGCGGCCCCGCGCCGGCACGGCGCCTAGGTCAGCACGCTGGCACGGCGCCTAGGTCAGCACACCGGCACGGCGCCTCGGTCAGCACACCGGCACGGCGCCTCGGTCAGCGTGCCGGCGCGGTGCCCCAGTCAGGTCGCGTCGATCAGGTCGTACAAGTGGGTTTCTTCCCGTGCCACCCGAGCCTTCAGCGCGTCGAGAACGTCCCGTGTCTCACGCACGAACTGGGACGGGTCGCGGGAGATGGCCAGTGGACCGGGCCAGGATTTGCGGTAGGCGTCGAACCGCTGGCTGAGGTTTCCCATCTCCGCCTGGAAACGCTGGGCAACCTCGCGCAGGCGGGTGTCGCCCAGGGCTTGCGTGCGGGGATACAGGCTGTTGTCTTCGATGGCCAGGTGCACCGAGAACTTTCCGAACAATTCGCGCACTACGGCCGCGACCGGATTGGTGTCGGCGGCGACCGCCGCCGGGTCCAGAAAGGCCTCGATGCGAGCAACGATGGCGCGCAGCTCCTCGTGGTGCTGACGGTAGGTCTCGGTCTTGCGCATGGTCTTCTCCGTGGTCTCGTTCGGCCAGGAGAATATCCGAGTACGCCGCTAGGTTAAATTGACGCTCATCAAGCTGCGTAAGCCTCTAATACCATTGTGCAGCACTCGGTTTTTCGGTGCTTCGGGTTAGAAATGGTAGCCCACCTTCACCATGGTCAGCCAGTTGTCGGTGGAATCGCCCGCCGCCCACTGGTAGCGGCTTTCGATGCCGAGCAGCATGTGGCCTTCCACATAGGTGGCCGAGGCGCCCAGCTGGAGGGCGGCGCTGTTGCTGACATTGCGGCCGTCGGCCCACAGGTAGCCGATGCCGGGGCCGGCGCCGAGCCACAGGTTGCGCTGGGTCTGGAACACCCAATGGGCGTTCCATTCCACGGTATCGAGCCGCAGGCCGTCATGGTCGGCGTGGTTATACGACACCATGTGGCGGACCTTGCCGATGATGGGGTCGGTCAGCGGGTCGTCGACCGACACCTCCAGCCCGAAGGCGGGAGCGGCATCGGCGCCCCTGACGTCGGTCTGCCAGGCTCCGCCCTTCAGGGCGATGGCCAGGTTGGGGGCATACGGGGCGTCGCCCCCGCGCGCCGGCAGGGCGGCGGCCAGGACGATCATTGCGGCAGTAGCGGACAGGATGAAGCGGCGCATGGTCATCCTCCTTCGGATGGTGGCCGTTACTCCTAATGATATGCCCCTTGCCGCAAGGGTTATCCAGGCCCTGTGCGCATGGCTGGCCCTTACGCTTTGACGGGCTCGGTGGTTCCCGCGCCCAGCGGGCGCTGCATCATCAGGCTGTCCACCCAGCGGCCGAACTTCCAGCCGACCGCCTCCAGCTCGCCCACTTTGTGGAAGCCGCAGGCGAGGTGCAGAGCCGCCGAGCCCGGATTGTCGGCGGCGCCGCCGCCGATTACCGCCACCATCTGGCGATAACCCATCGCGGTGGCACGCTGCACCAACGGCTCCAGCAGGGCGCGGCCGATCCCCAGCCCGGTGCGGTCGTGGCGGACATAGATGGAATCCTCCACCGTCCAATCGTAGGCGGGGCGGGTGCGGTAGGGGCCGGCATAGGCATAGCCCACCACCTCGCCGTTCAACTCGGCCACCAGCCAGGGCAGGCCTCTGTCCACCAGAACCTGGCGACGGCGGGCCATCTCGGTTTCCGACGGCGGTTCCAGCTCGAAGGTGGCGGTGCTGGTGCGCACATGGTGGGCATAGATGGCCGTGATGGCAGCCAAATCGGCTTCGGTGGAGGGGCGGATGACGATCAGGCTCATAACCTCCTCGGGCGGATGACGCGTCCAGGGTACGCCCTTGGCCGAGGGGGGAACAAGCCATTGGTCGCGCTGTTCGCGGAAGATGGAGCCCCTATCCGACTTACTGGTGGTGTTCGCCATGTCCGGCCGCCGCTTGGCGCTTCCAGCCGATGCGGTCGCCGAATTGGTACACGAGCCCACTCTGGTGCGCGCGCCGGCCATGCCGACGATGGTGGCCGGGGTGTTTTCGCTGCGCGGCCGGGTAGTGGCGGTGCTGCGTCTGGATCGATTGCCACGGGGCCGTTTCGTGTCTTGGTTATACTGTCGGAGCCCAACGACGGCTGGGCCTTGCTGGTCGAACGGGTCGAGGCGGTGGTGTCGGCCGGCACGCTGGAACCGGCGCCGAGCGGGACCGCTTTTGACGATTGTGTGGCCGGGATGGCCCCCCTGCCCGAGGGGGCGGCGCCAAAAGGGTCGGTGGTCGTGCTGGCGGCCGAGCGGCTGCTGCGTCGGCGCGAGACCCAGGCTTTGGCGGATTTCACCGAGCAGGCGGCGCGGCGGTGGGAGGAACTGTGCGGTGGGGTCGCGTAAGGGCGAGGCATTGCTGCGCAATCCGGCTTTTCCCGTGCTGAAGCAGGCAGCCATCGGCCTGACCGGCTTGGCCTATTGGGGCGACAAGGACGAAGCCCTGGCCCAGGCCCTGCTGCCGGTGGTCGAAACACACGGCGGCACCCTCGCCGCGCTGGTGGCGCGCCTGGAGGTGGAGAACGGGCACGGCGCCGCCACCGAGGCGGTGGTTGACGCGGTGACGGTGGGCGAGACCTTCTTCTTCCGTTACCGCGAGCAGTTCGAAGCCCTGGGGCGAGTGGTCATCCCGGCCATCCTGGAGCGCAACCGCCTGACCCGCTCGCTGGCAGTGTGGAGCGCCGGCTGCGCCAACGGTGCCGAGCCCTATTCTCTGTCCATCATGCTGGCACGGTGCTTCGCCCCCCAATTGCGCGGCTGGCGGACGGACATCCTGGGCACGGACATCAGTGCCGCCGCCCTGGCCGAGGCCGAGGCGGGCGAGTACGGCGCCTGGACAGTGCGCGATCTGCCACAGGAGCTGAGGCGCCAATGCTTCGCCGCCGAGCGTGGTCGCTGGCGGCTGCTTCCCCCCTATCGGCGCGGCGTACGCTTCGCCCTGCATAACCTGGTGCGCCAGCCGCCGCCGGCGACACACTTCGATTTGGTTCTTTGTCGTAACGTGCTGATGTACTTCGACGCCGACACCCGCGCGCGGGTGCTGAGCTCGCTGGCCTCGGCGCTGGTGGACGGCGGCTGGCTGGTGGTGGGGCATGCCGAGGTGCCGGTGCCTGCGGGCTCCGCCTTCGCTCAGGTGCATCTGCCGGAATGTACGCTTTACCGCAAGGTCGGGCTGCTGCGCCCCGAGCCGCCCCCGGCCCCCGTGGCGTTTCCCGCGCCGACGGCCGTGCTGCCGGCCGAAGGCGATTCTGCGGTGCGGGCGCGCCATTTGCTCGATCGGGGCGAGTTTGCCGCCGCCGTCGCCCTGTGCCGAAGCTGGGGGGAAAGCACGCCGCTGGCGCCGGAGCCCCATTACTATCAGGCGCGGGCGCTCGAACACCTGTCCGAGGACCAGGCGATCGCCGCTTATCGGCGCGCCCTGTTTCTGGCCCCCCACTTGGTGGAGGCTCATTTCCACCTGCTTCGCCTGTTCCTGCGACGTGGGGATCGCCGCACGGCGCGGCGGCACTACGCCGCCATGATGAGCGACCTCGCCGCCCTGCCTGAGGGCGCGGCGCTGCCGCTGGATGCTCGGGTGACCGCCAGCGAACTAGCCGCTATCGCTCGCCGCCTGGTGCCCGGCCCATGACCGGGCAGCGTGACGACGTGGAACGCGCCTTCCGCGGCGACGGGCCATTGTACGAGGCCATGCTGGCCGAGCGTGCCCGCGAGCTGGCGGCTCCGTTGGCGGTCGAGGCGGCGGCGGACATGGCGGTGCTGTCCCTGGCCGGGCGGGTGGCGCGCTGGGCGTTGCCGCTGGACCGGGTGGCCCGCATCGACGTGCTGGGACCCTCGACCCGCGTTCCCGACCAGCCGGCGGCGGTGCTGGGGCTGGCACTGCTGTCGGGGCGGCGTTGCCTGGTGGCCGATCTGGAGGTTTTGGTGGGCGCCGCATCGGCGCTCTCGGCCGAGCCCGCCGGCCACGTTGTGGTGTTGCGCGGGTCGGCGCTGGGACTGTTGGTGGTGCGGGCCGAAGCGGTGGTGTTTGTGCCCCGGCCCGAGGCCGGAACCCAGGCGTTGGCCGATGGCAGCCTGCTGTTGGATGTGGACGGGTTGGCTGGGCGCCTGGGGTTGGGAGGTGGCGGATGAGAATGTCCATCGCGATGCGGTTGGGGCTGGGATTCGGGCTGGTGGTGTTGCTGTCGCTGCTGCTGTCGCTATTCCAGCTGTACAGCTTCCGCTCCACCATCTCGTTCCTCGATACGGTCACCCAACGGGACTTCCGCGCCTACAGCCTGGTGGTCGGCATCGCCCATGGCCGCGCCGAGCTGCGCGGCATGCGCCAGTTGGCCATCATCCGCAGCGTGGTGGAGGAGAACGGGCCGAATGTTACCCTTGAGGCCTATCAGCGCGTCAGCGCCGAAATCATCAATCAGATGTCCGAGCTGGGGGCCCTGGCCCATGAACGGCTGACCGATCCCCTCGTCAGCCCGGAGAGGCGTGCGCATTGGAGCCGCATGGCAGGCAGCGCCGACGAGATGGTGCAGCTGGAGCGCGCCATCCAGATAAAAGGCGAGGAATTGATCCGGCTGGCCCAGGCGCACCGCGTCGCCGAGGCCGCCCGTGTGCACGAGGGCACCCTATTGGAGCACCAGGGCCTGGACCAGCGCCAGACCGCCATCGAGGAGCTGGTCGTGCAACTGGTAGGGGCAGGGCGCGCCGACGTGCGGCACGCCTATAATGACACCATGCGCGTTGCCGTCATCGCCGTCGCGCTGATCCTGCTGGTGGGTGCGGGCGCCGCTTCGTTGATAGGCGGTTCCATTGCCGGGGCGTTACGCCGGTTCATGGGCTTCGTCCAGATTGTGGGTCAAGGCGATCTGAGCCAAACCTTGTCCGAGGAAGGCGGCGGTGAGCTTGCTCGCATGGGCGCCCATCTCAACGTCATGCGCCAGAGCATGCGTCAGGTGGTTGGCCGTGCCCGGCTGGCGGCCGAGAACGTCAATGCGGCCACCACCGAAATCCGCGCCTCGTCGCAGGAGCAGGCGGCGGCATCGGCCGAGCAATTGTCGGCCATCGAGGAGACCTCGGCGACGCTGACCGAGATCACCCAGTCCGGCGCCCAGATTACCCAGCGCGCCCAGGAGGTGGAGCGCAACGCCCAGGCGGCGGCGATCCTGTCCGGAGAAGGGCTGAAGGCGCTGGTGGCCACGGTTCAGGCCATGGATTCCATCCGCGAGCAGGTGGACAGCGTGGCTGCGACCATCGTCAGCCTGTCCGAGCGCACCCAGGCCATCGGCGAGATCATCCTGACCGTGACCACCATCGCTGAACGTTCCCATCTTCTGGCCCTCAACGCATCCATCGAGGCGGCGGCGGCAGGCGAGCACGGACGCACCTTCTCGGTGGTGGCGGGCGAGATCAAACGGCTGGCGGACCAGGCCCGCGATGCCACCCAGCGGGTGCGCATGAACCTGGGCGAGATCCAGCAGGGCATCAACAGTTCGGTGATGCTGGCCGAGGAGGCGGCCAAAAGGGTGGAGAGCGGGCGCCTGCAGACCCGCTCCACCGACAGCGCCATTCGCGACATGGCCGGCGCCATCCAGGAGAGCGTGCAGGCGTTCCAGCAGATCGTCGCCGCCACCAACCAGCACCAGATCGGGCTGGAGCAGGTGATGCAGGCGCTGGCCAGCGTACGCCAGGCGGCAAGCCAGACATCGCAGGCCACCCGCGAGCTTGAGGGGGCGGCGGGCAACCTTAACTCGCTGTCCGAAGGGCTGCTGGATGCGTTCAGGAACTACCGGCTGTGAGCGACACCATCCGCGCCCAGCTGCTTGAAGCCTATGCCGACGAGCACCGCGACCACCTGACCGGCCTGCGTGCGGCGTTGGAGGCCGGCTCCGCCGCCGATTTCGAGGAGGCTTACCGCCACGCCCATTCACTCAAGGGGGCGGCGCGCGCGGTGGAGTTGCCGGCGGTGGTCGATCTGGCGCACGGCCTCGAAAGTCTGCTGGAGGCATGGTGGGAGCGCCGCGCCATTCCCGACGACGACAGCATCGCCGCTGCCGCCCGAGCCCTGGACGCCATCGAGGACGTTTCCGCCGCCGCGCTGGTAGGTGTGCCGCTGCCTTCGAGCCAGTCCGCCATGAAAAGTCTCGATGCCATCCTCGAGCGTCACGGCCTGTGCGCCCCCGAGCCCCAAGAGGCGCAGGAGGAGGTGCCCCGCACCGTGCCGATAGCCACCACCACGCTGCGCGTCGCCGCCGAGGCCGCCGACCGGCTGGCGCTCAGCACCACCCAGTTGCTGGTTCAGTTGGAATATCGGCGCGAGGGCGAGAGCGTGCTGCGCCGGCTGGGGCACGATATCGAGCTGCTGGCCTCCCTGGTAGCGGATACCGGCCTGCGGGCAAGTCTGGCCGCGTTGCGCGACACCCACGCCCACGTCATGCGCCTGCTGGACGAATATGACTGGGACCTGTCGCGCGCGGCCCAGGACCTGGCCGAGGACGTGGGCCGGCTTCGGCTGGTGGGCGCGCAAGGGGTACTGGGGAATTTCGGCCCCATGGTGCGCGAGTTGGCGGCCGAGCAGGGCAAGGAGGTGCGCTTCGACGCCGAGGGGCTGGACACAATGGTGGACCGCGGTGTGCTGGCCGCCGCGGCCGAGGCGGCAATGCACATGCTGCGCAACGCCGTCACCCATGGCCTGGAAACGCCGGCCGAACGCGCGGCCTCGGGCAAGACTCCCACGGGCCGGCTGGTGCTGTCGGTGGCGGTGACGCCGCCGCGCATCGAGATCAAGGTGGCCGATGACGGGCGCGGCATCGATACCGCCCGGCTGGCCGCCGAGGCGGTGGCGCGCGGGGTGATGACCGCCGCACAGGCCGAGCGCGCCGAGGTGGATCGGCTGCGCCAGCTGGTCTTCCTGCCCGGCCTATCCACCGCCGAAAGCCTGACGACCGCGGCGGGGCGGGGCATGGGCATGGCCATCGTGCGCCGTGTCGCCGACCGCCTGCAGGGACAGGTGCGGGTCGTGTCCCAACCTGGCAATGGCACCGAGGTGGTGCTGTCGGTGCCGGTGGGCACCCTGGCCCAGCGCCTGGTGCTAGTATGCGTCCATGGGCAGACTTTCGGATTGCCGTCGCAATCGGTGTCGCGGCTGGTGGAGCTGCCGGCCAGCGCGCCGGTGCGCGTGGACGGTGAGGTGTTGGTGCTCATCGACGGGCGGGAGGTGCCGCTGGCTGAGCTCGGCATCCTGCTGGGTCTGCCTGGTCATCCTCCGGTGCGCGACAGGCTTCTGGCGGTGCTGGTCCACAGCGCCACTGAACTGGTAGGGCTGGTGGTGGACAGCGTCAGCGAGGTGCGCGAGCTCCCGGTGGCGCCGCTGGAAGCGCCTCTGGCCGACGATCCCCGCTTGGCGGGCACCGTGACCCTGGAGCAGGGTGTGCTCGCCTTTGTATTGGCCCCGGCCGGGCTCCGGGTGCGCGGTTCGCAGGCGGCCGAGGTCCTGGCCGAACCGCCGCCCAAGCGCTCGCCCCTGGTGATGGTGGTGGATGATTCCATCACCACGCGGACCCTTGAAAGAAGCATCCTGGAAACCCACGGATATCGGGTGGAGGTCGCGGTGGATGGGCGCGATGCCCTGAACCGCCTGGAGGAGTTGTCCCCCGACGTGGTGGTCAGTGACGTTGAAATGCCCCGGCTCGATGGGTTCGGTCTGCTGACCGCCATCCGGGCCCATCCCCGGTTGGGCGCCGTGCCCGTGGTGCTGGTGACATCGCGGGGGGCCGACTCCGACCGCAAGCGTGGCTTGGCACTGGGCGCCGACGCCTACATCGTCAAGACCCGTTTCGACCAGGACGACCTGCTGCGCATCATCGGGCGGTTGACTTCATGAACGAGGACCGGATCAAGGTACTGGTGGTCGAGGATTCGCCGGTGGTGCAGCGGCTGCTGGCCCATGTCATCGACGGCGATTCGCGCCTGCATGTGGTGGGCTTCGCCGCCGACGCGGCCCAGGCCGTCCACCAGATCCAGAGACTGCATCCGGATATTGTCACCATGGACATCCGGCTGCCGCGCATGAATGGCTTTGAGGCGACGCGCTGGATCATGCGCGAGCACCCGCTGCCCATCGTGGTGGTGGCCTCGAACATCGACGACAAGGCATTGGACATCTCCATGAACGCGCTCAGGGCCGGGGCTCTCAGCGTGGTGGCCAAGCCGGCGGGAACGGGGCGGCAGGATTACGACGCCCTGGCCGAGCACCTGCGAACCCAGCTGGTGATCATGAGCCAGGTTCCAGTGGTGCGGCAGCGGGGCGGCACTCGGCCAGCCGGCGAACGTCTGTCCGCCGTGCCGCCCATGGCGGGAGTGGACGTGGTGGCGATCGTGGCTTCCACAGGTGGACCGGGGGCGCTGGCACGCGTTCTCGGTTGCCTGCCCAAGAACTTCTCGGTGCCGGTGGTGGTGGTCCAGCACATGGGTGAGCCCTTCCTGGCCGGATTCGCCCACTGGCTGTCATCCGTGTCCGTCCTGCCGGTGACGCTGGCCGGGGAAGGCAAGCGGGCCGAGCCCGGCCACGTCTACGTCTCGCCCGGCGATGTGCATCTGGCGATGAGCGGCCACATCATGCATCTGCTCTCGACGCCACCGGTCAATGCGCAGCGGCCGTCGGGCGATGTGCTGTTCCAGAGCCTGGCGGAAGGGAATGGTCCCCGCGCCATCGGGGTGCTGTTGACCGGCATGGGCGAGGACGGCGCGCACGGGCTGCTGGCCCTGCGCCTGGCCGGCGGGCACACCATCGCCGAGGATCGCTCGACCGCCATTATCTGGGGCATGCCCGGCGCCGCCGTCGCCCTGGGGGCGGCCGGCGAGGTGCTGCCGGTGGACGCCATCGCCGGACGTCTGCGCCAATTGGCGCCGCCGGCAGCCGCGTTGCAGGTGCGGCCATGAACGGGCGGTCCCGGGTGGCAGTGGCCGCGGGGTCCGAAACCCTGGCCTTGCGGCTGCGCCTGATGATCGAGGCCGAGGGCGCCGAAGCCGTTGCCTTCGACCCCAAAAATCCGCCCGTCGATGTTGTTCTGGCGGTCTGCGTCCCCGGTCAGGTGGCGGCGGTGCAGGCGGCGCTGCCAGCCTTGCCGCTGGTCCAGGTCGTGGACGGCGAGGATTGGGAGGGGTTACGCCAGCGCGTGGCCGGCATATTGGCGCCCCCCGTCGCCGAGGTGGAGGCCATGTCGGCGGCGCTGGCCCGCTCCCGGGTTCTGCTGGTCGATGACAGCGTCACTTATCGCGAGTTCTTGCGGCTGGAACTTACCCGCCTGGGCGCCGTGGTCACCGCCTGCGGCACCGCCGACGACGCCCTGGTTCGCCTGGGCGAAGGCGGCTGGGACTGCGTTCTCATCGATCTGGTGATGCCCGGTGTGGACGGTGCCGAGCTGTGCGGCCGGGCGGCGCGCATACGCCGGCAAAGCGGCCAAGGCTTCGTGCTGGCGGTGCTGTCCAGCCGCGAGGGCACGAACGATCTTATCCGCAGCCTGGAAGCCGGTGCCGATCTCTTCATCGGCAAATCGCAGGACATGTCCCTCTTTCGGGTCAAATTGGGCGCCATGCTGCGGCGGCGCTTCCTGATCGGATGAGAGTCCAAGGGTGGAGGTATGTGCGCAAGCGGGGGGGCGGGCGGACGATAGGGTTACACCCGTCGGCAGGCATTGCCATCTCGCAGACATGGACGCACGACAAGCATTGATCCGCTCCCCGTCGGAAGCTGCCGCCGACTATTGTCGGCGCGCGCGCACTCCATGCCTTCTCTTGTCATGGCCCGGCTTGGAGCCGCTGGCCGAGAATGACGCCTATGCAGAACGGTCGCCCCCCGGCCGTCCCATCACCATGCGCGACGACTGGCCTAAAGTGGCGGCGGTGCTGGATCAGGTGGGGCGGCAGGGCGTGCCGACCGAATTGGAACTGGCCGAACCGGAGCTGGAAGGCGGCTTTATCGACGGCGTGGTCCGGCTGCACTGTGCTCCGGTGATGGGCGCGAGGGGGGTTGAAGCCATCACCGTGTG
>Ga0306923_10002972_pt1 | contig 15775 bp, 13 predicted proteins | sample sta12Can44000108_FD_203841 | JGI IMG/M metagenome (GOLD analysis project Ga0306923, IMG submission 203841) | Lab enrichment of tropical soil microbial communities from Luquillo Experimental Forest, Puerto Rico - statanox.12C.anox.44.000.108 (v2)... | ecosystem: Environmental > Terrestrial >... | reverse complement strand
ATGGACGAGCTGAGTGAGATCGCGGACGAGATCACCGTGCTGCGCGACGGCAGGTACATCGGCACGGACCGTACCCGCAACCTGACGCGCGAGCAGATGATTCGCATGATGGTCGGACGGGAGCTGGCGCATATTTTCCCCGCCGCACGCCCGGTGCCGGGCGCGGCCCTCCTGTGCGCGCGCGGCCTGGGGCTCCCGCCCCACTTTCACGACGTCAGCTTCGAGCTCCACGCCGGCGAGATCCTCGGGATCGCGGGCCTCGTCGGTGCAGGGCGCAGCAAGCTCGCCGAGGCGCTGTTCGGAGTCACGCCCGCGAGCTGCGGCAAGATACTGATCGGTGGCACCGAGGTCGAGGTCGACTCGCCTCGCGCTGCGCTTTCCTGCGGAATGGCGTTCGTCACCGAGGATCGCAAGGAAACCGGTTGCCTCCTCACGCTCAGCGTGCTCGATAACCTCGACATCGCGGTCCTGACGCGCGATTTCGTGCGGCTCGGGTTCGTGCGCGGCACGGCGGTGAGAGAAAAGTGCGCGGCGATCAGCCGCCAGCTGCGCGTCAAGACGCCCGATCTCGGTGAGCCGATCGTCAATCTCTCCGGTGGCAACCAGCAGAAGGTGCTCATCGGCCGCTGGCTCCTCACCGCTCCGAGGATCCTGATCCTCGATGAGCCGACGCGTGGCATCGACGTCGCCGCCAAGGCGGAAATCCACCAGCTGATTGCGCAGCTCGCCGCACGAGGCACCGCGGTGCTGATGATCTCATCCGAGCTTCCCGAGATACTCGGCATGAGCCATCGCGTCATGGTGATGCACGAGGGACGCGTCACCGGCGTCCTCGAGCGCGAGCAGGCGGATCAGGAGAAGATCATGGCGCTTGCCGCACAATGAGCACGACGGGAAAGCCAATGCCGCACGCTCTGGCCGGGCAGACTGTCCGCGCCGCCGCGGCGCCGCGATTGCGCCGCTGGCCGCCGGAGCTGAGCATCCTCATGGTGCTCGTGGGCCTCGCGCTCGGCTTCGAGCTGCTCGGCTGGATCCTCATCCGGCAGAGCTTCCTGCTGAACGAGCAGCGACTGGTCGTGATGATCCTGCAGGTGTCGGTGATCGGAATCATCGCAATCGGCGTCACCCAGGTGATCATCACCGGCGGCATCGACCTGTCCTCGGGGTCGGTGGTCGCCCTCACCGCGATGGTGGCCGCGAGCCTCGCGCAGTCCGCGGATGCGGTGCGACCCGTCTATCCCTCGCTGACCGATCTCCCGGTGATCGTACCGGTCGTCGCGGGGCTTGCCGTGGGCGCCGCCGCAGGTGTCGTGAACGGCACCCTGATCGCCCGCACTGGAATTCCATCCTTCATTGCGACACTCGGCGTCATGGTGACCGCGCGCGGCATCGCCCGCTGGTACACGCGCGGCCAGCCGGTGAGCATGCTCACCGACACCTACGCCGCAATCGGCAGCGGAGTGGTCCCGGTCGTGATTTTCCTCGCCACTGCGGTCGTGTTTCACGTCGCGCTGCGCTACACGCGCTATGGGAAGTTCACCTATGCCATCGGCGCCAACGCGCAGGCGGCGCGCGTGTCGGGGATCAACGTGCCGCGCCATCTGATCGTGGTGTACACCATCGCGGGCCTGCTCTCGGGACTTGCCGGGATCGTGACCTCGGCGCGCGCGGTGTCCGGACAGGCCGGCATGGGGATGATGTACGAGCTGGATGCCATCGCCGCCGCGGTGATCGGCGGCGCCTCGCTCTCCGGCGGAGTCGGGCGCATCACCGGGACGGTCATCGGCACGCTGATCCTCGGTGTCGTGACTTCGGGATTCACCTTCCTGCGGATCGACGCCTACTATCAGGAGATCGTCAAGGGAATGATCATCATCGCGGCGGTCATCGCCGACCAGTATCGTCGCAGAGCGCGCGACACGCGCGCCTGAAAGGCCGCGCCCAGCGCGGCTCTGCCGCCCTCGCTGCAGCCCGGCGCCGCGCCGTGATCAGCTCAGGTCGACGAACAGCTGAGTGCGCAGGCTCTCTTCCGCACAGACCGCGAGGCGCAGCGCTTCGAGTCCGTCGGAAAAATCAGGGCTCATCGGGCGCCCCTGTTCCACTGCGCTGACGAACGCGTCGAGCTCGGCGCGGTAAGCCTCGGCGTACCGCTCGAGGAAGAAATTCAGCGCCGGGTCGCGTGCGCCCGTGTACTTCTCGCCCGAGTGCTCGACCGATGTGGCGCGCCGGTTGGCTGCCTGGAGCATGCCGCTCGCGCCGAACACCTCGATGCGCTGATCGTAGCCATAGACGCAACGGCGGCTGTTGTTGATCTGCAGCAGGGCGCCGGACTTCGCCCGCATCGATACCGTGCAGGTATCGATGTCTCCGAGCCTGGCGATCCTGGGGTCCACCAGGTTCGCACCGAAGGCCTGTATCTGCGAAATCTCGCCGGCGAGGTGCCGGGCCATGTCGAAATCGTGGATGGTCATGTCGCGCAGCAGACCGCCTGAGCTCTTGATGTAGGCGAGCGGCGGCGGCGCCGGATCGCGGCTGGTGATCACTGCGAGCTCGAGTCGGCCGATCTCACCGCGATGCAGCCGCTCGCCGAGCGCCCGAAAAGACGGGTCGAAGCGGCGGTTGAAGCCCATCATCAATCGCGGCCGGTGCGGTGCGATGTCGCGCCCGCAGGCGCGCGCACGCTCGAGATCTACATCGATCGGCTTCTCGCAGAAGATCGCCCTGCCGGCCTTCACGGCGGCCGTGATCAGCGGCACGTGAGTGTCGGTGGGCGTCGCGATCACCACCGCCGTGACCTCGCGGTCGGCCCACACCTCGTCCAGGCTCTGGGCGCGCTGCACGCCGAGCTCGGTCGCGGTCTGCCGGGCGGCATCGCCCGCGACATCGAATACCGACACGAGCTTCGCGCGCGAGTGGCGTGCAAGATTGCCCGCGTGTATGCGGCCGATGCGCCCGCAGCCCAGTACTGCAATGCCGACCATGGGAGTCCTCAGCGTGCCGGAGTCAGGAACTCATAGCCCGGTGCCTGCGTGATCTGCCAGCGCCTGACCGGTCCCGCCATGACGTTCAGATAATACAGATCGAAACCGTGCGCGGCGCTCACCGGGTGGTAACCGCGCGGCACCAGAACCACATCGCGATCCTCCACCGTCATCGTCTCATCGAGTGTGCGGTCATCCGTGTAGACGCGCTGAAACGCGAAGCCGCCCGGGCGTGCCAGGCGGTGATAGTAGGTCTCCTCGAGCTGCGTCTCGCCTGCGCTGTCGCTGTCATGCTTGTGTGGTGGATAGCTCGACCAGTGGCCGCCCGGCGTCACGACCTCCACGACCTGCAGGCACTCGGCCGGTGCGCTGGCGGGGAGCACGTTTCGTATGTAGCGGGTGTTGGTCCCGACGCCCCTCACCTCTTCGCCCATCTCCTCGGGACGAATGACGCGCGGCGCGAGCCGCCCTTCAGCCGGTGCCGAGCCCACCGCGAGCTCGCAGGCCGTCGCGGCCGTCACACTCACCGTCACGCGCGGGGGCGCATAGACCGCAAACGGCTTGCCTTCAAACGGCGACTCCCGCAGACCGATCGTGCCAAAGTCCTGATCGCCGACGCGGACGGCGACCCGCCCCGAGAGGAGCACGAGACACTGTTCGCGCCCCGGCAAGCTGCGCGCGAGCGTGGGCCCTGGTGCTAAGTCGTACACCTCGAACCCCACGTAACGCCAACCGGCGCTTTCCGGAGTGATGCGGTGCACGTGGGGGGCGGCGGGCGCCAGGTCCGGCTTGATGAGGAGCGATGCGCTCATCCCGCGCCCTCCGCGAGGAATCGCCGCAGGTTCCGCAGCCCGAGTGTGGCGTAGGTCAGCGGCTCAGCCTTCTTTGGATCCTGCTCGGCCTCGAGCACCACCCAGCCGGAGTAGTCCCGCAGCTCGTGAAACACGCGATCGAAGGGCACGCAACCATCACCGGGAACCGTGAATACCCCCTCCACGACCGCGTGCAGGAAGCTCCAGTCCTCGCGTCCGGCCCGTGCCGCGACCTCCGCGCGCACATCCTTCGCGTGGAGGTGGCCGATCCTCGAGGCGTAGCGCCGTGCCAGCCCGACCGGGTCTGCTCCCGCAAACCTCGCGTGACCCGTGTCGAGCAGCAGGCCGACTTCGGGTCCGGTGGCGTCCATCAGCGCATCGATGTCGCCCTCGCTCTGCACCACCGTACCCATGTGGTGGTGGTAGACGAGCCTCACGCCTTCGGCCGCGGTGGCCGCGCCGACTTCCGTCACCCGCCGGCCGAACTGCCGCCAGTCGCCGGGAGCGAGCTGCGGCCGTTGCGCGAGCGGCCGCGCCAGGTCGCCATGGATCGCGCCGCTGGTATCGGCGAACACCAGCACCGTGCTGCCGAGCGCCTTGAGCAGATCGAGGTGCGCACGCAATCGGGTGAGCTCTGCGGCCGCATCGCGCGAGAGCAGCTCCGATGAGTACCAACCCGAGATGCAGGCGAGGCCGAAGCGCCCGAGTGTCGAGCGGAGCTCGCGCGCGTCGCGCGGAAACTTGTGCCCGAGCTCCATCCCCTCGAAGCCGATCTGCCGCGCCTGGGCCAGGCAGGTCTCGAGCGAGGTCTCCGCACCAAGCTCGCGCAGATCATCGTTTGACCAGATGATGGGGTTCGCGCCGAATCGAATGCTCATGGGTCAACCATCATCCGCCGGCGGCCGGCGTGCATCCTCGTAATGCTCGCGGGCGGCCCGCACTTCCGCGCGCTCGGACACCTCGGGCACCGCCACATCCCACCAGTGACCGCCCGCGGTGGTGCTCGCGGCCGGGTCCGTCTCGATGAGGAGCACCGTGGTGCGGTCCGCGTCGCGCGCGGCGGCGAGCGCACCCGCGAGCCCGGCGAGGTCCTGCACGCGGCTCGCGTGCGCACCGAGACTCCGCGCGTGCGCGACGAGATCCGGCCCGACGCCCGCGGCACCTGCCCCTAGCAGCAGATTGTTGAAGCTGGCGTTGCCGGTCGCGCTCTGCAGGCGCTCGATGCAGCCAAAGCCGCCGTTGTCGAGCAGCACGATGATGAGCCTCGCGCCGATGCGCACCGAGGTCGCGATCTCGCTGTTCAGCATGAGGTAGGACCCGTCGCCGACCATCACGATGACTTCACGCTCCGGAAGCGCGAGTTTCACACCGAGGGCACCTGCGATCTCGTAGCCCATGCAGGAGTAGCCGTACTCGAGGTGATAGCCACCCGGCTGCTCCGCCCGCCAGTGCTTGTGGAGCTCGCCCGGGAGTCCTCCCGCGGCACCTACGAGAATGTCCGAATCCCGTGCGGCCTGCTGCACGGCGCCGATCACCTGGGCGTCCGAGGGGAGCGATCCCTTCTCGGCGGTGGTGAAGCGCGATGCGGTGTGCTGCCAGGCGTCGCGCTCGGTCCGCGCCCGCTCCGCCCAGGTGGGTTCGGCGCGCCAGTCACCGAGCGCCTCACTCAGGCGCCGCAGGCCCTCGCGAGCGTCTGCGATGAGGGGTAACGCCCCGTGTTTCCAGGCATCGAAGGGCTGGACATTGAGCCCGATGAGGCGATGTCCCCTCGAGCGGAAGAGCGTGGCCGATCCGGTGGTGAAATCCTGGAGCCGGGTGCCGACCGCAAGGATGAGATCGGCATCGGCCGCGAGCGCATTCGCCGCCGCGGTGCCCGTGACGCCGACGCCGCCGAGATTGAGCGGGTGGCTTCCCGGCAGCGCGGATTTACCCGCCTGCGTCTCGCAGCTCGAGACCGCGTGGCGCTCGCAGAACAGGCGCAGCGCGTTGCCGGCCTCCGAATACAACACCCCGCCGCCACACACGATGAGCGGCCGGCGCGCCGCCTGCAATACCTGCACCGCCTCTGCCAGCTGCCGCTCATCCGGGGGCGGGCGCCGCACAGTCCACAGGCGTTCCGCGAAAAAGCTCTCGGGCCAGTCCCACGCCTCGGCCTGCACATCCTGACACAGTGCGAGCGTCACCGGTCCGCACTCTCCCGGGTCGGTCAACACCTGCATGGCACGATTGAAAGCCGTGACGAGCTGCTCGGGACGGGTGATGCGATCGAAGTAACGGGACACCGGCTTCAGACAATCGTTCGCTGTGACGAGTCCGTTGCCGAAGTCCTCGACCTGCTGCAGCACCGGATCCGGTGCGCGGGTCGCAAACACATCTCCCGGAAGGAGCAGCAGCGGCAAGCGGTTGACGTGGGCCACGGCCGCCGCCGTGACGAGGTTGGTGGCCCCTGGGCCGATGGAAGTCGTGCAGGCCATCATCCGGCGCCGCAACGAGGCCTTGGCGAACGCCACTGCCGCGTGACCCATCGCCTGCTCGTTGTGGGCCCGGAGTGTAGGCAGGACATCGCGCGCGGAGTAGAGCGCCTCACCGAGCGCCGCGACGTTGCCGTGACCGAAGATCGCCCAGACGCCGGCAAACACGCGGCGGCGATCGCCGGCGGCGGGCGTCCACTGCGCCGCCAGGGCGCGCACCAGCGCTTGCGCCACCGTGAGCCGCACCGTGTTCAAGTCGCGCTCCTCTGCGGTCGATCCTGCCGGGGATCGCGCGCGGCGGACCACGCGTCCGCGAGAGCCCTGAAGCGCTCCGCGACCTGCGCCAGAGCGACCTCGTCCGACAGCTCGCCCGCGAGCCCTGCCGCTGCGACACCGCTGACTATGCTACCGCCCGCGACAAAGCCGCGCACGAGGGGAATCGCCGCCGCGACGCGCAGCGCCGCCGCGGCATCTGTCGCGGACGCCAATCGGATGAGAATGCCGCGGCAATAGCCGTCATTGGCCGAGATTACCCGCGCGCAGGACTCCCAAAACGGTGTGTTAGGTTGCCCCTCGAGCAGCCACCAGTCCGGACGCACATCGAGCGCGTAGATTCGGGCGAGCGCGTCTGCCACCCGGTCGGCGCCACCGACACCCGGCCCATCCGTGACGATCTCGAGAAGCAGCTCACGTGCCTGTGCACGACAGACCGCCGCCACCTGCTGCAGGGTGCATTCCTGTGCCTCGCGCAGCCCGCGGGGTGCGTCCGGGTGGATCTCGCAGCGGCAACAGGCAGTGATCCCGATCGGCCACTCGGTCAGTTGGATTGCGAGGCCGCTGCCATCGCCCGCCACTTCCGGCCGCCGCAGCACGGCTCTGGCGATCCATAAAGGGCTGCGTGCGATCTCGCGCAATGCCGCGGCGCCGGGGGTTGCATCGAGCACGACGCCAAAGCCCTCGCGACCAGCGGCCACACCCGCGATAGCCGCCACCGCGAGCCGCTCGAAACGGTCGCTGTGGTCGATGGCGAGCACCTGCAGCGTCGGTGGCCCGGGACGCCGTGTGGTGACCCGGTGCAGATGACTGAGCCGCGGGTCTTCGCGCAGGACACGATGGCTGCTGCCGTGGGCGAGGAAGTGATCGAGCTCCGCCAGCGTCGGAAACTCCGACGAGCACAGCAGGCGCGAGACCGCCAGCGCGCCGCACGCGTTCGCGAGCCGCGCGCTCACCGCGAGCGGCTCTCCGCGCAGGTAACCTCTGAGGAAGCCGGCAAGGAACGCATCCCCGGCCCCGAGCACGTTGTAGATCTCGATATCGAGGCCCGGTGAGCTGAGACCCGCCTCGAGTGTGCCGGGGATCTCGCCCGCGAATACGACGCAGCCATGGGCGCCGCGTTTACAGACGATGGTGGCAGCGGTGAGCGAGCGCAGGTGCCGGATCGCCGCAAGCGTCTCTTCGATGCCCGCGGCGATGTGCATCTCCTCCTCGGTTCCAACGATGAGATCGCACTCGGGTATTACCGGGGCGAGCGCCTGCGTCACGCGCGCGGCACGGGCGTAACGGGATTCCCCCGCGCCGTGTCCACCGATGCCCCAGAGATTCGGCCGATAGTCGATATCGAGCACCACGGTGCGGCCATGCTGCCTCGCGATGTCGATAGCCTTGCGCTGGGCGCGCGCGGCGGCTGCGAGGGAAAAATGCGTCCCGGTCACGACGATCGCTCGCGCCGAGGCGATCAGCTGCCCGTCGATGTCCTCCTCGCACAGTGCGCTGTCGGCACAGTTCTCGCGGTAGAAGATCAGGGGAAAACTCTGCGCGTCGCGCACGCTGAGCAGCACGAGCGAAGTGAGGCGCTGCGGATCGACGCGCACGCCGCGCGTCGCGACGCGCTCGCGGGCGAGCTGCTCCAGCACGAACCTTCCCATGGGCTCATCGCCCACGCGGGTGATGAGCGCCGCGCGCAGCCCGAGCCGTGCCGCACCAATCGCGACGTTGGCCGGGCAGCCGCCGACCGCCTTGGCGAAGGTCGCAACGTCCTCCAGGCGACTGCCGATCTGTTGTCCGTACAGATCGACGCTCACGCGCCCAATGGTGATGAGATCCAGCTGCGCTTCCACGGCCTACGAGAGCGACACTCCGAGAAGCGACCCTATCCCGTAGGTGATCGCGGCCGCGGCACACCCGAACACGATCTGCCGCGCGGCGGAGAACCACGGGCTGCGGCCGTTGAAGAGCGAGGTAAGAAGGCCACTGGCGCAAAGGGCCACAGCGCTGAGCGCAATACTGGTCACGATCGCCCGTGTGCCCTGAAGGAAGAGGAAGGGGGCCACCGGGAAGATCGCACCGAGCGAGAAGAGCACGAACGAGGTGCCAGCCGCAGCCAGCGCATTCCCGCCGAGCTCCTGCGGGTCGATACCGAGCTCCTCGCGGGCGAGCGTATCGAGCGCGGCCTTCTTATCGCTCATCAGCTCGGCGGCCACCCGCTCGGCATCTGCTTTCTGCAGGCCCTTGGCCTGGTAGATCAGTGCCAGCTCCTTCTGTTCCGCCTGGGGCGTCTGCTCGATCTCCTCCGCTTCCCTGGCGATCTGGGTGCTCGCGAGCTCGCGCGCATTGGTCACGGACAGCCATTCGCCGAGCGCCATCGAGCAGGCGCCCGCGACGAGCCCTGCGAGGCCGGTGAGGAGCACTACGCGATTGCCGGCAGCCGCGCCCGCAACGCCCATCACCAGGCAGAAGTTGGAGACGAGACCGTCGTTGGCTCCGAGGACAGCCGCGCGCAGATTGTTGCCGGCGCCGACGCCGCGGTGCCACGGCTCCGCCTGCGCGATATCGCCGCCCGTGACCGGCGCACGGCTGGGCGCACCCGCGGAGATCGCCTGGGCATCCGGCTGACTCGCATACTTGTTGCGATCGGAGAATTCCGCCGCGGCAATCGTCGGCATCACGAATCCGGGACCGAAGCGCCGCGCGAGCTTCGCCAGGAGCCGCGTCCGAAAGCTCGGCACGTAGGGCTCCTCGCGCATGCCGGCGGCGGCCAGCTTGCCGCGCCAGAGCTCTGCGTGCCGCGTCTCGGCCTGGGCCAGCTGCAGGAAGAGGTCCTTGCGGAGCGGATCGGGTTCCGCCGCCGCAATCGCCGTGTAGAGAGCCGCACCGTCCAGCTCATCGCGCAGATTGTCGCGATAGCGCTTGATGTCCTCGCTCGCCATGGGGCAGCTCCCGGCGTCATTCGATGGAAGTTTCCACGCTCCAGCGCGCGGCCGTCACCGAGGGCTCGAGGCTCAGCCGCCCGACGATCTGCTCCAGGACGCTGTCGGAGTTGCGATCGGCCGAAAGCTCCGCCAGCACCTCGACCCAATCGGAGTCCTCGATGTTGGAGCTGTCGAGGCGGTGCAAACGAATGCCACCGGAGGTCAGGCCCTGCAGCAGCAGCGCACGCACGTGCGCCTCGCCGTCACCCCGGCTGACCACGTTCACCACGTAGCGGCTCGGCGCCTCCGCCGTGGCGAGTGGCTGGCGGTTGATGCGCTGCACGAGCGGGCGCAGCAGGAGATTGACGACGATGACCATGCCGGCGGCCAGCGCCGCGTACGGCAGCGCGCCGCCTCCGGCGAGCACTCCGACGGCCGCCGAGCACCACAGCGTCGCGGCCGTGTTGAGGCCCCGCACGTTCAGCCCTTCGCGAAAAATGATGCCGGCACCGAGGAAGCCGATGCCCGAGACGACCTGCGCCGCCACGCGCGTCATATTGGGCTCGGCCCCAAAGAGACTCTCGTACACGACGAAGGACGCCGAACCGAGCGCCACGAGCGTATTCGTGCGCAGACCCGCGAGGCGCTGGCGCCATTGGCGCTCGAAGCCGATCACCGCACCGAGCGCGACGGCCGTACCGAGGTTCAGCGCCGCCTGAACGATGCCGACGGTCACGACGAGCCTCCCGGCCCGCACCCGGGCGTCTTGCAGTCGCCCTCCTCCTCGATCTGAACGGTGGTGTGCTCGACCTTGAGCCGCTCGGCGAGCCGGGCGTGAATCGCGCATAGCGCATCGCCGTGCGCCGTGCCGGGCGCGAGGTTCGCGTGCAGGGTGACCGTCGGCCGCTCGCCGGTCATGGTCCAGACGTGCACATGGTGAACCCCGATCAGTCCGGGAACGTTTCCGAGCAGTTCCGCCTCGATGTGCGACACCTCGAACCCTGCGGGGACACCTTCCAGCAGCACATCCGCCGATTCGCGGGTAATGGCCCAGGCGGAGCGCAGGATGAGCGCCGATATCAGCAGAGAGAGCAGCGGATCGGCAAGCGTCCAGCCGGTGAAGAGAATGATGAGCGCGGCGACGCTCGCGGCTACGGAGCCGAGCAGATCGCTCATCACATGCGCCCGCGCGCTACGCTCGTTCAACGACAGCCCGCCCGAGAGCACGAGCAGCGCGACGAGGTTCGCGACTCCGCCAAGCACCGCAATTCCGAGCATCAACTGTCCATTGACCACGGGAGGATGCAGCAGCCGCCGCACCGCCTCGTACACCACCCACAGCGTCAGCAGCAGCAGCAGCTGCCCGTTGACGAATGCCGCGAGCGGTTGGTAGCGGCGATGACCGTACGTGCGTCGTGCATCGGCGGGGCGCCGCGACGCGCGCACGGCAACGATCGCCAACACGAGCGCAGCCGAGTCGGCCAGCATGTGCGCCGCTTCGGCAAGCAGCGCGATCGAGTTCGCGAGGTACCCGCCGACCGCTTCCACGAGCGTGAAGGCGGCGAGAATGATGAGCGCCGCGACGAGGCGCTGTCCGCTGCGCTCGTGCCCATGGTCGTGGTGATAGCCGTGGGCGGCGTGCGCATCGTGCGCATCGTGCGCATCGTGCGCGTCGTGCGCGTCGTGCGCGTCGTGCGAATGCCAGGAGTGATCGGCTTCGCTGTGAAGATCGTGCGTCACGTCTGTGCTCGTCCCCGGCAATCAGCTCTGCGACCTCAGTATACCATACCCCCTACCCTATACGGAGGGATCGGGCGGCGCGATCCATCCCAGGCCGCTGCAACATATCGTTGTCACACTGCACGGTGGCGGACCCACCACCGCGGCCGGAAAATCGTAAAGGGTCCGGCGGCCCGGTGCACCCCGGCCCGCCCAAGGTTGCGTTAATTCCCGCCTGCATCGGTCGTATTATCGGGTGGTGGGCGCTCTGGCGCGGAGGTGACTGATATGAAAGTCGGATTCATCGGACTGGGACACATGGGTACGCCCATGGCGGCCAACCTGTTGCGGGCCGGACACGAGCTGACGGTATTCAACCGCAGCCCGGAAAAGCGCCGCGCCCTCATCGACCTGGGTGCCCGGGCGGCCGAATCGGTGGCGGAAGCCTGCAACGGCCAGGTCGTCATCACCATGCTCGCCGATGACAGCGCGCTGCGGCGGGTGACACTGGGGGAGGACGGTATCCTCGAGAAGCTCCACCCGGGCGCGACGCACGTTTCGATGAGCACGATGAGCGTCGAGCTCATCCGCGATCTCACACAGGCGCACCAGCAGGCCGGACAACAGTTCGTTGCCGCGCCCGTCTTCGGGCGCCCCGAAGCCGCCGTGGCCGCGAAGCTTTTCATCGCCGCCGCCGGTGCCCCGGCAGCCCTCGAGCTCTGCCAGCCACTCTTCGACGCCATCGGGCAGAGGACTTTCCCATTCGGTACGGAACCCGCGGCTGCCGCTCTCGTGAAGCTCGCCGGCAACTTCATGATCGCGGCCACCATCGAGACACTCGGCGAAGCTCTGTCGCTCGTCTCCAAAGGGGGGATTGAGCCGGGGGCCTTCGTGGATCTGCTGACCTCGACACTGTTTCCTGCGCCGGCTTACCGAACCTACGGCACATTGATTGCGCAGAGCAACTTCCAGCCGGCCGGGTTCGCTGCCCCGCTCGGATACAAGGACGTCCGCTTGCTGCTCGCGGCGGCGGAATCGCTGCGCGTTCCCATGCCGATCGGGAGTCTGCTGAATGACCGCCTCCTGCGCCTGCTCGCACAGGGAGGCGAGAGCCTGGATTGGTCCGCCATCAGTCAGCTTGCGGCTGCTGATGCCGGTCTGCCACGCATCGGGCGCTCTTGAGAGCGCGCCAGGCTCGTCCTTGCCGCAAGCTGCCTGATAACTCCGCGCGGCTGCGTTCACCGCGCCAATCACACCGGTCGTCGCGGGGCCCGGTCAGCGGCAATCTTTGATGATTCATACTCGCGCTCATGGCGGCGCCAAGTCCGGCGCGCCATGCCGGCGCAATTGATCCGGCGCTCGGCGAGCAATCCAGCTCGCGTCGTCGCTCGAGGAGGTTTATTTTCTATGTGGAATAAAGCGCTCGCTGCGGTCTTGACGGTCGGTGTGATAGCGACGACCGCTTCGGTAGGGTCGTTCGCGAGTGAGACTTCGGGGGCCGCCGTCACGAAGTACATGCGCACCGCGAAGGTCAGTCTGCAGGAAGGATTGAAGGCCGCCGAATCCGAGGGGAAGCCGATCTCCGGTAAGTTCGAGGTGAATGACGGACAATTGCAGCTCGCCGTCTACACCGCGAAGGACGGGAAGTTCTCCGAGGTCCTCGTCGATCAGAAGACCGGCAAGGTGGCGAGGGCAATGACCTCGCGGATGCCCAGAAACAGATGGAGGCGTACAGCAAGTCGACGACATCACTGAAGAATGCCGTCAGCCAGGCGGAGCTTGCCAACCCCGGATATCAGGCGGTCAGCGTGACTCCCAGGCTCAGTAATGGGCGCCCCGTTGCCGTCATTTCACTGGTGCAGGGAACGCAGGTCAGGTCCATCGCGGAACCCCTGACGTGAGACTGACGCGCCGATAGGCCTGAACCACACCGCAGTGGTACGCTGCGGCTGTGGTTCGGTTGGCTCATCGTCGCCTGATTATCCTCATCGTGCTCGTGTGCCAGGTGGCAACTGCCGCGGGTACGCCCATGGCGCACGCGCCGACGGTCGTAAACCACGACCCCGCGCATACCCACTGCGCGGAACACGCACAACCTGACGCCTCGGGCGGCATGGACCCAACGTCCATGCCCCGCAGTGACCCTGCCCGGCACTCGGGCTCTTGTGACCGAGGCTGTTGCCAGTGCCCCTGTGCGCAGGCCCCGGCTCTGGCGCGCGCGGTCGAAGTTTTCTCGGCGAGCGCTCCTCTGCCCGTGACCGTTCCTTACCGCGTACTGGACCTGGCGCAGGTCGCTACCGTTTTCTTTCGACCTCCCATCTGATCGTCGCGAGTCGGCTCTCGAGCGCAGCTCATTGACTCTGGACTCACATCCAGAGTGGAGAGTTGCGCGCCGTCCTCACTCCGCGAGTCATGGGGTCCATCATGCGAAACGTTCATCCAGGGCGATGGCGCGCGCCGCAGCTGTCACGGCGTCGCTTCGTGCAGGGCATCGCCGGCGGCGCCGTGCTGCTTTCCTCCCTGCGCACGATGACTTCTGGAGCGATGCCGGGTGACCGCTCGGTTCTGACGGGACCTGATTTCGATCTCACGATCGATGAAGCCGCCGTCAACTACACGGGACGCCACCGGACCGCCACCGCCGTGAACGGCCAGGTGCCGGGGCCGCTGCTGCGCATGCGTGAGGGCGAGACGGTGACGATCCGGGTCACGAACCGCCTGCGCGCGCGCACTTCCATTCACTGGCACGGCATGATCGTACCCGCGGACATGGATGGGGTGCCGGGGGTGAGCTTTGCCGGCATCGACCCCGGCCGCACGTTCGTTTATCGGTTCCGCGTGAATCAGTCCGGAACCTACTGGTACCACTCGCATTCGCGCTTCCAGGAGCAGACGGGCCACTACGGCCCCATCGTCATCGAGCCTCGACACGGTGAGCGCCACCGCAGCGATCGTGAGTACACCGTGCTGCTTTCGGACTGGAGCGATGCCGATCCGGAGTGGCTCTACGCGACACTCAAGCGCCAGAGCGATTATTTCAACTTCGGCAAGCGCACGGTGGGCGACCTCTTCGAAGACGTGCGTGCCCATGGCCTCAAGGAGGCCATGGCGGACCGCGCCACGTGGGGTCAGATGCGCATGGATCCGACCGATCTCGTCGATGTCGGCGGCGCGACCTACACCTACCTGATGAACGGCGCCACGCCGGTCGGCAACTGGACGGCTCTCTTCCAGCGCGGTGAGCGCATCCGGCTGCGCTTCATCAACGGCTCCTCGATGAGCTTTTTCGACGTGCGCATTCCGGGACTCACGCTCACGGTCGTGGCCGCAGACGGCCAGGACGTCGAGCCGGTCACCGTCGATGAATTCCGTATCGGCGCCGCCGAGGTGCTCGATGTCATCGTGTCACCGAGCGCCGAGCAGGCCTACACGATCTTCGCGCAATCGATGGATCGCTCGGGTTACGCGCGCGGCACGCTGGCACCGCGAGCCGGCATGACGGCCGAGGTTCCGCCGCTCGACCCACGCGCTCCCCTCACCCTGCGTGACATGGGTATGGGTCACGACATGGCCGGAATGGGTGACAAGGGTATGGGTCACGACATGGCCGGCATGCATCACATGGACTCGGGATCGCAGGGTGCGGCGTCCGCGCGATTCGGCCCCACGGTGGACATGGTGGCGATGCAGGCCAGCCCGCGGCTCGATGACCCGGGCCCCGGTTTGCGCGGCAACGGCCGGCGCGTGCTGACTTACGCGGACCTGCACACGCTCGGCGGCCCGATCGACGAACGCAGCCCGGGACGGGACATCGAGCTGCACCTCACCGGCCACATGCAACGCTTCATCTGGTCCTTCAATGGCCAGAAGTTCTCCGAGGCGGAGCCCATGCATTTCAACTTCGGCGAGCGGCTGCGCATCGTGCTGGTCAACGACTCGATGATGTCCCACCCGATTCACCTCCATGGCATGTGGAGCGAGGTGGAAGCGGATGACGGGGCTTTCCTCGTCCGCAAACACACCGTCACGGTGCAGCCCGCGCAGCGCCTGAGTTACCTCGTCACGGCCGATGCGCTTGGCCGCTGGGCCTATCACTGCCACCTCCTCTATCACATGGAGGCCGGGATGTTCCGTGAGGTGGTGGTCGCGCCTGCCGGGGACTCCCCGGGCGAGCAACACTCATGAGAGTGGCTGCAGCTATGCTGCTCGGTTGGACGAGCGCGCTGCTGTGCAGCAGTCCGGTGCCCGCGCAGACACAGGATGCAAACGCGCCGAGCGATACCGGCCACGTCGCACCCGCGCCGCCCGAGACTCCGATGTACGACATGTCGAAGCGCGAGATGACACAGATGATGGAGATGAATGATGCCGCCGCGCTCGGTAAGCTCCTCGTGGATCAGCTCGAGTGGCGCGATGGCGACGGTACCAACGGCCCGGCCTGGGATGCACAGGCCTGGTACGGGACCGACTACAACAAGCTATGGTTCAAGACCGAAGGGCTGCGCGTCGACGGTGTAACTGAAGATGCTCGAGCGGAGCTCCTCTGGGATCGTATCTTCAGCCGCTGGTGGAGCGTTCAGGCTGGCGCGCGCTACGACTTCGGC
>Ga0306923_10002971_pt1 | contig 15776 bp, 15 predicted proteins | sample sta12Can44000108_FD_203841 | JGI IMG/M metagenome (GOLD analysis project Ga0306923, IMG submission 203841) | Lab enrichment of tropical soil microbial communities from Luquillo Experimental Forest, Puerto Rico - statanox.12C.anox.44.000.108 (v2)... | ecosystem: Environmental > Terrestrial >... | reverse complement strand
CGAACCCATTGAATTTTTTAAACATTTATCTTTCGAATTGCAATCTTTGTCCTGATTGAGATTCATCAAACACATTATTTCCATAAACTAAATGCCCGTTTACAAAAGTATTTGTAACGGTTGCCGGAAATGTAAAACCTTCCAACGGGCTCCATCCGCATTTGTATAAAATATTTTCTTTCGAAACGGTTGTAAACTTGTTCAAATCAACCAAAACCAGATCTGCAAAATATCCTTCCCGTATAAAGCCACGATCTTTTATCTGAAAGCATTTGGCAACTGCATGGCTCATTTTCTCCACTACTTTTTCAATACTTATTTTACCTTCTTTTACATAGTGCAACATCATTAGCAGAGAATGTTGCACTAATGGCAAACCTGCATGTGCTTTTTCGTACGATTCATTTTTCTCGGCCCAGGTATGCGGTGCATGGTCTGTTGCAATAACATCCAATCTGTCATCCAGCAAAGCTTTCCATAAAGCAGCTTTGTTGTAAGGTGCTTTAATGGCAGGATTGCATTTTATTTTATTACCTAAAGTTGCATAATCATCGGCTGTAAAATGTAAATGATGTACACAAACTTCGGCAGTAATTCTTTTGTCTTCCAACGGAATCATATTGGTAAATAATTGCAATTCTTTTTCGGTGCTGATATGTAAAATGTGTAATCTGCTGTTATGTTTCTTTGCAAATTGAATAGCTTTAAAAGAAGATTCGAAACACTCTTCTTCATTACGGATAACAGGATGATCTGATGGTTCTAAAACTCCTTTTTCTTTTCTCAGTTTCTCAATGTTTTCTTTAATCATCCATTCTTCTTCGCAGTGGGTGGCAATCAATAATTCACTGCCTGCAAAAACCTTATCCAATATCAAAGAATTATCTACCAGCATATTTCCGGTAGAAGAGCCCATAAAAATTTTTATGCCGCAAACTTCATTTTTCTTGTTATTTGTTTTCATTACCTCCTCATAATTATTGTTGGAAGTGCCCATAAAAAAAGAATAATTAGCTAAAGAAGTTTTTTTACCGATAGCATATTTTTCTTCCAACAATTCTTGTGTTAATGCTGCCGGATTGGTATTTGGCATTTCCATAAAACTGGTTACACCACCTGCCACTGCTGCTTTTGATTCGGTGTAGATATTGGCTTTATGCGTTAAACCCGGTTCCCGAAAATGTACCTGATCGTCAATGGCTCCGGGAATTAAAAATTGATTTTGCCCATTAATTTCAATTGCATTTTCAATTGTTGAAATATTTGTAGCAACTTTTTTAATTCTTCCATCCTTAATTAATACATCACCGTGTAACTGTTTCCCTTCATTTACAATACAGGTATCTTTTATAATGTATGTCTTCATCTTATATTACTTTTGGTACAATTAATTTAGCAAGATTATGAAATGTTTGCGTTTAACGGCGCTTTGTATCCTTACAATCCTTTCTGTAAAACTAAGTGCCCAATCCGATTATATTTCGCTTCAAGATAAAGAATATGATTTAATCAACAGGTTGGATATAAAATTGAAGAAAGATTCTGTATTAAGATTTTCATCCGTTAAATCTTTAAACAGACAAAGAGTTACGCAACAATTGGAAATGATTGATTCTTTATATAAAGATGGAAAAATTGATTTGCAATTATCTGCCATAGATAAATATAACTTAGAACAATATTTTAAAACAAACACAGATTGGACAAGAACTGCCGCACATTCATTCATCCCAACAAGAACCAGTGGATTATTTAATACTTCGGAACATTTATACATTGCTAAAACCAAACAGTTTTCGTTGGTGATAGACCCTTTGGTAAACCTGCAATTCGGCCATGCTTCTGACGGTAATACTAAAACATTTATAAATGAAAGAGGAATTATTTTACGCGGACATATTGATAAAGTGATTGGCTTTTATACAGCATTAACCGATGCTCAGGAAAAAGACCCATTGTATGTTCAGCAATATGTAACCGCAAATAATGCGTTACCCGGTGCAGGTTTTTTTAAAGATTTTCAAACGACGGGATACGATCATTTTAATGCAAGAGGCGGCATTACTTTTAATACCGGAAAATTTTTAGATCTTCAAATGGCTTACGATAAGCTGCAAATTGGCAATGGTTACAGAAGCTTATTTTTAAGCGATTTCAGCAGTAATTATTTTTTCCTGCGTTTTGCAATGCATGTTGGCAAAGTGCATTACGAATCTATTGTTGCAGAAACAACCGCACCCTTTACATGGCGTGTGCAGGGGCAACATCAATCGTTGCCGAAAAATTATATGACGTTGCATCATTTAAGCTGGCAAGTGAGTAAGAAGTTTAATTTGGGTTTGTATGAGAATGTAATGGAAAACGGTGCTGATGGTTTTAAACTTAATTATCTTAATCCGTTTATTTTTATCAAGGCAGTTGAGCAAGATAATGGAATTGCCGGCAAAACTAATCTGGGATTGGATTTCAAATGGAATACATTTAACAATGTACAGGTTTACGGGCAAATATTATTTAATGAATTTTATTTGAGTGAAGTATTGCATTACAGCAAAGGAAGTTGGTTGAATAAACAAGGCTTGCAATTGGGAATGAAATATATTGATGCTTTTACTATTAAAAATTTAGATATGCAATTGGAAGCAAACCTGGTTCGTCCGTTTGTGTACACCAATTCGGATAGTGCAACTAATCTTACTAATTTCAATCAACCGTTTACACATCCGTTGGGAGCTAATTTCAGAGAGTTTCTTGTAGTTGTAAAATATCAACCGATTAAAAAATTATACCTCACGGCAAAAGCATTTTTTTACGAAAAAGGATTGGATACTGCAGGTATTAATTTCGGCGGCGATATTTTCAGAAGTTATTTTTCAAGACAAACCGATTACGGTTATCATATTGGCATTGGGCGCCTGACTAAAAATTTATTTACTTCTTTTACAGCTTCGTATGAAATACTTCCCAACTTTTTTGTGGAAGGAAATGTTTCGTACAGAAGAGTTGATTTGATGGGTTCTTTACCCAAAAACGATTTAATGCTTAGCGGCGGTGTTAGATGGAATTTAGCAAGAAGAGACTTTGAATTTTAGTAGATAAAGATGACTGGACTGATACAGTTGAAGTGTGCGACGCAACAGAAGCATCATATTTGTGCTGCAGCCGGTTACAAAGCCCTAATACTCAAAATGCAGAGAGAACGCAATCATTCTGGTTTTTAAATCTCCAAATACACTTGAATATTTTAGTGAAGCATCGGGAACCAAAATATTGGATAAGCCGTTACTGAATTTTAATTCGGGCGATAAGGTAAAATATGGAAAATAAAAGTTAAAACCGATACCACCTTCTATACCAAAATCGGTTGATTTAAAACGAACGTCTGTTCCGCCGGAAGCGCTGGCATTGCTGGAAAAATAAATATCGTATTTAATACCGCCAAGCATATATACCCTGAAATTATCGATACGATCTGATTGAAATTTTAATTGCAACGGAAAGCTGATAATATTTGCCGGTAATGTTCTTTTCTGAAATGCAGGCTCACCGGGCGATACAAGCGAATCTGCCAGTTGATAAGTAAAATAACGAGCAGTTCCGATAATTACTTGAGGATTAAACCTTGCCTGCCAATGATCCGCTAAACGTGCTGTTGCCAATAACCCAATGGCAATACCGCCGCTTTTGCCGGGCAGGGCTACCAATATGCTATCGTCTTGTAAAAATTTGGCCGACTTTGACGAATGCAGGTAAGAAGAATTATAACCGAATGTTGCGCCGAAATAGTAAGGCATATCGTCGTGTTCCGGGCGATTAATCTCCGGTTGTGCAAAAACTTTTGCAACAATGAAGATGAACAGAACCTGCAGGATTATTTGCTTCCGCAGTAAATTGTGCATATACCTAAACTAAGAGGTTTTAAATGTGTTTGGGTAAATCCTGCTTCATTCATTACGTTTAAAAATGTTTGCCCTTCGGGAAAGGCCTGAACACTATCGTTCAAATATTGATATGCTTTTTTATTCTTAGAAAACAACTGTACAAATGTTGGTGCTAAAAATTTCATGTAAAAGTTATACAACAATTTAAAGCCGCCAACCGGTTTCGAAAATTCTAAAATAACCGCTTTACCCCCCGGTTTTAACACTCTGAACATTTCGTTTAAACCTTGTTGCAGGTTTTCGAAATTACGTACACCAAATGCAACGGTAATAGCATCGAAACTATTGTTTTCAAATAATATTTTTTCGCTGTCGCCAAGTCTTAATTCAATTTTATTGCTCAGATTGGCATCTTCAATTTTTTTTCTTCCAAAGCTTAACATGCCTTCGCTTATATCAATGCCTATAATTTTTTCGGGCCGCAAAATTTTGTAAGTCATTAAAGCCACATCGGCTGTACCTGTTGCCACATCCAAAATAAATTTGGGTTGCAATTTTTTTAATTGACTGATGGCTTTTTTTCTCCAGATAACGTCAATACCTGCACTTAAAGAATGATTGAAAAAATCGTATTTGCCCGAAATATCGTTAAACATTTGAGCAACCTGTTCTTTCTTTTTTAAACCGCTTGCCGCATCCGGCACAATGGTATCGTGTTCAAACTGTGTCATACGGTGCGAATATATTGATTTCTTTGGCTGCATAAGCCTACTACAAATGTTATAAGCAGCCTTTAACAAAAGAGGCCGTGAATAGTGAGTAGTGAAAAGTGAATGGACGATGCCGGTTTAAAGTATTACAGCAAACAACAATTTGCAATTACCCTATAAGTTATTTTGATACCGGCAATAGTTTTTCATAGCAACCAAGTTGTGTCACCCACTTGTGCTGTTGAAAAGCAGGCAACAAGGCACAGAGGCACAAAGTTTTAATAAGAAGGTTTTGTATTGCTTTGTGCCTCTGTGCCTTGTTGCCTTTGCTTCTGAAGTACAAGTGTGCGACGCAACGAAGATGCCACCTGCATTGCAGCTTGTAACATAAAATCCCTCTATCTTCGTAAGGCATGAAGGCAAAAGTATATAAGTCTACAGGTAGCTGGTATGTTGTTAAAACAGAAGATGGCAAAACATTTCAGGCACGTTTAAAAGGCGTGATGAAAATTGATGACATTACTTCTACCAACCCCATTGCCGTTGGCGATGAAGTAGAAATTGCCATGGAAAACGAGTTGGAAAGTTCTGTAATTATCAGTTCTGTTTTCGATAGAAAAAACCATGTGGTGCGTGTTAGTCCGCATAATAAAAGGCAGCAACATATTGTTGCCTCCAATCTCGATCAAAGTATTTTATTTGTTACACTAAGAGAACCCAAAACATCGCAGGGATTTATTGACCGTTTTTTAATTGCCTGTGAAATGTATCATGTACCCGCTATTATTGTTTTTAATAAAGCAGATTTATACAGAAAAAAAGAATTGGAACAATTTGAACTGCTGAAAAATATATATGAAACAATTGGCTACAAAACAGTACTGACAAGCATTTCGAAGAACGAAGGTGTTGAAGAAGTGAAGACTCTATTGAAAGATAAAACAAGTTTATTAAGCGGGCATAGCGGTGTTGGTAAATCAACTTTTATTAATGCGGTGTTTCCTGCGTTTACGCTAAAAACACAGGAAGTAAGCGGCTGGAGCGGCAAAGGAATGCACACCACTACTTTTGCAGAAATGTTTGATTTGCCTTTTGGCGGGCAAATTATTGATACACCCGGTATACGTGAATTTGGCTTAATGCATTTGAGCAAACAGGAATTATCGCACTATTTTCCGGAGATGAGAAAATTAATTCAGGATTGCCAGTTTAATAACTGCCTGCATATTAATGAACCCGGTTGCGCTGTTAAACAAGCCATTGCCGACGGTAAAATATCTGAAGAAAGATACATCAGCTATTACAATATTATTGATTCTGTTGGAGAAGAAGATTGGGACTAAAATTTTCCTTCTTTAAACTTTGGTGCTTTCTTCGCATCTTTCATTGCCTTAGGATCTCCTGCTGCTAATTTTCCTGCATCAACATTTTTGCCGTTGGTAGGGCATCCGTTTTTAGGAGTATGATGAAAAATGCTGCAGGCAGAAACCGCAATTGCAACACAAAAGAAGAGAATCGGTTTTTTCATGTTAAAAGGTTGAATATTGAAAACGTAAAAGTTCCGAAATTATTTTTCAGGCACTTGGTTATACTCGCTAAACCAGGAAGAATATTTTACATAGTTATTGGCAATCCTGTCAATTTCTCCATGCACAGAATCTTGCGGAATTTCTTTTACTTTTTTTGCCGGAACACCTGCATAAATACACCCCGGTTCTACAATAGTTCCTTCTAATAAAACAGACCCTGCAGCAACTATAGAATTACAATGTACTTCACATTTATCCATAACAATTGCCCCCATTCCAATCAATACATTATCGTAAATAGTACAACCATGTATTAATGCATTATGGCCAATTGAAACATTGTTGCCTATAGTGGTAGAATTTTTTTCGTAAGTGCAATGAATTACAACGCCATCCTGCACATTTACTTTATTACCTATCTTAATAAAATTAACATCGCCACGAATTACTGCATTAAACCAAACACTGCAATTATCTCCCATCACTACATCGCCAACAATAGTGGCATTGGGTGCTATAAAACAATCGTTTCCAAACTGGGGATGTTTTCCTAAAACAGGTAATATAGTTGCCATAAAACAATGAAAAATTAAAAATGAATAATTAAGAATGCAATCGTAAAACAAAAGTAGTTATTAATTTACTTGACATGGGATTGATAGCTAAATTATTCTATCTCCTAACTTCAATATTTTATCTTCTGTTGAGAAAAAGTAATTTTGCAACATGAATATTCGACAATTATTCCTTCAACACGTTGCACAAACTTCACCCGAGCCAATTGGCTTGGAAATGGTTAAAGCAAATGGTATTTATTTATACGATGTTGATGATAAAAAATATATTGACGGCATTTCCGGATTTAGCGTTGCAAATATTGGCCATAGTAATGCTGCTGTGATAGAAGCTGTAAAAAAACAAGCCGAGCAATACATGCATCTGATTGTTTACGGAGAATTTATTCAGCAGCCGCAAGTATCTTATGCCAAACTATTAACCGATCATTTGCCGGCATCTCTCAATTGCGTGTACTTTGTTAACAGCGGTGCCGAAGCAACAGAAGGTGCTTTGAAATTAGCAAAACGTATTACCAATCGTTCTAAAATAATCGCATTTAATAAATCGTATCATGGCAGCACACAAGGTGCATTAAGTGTAATGGGTGATGAATATTTCAGAAATGCATTTCGTCCGTTATTGCCGGATGTATATCATGTTGATTACGGAAGTGAAGAAGCAATCGATTTGATTGATAAAACTACTGCCTGTGTTATAATAGAAATAGTGCAGGCAGAAGCCGGAATTATCGTCCCTTCAAAAGAATGGCTACGGCGGTTGCGAAAAAAATGTGATGAAAATTGTGTGTTATTGATTGCAGATGAAATACAAAGTGGTTTTGGCAGAACCGGCTCTCTATGGGCTTTTGAACAGTTTAATATTGTACCGGATATTTTATTACTCGGTAAAGCATTGGGCGGCGGAATGCCTTTAGGTGCTTTTATTGCCGATAAAAAATTGATGCATACATTAACAGAAAATCCGGTATTGGGGCATATTACAACTTTTGGCGGTCATCCTGTTTCTTGTGCTGCAGGCAAAGCAGCTTTCGAAGTTTTGTTAAAACATAATTGGATTAATGAGGTAAAACAAAAGGAACAGTTTTTGTTACAACATATCCATCATCAAAAAATAAAAGCAATCAGAACGGCGGGGTTATGGATGGCACTTGAGTTTGACAGCTTCGAAACCAATCATGCCATCATTCAGCATTGTATTAAAAGCGGTTTAATTACCGATTGGTTCTTATTTGCACCCAATTGTATGCGAGTTGCCCTGCCGTTAATTACAACTGAAAAAGAGTTGCAAAATGTTGCAGCAATAATTTTAAAAAGTATCAATCAGTTAAACAACTAATTTTTCAGTGTATTGCTTATCTGCAAGAATCCATTCTGCAATATCTTTTGTAAATGTTTTCATATTGCGGAATGATATTTTTAATATTGAAATTTAAAGAATGCCTGTAAGCTGCTTCTTTCATTGCCGTTAATTCATCTTCGTTCCCCAATATTTTAATGGCAAATTCGCTCATCAATTTTATATCACCAATATTTGCCATAAAACCTGTTTTATTTTGGATGATAATTTCGGGCAAACCTCCTGCATTGGTTGTAATTACAACAGATCTGGCTGCCATCGCTTCCAGTGCAGCCAAACCAAAACTCTCATATTCACTTGGCAAAATAAACAAATCGCTCACAGCCAAGATTTCCTCAATCTGTTCTTGCTTGCCCACAAAACGAACATCATCTGCAACATTTAATTGCCGGGCTAATTCTTCACACTCATGGCGTTCGGGGCCATCGCCTACCATTAATAATTTTGATGGAATATGTTGATTGATTTCCGCAAAAATATGCACTACATCCTCTACACGTTTTACTTTTCTAAAATTAGACGCATGCACCACAATTTTTTCGCCGTTAGGTGCAATTACTTTTTTAAAGGCATCAAATGGTTTTTTATTAAAACGGGCAATATCAACAAAATTGGTAATAACTTCTATATCTTTCTTAATAGAAAAGTTTTTATATGTTTCTTCTTTTAAATTTTTGGAAACTGCAGTAATAGCATCGCTTTCGTTAATTGAAAAAGTTACAACAGGTTCGTATGTTTTATCTCTCCCAACTAATGTAATATCTGTTCCGTGCAGGGTGGTAATAACCGGAATATTTCTTCCAATTTTACTTTTTACAATTTGCTTGGCCATATAGGCGGCACTTGCATGCGGAATAGCATAGTGCACATGCAACAAATCCAAATCGTAATTAATAATCACGTCCACCATAGTACTTGCCAATGCAACTTCATAAGGCGGATAATCGAACAAAGGATAAGTGGGTACTCTTACCTCATGATAAAAAATATTTGCATTGTAAACATTTAATCTAACAGGCTGTTGATACGTAATAAAATGTACCTGATGGCCCTCATCGGCCAAAGCTTTTCCTAATTCCGTTGCCAAAACACCACTACCGCCAAACGTAGGATAGCAAACAATCCCAATACGCATAATTTATTTTTTTGGTTACCGGCTGCAGAGTGCTATTTAGCTTTTGTTGCGTCGCACACTTCAGCTCATTGTACTTTATTCAACGAAGTAACAATTAATTCTTCATTCGGTTCATCCTTTCATCACAACTTAATAATTCATTCAAATAAAATATCTTTATTGCTATGAAGAAAATAACCATCTTATTATTGGCTATTCCATTTATAGTCAATGCACAAACCAATACCGATTCGGTTTTCATTAAAAAAGTATCAGACGAAATCTTAACTAACGGTAAAGCATACGATTTGCTGTATCAGCTTACCAAACAAGTTGGCGGGCGTTTAGCAGGCTCTCCGCAATTTATTAAAGCATGTTTCTGGGGCAAAGTAGCTATGCAGCAAAACGGTGCAGATACGGTGTATTTACAAGAATGTAAAGTGCCGCATTGGGTTCGCGGTACCGGCGATAAAGTTTTGATTGTTGAACAGAATAAAAAACCTGTAAATATTTCTTTAGATGCATTGGCATTAGGTAATGCTTTAGGTAACGGCAAACCTGTAGTTGCAGAAGTAATAGCATTGAAAAATTTTGATGAATTGGAAAAAAGAAGAAATGAAATAAAAGGCAAAATCGTATTCTTTAATTATCCTTTTAATCCAACATATATTGTGCCGGGCAGGGCTTATGGCGAAAGTGGAGTTTACCGGCACAGCGGTGCAAGCCGTGCAGCCAAATATGGTGCTGTAGCGGTTTTAATACGTTCTTTAACTGAAGCAACAGACAACAACCCGCATACAGGTGCTATGAAATATGATAGTGCTTATGAAAAAATTCCCGCTGCTTCATTGGGCCTAAAAGATGCAGATAAATTATGGAACGAATGCAGTAAATCATCCGTAAAAATTTCCATTACCATGCACGGCAAACAATTGCCCGATACAACAGGCTATAATGTTATTGCTGAATTGAAAGGAACAGAATTTCCGGATCAATACATTACCATTGGCGGACATTTAGATAGCTGGGATGTGAATGAAGGTGCACACGACGATGGTGCAGGCGTTGTACATACCATTGAGGTAATGCGTGCATTAAAAGCATTGAATTATTATCCAAAACATACCATCCGTTTTGTTCTGTTTGCCAATGAAGAAAATGGATTACGTGGCGGCGAAAAATATGCGGAAATTGCAAAAGCTAAAAACGAGAAACACATTTTTGCTTTAGAAAGCGATGAAGGCGGATTTACACCTCGTGGTTTTGGTTTTACGGTTTCTCCCGCCCAATACCAAAAAGTATTAATATGGCAACCTTTGTTAAAACCTTATGGCGCTTCCGATTTTCAATTTGGCGGCGGCGGTGCAGATATTGGCCCGTTAGGCAGAACTTTTAAAACACCAATGGCCGGATTAAATCCCGATAATCAACGTTATTTTGATGTGCACCATGCAAGAAGCGATGTGTTTGAAAATGTAAACAAAAGAGAATTATTATTAGGCGCAATAAATATGGCAGGATTAGTTTATTTGATTGACCAATACGGACTGTAAAATTTACAATTACCGGATTAATAAGTTATGGGTGAAGTTTAATAGATTTATATAAAATTTGTTTGACATGAAAAAAACATTGTGGACTATTTTTACCATAGTAGTGGTTGGCTTAGTTGCTTTCTGTTTTTTTAGATATAATTATGTTTTTGCAACAGGTACAAAAGCCGGGTTGTTAAACACTTTTCAAAAGAAAGGTTATATCTTCAAAACATGGGAAGGGAAAATTATCCAGAGTGGTTTTAAGGCAAACGTACAAAGTAATGAATTTGAGTTTAGTGTAGTGAATGAAGAAGTAGCACAAACACTTGAAAAAAATTCGGGCCGTGAAGTAAACGTACATTACAAAAGCTATTTTGGCACATTACCTTGGCGAGGAATGAGCGAATTCATTGTTGATAGTATTTATGAAATTCGCGGTGTACAAGGCGAAACAATTATCAAGTCTAAATAGTTTATTAGATATACTAATAAAAAAGCCGGGCATGATTTATGCCCGGCTTTTTTATTGATTATAAATTATATTTTTATTAACTGTTTTGCCGCAATGAAAAAATTAAATATTCTGTCTTGTTAAAAAGTTATTATGAAACTGCTGTTGCCATTTGCTGCTATAATGGTTTTATTTTCTTCTTGTGCTACATTGTTGAATGGAAGATATACCGTTGTTCAGGTTCATACAAAACCGGAAAATGTAATAACCATTATCAACAAAAAAGATACAGTTTTTGGTTCTGATAAGCCAATCGTGGTTAAAAGAAGCGATGAATTTATAGAGATGGATTTCAAAAAAGATTCTTTGAAAAAAACTATCTTTCTTAAAAGCAAATTATCAACTGCATATTGGTTGGGTAATTTTTGGTCACCTTATTTTTCAGGTTATTTGATTGATTTAACTACTCCCAAAAGATTTACTTATCCCAAAGAAATTTTTGTTAATTTAAATGATAGCCTTCGCTATTTTAAATATAAAACGTTTGTTGTTAATCCTAACCAACGATTTAATTTAGGCGTATCAGTTCCGCTGGCAAATTTTTATCGTTTCAAAACAGGAAATACTTATAATGATGCCGGAGGAATGTTTGGCATTGCGGTAAATGCAGATTTGTATTTAAACAAAACGCTCTATCTTTCTACGCAAACATCCTGGCTTGGGCATTCAAGTTGGCATCCTTTTTATTTTCACATAACATTACACGATTCCGTAACTACAGAGAGCAGGAAAATATTTTTTACCAATTTAATGTTGAATAAAGTATACGATAAATGGCATATAGGCATGGGGATTAGTTACCAACAATTTTATTGGAAGAAATTTATTTACGACAGCTTAAATATCAATCATATTATGCAACGATCGGACAGTCGCGGTTTCGGTTTAAGTTTTGCACTTGAATATAATTTTGCAAGGAATTTTTTTGTTGGTGCATTGTATCAGCCTATGTTGTATAATTTGGATGGCGGATTATTTGATTATCAACATTACTGGAATATACAGTTTACTTATAAATATCCTTTGTTTAAAAGGAAAAAAAGCAATTAAGTTTATGCCATTTGTATTCATAAACTGTCTTTGTAATTCTAATGAAACAATTTGCAGCAAAGAGTTTCGGCAATTTTTAATTGTCAATTGTTATTATCCCGCATACAATAAAAAAATGGCGAGACGTTTGTGAATGTCAGGTAAATGTTTTTTCCAGGCTGCAATTGTTTTTGTTTGAATAATTTCTGTTGAAGCAGTAATATCTACAGCCACACAAAATTTTGTTTCTGTTCTGCAAGTGTCTGTAATTTCTTTAATGAGTTGGTTATTTCGGTAGGGTGTTTCAATAAAAATTTGTGTACATTTTCTTTTATTGGAATCTGCTTCGAGTTCTTTTATTTTTTTTCTGCGTTCAGAACTATCTATTGGCAAGTACCCGTGAAATTGAAAACATTGTCCGTTCATACCACTTGCCATTAATGCCAATAAAATAGAACTTGGTCCAACCAAAGGATGAACAACTGCATTTATTTCCTGTGCAGCTTCCACTAAAATTTGTCCGGGGTCTGCTACACCGGGGCATCCTGCTTCGCTGATGATACCAATATTTTTTCCTTGCTTTAATTGTTGTATAAAATTTTGTTTTACTTCTTCTTCGGCTTTATGAATGGCAAACCACACATAATTATCAATCACCATTTCCTTCCAAAGTTTTTTTAAAAACCGACGTGTTGTTTTTTCGTTTTCTACGAAAAAGACAGTGCATTCTTTTACGGCACCTAAAATATATGGCGGAATGGTATGTAATGCATCTTCGTGCAAAACAGTTGGAATTAAATATACTTTGCCTGATGCCATGAATTTCTTTTGATGCGTAAAGTTACTGTTGTACAAGTGTGCGACGCAACTAAAGTTGCTTAAAGTTATTTAGCCGGTAACAATATTTTTTCTTCTTCCTGTAACGGGTACATGCTGAGTGTTGCGGCAACAACGGCATACGATGGAGCTAAAACCCAACCCAACAAAGGAACCCAGTGCATAAAATAAAAAACCACTCCGTTGCCTATTGCCAGGCCTTTATGCTGACTGATATAAAAAATACTTTCGCCCGGAGATTTTTGATGCCGTTCCATACTATAATCTAACATGGAGAAACCATAATAATAGCTCTCTAAAAACATAGAAACAATAGGGATAATCATTCCTGCAACAGGCACAATACTTGCAAACAATAAAGCTATGCTGTATACCGATTGCCACAAGGCATTTCGTCCGGCTATTCTTATGCCTCGGATAATATCTTTTGTTAATTGTGCAAAGCTGAACGGATATTTTCTCCCGTTGATGATGGCTTCTGTTTTTTCGCTTAAATAGGCAAATAGCGGAGAGCCGACAATGAGGAAAATATATTTGAACAAAGAAAAATAAAACAACATCATTACAAGCCAGAGTGCCAAATTGCTGAATGCAAAAAAGAAGCTGAGCCAGCCGCTGTCAATTTTATCCAACCATGTTTTTAAACCTGTTTTTAAGCTCAGCCATTCAATAAACAGATTAGAAGTATGACCGAAATAATACATGCTTACCATAAAAAGTATACAGTACAATATTCCGGGTATCAATATCCATTTCCAAAGTTGGTGCTTTTTTATAAACCGATGTGCCTGGCCGTATGCCTGAAAAGCTATGATAATTTCTTTTAACAAAAGGGGAGTATTTTTGCTTACGAATGTAACTGATTAAAAAGAAACAGACAATGAAAAAAGTAATGCCGGATAATTGGAGTAAATTGCCTGTATCTTTTTATTGCAGAAAAAATGTGGTGCTTATTGCAAGAGAATTAATCGGCAAAATTTTAGTAACGCAATTTAACGGAATTGTTACTGCCGGAAGAATTGTAGAAACCGAAGCCTATAACGGCATTATTGATAAAGCTTCTCACTCGTTCGGCGGCAGGCGAACCAACAGAACAGAAATTATGTATGCCAATGGCGGCATGGCTTATGTGTATCTGTGCTACGGAATGCACCATTTATTTAATGTTGTAACCAATGTTAAAGACGTGCCTCATGCAGTTTTAATAAGAGCTGTTGAACCCATTATTGGAATAGATGAAATGTTGCAGCGAACTAAAAAAACAAAAGCAGATTTTACATTAACCAAAGGCCCGGGCAATGTTTCAAAAGCATTGGGTATACAAACTATTCATTCCGGCTTTAATTTAACAGGCAATGAAATATTTATTGCTTCGGACGATTTTGCCATAAAAAAAGATGCCATAAAAATTACTGCAAGAATTGGTGTTAATTATGCCGGTGAAGATGCCTTATTGCCATACAGGTTTATAATTGCCAACAACAAGTATGTGAGCGGAAAGAAAAGTTAAGTAATTTTTGTTATCGGCTGTAACGCTTTGTGCATCTTCGTTGCGTCGCACACTTGTACTGTAGAACAACAGGCAACAAGGCGTAAGGCTATTTTAAAACATTATATACGCCATAGTGGCCAATAGTTTTTATTTGTAATGCGCCGTTTTTGAAACTAACTTTTTTATATTCTTTAAACTCCTTTTGTTTGTCGTAAAAACCAACAATACAGGTATATTTTTCATTGGTTTTTCGTATTTCAATTGTAGGATGAATACCAATGTTCGGGATTTTTAAAGTATCAATACCATCCATTTCTTCATATTTTACTTTCATTAAAAAATAAAATGTTTGCCTGGTTTCGTACACTTTAATATCAAAAGCCCAATCGTTTAATTCGTCATTAATTTTTTCGTAATAAGAAGCCACTGGTTTTTTGCTGATATTGGTTCTAACTTCCGAAATGGTATCAACATTTATAATAACAGAATCTTTTTTTTCTTCGGTAGAATTATTGGTTGCAGGTGTGTTACAGGCAATGAAAAAAATTGTGGCAAAAAAGTAAAAAACATTTTTCATGAAACGCTAAAACTTAGGACAATTAATAGGCCTGTCTGTTGAAGGTTTATAAATATACAATAAAGAAACTTCAAGGCCGCCTGCCCCAAGAGATGCAGGCTTAAGTGATGATGTATTTACATCGTAAGTGGCACCTAATCTAAATCCGCCGAAATCTAACCCGATATAAGGAATGATGGCATCATTTAACCTGTACCAACTACCCGCATAAAAACTGGCCGGGTTATCGGAAGCATTGTTAAGTGAAAATTGAAATGCACCGCCAATAACGGTTTCCGAAGCACTGTTTTGCATGGTTTGTATGCCGCTTAAATGCAAAGTAATACCAGCATCGTTTATCGGGAAATAAGTTCCAGCATGTATGGTGGCCCTTGGTTTTAAATTAAATAATGCTCCTGTAAATTGTTGTTTGGGGCTGGTGATGTGATACAAACTCACACCAAAATAAAAATTATTCCTGTCTGTAGTACTGCCATTGTACAAGAAGCCGGCGTTTACATCCACATAACTCGATTTTAAGTTACTTCCATTAAAAAGTTCACTGGTAATACCTGTAAAACCACTGGTAGTTAATTGGTCGCCAAAATTCAAGTCGGCAGTATTAATAAACATATTGGCATACGTAA
>Ga0306923_10002969_pt1 | contig 15779 bp, 20 predicted proteins | sample sta12Can44000108_FD_203841 | JGI IMG/M metagenome (GOLD analysis project Ga0306923, IMG submission 203841) | Lab enrichment of tropical soil microbial communities from Luquillo Experimental Forest, Puerto Rico - statanox.12C.anox.44.000.108 (v2)... | ecosystem: Environmental > Terrestrial >... | reverse complement strand
CCCGCCACGGGCGCCGGCTGGATCGTTCCCAAGAAATACGTCGAGAAGGTAGGCGAGGAAGGCTTCAAGAAGCATCCGATCGGTGCCGGCCCGTATCGGTTCGTCTCGTACACCCCCGGCGTCGAGCTCGTGCTGGAGGCCTTCGACGGCTACTGGCGCAAGACGCCGAGCGTGAAGCAGCTCTCGTTCAAGGTCGTCACGGAGATCTCCACACGGCTGGCGATGCTCAAGCGCGGCGAGGCCGACATCGCGTACGGGATGACGGGCCCCCTCGGCGAGGAAGTCCGACGCACGCCGGAGCTCACTCTGAAGCCGACGCCGTTCTCGAGCACGCACTGGGTCGTCTTCGCCGATCAGTGGGACGCGAGCTCGCCCTGGCACGACCGGCGCGTGCGTCTCGCCGCGACGTACGCGGTCGACCGCCAGGCGATCAACCAGGCGGAGACTCTGGGCTTCTCGAAAATCACGGGCAGCTTCATCCCCACGAGCTTCGAGTTCTACTGGCAGCCACCGGTCTATCCGTACGATCCAGCGAAGGCCAAGCAGCTTCTCGCGGAGGCTGGCTTCCCGGGCGGCTTCGACGCCGGGGACTTCTGGTGCGACGCCGGCGCCGTCAACTACTGCGAGCCCGTGCAGAACTATCTGCAGGCGGTCGGCATCCGGACCAAGCTCCGCCCGCTCGAGCGCGCGGCGTTCATGAAGTCGTATCAGGAGCGGAAGCTGAAGAACATCATCTACAGCCTGAGCGGCATCTCCGGCAACGCGGCCACGCGGATCGAGGCGTTCACGGTCTCGACCGCCTCTTACGCGTACGGCGGCTACCCCGACATCGACGGGCTCTTCCGTGAGCAGGCGACCGAGCTCGACCCGAAGAGGCGCGAGGCGACCCTGCGTCGCATCCAGCAGCTGATCCACGACAAGGTCATGTACCTGCCGATCTGGCAGCTCTCGCTTCTGCAAGCCCACGGTCCGCGGATCGCCGAGTCCGGGCTCGGCCTGATCGCGGACTATCCGTGGTCGGCGCCGTACGAGGAGATCAAGCTCAAGGGCAAGTGAGGCCCGACCCGCAAAGCGGCGCCGGCGTCATGCCCGCGAGCCGTACGCTCGCGCGACATCCGACGCCGGCGCCGCTCGATCGCGCCGAGAACTGCCCGGTATCGACCCACTCGGCTTTGACCAGGCTCCACCAGTCCGTGGCCAGCCCCGCGGTCACGTACCGATAGGTCATCCAGGCGTAGCCCGCGTTGGCCCAGCCGGTTCCCCAGGAGTTACGGATGAGGAGCGCGCCCTTGTCCGAGCCGATCGTGATGGTGTCATCGTAGCCGCACGCCACGTTGGCGTGGCCCGGGAGAATATCGGCGGCACGCCCGCGACCGGTGACCGCCTACTCCGCGAAGAGCCTCTGCCACCACGTGCGGGTGTCGGGCGCGTTCTCGCCGACTGGGCCGATCTTGCGGCGCACGTCTTCGATCGGCCAGCCCGTGAGCGAGGAGAGATTCGCCGCCTCGCGCTCGGCGCGGACCTGAAGCGCGCGTCGATAGCGCTCGGCGGCCTCGCACTTTGCCTCTCCCTTCCACGGATGGCGTAGCACGTAGCGCCCCTGGAAGTTGCCGCGGTCGGCGGTCTCCTGGAAGACGAGGTCTTCGGGGAAGCTCTTCGCGTCGTAGCGGACGTGCAGACGCGTCATGAACACGTCGACAGGGCGGCCGCGCCACCGGCCGGGGGCTGCGCTCGGTCCGCTCTCGGCGAGCCAGAAGACGCCGAGCTTGCGCAGCTCGTCCGTCGTGAGGGGATCGGCGGCGCACGGATCGCACCATCCCATGTCCCACGCGTACTCGAGGAAGACGGCGCGCATCGACTCGCGCTTCACCTGCTCGGCGAACATGGCCCGATAGAACTGCGGGAACTCGCCCTTCACGTAGACGGGAAGCTCGGTGCCGGTGGGCAGCCGTACCGTCCGGTAGTTGGTCGTCTCCACGCGGCCGTTGCGCGTGAGCGCGTAGACGAACAGCTCCTGGTAGCCGTCGGCGTTCAGGGTGCCCAGCCGGATCGGCAGCATGAACTTCGGCGACTCGAAGGCCATCTGGAGCGGACGCAGATACGTGAAGCCGAGCCGGCTCTGCTCCTTCAGATTCACCTTGGCCACGAAGAACTTCATCCCTTGCTTCAGGTAGCTGCTCAGGACTGACGAGGCGCCCGCCGGCAGCTGGTAGCCGCTGTCGCGCAGCCAGGTCTCGAGCCCGGCGCTCTCCTTGGCGGACAGGATCATGATGTCGTACTCGCCCACCGTGTACCGCGCTTCGATGGTGACGCCGAGGCTCTTTGCCCGCTCGGTCAGCCTGTCCTGCGGCGGCGTCGCGTATTGCATGGCTCCCGTCATCAATTCGCGCCGAGCGATCGGCTGGCACGGATCTTCGTCGAAGTACTCGACGAGGCGGGGCGCCGAGTACGCATCGAGGTGCTCGATGACGGCGCGATCGGCGACCCGGACTTGCCCCTTGTCGAGCACGGTCGGCACCGGCACGACGACGGCGAACTCCTGTGGATCGCCCTTGAAGTCGTTCGCCATGGTGATGACGGTCTTGTTCTCGTTGCGAACCAGCACCACCTGCGAGGCCTGGTTGAACAGCTTCGTGTCGGCCTTGGCCACGTAGAATCCACAGAACGCCAGGACCGTGGGTGCCGCGATCGCGACGACGAGCAGTGCGGTCACGAAAATCGCCGTGAGCTTCATACAGAGCTCCTTTCCAGGAACGGGGGCGCCGCGGCCGCGCGCCACTGATAGCGCGGGCCGGGCAGCAGGCGGTCGATCAGGGGCACGACGAGCGAGCAGACGGCCAGCGACCAGAGCAGGCCGCTGGTCCGGAACAGCCAGAACTGCACCGTGTAGGCTCCGAGCGCGACCAGGGCCGCGAAGAGCACGCGCCCGAGCCGCGAATCGGGCGTCGTTCGCGGATCGGAGATCATGAAGAAGGAGAACAGCACGAGGGCGCCGTTCTCGAGCCGGTGCACGGAAATGGCGAGCGGCTCCCCGAGCCAGAGCGAGCGGCCGACGAGCAGGCCCGCGTAGCAGCCGAGGAAGGCCAGGGTGACGTCGGCACGCGCCGCGCGATTGACGACGAGGCCCCCGGCGGACGCCAGCAGAAACGCGAAGACGAGCCCGCTGCCCCACTGCCCGGGCGAGACCCACACGTCGGGCGAGACCAGCATCGAGACGACCAGCGCGAAGTTCGTCGGGTTGAAGACGTGCTTGCCGCGCACACGCAGGGTGAACTTGCTGGCGATGGCGATCACGGCGGCGAGCATGGCCAGCCCGAGCGAATCCGTGCGCAGCAGGAGGCACAGCGAGAGGCCGGAGATGAGCGCGCTGCGCGGATCGAGCCGGTCGCGCCCGGCCAGAACGAGCTGCGTCGTGAGCGCCGTCACGATGATCGTCACGGCGTTCGCGGGCTCGACTTCGAGATCGAGCCACCAGACCCCGTAGCCGAGCAGGCCGGCGAGGGTGGCGATCTGGTAGAGCCGCGGGTCCCAGCGGCGGGCCGGAGAGGCCGGGCGCGCCACGGCGGGCGCGACGACGGCGGGACCCGCGGTTTCTGCCGAGACCACGTTCATGGCTCTTTAGACCACCGCCACCCGTGGAAGTTCCCGCCACGCCCGATGCGACGGGCCGTCCCTAAATCGCCGCCCGGCGGGCCGGTCAGGCTAGCGCAGGCACTGGGCCCCGGGCCCTGATAGACTTCGACCGAATTCGAGTGCATCGAGAAGGAGGAGCGACATGGCGGTGTTCATGGTGGAGCGCGATCTGAAGGGCATCACGATGGACCAGCTCGCCGGCGCCCAGAAGGCGGCGATCCAGACGGGCAAGGACATGACCGCCCAGGGGAAGTCGGTTCGCTACATCCGCAGCATGTTCGTGCCGGCCGAAGCGCGGTGCATGTGCCTGTTCGAGGCGCCGACCGAGCAGAACGTCCGCGAGCTCAACGATCGAGCGAAGATTCCATACACGCGCGTGGTGGAAGCCCTCGATCTCACCCCCTGAGCGGGGGCCAGGCCCCCGCGCCCGGGCGGGGAGCGCGCACGGTCGACGTTCTCGTCATCCAGCCCATCGGCGACGCGGAGCTGGCGCAGCTCGCGCGTCTCGACGCACGGCTCCGAGTCGTCGACGCCCGGGGCTGGTTCGATGACGAGATCCGGCAAACCTGGCCCCAGTGGAGCGTGGACCGCTACCTGGGCAAGCGGCCCGCTCCGCCCAGCACGCGCGACGAGCGCGATCGCCTCCTGGCCGAGGCCGAGGTCATCCTGGGCGGCTGGCCGTTTCCGCTCGATCTGCGCGCGAGGTCGCCGCGGCTACGGTGGTTTCATCAGCGCCCGGCGGGCGCCAGCAATCTTCGGCGTGGCGATCTCTGGGGCAGCGACGTCACCGTCACCACGTCGCGCGGCCAGGGCAACACTCGGGCCATGGCCGAGTACGTGCTGGCCTGTTTTCTCCACTTCGCGCGCGGCCTGCACCGGGCCTATCCCGACCGCCAGCGGCAGCGCTTCGAGCACGGCGCCTATCGGCCGGTCCTGATCGAGGGCAAGACGGTCTGCGTCGTCGGCGCCGGCGGTATCGGTCAAGCCGTCGGCTCGTTGTGCGCCGGGGCGAGGATGCGCGTCGTCGGAACGCGCCGGCACGTCTCGTCCGGTGCTCCCTTCCCCCCGGGCTTCAGCCGTCTCGAGAGCCCCGAGCGCTTGCATGCGCTGCTGGGAGAGAGCGACTTCGTGGCGGTCTGCTGTCAGTGGACGCCTGAAACGACCGGTCTGATCGGGCGGCAAGCGTTCGCCGCCATGCGCCCGGGAGCAGTGCTGGTCAACGTGGCCCGGGGCGAGATCATCGACGAGGCGGCGCTACTCGAGGCGCTCGCGGGGGGCAAGCTTCGCGGTGTCGGCCTCGACGTCTATGACGGTGAGTTCGAGCACGCCCCCGATCCCCGACTCTGGCAGGACGAGCGCGTGCTGATCACGCCGCACGTCTCCGGCGGGACCGACGTGGCGCAGCATCGCGTCGTCGAGGTGTTCACCGAGAATCTGCGGGCGTATCTCGACGGGCGGCCGCTCGCCAACGTGATCGACTGGGCGCGAGGGTATTGATCCATTGCGCCTCGGCTGAGCGGGGGCTTTCGTGGCAGGGCTGCGGGCCATTGACTCCTTGCGCCACCGGCTCTAACTTCACGTCATGCGCTGGTCGTTGGCTCGCCTCGGCCTCGGGTTGCTATGCGGATTGGCGCTCGTGTTCGAGACTGGTTGCGCCAACATCTCCCTGTTCTCCACTCGCCGTGCGGCTCCCAGCGCTGAGCTGCCGATGACGAGGGATGGGGGTCGAGTGTCGTCGCGATCCGATCGCCTGCGAGGCGACCTGACTTACAAGCTCCCGGAATCAGCGGTCGCGCCCCAACCGACGAGTCTGCCAGGGCTGCAGCCGCAATTGCTACGGCCGCAATCGTTGGAGCCTACCGAGATCGCACCGCCGCCCGGAAGAGCGGACGAGCCTGATCCTCGGGCCGTCATCGACTGGCTTCTGAAGGAGCGGCGATAGCCTGGGCTTCGACTCGCACCGTGGTGTATCGGTGCACCAGAGCCCAGCCGGATTTCGCGAGGTCCGTCGTGATATTGCGGCGGCGGCGATCGCCGTTGCGACGCTCGGGCGTCATTCGCCGCTGGATCTGGCGACGATCCACTTCTCGACGGTCGAAGACGACTTCGATGTCACCGCTCTCGTTGACCAGCTTCAGATAGGTATAGGTGCCCGGTTTTGTCCGGGACACGATGAATAGCAAACGTGCCATAGCCCGCTCACCTCGGTTGCCCTAGCTCAGAGCGCTAGAAATCGACGAGCACGACAAAGAGAGTAAGACCTGAACGGCCCAGGACCGTCAGAAATGCTGCGGCGTGATGCCTCAAGACACCGCGAGCGCCGAGAGCACCTCGACGCCCGCTGAGCGTGGCGGGGCCTGGGGCCGCTACGGAACGAAAATCCTGGCGAACTGGTCGTCTATCACTTGACCCTGCGCCCCGACAGTGAAGTTTGACGTGATGAGCCCCTGTGCACCGACGAGGCGCCCGTCGCCTCCGGTCACCTCCCACACGATCGCGCCCCTCTGAAGGCCATCGACCGGGCTCGGGCCGAGGGTGCCACGCCCAACCGTCCTGAAAGAAACCGAGCCCGCATCTCCGTATCGAATGCTGCCGGACTCAACGAACAACCCCTCGCCGACGATGTCGACCTCGGACTCAAAGCTCGCAGACCCGGCACCGGCCGATTCGACGGCGGCCTGAATCCCGCCGGCGCTCAGGACGCTACGGAGCGTCTGACTGGTCGCTGAGGTCTTGGCCCTCAGGCTTTTGTCGGAGCCGGGTACGGGTGCGGCGCTTCCCTTGAACTCCAGAGCGAAGACCAGTTCCTTCATGGCTGACCTCCCGCACGGTAAGGCGTTTCAGGAAAAGACACGCGAGGACCGCAATGGGAGTCTATGAACCGTCATCGGTGGAGTCAAGGATGCGCAGAGTCCGGAGCAATCGGTCGGGTCATATAATCGCGCCGAGGAGACATTCCATGGGCGACGAGATAGCCACCGCGAACGTCAATCGCTCGTATTCACTCGCCGCGACGAGCATCGCGATCTTCACGTTCATGCTGACCTTTTTTTATCCGAGGTTCACGAGCGGCGAGATCAACGCCTTGCTGTTTCAAGCCACGTTGGTCGTGATGGGCGTGGCGACGTTCTCGTTCGTGTTCGCGTCGTTCTACTACTACTGCTCCTCGGTTGGCAGTCGGATCGATGACGCCGAGCGGGCTCTGTACTCCAGGCGAGCCGATCGCTTCTGGCTGCTCGGTTGCACCCTGCTGTTCCTTGGTCCGAGCCTGATCCTCTTCTCGGTCGGGCTTCTTGCCGTCGGGTCTGCGTGGCTCGCACTCTGGCTGGTTTACATAGTCTTCGTGATTCGCTACTTCCCCAAGGTCCAGACCGTGCGGAAGAGCTCGAGTCGAGGTGAAGCGCGGACGGGTTGATAGAACTACGTCCTTGCCGGCCGTTCTCCCCGACGTTCGGCACTTCGTCGTCACCACGCACGGCTGGATGACCGATCAGGATTTCAGTCAGTTCTTCGCGATCGCGCACTCGATACCGGGACCGAACATGATCCTGATGATGGGGTTCGTCGGGTGGAAGGTCCGGGGCATTCCCGGCGCCATCGTGAGCTCGATGGCGACGTTCGGGCCGCCGTGCGCGATGTATTTCACGGTCTATCGCCTCTGGTACCGCTTCCGCGGCGCGCCATGGCAACCGACGGTACGCAACGGCCTCGTGCCGGTGACCATCGGGCTCGTGATCGCCAGCGGGACGGTGATGGCCCGGGCCGCCGACACCGGGCCGGCGGCCGCCGTGCTGACGGTGGCGGCGGCAATCCTCGTGCTCGGCACGCGGCTCAATCCGCTCTGGGTGCTGCTGGCCGGCGGAGCGCTCGGCGGCTTCGGGTTGCTCTGAGGGAGCTGACGTCAGCGTAGCAGGCGAGTGAGCTCCGACATGGCTTGGACCCGCTCAAACTCGTGTATCACCTCGAGGCTGGCCTCGATCGTGTCCGGCGACAGCCTGGACAGGGGCATCAGCCTCCGGAACTTGGCGTCCACGTCGGCCCACTCGATGCCGCGGGGGGCGGACCCGCGAGGAAAATCGACGTGAGCGGCGAACTGGCGGCCGTCCTTCAGCGTGATCGTGACCGTCGCACCGTGGTGGTGCGGGAAGCGGTCCGGGTACGGGGGCGGGTTCGGGTCCACGCTGATCTTGTCGATGAGCCGCGCGATCACCGGGTCGGACACCTTTTCAGGCGACGCATGGATCCAGCCATAGCCGCGGTCCGCGATCGCCGCGGCGATGAAGTAGGCGGGGCTGTGCGCGACGCCGATCAGGTCGGTCGGATGCCGGGGCCCGGGCAGGGTGCGGTACTTCGCGGACGAGAGCACGACGCTCGCCACGTCCGCCGGGTCGACGTTTCCGGCAATCGCGGCGTTGGCGGCCGCCTCGGCCGCGGCGTGGTGCGGATGGCCGCCGGGCACGAGCTTGATCGCCATGTTCGTGGCGATGTCCCACTCTTTCCCGAGGTCCTTCGTCACGTCGTCCAGGTGATCGCCCCCATACGCCGAGAAGAAGCCCCGCGGCAGCTCGAGCACACTCTCCTCGGCCACGAACCCCTTCTGCGCGGCGAGCGCTGCGTGGACGCCGAGCATCGCCGAGAGTCCCGCGTGATACTCCCGCGCGACACTGGTGTTCGCGGCGACCATCAGGCCCCCGATCGAGGTCGCGGCCAGCGCGATCGCCTGGGTCATCTGTCCCTGCGTCAGCCCGAGGAGCGAGCCGGTCGCGACGGCGCCGCCGAAGATCGTGGAGATCGAGCCATGGAACCCGCGCTCGCCGCGTCCCGGGGTGAGTGCCTCGTCGATGCGCCCGGCGATCTCGTAGCCGAGCACCATCGCCGCGAGCACGTCGCGGCCGCCCGCGCCAGTGCGCTCGGCCATCGCGAGCGCGGTCGTCGAGACGATCGTGCCGATGTGCGCGATGCTGCGCAGGTCGCTGTCGTCGGAGGCGGCCGCGTCGCTCATCACCGCGTTCACCCGTGCGGCGTCCGCGACGGGGAGTTGGCGCCCGCCGTCGAACCAGACCGTTGCCTCGGGACTGCCCCCGCGCTCGGTCGCGAGCGCGCGGATGATCCGGGAGGACACGATGTCCGCGCCCATCGCCGCGCTGGCGATCGTGCTGGCGATCACCATCCGGGCGCGTTCCAGCGCGAGCGGGGGGAGGTCGCCGACCTTCGTCCTCACCAGAAAGCTCGCCAGCTCGCCCGCGATGCTCATGTCCGGTCGTTCTAGCACAGTTCGCACTGGAATCGCGGCTGGTAGCTGCTGGAGTTACAGAACTAGCCCGCAACGAGCCGGCTTCCCCGGCGCAGCGCTCGGTGTATCGTAAGTACCTGACGCGCCTGTAGCTCAGCTGGAGAGAGCATCAGACTTCTAGGCGGCCAGAGCGGAATTGCGCAAGTGGCTGTTAACGCGCACTTCGTCCATTAAACTCCAGGAGTCGTGTTGTCACCTTCCCTTACCCCCTCGTACCCGCCGTTACCCGAATTTCTTGGCACGGCTCGGCGCCAACTCAGCGGTGCGGCAGATCCTCGACAAGCCATGAGCGGCGTCGTTGCCCGGTGCTCCCTTTCGTTTACCAGGGTCGCGAACCGACTGTCGCCGGTCGCGTGTCTCATCCTCGAGTGGAGGACTCATCATGCCTGATGACTTCGAGTACATCTCGCGTGCACGTCTCGAATACCACGGCGGATACCGCAACGCCTATCTCGGGGAGGTCGCTGAACCGGTCGTCTACGGGGTCCAGGGAGCGCTGCGCGAATACTACGGCGCCAAAGAGGGGCCTCCCATCGCCTCGACACTGGATCACATCGTCGCCGCCGTCGCCGGCTGAATGTACGGCACGTTGCGTGGCGCCCTGGCAGGGCGCAAGATCGCATTCGATCGAGAGTCCTACAAGGCGACCGTCGAGGGACGCATCGTCGGGATCGGCAAGACGATCCGGATCCGATCGATGCATGTCCACTATGACCTCACGGTGCCGCCCGAGGCTGTCGAGACGACGGAGCGGGCACTGGCGGTGCACGTGCAGGGCTGTCCGGCGCACCAAAGCGTGAAGGATGCCATCCATATCACCTGGGCGGCCACAGTCCGTGCCGGCGACCGTACGTTGACGGTTCGGGAGGAAGGCCATGCCGCTCCCGCCTAGGGACTTCAATACGATCGGACCGAAGGAAGGGCAGCGCTTCCCCGACGTGCGTCTACCCGACCAGTCGGGCGGGCTGGTCGACCTGCACGAGCAGCGAGCGGGTCGGCCGGCTCTGGTGGTGTTCTACCGCAGCGCAGAATGGTGACCGTTCTGCAAGACGCAGCTCGTCGAGCTGCAACGAGTCACGCCGGACTTGGCCGCCAGCGGTGTAGCGCTGTTCGCGATCAGCTACGACTCCGTCGAGGTCTTGCGAAATTTCGCGGCCGCGCACGGGATTACGTATCCGCTCCTGTCCGACGAAGGCAGTCATGTAATGCGCCGGCTCGGCCTGATCAACGACCGAGTCCAGGAAGACCACGCCGTGTATGGCATCCAGCCTAACGCTCGCCACGTCAACTTGCCGTACCCCGGCGCCTTTGTTCTCGATCGGGGCGGCCTCGTGAACCAGAAGCGCTTCTATGAAAGCTACCGCGAGCGAGACACCGGTACCGGGTTACTCGCACACGCCCTCGGTGTCCTCAAGGAGCCATCCGCGCCTGTCGTCGCCACGAACTCGCCGGTGACCGTGCGGGCGTGGCTCGACTCGCCGACGTACGTGTTCTTCCAGCGCCTCATGCTCACCGTCGAAGTTTCAATCGAATCCGGGTTCGGCGTCTGCGCCGAACCTTCTCGAGACGGGGTCACGCCGCTGTCGATCGCGATCGAGCCACTCGAAGGTCTGGAGGCGGGCACAGCGCGCTGGCCGTCAGCACACCGTATCGGTCGCGCGGGCTTCCAGGACGGATTGTGGGTCCACGAAGGCGTCGTGCGCGGCACCGTGCCGCTGACATTCGCTGCAGCGCCCGGCGCCGGTGACCACATGGTGGGCGTCACGGTGCGCTACCAGGCATGCAACGACGCCTCGTGCCTCGACTCGTCGTCGGTGCAACTCCGCGTGCCAGTGCGCGAGGCCGCGTTGATCGGCCGGTCCTTGCCGAGTCCTCCATCGAGGACCTGAATCCACCGGATAGCGAACTGCGCGAGAGCCCCGATGTGTCTCGACAATTTAACATCCTTGTGACATCTTCGGCCGATCGCGTGTGTTACCGAGGCGAGGCAGGAGGGCGCATTGCCGATGGCGTTTTCCGTCGGAATCGGACTCACCAACGAATGCAATCTACGCTGTCCGCACTGCTACCGATCGGACATGGTCGTGGAACGGCTCGCGCGCTCCGACGTTCGCACGGTGTGCGACGCCCTCACCGTTGGGTCGATGAACCTCGGCGTCGGCGAGAACGGGCTGCACTCTGAATACCAAAACATTCTCGACGACCTGGCCGAACGTGGCATCAAGACGAGCATCACGTCCAATGGTCTCAGTGTCCAGGCGCTCACCGACGAGCAGCTCAGACGCTTTCATAGCGTGGAGCTGTCCCTGGACTTTCCAACGGAGCGCGAGCACGATGCCTTCCGCGGGGCCGGCAACTGGCGCACTGTGGTGGCGGCCCTCGAGCGCTGCGCTGGACTGAGGGTGCCGGTCACGGTGACCGCCGTGATGATGACCATCAACTACGCCCGGTTACCGGCGCTCGCCCGCGTGGCCGCGGGTTTTGGCGCGAACCTTCGCGTCAACGTATACCAACCATCGCGGACGGATCGCTTCACGCTGACATACGAGCAGTTCTGGGACAGTTTCCGTGGCCTGGCCGCGACCACGCGCCTGATCGCGACGACGGAGCCGGTCCTGGCCGGAGTACTCGGCCTCGGTGACTTCTCGGGCCCGGGCTGCGGCCGTACGACCATCCGTATCGCGCCAGATGGTCGAGTCGTGCCGTGTACATACTGGCCGAGCAGCCGTCTCACGGTCGCTGATCTGAAGCGAGTCGGCGCGGACATCGTGGAGGCAGAGGAGTTCGTGGCGGCGCGACGCAAGCCGACGGCCTGCGCGGGCTGTCCATGCCGTGGCGGGTGTGCCGGTCGGCGCGCCTTGACGGGGCAGATCGACGCCGCGGACCCGTACTGTCCGTTCGCTCGCGGAGAGCGGATCGTCCTCGACTGGGAGCGCGGGACGCGGCAGGACCTTCCGAAGGTGGGCAGCGCGTGCACGACCGTCGTGTCGGGGCTTTGAGCATGACTCGACCGCCTCGGCCCGCGGTCGTCGGGACATTGCCGCGCTCGTTGTATCTGGAGACGACCAACCGGTGCGACTCCAAATGTCAGACGTGCATTCGGACGTTCACGACGCTGGAACCACCGGCCGACCTCACGCTCGAGCGCGTGGAGAAAATCGTCGACCAGTTCCCGGGACTCGAGCGCGTCGTCCTGCACGGCATCGGAGAGCCGCTGCTCAACCCGGAGATCTTCGACATCGTCGCGTATCTCAAGAAGCGAGTCTCTTCGGTGCTGTTCAATTCCGACGCCATCGGCCTGACACGAGCGCGAGCGATCCGGCTCATCGACAGCGGGCTCGACGAATACCGCGTGTCCGTGGACGCGGCGACGGCGGCGACCTTTCGAAAGCTCCGCGGCGTCGATTGCTTCGAGCGCGTGACGGCGAACGTCGCACGGCTCATCGTGCTCCAGCGCGAGACGGGTCGGACGACCCCGCGTGTCTCGCTGTGGTTCACGGCGTCGCGGGCGAACGTCGAGGAGCTTCCGGCGTTCGTGCAGCTGGCGGCCGATCTCGCGGTGGCCGAGGTCTACGTGCAGCGCCTGGTCTTCAACGGGCTCGGGCTTGCGACCGAGGCCAATGCGCTGCACGGCAGGCTTCGAGAACGCGAGCAAGCGTTGCTGACCGAGGCGGAAGTGCTCGCGACACGGCACGGGATCGCCATGCGAGCCTCGGGGCTGACGACCCCGCTCGCCAGCCTGCACGGCAGCGGCGACACGGCGCGGCACTGGTCGGGCTGCCAGCGTCCGTGGACGCTCGCGTACGTCACCGCCAACGGCAATGTTCTACCCTGCTGCATCTCACCGTGGGTGGCGACCGACTACAGTCGGCTGATCCTGGGTAACGCGTTCGAGGAGCGCTTCGAGGCGATCTGGGATGGCGAGCGCTATCAGCGCTTCCGCACCGACTTCGAGAGCGACTCGCCTCCCGACGCGTGCCGAGGGTGCGGACTGCTCTGGAGCATCTGAACCGTGACGTCAGCGTCGAAAGAAGTTGCTGTCGCGATCATGGCCAAGGCGCCTCGGCCGGGGACGGTGAAGACTCGTCTTTGTCCCCCGCAGGTCGCGGCGGAAGCCGCCGCCCTCTACCGGTGCTTTCTCCTCGACAAGATCGCCACGGTGGGTGCTCTCGTGGATGCGCGACCGGTGATCGCCTACAGCCCCGACGATGCGCGCGCCGAGCTCGGCGGGCTGGCGCCGGGCTTTACTCTCGTCGCGCAGCATGGTCCCGATCTCGGCGCGAGACTTCATGCGACGCTGGCGGATCTGCTGGCGGCTGGCCACGTCGGCGCCATCGCAGTCGACAGCGACACGCCGACCCTCCCGAGTGCATTTCTTCAACAAGCCGTGGACTGCCTGAGCCGACCCGGGCCTGACGTCGTGCTCGGACCGACTGAGGACGGCGGATATTACCTGATCGGTGTGCGTTCCCCGCATCGCGAGCTTTTCGAGGGCGTGCCATGGAGCACGTCGGAGGTGCTCGAGATCACGCGGCGTCGTGCCGCTGCTTCGGGCTTGCGGGCTGTCGACTTGCCGTCGTGGTTCGACGTCGACACGCCCGACGACTTCGAGCGGCTGCGAGCGATGCTCGTGGGCGACGAGAACACGGCGTTGCAAACGCGGCGCTTCCTGGCGAGTTGGCGTCGGTGACCCGCAAGAGCGAGACTCCCTGGCGGGCGCTGTCGTCGAAACCGGTCTATGCGAACAAGTGGATCTCGGTGCGCGAGGACTTGGTCGCGCTGCCCGACGGCCGAACCACTGTCTACGGCGTCGTGTCTTGCGGGCACTGTGTCGGCCTCTTGCCGTTCGTCGACCCTGATACGATCCTGCTCGTACGGCAGTACCGCTATGTGGCGGGACGTCCGACCTGGGAAATGCCCACTGGCGGTGTCCACGCGGGTGAGACGCTGGAGCAAGCCGCTCAGCGCGAGCTGGCGGAAGAGACCGGATATCAGGCACAGCGCCTGGAGCAGGTGAGCACGTACCACACGAGCAAGAGCGTGGTTGACGAGACGGCGCATCTGTTTCTGGCCGACGGCCTTCAACGCCGCGATAGGGCTCCCGATGAAACGGAGTTCATCGACGTCGGCGCTTTCCCGTTCGACACGGTGCTGCAGATGGTGCTAGACGGCGAGATCGTTGACAGCATGACGATCATCGCGGTGCTGTTGGCCGCGCGGCGGCGAGAGAAGCCGCGTGGGTCGTCTCGCCCCTGACGGGCTCACGACGCGTCGAGGGCGCAAGGTGAGTGCGATCTGGCGAGCTTGCTTCGTTGTGGTGGCGGGGCTGACCACCGTTTGCGCCGTCTCCGCTCCCGAGGCCGAACGGGCGCGTTTCCCTCCAGTCGATCGGCCGGTCGCGCCGATCGTTTCGTCGGCGTACTCGACCGAGGCCGAGCGCGACCGCCACGGCGAGGCGGAGCGAGTCATGGGCCGGCTGGCCGTCGCACCCGGGATGAGGATCGCCGACATCGGAGCCGGTGATGGCTACTATACGGTGCGCCTGGCAAAGCGTCTCGGACCCGGAGCCAACGTCTACGCCGAGGACATCGAGCAAGCCTACCTCGATCGCCTGGCAGCCCGCCTGAAGCGTGAGGGGGTAGCCGGCGTGACGCTCGTACACGGCACGTCGGCCGATCCGCGACTGCCCGCACTATCGATTGATCTCGCGATCCTGTCGCACGTGTATCACGAGATCGAGCATCCGTACGAATTCCTCTACCGCCTCCATGCGGCGCTCGCACCAAATGGCCGAGTCGCCATCATCGACAACGACAAGCCCACTGCCGACCACGGTACGCCGCCGGCGCTGCTCAGGTGTGAGTTGGCCGCTGTCGGTTATCGTCAGGTGGACTTTCTGTCGTTGACCCCGGCCGACGGATACCTCGCCGTGTTCGCTCGACCAGAGGCATTGCCACGGCCGGAGGCCATCCAGCCGTGTCGACGCTGATGAACGCGTCTTCGGGCCTAGGACCGGCGTTGGCCGACCAAGATACCGACGAGCGCGACCAGACCAGCCGGGGCTTGATGACGCTCAACCGTGAATCCGGCGCGCTCGAGGCTTTGGCTCACGACGTCGGCGGCGAGCCGAAGCTTGCGATATACGCCCTTGCGGAACCGCCAGCCATCCTCCTCCCGGACCCAGATGAGGTCGTGCACCTTCACGGTCCTGGCCTCGTACTCGAGAAAGCACGTCATGACCAGCCCGTCCGTCGCATGAACAGGAATCGCGCGATCGAGGTCTCGCAGCTCCCCGCTGAGGTCGCGGAACGTGAGCAGGAGCCGACCACCGGCGGCGAGTCGCATTGCTACACCCTCGAAGACGCGGGTGAGATCGGCTTCGCGTTCGAGATGCGAGAGCGTATCACCCATGCAGACGACAAGCTCGACCTGTTTCGGGACGAGCCGAGTGACGTCGCGGATGTCCCCGGCGATCGCCTCGATCGGCAGGCCGTGCGTCCGTTCCCTCAGCTCGGCCAGGAGCCGCTGACTGAAGTCGATAGCTATCACCTGAAAGCCGAGGCGCGCGAGGGCAATGGACTGGAAGCCGGATCCGCAGCCGAGATCCACGGCGGTCGCGGCGCGATGCGTCGCGCCGACGCCCAGACGCTCCAGCAGAGCACGCTGCTCCGCGACCTTTGCTTCGAAGTCGCCGAACATGCGCGAGTAGTGCTCCGCCAAGAGGCTTTCGTAGTGATCGCGCACCGACGTCATGTTGCGGTCAGTTCAGCTCGACGGAGATCGGTTGACCCTTCGCATGGAGCCGGAACAGAATGAACTTGAACACGTCTTTCTGGCTTGCGTTGCGTCCGGC
>Ga0306923_10002968_pt1 | contig 15782 bp, 15 predicted proteins | sample sta12Can44000108_FD_203841 | JGI IMG/M metagenome (GOLD analysis project Ga0306923, IMG submission 203841) | Lab enrichment of tropical soil microbial communities from Luquillo Experimental Forest, Puerto Rico - statanox.12C.anox.44.000.108 (v2)... | ecosystem: Environmental > Terrestrial >... | reverse complement strand
AGTCACGCAGGAGATCATTCCGGATCTCGCCTTCAACCCGGCCTTCCTCAAGAAGGTCGACGAGCTCGAGCTGTCGGTCCGTTCGGCAAACTGCCTGAAGAACGACAATATCGTCTATATCGGCGACCTCGTGCAGAAGTCGGAGGCCGAAATGCTCCGCACCCCGAACTTCGGCCGCAAGTCGCTGAACGAGATCAAGGAAGTGCTGGCACAGATGGGCCTGCACCTCGGCATGGAAGTGCCGGGCTGGCCGCCGGAAAACATCGACGAGCTCGCCAAGCGCTTCGAGGACCATTATTGATCCTTGCCCCGGGGCGCGGTGCGGCACGTAGCGACGCGCCGCAGAACCGGGGTCCGGTTCGAACAATAGGTCCCGGCTCGGCAGTGCACCGCTTCGCGCTGCACTGCGTCCGGGACACGAGAGTGAAGTAGGACAAGAGGGGCGCCATGCGTCACGGAAAAGTACATCGCAAGCTCAATCGCACCGCCGAGCATCGGCGCGCAATGTTTGCCAATATGTGCGCGGCGCTGATCAAGCACGAGCAGATCGTCACCACGCTGCCGAAGGCAAAGGAATTGCGCCCCATCGTCGAGAAGCTCGTGACGCTCGGCAAGCGGGGCGGGCTGGCGATGCGCCGCCAGGTGATCTCCGAACTTCGCGACGTCGACATGACCAGGAAGCTGTTCGACACGCTGGCGCCGCGCTACGAGGACCGCGAGGGCGGCTATACCCGCATCATCAAGGCCGGCTTCCGCTACGGCGACAACGCCGCCATGGCAGTAATCGAGTTCGTCGACCGCGACGTCGAGGCCAAGGGCAAGGATTCCGGCCCGGTCGAGGAGAAGGCTGCCACCGAAGCAGCGTAAGCCAGCTGATTTTCGATTCGAAGCGGCGCCCCGGCGCCGCCTTTTTTGTTGCCTTGGCACCTCAGTTGTCCAACTGTGGCGCTAGTGCCGACTTGGCAAGTACTGTAATTTCACGGATATAGTCCCTATTTGGTCATTCTGGTCGCGCCGTCGAGGCGACAGTGGACCTGATTGACGCCAAGCGAGCACGCAGGGCTGTGCCGCGCTTCCCGGGCCGATATCGGCCTGCATCTGAGGGGCCAATCATTTCAGGATCTTCACATGATATCGATCCGCTACCTGGTTCTGCTGCTCGTGTCCGTCGCGCTCGCTGTGCCCGGCCTGGCGCAGGAGCGCCGCGTGCCCACTTCGGCCGCGGAACTCAAGCTGTCCTACGCGCCGATCGTGCAGCACGTTCAGCCGGCGGTGGTTAACGTCTATGCCGCCAAGCTCGTTCAGAACCACAATCCGTTTCTGGACGATCCGATCTTCCGCCGATTTTTCGGCCTTCCGGGCGGCCCGCATGAGCAGATGCAGCGCTCGCTCGGGTCGGGCGTAATGGTCGATCCGTCGGGCCTGGTCGTCACCAATGTCCATGTCATTGATGGCGCCGACCAGGTCAAGATTTCGCTCGCCGACAAGCGCGAATTCGAAGCCGAGATCATGCTGAAGGACAGTCGCTCCGATCTTGCCGTGCTGCGGCTGAAGGAGGTGCACGAGAAATTTCCGACGCTCGATTTTGCCAACTCCGACGAGTTGATGGTGGGCGACGTCGTGCTCGCGATCGGCAATCCCTTTGGTGTCGGCCAGACCGTCACCCACGGGATCATCTCGGCGCTTGCGCGCACGCAGGTCGGCATCACCGACTACCAGTTCTTCATCCAGACCGATGCCGCGATCAACCCCGGCAATTCCGGCGGTGCGCTGGTCGACATGACCGGCCGGCTTGCCGGCATCAACACCGCGATCTATTCCCGTTCTGGCGGGTCGCAGGGCATTGGTTTCGCGATCCCCGCAAACATGGTGCGCGTGGTCGTTGCTTCCGCCAAGAGCGGCGGCAAGGCGGTCAAACGGCCTTGGCTGGGAGCGCGGCTGCAGACGGTGACACCTGAAATCGCGGAGAGTCTGGGTCTTCACTCGCCGAGCGGAGCGCTGGTCGCAAGTGTCGTGCCCGACAGCCCCGCCTCGCGCGGCGGGCTCAAGACATCGGATTTAATCACGGCCGTCGACGGACAGACGATCGACGATCCCAATGCCTTCGACTACCGCTTTGCTACGCATCCGCTCGGCGGCGCCTCGCAGATCGACGTGCAGCGCGCGGGCAAGCCGTTGAGGCTGACGGTGGCGCTCGAAGCAGCGCCCGATGTCGGCCGTAACGAGATTGTGCTGACCTCGCGTTCGCCGTTCCAGGGCGCGAAGGTGGCCAACATCTCGCCGGCGGTCGCCGATGAGTTGCACCTGGATGCCGATACGCAGGGCGTCGTCGTTACCGAGATCGCCGGTGATTCCACCGCCGCCAATGTCGGTTTCCAGAAGGGCGACGTCATCCTTGCGGTGAACAATGAGAGAGTAGGCAAGACCAGCGATCTTGAACGCGCGACCAGCCAGTCGGTCCGGCTCTGGCGCATCACGCTGGTGCGCAATGGCCAGCAGATTAACGTCACGCTGGGCGGATGAGGTCGAAGCAACCACATCAGGCGGGTAACCTGTTCGCGGCGGCAGGATTGGAGCGGGACGCGCCGCGCCCGCTTCCCGATCGATTGCGCCCAGGCAAGCTTTCCGACGTCGTAGGCCAGGATCATATTCTCGGACCCGACGGTGCCCTGACGCGCATGCTTCAGACGCGCACGCTGGGCTCGCTGATCTTCTGGGGGCCGCCGGGGACCGGCAAGACCACGGTGGCGCGGCTGCTCGCGGATGCGACCGACATGCATTTCGAACAGCTTTCGGCGGTGTTTTCAGGAGTTGCCGACCTGAAAAAGGCGTTCGATGCCGCGCGCGCCCGGCGCGAGACGGGGAAGGGCACGCTGCTCTTCGTCGACGAGGTGCACCGCTTCAACCGCGCGCAGCAGGATTCCTTTCTGCCCGTGATGGAAGATGGCACCGTGGTCCTGGTCGGCGCAACGACCGAAAACCCATCCTTCGAACTCAATGCCGCGCTGCTGTCGCGGGCGCGCGTGCTGGTGTTTCACTCGCTTGACGCGGAAGCGATCGAAAAACTGTTGGTGCATGCCGAAAGCTCCGAGGACAGGAAACTGCCGCTTGATGCGGAGGCGCGCGCGGCGCTGGTGCGGATGTCCGATGGCGATGGTCGCGCCGCATTGACGCTTGCCGAAGAGGTCTGGCGTTCGGCGCGGGGTGGCGAGATTTTCAACGCCGCGCAGTTGCAGGAGATCCTGCAGCGCCGCGCGCCGATCTACGACAAATCCGCGGACGGCCATTACAACCTGATATCGGCGCTGCACAAGGCGGTGCGCGGCTCCGACCCCGATGCGGCGCTCTATTATCTTGCGCGGATGCTGGATGCAGGCGAGGATCCGCTGTATCTGGCCCGGCGGGTGGTGCGCATGGCGGTCGAGGACATCGGCCTTGCCGATCCGCAGGCGCTGGTCATCGCCATTGCGGCAAAGGATGCCTATGATTTTCTGGGGTCGCCCGAGGGCGAGCTCGCGATCGCGGAGGCCGTCGTCTATGTCGCCACCGCGCCGAAGTCGAACGCCGTCTACGCGGCGTTCGGCGCCGCCAAGCGCACCGCGAAGGAAGCAGGTTCTCTGCTGCCGCCGAAACACGTCCTGAACGCGCCGACCCGGTTGATGCAGGAGGAAGGCTACGGCGCCGGCTACGAATACGATCACGACACGGTGGAAGCTTTTTCCGGCCAGGACTATTTCCCCGAAAGCCTGGGACGGCAGAGCTTCTATAATCCGCCCGAGCGTGGCTTCGAGCGCGAGATCAGGAAGCGGTTGGAGTACTGGGCGAAGTTGCGCGCCGGCAAGAATAGAGGCAGCTAGTGGAGCGGAATGGGGAGCGAATGTTAGAATCGGACCGCTAGGGAAGCTCCATGAGCCGCCGCATCAAGAGAACGTTATCGCCGGTCGATCGATCCAAAAAGCACGAAAAGCGTCACGCAAACAAAGGGCGCGGCTTTGCGGATTTTCGGCAGAGCGAGCGCCCACCCAGCCATCGTCAAAGCGGTAAGCCGAAGCGATTTGCTTTTGAACGCTCCGATAAACGGGGGCACGTTGAAGAACCCGTGAAGTCGGGCGCCGAACCGGCGCCGCTTCCCACGAGGGTTCAAACAGTCGTGGTGAGCCCGGATGAGGACAACATGCGCATCGACCGCTTTCTCGAGGCGCGGTTTCCGGGCCTGTCGTTCTCCCATATCCAGCGCATCGTCCGCAAAGGCGAATTGCGGGTTGACGGCAAGCGCGCCGACAGCAAGGACCGCCTGCGGGGCGGACAGAGCATTCGCATTCCCCCGCTCAGGCTCGATGCACCAAAGATGGTGGGCGAACTGTCCGAAGCCGAAACCAGGACCCTTTCGTCGCTGAAAGCGATGACGCTCCATGAGGACGATGATGTCCTGGTCTTGAACAAGCCGGCAGGGCTGGCGGTGCAGGGCGGCTCGGGGACGACGCGCCACATCGACCTGATGCTGGAGGTGATGCGCGACGCCAGGGGCCAGAAGCCGCGGCTGGTGCATCGGCTCGACAAGGAAACGTCGGGTTGCCTGCTGGTGGCGAAAACGCGGTTTGCCGCCACGCACCTGACGGGGGCCTTCCGTCACCGCTCGGCGCGTAAGATCTATTGGGCGCTGGTGGCGGGCGTGCCAAAACCCAAGCAGGGCCGCATTTCGACATTTCTGGCCAAGGAGGAGGGTGAAGAGGACACCATCATGCGCATCGCCGCCCATGGCGAGGAAGGCGCAAGCCATGCGGTGACCTACTATGCCGTCGTGGAGACCGCCGCCAACAAGCTCGCCTGGGTCTCTCTGAAACCGGTGACCGGTCGTACCCACCAGCTGCGCGCGCACATGGCGCATATCGATCACGCCATCGTTGGCGATCCCAAATATTTCAACCGCGAGCATTGGGAGCTGCCGGGCGGCCTGCAGAACCGGCTGCATCTGCTCGCGCGGCGCATCGTGATTCCGCACCCCCGCGGCGGCGTGATCGACGTCACCGCGCCGTTGCCGCCGCACATGCTGCAATCATGGAATCTGCTTGGGCTCGACGCCAGCCGCTTCGATCCGATCGAGCACGCGCCGGAAGAATAGCGGACCTGTGCGTCACGGTCCCGCCACGATGAACGAAAAGACCGGACGATACGATCGGCCGGTCCTCCCAGATGGCTTGCGGACGCTATAGTTATTTCAGCGAGTTGTTCACTGAGGTGAACACGTTATTGAGGTTAGTGCCCAAGCCATTCACGATGGCGATAATCGCAAGGGAAATGCCGGCTGCGATCAGCCCATACTCGATGGCGGTCGCGCCCGACTCGTTCCGTGCGAAACGCAAGATATATGCCTTCATACTCTTCCCTCATTGTTTCCAGGACCGGAAGACTGCCGCGCAACTACCAGCGCCGCACGAGTACACTGACGGAATTTAAGGTCTCGTAAACTTGCGGCGAAATTTTTTCCAGATCGCGTGCCGCAGCCCAAAAGGCGTTCGCAAACATGATTCCATGCCATGCAAATTGAATAAAACCGTCGGTTTGAACCGCGATGAGGCCAGAGCTTGCTTAGGCAGCCGTTAACAGGAGGAATTCGCCGGCGGGCCGTCATCGAATAGAATGGCCGACCTTTACTCGACCTTAGAGTGATTAGCCTAAAGCGGCGATTGTTTGCATTTTGCCACGCAAACCCAAGAGCTGACACACCGGCAGAAGGCTGGCCTCGGTCGTGAGGGGATAAAAGTTATGGACGCGCTGGAAGTCGGGGGCGACTTCAAGTTTGATATCGGGCTAAGGACGATCAGGCCCTACCTGCAGAGGTCTGGAATCTATATTTTCCTGATTTCATTCGCCTGCGTGTATTACGTTTCAAACGCGCCGCTCCTGCTCGGCCACTATGATCTGGGATGGCATCTGGCCGCCGGAGACTTGATCAGGGAGCGGGGTAATATTCCCCCCCATGATCCATGGTCATTTACCCTCGGAGACCGGCAATGGTTCAATCTGTCCTGGCTTTGGGACGTGGTTGCCAGTGTATTGTTTCAATATACCGGATTTAGTGGTCTCACATTATTCGTAGTTGGGTGCGGCGCGGTCATCGCCGGCTATCTCACGTCCATCTGCCTGCGCAGCGGAGCCTCGGCGGTTGCAGTTTGCATTTCCGTCTTCTCCGCGTGTTTGCTCTATCCCTCGTTTGCGACGGCGCCAAATATCTATCTCGCCGCTTCGCCGAACACCTCCACCATGTTGTTTTGCGCAATTTTCTACGGAGAATGCTTGAAAAGAACGAGATGGTTCTTGCTGCCCGTAATGATGCTCCTTTGGGCCAATCTGCATGGCGGCTTCGTGCTTGGTTTTCTCATTGTCGGCATCTTTTGCGGCGTGGCCTTGCTCAGACGGGATTGGGCAAATCTGGGGATCTGCAGCCTCGCGGGCGTCGGTTGCTTGCTTGCAATATTCGTCAATCCTCTTGGCTTGCATATCTATGACGGGGTGACTGCTACATTGGGCCACTTCGTGCAGGCACACATCACGGAGTGGTCGTCATACTATGAGAACATGAGCATGCCAGGCAGCATTCCCGGCATCATGTATATCTTGATATTCGTTGCGTTCGAACTGCGCTATCGAGGTTCCAGCCCTGTTCCTCTGGAAGCAAGGTTGCTTTCCTGGCTCTTTCTGTTTTTGGGACTTTATCAATTCAGATACATGTCTTTCTTTTTCCTGTTCTCGACGGTTCCGTTGGCCCTTCACATCGATCGGCTGCTGCCTGAACGGCTGAACCATCTTGAAGTGCAGAAGGCGTTGTTGGCCGCCGGCGTTGTTGGAGCGTGCGCTCTGCCGTTGGCCTTCGTGCAGATAGAATCTGCTCTCGGGCTTCCGGAGATGCTTTCGGAGAACGATGCTCTTTATCTGCGGACACACTTTTCGCACGCGCGGCTTTTGAACCACTGGAACGTCGGTGGGCTTTTGATTTTCCGCACTCAAGGTAGCGTACCCGTGTTCGTGGATGGTCGAGCAGCCACCGCTTACCCGGACGATTTATTGCGTGACTATTTCAAGCTGTCCGAACTGGAAATTGACGAGGCCGCTTGGGACACGGCGCTTGAGAAATACCGGATTGATGCGGTGCTTTGGGTGAAGGCGCACGAACAGTTGAGGCGGTTTCTCGTGCGCAAGAGAGGTTGGAAGGAGGAATACGCGGGAATGTATGAGAGCATTTACGTCAAGCCATAGCGCGGCATTCCCCACACTAGTCCCTGAACTGATCGAGAAACATGCGAAGCGAATCGTGCGGGCTCTCGACATCGGCGATGACCCAGCCATCGCGTCCGTTAACCAGAATGAAATTCAGCTCGACCGCGCGCCCGTGATTGTCGAAGGTGACGACGACATAGGTTTTGTCGTACTGCTTGCGCAGGATGGAGATCGAGACCGCTCCCAGCTTCCAGGTCGGGCTCTGCACTAGGAAATCATAGGGCTCGTGCCGTGGCGCGGTCCACGCAATCCGCAAACTGCTGTCGAAAAATTTCTGCGCGGTCTCCTGATCCCGCGGCAATCCCCGGGAAAAATCGGGCGCGCCCTTGCCGTAATAGGCATAGACGTTCCTGACCAGCGATTCCGGCGAGCGGAAGCCTGCGTCGGCGGTCGAAAGGGGAAAGCAGGCAGACAGCACCAACGTCATCGCAACGATTCGTTCCATCGCAGGCTCGCTTTATTTGGTTGTCATCCTATCTTATTCTGTGACCCGACTTGATGCGACCTGAGGAAGCAAACCTCCAATGCAGATTTTTCATGCGTGAGCTGTTCGACGAGGTGGCCGGCAAATCGCCGTTTGACCCGCAGGAGGCGGTGCGCCGAACCATGCGTTCGCCGCGGCGGAAGCGGTTTTACACCAGGACTGGTATCGCCGAGGCCAGGGGCGGGTTTGCAATTACTCTGGACGGCAAGCCGATCCGCACGCCCTCGGGGCGGATCGTTGTCGTTCCGATCCGCGCACTCGCCGACAAGGTTGCCGCCGAGTGGGAGGCGCAGCAAGAGGTTATCGATCCCCTCGCCATGCCATTGACGCGCTTTGCCAACAGTGTGGTCGAATCCGTGGTCGACCGCGCCAGCCTCGTCCGCGACGATGTCGCGAAATATTTGCACTCCGACCTGTTGTTTTATCGCGCCGGCCACCCCGAGGCGCTGGTCGAGCGAGAGGCCAGGCACTGGGACGGTGTGCTGTATTGGGTCGCCGATACCTTTGGGGCTCATTTCATTCTCGCCGAGGGTATCTCGCTCGTCCGTCAGCCCGAGCAGGCTGTGGAGGCCGCGCGCGCGGCGCTGCCGCTTGAGCCCTGGTCGATTGCGGCGATGCATGTCGTAACGACGCTGACGGGCTCGGCACTGCTGGCGCTGGCGCTCAGGCACGGCAGGCTCGATCCCGATCAGGTTTGGGCGGCCGCGCATGTCGACGAGGACTGGAACACCGAACAATGGGGGGCGGACGAAGAGGCCGCCGCCCGTCGCGCCGCGCGATTGATCGATTTCCGTGCCGCGGTCGAGATTTTGCACGCGATGACGCCGATCGGTTAACGAGAGGTTTACGACATCTCGGCTAGTGGAGCGGGCTCAACGCGAACCCTGCCAATGGCCACCGCCGTCAGCCCGACACTTCCCGCAATTGCCCCGCAACCCCCAGCTGGCGCGACGTCCGCCGTCGTGCTGCAGCCAGGAACAGTCGTCGATGCGACTGTGCTCAAGGCTGCGGAAGATCTCGTGCAGATAGCGATCGCGGGTCTTGCGATCGACGTGCTCTCGGAGGTTCCGCTCAGCCCCGGTCAGAACCTGCAGCTTGCGGTGTCGCAGACGCTGGATGGCACCATCTGCCTTGCGGTGGTCGGGGAGGGGACAGCGCTTGGCGCGCCGGCACTCTCCGCTGCTCCGGCAACCGCGCCGCCGAACGACCCGTTGACGCCGCTTGAACGTATCGCGGTTTCGGTTGCCACCGAAAACGCCGCCACGCATCAGCAAAGCCTCGCGCCGCTGTTTGCCAATCTCGACGCGGTGGCGGCCCTGCATGGCCTTCCGCCCGCCGTTGGGCAGGCGGTCGCGCAGGTTCTGGCGCAGCAAACGGGCCTCGATCAAAATCTGACCGGTGACGATGTTCAAAATGCCCTCGCAAAATCCGGCCTGTTTCTTGAGGCCTCGCTTGCAGCTGGGGTGTTGCCATCGGATGGGGGGCTTCCCGATCTGAAGGCCGCTTTGATCGTGCTGCGCCAAACGCTCACGGCCGCAATCGCCACGGGGGAAGGCGAGACGGCGCTTGCAACCTCGGCTCCGCCGGCCGCGGCCGCCGCTCCGAGCAAGGAAGGGTCGGTGCAAACGGCACAATCCACAGCGTCGCCGACATCTGCGCAATTCCCTGGTACCGGCAACCGCGAAGTCCGTTTGGCCAGCGCCGGCAATTTCCCGCTGGTCGAGGCGCTGCTGGGGGCGGAGCCGCGATCGGCATCTCCAAACACGGATTCTGCGGCGTCGAGCCCGCTGCAAGAAACCTTGCGGGAAATCCCGCGCGCCGCCGGCAATGCTTTGGCAGGCGCCGTTGCGCTGGCCGATAGCGGGGAAGCTGAAGCAGCCGTGCGCACCAATACGCCCCCGCCGCCTTTCCGCGGCGCTGCGCCCGCGGCACAGCCGATCGCGGCCCCCTCGATTGCGCCCAACGCGACGCTTGCCACCACCGTGCGTCACCTGCTTTCCGACACCGTGGCTGCGATCGCGCGCCAGACGCTGCTGCAGGTGGCATCGCTACCGGACCGCGCCGAAGTGCCGGGTAGTCGCGTCGATCCCTCAACGCCCAGATGGCATTTCGAAGTCCCGTTCGCGACGCCTCAGGGCACGGCGGTGGCTCAGTTCGAGATCGCACGCGACGGCGGCGGCAACGAAGTCGAAGCGGCGAAGCGGGTCTGGCGGGCGCGGTTCTCGCTCGACCTCGAGCCTGCGGGTCCGGTGCATGCGTTGGTTGCGTTGTCCGCCGAGCGGACGTCGGTGCGGATGTGGGCGGAGCGACCGCATACCGCCGCGCAACTGCGCGCGGGCGCGGCCGAACTCAACCAGGCGTTGACAAACGCCGAGCTCGTGCCGGGCGACATCGTGATCAGGGAGGGGACACCGCCATCCACCTCTCCGGCGAAGGCCGGTCATTTTCTCAATCGCGCGCTATGAGTACGGAAAGCAAAGACCAGCTAGCCGTCGCCCTGCATTACGACCGCGCCGGCGCGCCGCGTGTGGTCGCCAAGGGCAGGGGTTCGATCGGCGCTAGAATCGTCGAAATCGCGAGAGCCCACGACATTCCGATCGAGGAGAACGAGGTGTTGGCGGGTGCGCTGTCCAATGTCGAGCTGGGCGAGGAGATCCCGGCCGAGCTCTACAAGGCGGTCGCCGAGGTGCTGATCTTCGTGCTGCGGCTGTCACGGCGGATCGGCTGAACCGTCATGCTTTCACCACGATGTTTGCGGCATCTTCGGCCCGCGTCCAGGATAACTCTCAGATGCCGTCCCCGATCCACCGCCGTCATGCGCTCGGCCTCATCGCGGCCTCATGCCTGCTGCCGGAGCGCGGCTTTGCCACCGTCGCCTTCCAGAGAAGCGAGATACGCGAAAATCTCGCCAAACACTTCAGCGATGCCGGAACCGACGGGACATTCGTCGGCTACAAGGTCGACGAATATCTGATCATCGCCAGTGACAAGGTTCGTTCGGGCGAAGGCAGACTGCCAGCCTCGACCTTCAAGATTCCGAATTCGCTGATCGCGCTGGAGACCGGTGTGGTCGAGGATCCCGACAAGGACGTGTTCAAGTGGGACGGCGTCAAGCGCGAGAACGAGGCCTGGAACAAGGATCACACCTTGCGCTCGGCGATCGCGGTGTCTGCCTTTCCCGTCTACCAGGAAATCGCGCGCCGCATCGGCCAGGAGCGCATGCAGAAATACGTCGATCTCCTTGAATACGGCAATCGCGATATCGGCGGCGGCATCGATCAGTTCTGGGTGAGCGGAGCCTTGCGCATCGACCCCGTGCAGCAAATCGACTTCGTCGACCGCCTGCGGCGCGGCGTGTTGCCGATCTCAAAACGCAGCCAGGAGTTTGTGCGGGACATCCTGCCGGTGACCAAGGTCGGCGATGCGGTGATCCACGCCAAGTCCGGGTTGACCGATCACGCGCATGGATCGCTCGGCTGGATGGTCGGCTGGGCCGAGAAGGGTAGCGCTCCCACCGTCTTTGCGCTCAACATGGATTGTCGCGAGCAGCGGCATGTCGCCGAGCGCATGACGCTTACTCAGGCGTGCCTTGCCGATATCGGGGCAATCTAGGCTGTGCGCAGATAAATACGATGGCGTCAGCCGGCCCCATCATTCGATGACCTCGTCCGCGCGCGCGAGAAGCGAGGGCGGAACTGTGAGGCCGAGCGCCTTGGCGGCCTTCAGGTTGATCACCAATTCGAATTTCGTAGGCTGCTCAACTGGAAGATCGCCGGGCTTCGCTCCCTTGAAAATCTTGTCCACGTACTCGGCAACACGCAATTGAGTTGCCAACAGGTTCGGGCCGTAACTGATGAGGCCGCCGGAGTCCACGAACTCCCGTGCATCATAGATGGCCGGCAAATGCCGTTGGGCAGCAAAATCCACGATTTGTTGGCGATGCGCACGCGTGAAAGGGTCGATGAGTGTCAGGAGTGCTACGACCCGACCACTTTCGACGGCCGCAAAAGCAGACTCAAAGCTGACCAGATCGTGCACCCCGATGGACTCGATCGCCACGCCCAGTTTGGCGGCCGCACCCTGCGACTGGTTGGCAGAGAGCACCATGCTGGGATTGGTGTCATTCCATAACATAGCAAGCGGAGACATGTTGGGCACGATCTCCTCGAGGATTTCGAGCCGCTTCGGAGCCAATTCCGTCGCCAGCGCCGACAAGCCAGTCACATTTCCGCCCGGACGGGCAAGATTGGAAACGAGTCCGGTCCCGACCGGATCTCCGACCGCCGAGAAAACGATCGGGATAGTCGTGGTTGCTTTCTGTGCGGCTAACGCCGCGGGCGTACTCAACGCAGTTATGACATCGACTTTCAAGCCGACGAGTTCCGATGCCAATTGGGCAAGTTGCCCAAACTTTCCTTCCGCCCATCGAAATTCAAAGGAAATGTCACGCCCCTCGACGTAACCGAGTTCACGCAACCTTGCTTGCATCGCCTCAACGAGCCGATCAGGCGGCGCGCCCGGTTGCAAGACGCCCAGGCGCCGTATTTTACCCGGTGGCTGCTGCTGCGCTTCCGCCATCAGCGGCCATGCCGCCGCTACGCCGAGCAACGTGATGAACTTGCGTCGTTTCATTGGGCCACCCCTCAGCGATGCAAAGGGTTTCCGCCAGCAACAAGAGCAATAAGAATAGCATATTTCGCTGCAGGAGCACGCAACTGACGGAATCAGTCCGTCGACACATTGTCGGCGAGCGCTTTCTCGATCGCCTGGGCGCCGATCTCGCAGATAGTCAGCGAGATCACGTCGCCGCTCCTTGCAAATCCCTTGGCCAGGAAATCGAACTGGTCGCGCGCCAATTGCAGCGACTGGATCGGCACCACGGCCACCGAATGATCGATCGTGGTGTCCGCCTTGCGCAGCTCCTCAAGGGATGCGTTGGCGCCGGCCAGGCGAGCCTCGGCCTCGGCGGCCACGGCCTGCAGCCGCAGGGTCTCCTCGGCAAACGCCATTCGATCCGCTTTGGCGCGCTCACCATACTCGTCGAGCTGGTTCCTCAGCGACGCGATTTCCTGCTCCGCCTGTTGCTGGCTGACCGCGTGCTGCTCCTTCACGGCGTCCATTTCCTGGTCCGCCCGTTGCCAGCTGATCGCGTGTTGCGCCTTCACGGCGTCCATTTCGTGCTCCGCCTGTTGCTGGCTGGCCGCGTGCTGCGCCTTCAGGGCGACCATCTCGGCGATCAGATTGTCCGAGGCAAGTTCGGCCACCTCACGCAGCTCAAGGTTTTTCGAATGTTCTTCCTGCAGCAGATGGTAGAGTTCTTCGGTGCCCGCCAGCCGGCCGCTCAGCGCCTCGATGATGTTTGCGGCCGCCAGCAACATCTCGGCGTTTCTGCCGCCCGCCATCAAGCTGGACAGGCGCCGCAGGAAGTCGATCACCTCGGATTTATCGTCGGGGGGCTGGGACAGATCCCTTGCGGATATCGACGTCATTGTTTCGCTCGGCGCGCCTCCGAACCTACGGACGGGATGTGTCAGCGGAAAGACAGCAGGAGAAGCGCTTCTTGCTGGATCGGCGGGAGAATCACTTTCCAGCCCAATTGGTACGCGGGAATTTTGGCAAGCCTGCGGTCATGTCGTGGCCGCTTTCCCGATGCGGCCCAGGTGGGTGAAAGCAAAACCGGCCGAATATTTCAAGCCATAACCGAGTGATCGGTCGATGCCGATGTGGGCAAGCCAGATGGTTGCGAGCGAGAGCATCATTGGCGCGATCAACGCAATGCCGAGTGCCATCAGCGCGATCGGCGCCATTGTGCTGTGCGCGGCATTGTAGACCAAGGCGCCGATTTTGGGGCCGGCCAGGTAGGCGATGAAGCTGAAGTCCGGTGCCAGAAACAGAAGGGCGAACAACCACCACGAAGCGCCCCAATGCACATACAAGAGCACCATGGCTGCAAACAAAGCGAGGCCCTCCAGCCGCAGCATGAGCCTGAGCCCGCCTGTCACGCTGCCGGCGGCTTCGGTTGCGGTCGTCATCATCGCAAGCCCTCCTTGGCCGAGGTCTTTGTATCGCCAAATGGGGCGGAAAGGCGGTTTCCGCTTCGGAAATGGCCGTGTTAGAAGTTCCCAAACCGGTCTTTTGGGAGCGCGGGTAAAGGTCAATGAAGCATATTCTGGATGCCCTTGAGGAACGCCGCGCCGGAGCAAAGCTCGGCGGCGGGAAAAAGCGAATTGAGGCGCAGCATGCGCGCGGCAAGCTCACCGCTCGCGAGCGCGTCGAGCTTCTGCTCGACAAGGGATCGTTCGAGGAATTCGACATGTTCGTCGAGCATCGCTCGACCGAATTCGGCATGGAGAAGACCAGGGTACCCGGCGATGGTGTCGTCACCGGCTGGGGCACCGTAAACGGCCGCAAGGCGTTTGTGTTTGCCAAGGATTTCACCGTGTTTGGCGGCTCGCTGTCGGAAACGCATGCGTTGAAGATTACCAAGCTGCAGGACATGGCGATGAAGGCGCGGGCGCCGATCATCGGTCTCTACGACGCCGGCGGCGCGCGCATCCAGGAAGGGGTGGCCGCGCTGGCCGGATATTCCTATGTGTTTCGCCGCAACGTCGTTGCCTCTGGCGTGATCCCGCAGATTTCCGTGATCATGGGGCCGTGCGCCGGCGGCGATGTCTACTCGCCCGCCATGACCGACTTCATCTTCATGGTGAAGAACACGAGCTACATGTTCGTGACCGGGCCTGACGTGGTGAAAACCGTCACCAACGAGATCGTGACGCCCGAGGAACTCGGCGGCGCCTCCGTGCACGCCACGCGATCTTCGATCGCCGACGGCGCGTTCGAGAACGACGTCGAGGCGCTCCTCCAAATGCGCCGGCTGATCGACTTCCTGCCATCCAATAACACCGACGGCGTGCCGGAGTGGCCGAGCTTCGACGACATCGAGCGGGTCGATATGTCGCTTGACACGCTGATCCCCGGCAATCCCAACAAGCCCTATGACATGAAGGAACTGATCCTGAAGGTCGTTGACGAAGGCGACTTCTTCGAAATCTCGGAGATGTTCGCAAAGAACATCGTCACCGGTTTTGGCCGCATCGCAGGCCGCACGGTGGGCTTTGTCGCCAACCAGCCGATGGTGCTGGCGGGCGTGCTTGACAGCGACGCCTCGCGCAAGGCTGCGCGTTTCGTGCGCTTCTGCGACGCCTTCAACATCCCGATCGTTACCTTTGTCGATGTCCCCGGCTTCCTGCCGGGCACTGCGCAGGAATATGGCGGGCTGATCAAGCACGGTGCGAAACTGCTGTTTGCCTATTCGCAATGCACGGTGCCGCTGGTTACCGTGATCACGCGCAAGGCCTATGGCGGCGCCTTCGACGTCATGGCATCCAAGGAAATCGGCGCCGACATGAACTATGCGTGGCCAAGCGCGCAGATCGCTGTCATGGGCGCCAAGGGCGCGGTCGAGATCATCTTCCGCGCCGATATGGGCGATCCCGACAAGATTGCGGCACGGACCAGGGAATACGAGGATCGTTTCCTGTCACCCTTCATCGCCGCCGAGCGCGGCTACATCGACGATGTCATCATGCCGCACTCGACGCGCCGTCGCATCGTCCGCGCGCTCGCGATGCTTCGCGACAAGCATGTCGAGATGCCCGCGAAAAAGCACGACAATCTGCCGTTGTGATACTTATGGCTACACGTTAATGTAGAGGAGGATGCCATGACACGGCTGGGGTATCTCCATGCAGGAAATTCAAGAAACAGTAAGTGGCCTAGAAAGTCGCCTTGCGCAGCTCCACACGACGCTGCCATTCGCGCATCGCGCGTTCGTAATTGAGTTTGCCGGCACACCAAAGTCCGGAAAGAGTACTTCTGTAGAGGCCGTTCGGCATTTCTTCAGCCGGAATGGCTTTCGGGTTCACGTTTTAGCTGAGCGGGCCGCTGTTTGTCCGATCCGCATGAAAGGGCACCTATTCTTCAACACTTGGTGCGCCTGCTCGATGTTGGCGGAATT
>Ga0306923_10002960_pt1 | contig 15795 bp, 9 predicted proteins | sample sta12Can44000108_FD_203841 | JGI IMG/M metagenome (GOLD analysis project Ga0306923, IMG submission 203841) | Lab enrichment of tropical soil microbial communities from Luquillo Experimental Forest, Puerto Rico - statanox.12C.anox.44.000.108 (v2)... | ecosystem: Environmental > Terrestrial > Soil... | reverse complement strand
ATTCTGCTGCAACGCCTCGGCATGAGGCTGCCAACGGCGCTCCAACAGACAGAAATGTAGTGGAAACTTTGCTATGCTTCCACTGATTCCAAAGACTTTATTCACGCAACTGCGGAAGTTCGGCTAGCACCGCACTTACGGCAGCGGATCAAACACCACGATCGGCTGATAGGTGCGAGGCACGACGGCCTCAGCAATCGCGATGAGTTTGTTCTGCTGGCTGAAGATACGCAGGCGTGGCGCTTGTGGTCCATCGGTGTCCAGCTGGGTCGTCGCTCCCGGCGGCAGTTCCGTCCGTCCCGCTTGAATTTGGGAAGGCAGCACGTTGAACTTGCCGCCGTGGCGCACTTTTTTTTCGACCACCGGCAGCACATTCGTTCGCGGATAGCTCGAAAGCAGGTTTTCGAGCGCGATCAAACGTGACTCGAATTTGCCTTCTCGAGCTGCTTGCGCCAACTCCTCGATGTCGAGCGCCTGCTCCAGCGAAAATTCCCCAACTGCGGTTCGCGTGATTTCCGACAAGTGCGCTCCGTAACCTAGTTTTTTCCCCATGTCGTGTGCCAGGGAGCGGATGTAGGTGCCGGAGGAGCACTCAATCGAAAAGCGAGCCACCGGGCCCTCGATTTCGGTAAGCCGGTACTCAAACAATTCCACAGTCGCGGGCTTTAGTTCAACGGCTTGATTTTTGCGGGCAAGCTCGTAGGCAGGGCGTCCGTGCACTTTCTTTGCAGAAAAAACCGGCGGCATCTGCTCAATTCTGCCCAGCGATTCTGCGGCCAGCCTCCCGAGAACTTCGCGGTCGAGAACCGGCGCGACGTCCGGTTCTTGTGGAATACCTTCGGAGTCGTAAGTATTGGTCGCAAACCCGAACCGGAATCCAGCCAAATAACGTTTTCGACGCCCGGCGTAAAAACGCACAAGCCGCGTTGCCTTGCCGAGCAGCAGCACTAGCACACCGGTCGCAAGCGGATCGAGTGTGCCTAGGTGTCCAATCTGGCGGAAGCCGGCGAGATACCGCACCGCGTCCACGATGTCGTGAGACGTCTTGCCCGGCGGCTTGTTGATCACGAGCGCACCATCAAACCGCGCTGGTTGTGGTTGGCGGGGCATCACAAGTTGGCAGTATCAGCAATTCGTTTTCAGCAAGAGTGAGATGCCACGGACGAAGATCGGCTTAAAGCCCATTTGCCCTTGGTCTCCGAACCAAGACTAGGGATTCGATTCCGGCTTGGAACGCTTTTCCGCCTTCATTTCCTTCAGTAATTGCTCGATGCGTTCGACGCGCTCCTGCGACAGGTCCAGCGTGAAGTGCAAATCCGGCAGCCTGCGCAATTGCAGGCGCTCAATCAGTTCATGGCGGATAAATCCGGCTGCATGCTCCAGTGCCTTGATCGCATCGGTTCGTTCCTTTGCGCTTTCCGTCCGCACGCTGACAAACACACGGGCGTGCTTCATGTCCGGCTGCACCCGAACCTCGCTGACGCAGACAAAGCCTTCCAACCGCGGGTCTTTTAGCTCTCCCGCTAGCATGGCATTGATTTCGTGGGCGATCTCCTCGCCGACGCGCTCATGACGATGGTGATCTGGGCTCATAGCAAGTCGATCCCGGGTTGCTAAGTACGATTCTCAATCCCCAAGAGTGGTTTTCCCGTTCGTTGGCCGTCAAACACGTGCCAGAATTAAAGCAGATCGACGCCGTGATTCACCAGGGTTGGTCCCAAGATGCGATCCGCTTCCGCCAAAACCTTCTGCAGGGCTTCTTCCACGTGATGCTCTTCGTTTGACAGCGTAACAACACCGACAACCGAGCGCTGCCACAAATCCTCAAAATCCAACTCCGCGACCGCCACGTTGAACTGCGATCGCAGCCGCTCCTTCAGGCTCCGCAGCACTTGGCGCTTATCCTTCAAGGATTGAGCTTCAGCGATGTGTAGCTCCAATGTAAGCAGTCCAACGGGCATGGCCATGCACCCTTAGGCCTAGGCAGCTATCTTGGAATCTTCTACTTACGGGCGGGGGCAGCAGTCCCTTGGGCAGCAGCTTCCGCGGCTGACAGCTTGACCACCTGGAAGCATTCCAGTACGTCACCGACCTTTACGTCGTTGAAATTCGCAATCCCGAGCCCGCATTCATATCCGGCTCGCACCTCGTTCACGTCGTCCTTGAATCGCTTCAGCGAATTCAGACGCGAGGTATACACCAAAGTGCCGTCGCGCACCACACGCACCTGCGAATCGCGCTTCATCACCCCATCCAGTACGTAGCAACCCGCAACCGTGCCGGAGCCCTTGATCCGGAAAGTATCGCGAACCTCGGCCCGGCCCAGATACGTTTCCTGAATCACAGGCTCGAGCAGGCCTTCCATGGCCTTCTTAATCTCGTCCGAAACCTCGTAAATGATGCTGTGCGTCCGGATGTCAACTTTTTCCTGTTGCGCAAGGTCGGCAGCCTTGCGATCGGGTCGCACTCCAAAGGCGATGATGATCGCGCCGGAAGCCGAGGCCAGGAGCACGTCGTTTTCGGTCACGGCTCCAACGCCTGCGCTGATGATCTTCAACTTGACCTGGTCCGTCGAAAGCTTGGGCAGCATCTCTTCGAGGACTTCGGCCGAGCCTTGTACGTCGGCCTTGATCACGATGGGAAGTTCCTTCACTTCCCCGGCCTTAAGTTGCTCGTGCAACTGGTCGAGCGTGATTCGCCCGCCCGCGCTCGCGCGTAAAGCTGCATCGCGCTGCTTGGATTGGCGAAATTCCACAACGTGGCGCGCCTTGGCTTCGTCGGTCACCTGAAAGTGGTCGCCCGCTTCCGGCACACCCTGCAAGCCAAGCACTTCGACCGGGGTAGAAGGCGGGGCGGATTTCACTGGGCGCCCCCGATCGTCGAACATCGCCCGGACCTTCCCGAAAACCGAGCCGACAATGAAGAAGTCGCTGGTGTTGAGCGTGCCGTTCTGCACGAGAATGGTCGCCACTGCACCGCGGCCCTTGTCGACGCGCGATTCCAGCACGGTCCCGCTAGCCGGCGCATCCGGATTCGCTTTCAATTCGCGAAGGTCTGCAACCAGCAGGATGATCTCCAGCAACTTATCGAGATTCTTCTTTTGTTTCGCCGACACGTCGACAAATTCCGTATCGCCGCCCCATTCCGAGGGCATCAGGCCCAGTTCCGTCAATTGACGCTTGACGCGCTCTGGTTGCGCTTCCGGCTTGTCGATCTTGTTTACGGCCACGATGATCGGCACATTCGCGGCCTTCGCGTGATCGATCGCTTCGCGTGTCTGCGGCATCACGCCATCATCGGCGGCAACCACAAGCACCACAATATCGGTCACCTTTGCCCCGCGCGCGCGCATACGGGTGAACGCTTCGTGGCCCGGCGTATCCACAAACACCACGCTACGGTCGCCCACTTGCACCTTGTAAGCGCCAATGTGCTGCGTGATGCCTCCGGCTTCTCCAGCAGCAACGTCGGAGGCGCGGATGCCATCCAGCAGACTTGTCTTGCCGTGATCGACGTGGCCCATCACGGTCACAACCGGCGGACGCGGCTTCAGGTTCTCCTTCGTCTCTTCCTTCGCGACTTCGAGAACCATTTCTTCCTCGAGTGACACGACCGTCACGATTCCATTGAATGCCTGCGCGAGATCGGTTGCCGTCTGCACATCGAGCGCCTGGTTGATGCTGGCAAAAACACCTTTATCGAGCAGCGTCTTCAAAAGATCTTTCGCGCGAATATCCAACTTCTCGGCCAGTTCGCGGATCGTGATTCCTTCGGTCAGCGTTACTTCACGAGGCGCGCGCGGCTCAGGCGGAGCGATAGCGACCGCCGCGGCTCCCCTTCCGCCAGCTCCGGGGCGCTGCCGAGTCGGGTGAAGTTTGCGCTCGCCTTCAATCTCGCGCTTGTCGACAGCCGGTCGTTGCCGCTGCGGAGTCCTGCGAGTGTACAGCGGCTTCCCCGGCTCCGCTTTTGGCGGCAACTTATCCGGAAATGGCGGCAGCATCGCGGGGCGTCCGGGCATCCGCGGACCGGGACGCGAGCCACTCGGGACCGCACCGGGTCTTTGTGCCCACGGACGACCAGCGCCGCCCGCTTCGCCACCGGGTCGGGGCGTAAACGTCCTGCCTCCCTGATTTGGCTGCTGCGGGCGCATGGGCTGTCCGGGACGCGGACCAGCGGGGCGCCCGCTGCCCGGCACGGTGCCTGGAATCGGACCGCGATTTCCGCCTGTCGGCATCGGCGGACGCGGAGGAACTGGTGGACGCGGTGAAGGCGTCGTCGCGCCCGCCGCGGGGCGGGCGGCAGCCGGCTGCGAGCCAGCCGACGAAGGACGGACCGCGGGCGGTGCTCCCTGTGGAGGTCGCGCGGCCATGGGCTGCCCAGCCGTCGCGCCCGGTCGCGGACTTTGTGTTGGCGCCGCCGGTCGAGGAGCGGCCGGAGCGGGCGCCGATGGCGCAGGCGGGGCAGCAGGCTTCGCGGGTGTGGCCACGCCGGTCGTTGGAGTGGTTCCAGGTGCAGCGGGCTTAACCGCAGGTGGAGCCAGAGCGGGACTCGCAACGGGCGCAGTCGGAGCGGGCTTTGTCACCGCTGGCGGCACAGTGGCCGGAGCATGGCCAGTCGGAGCGGGAGCAGCCGGAGCACGACTTGGGGCTGCCGGCGTGATCGGCTTGACGGTGGACGGCACAGGCGCAGCCGGAGCGGGCGCGACCGGACGCTTGGCCTCGGTTTTTGCAGCCGCTTCCTTGGCGACGGCTGCGGCAGCTTCTGCGTCTGCGCTTCCCCGAATGGCCTGGCGAACCCTTTCGGCTACATCAACTGGGATGGAGCTGGAATGGGTCTTCTTCTCGCTGACGCCAAAACCGGGCAGCAGGTCAATAATCGCCTTCGCCTTGACTTCCAGCTCTCGAGCGAGTTCGTTAATGCGTACTTGAGATGCGTCACTCATACTTCGCTACGAACTTTTCTCTTCCTGCTGTTCCTCCGCCGGATGGTCTTCCGTGGATTCAGCCGCCGCCGAGTGGGTCTCGGCGGTGGATTCTTCGCTACTTGCCTCTGGGTTCGTCTGAGCCTCGGCTCCTACGTTTGAGCTCTCGGTCGTTTCGGATGGCTCCGCCGCTACAGCTTCTGCGCCTTCTGCTGCTGCCTCTTCCGCGCCTTCTTCCGCGGGTTCCGCGGCTTCAGCCCCGGCGCCGCCCGTTTCGCCACTCTCGTAGAAACGGTTCACGGCCTGATAAATCTTGTCGACCATCTTCTCGCCGATACCCGGAATTTCCATCAACTGTTCCGGAGTCATCGCCGCAAGCTGCTCGAGATTCGTAATGCCGGCAGCCTCCATTTTCTCGATGGTTTTCGGACCGACGCCGGCCAGCACCGTCAAGGGCGTCGTCGGAGCAGTCAGTCTTGTCATCTCCGCTTCGATTTCCCGGCGCTTCTCTTCCTCGCTCTTGATATCGATGTCCCAGCCAATCAGTTTGCTCGCCAAACGGACGTTCTGGCCCTTTTTGCCGATCGCCAGCGAAAGCTGCGAATCTTCCACAATTACTTCCAGCTTCTTGTTTTCCGGATCAGTGATCTGGACTCTGGTCACCTTCGCGGGACTGAGAGCCTTCTGAGCGAACGCGACCGTCTCCTCGCTAAACGGAATGATGTCGATCTTTTCGCCGCGCAACTCGCGGATAATGGACTGCACGCGCATACCCTTCATGCCGACACACGCGCCCACCGGATCGACATCCTTGTCCCGGCTGGCTACCGCTACCTTGGTGCGCTCGCCGGCCTCGCGGGCAGCGGCACGGATCTGCACCGTGCCGTCGTAAATTTCCGGCACTTCCATCTCAAACAGGCGTTGCACCAGCGAAGCGTCCGCGCGCGAAACGATCACTTGCGGACCCTTGGCTGCGCGGTCGACTGCTTTGATCACCACACGCAAACGTTCGCCGATGTTGTAGGTTTCAAGCTTTGATTGCTCACGCTTCGGCAACCGCGCCTCGGTCCGCCCCATGTCCACAATCAGATCAGGGCCTTCGGCGCGCTTCACGATCACGGTGACAAGTTCGCCCGCCCTGGTGTGATACTCGTTGTAAATCGTTTCGCGTTCCGCTTCGCGCACCTTCTGCAGGATCACCTGTTTCGCGGTTTGCGCGGCGATGCGTCCCAGCACATCGGTAGGTTTCGTCGTTCGAATCTCCGAACCTAGCTCCGCGTTCGGATCCTTTTTCTTGGCCTCCGCAACACTGATTTCCCGCTTCGGGTCGGTTACTTCCTCGACCACGGTTAGGATCGAATATACGTCCACCTGGCCGCTATCCGCATTGAACTTGCCGCGCAAGTCCTCGTCCGTCTTGTAAAACTTGCGTGCGGCGACGACCATCGCGTCTTCGATGGCAGAGATCACCACCTCCGGTTCAATGTGCTTCTCCCGGCTGAGCATCTCGATTTGTTGGTAGAGCAGACTCGCCATTTTCTATTCCTAAAATTCGACTACGAGGTTCGCCTTCCGGATGGTCTCGAACGGTATCTCGACCGTGCGGGCCTCTTTGCCTTTCAACTCCATCTGAACCCTGCCTTCCTCGAAACCCAGAAGACGCCCTTCGAAAAACTTAGCCTCGCCGATGGGCTCGGTTGTAGAAATCTTTGCCAGTCGTCCCCGGAATCTCTGAAAGTCCGCCGCCGTTTTGAGCGCCCGGTCCATTCCGGGCGAGCTGATTTCCAGAATGTAGCCGGGCCCAGGTACCAATTCCTCGACATCCAGGATCACGCTGAGCTGCTGGCTCACCCGTTCGCAGTCGGCATGGCTGATCCTGGGGTACGGGTCGGTAACCCGTTCTTCCTCAAGCGCTTCCGATGGGTTCATCGCAGGTAACCGGTCGATGTACACCCGAAGGAATCGCTGCTTGCCGATCTTCCATTCGACGTCCACTACTTCCAAGCCCTCCGAACGAGCCACCCGTTCGGCGGCTGCGCGGATCTTCTCCAGGTTCACGCAAAGACTCCCCGGCCTAAGCCGGTCTGAAGCTCAGTCCATCCGGCGGCAACAAAAAAGTGGGCTTGCGCCCACTCTAAAGTGCGACCCGTAACAGAGCGAAATATGAGTATATTCCGGCCGGCCGATAAAATCAAGGCAGGTACCCCGTCGTTCTGAGGTCGCCAAAGTCGCAAAACGCGAAGGAGCCCTGGTTTGCGCGAGGGCCCCCTGATAAAAGTCTTCGGATCGGTCTTGCCGCGATTAGGGCTTGGTCGGCGGGTTGGCCGGTTTTGGAGTCGTTGTGGCAGCCGGCTTCGCTGGCGTGGCCGATGCGTTCTTGACCGGGTACGCCTGATCGTACAGCTTGATAATTTCCTGGGTGATGTCAATATTGGTCGACGCGAAAAGAATCGGCGAATTCTGCGCCGAGGAATCAAACACGGCCACCATGCTGTTCTCGCGCGCGTAGCGGTCCAGCACATCCATCATCTTTCGTCCGATCCGGTCCACCACGTCGGCTTGCGCCGCGTTCACGTCTTCCTGCAACTCGTTGTTCTTGCGATCCAGTTGCTGCGTCAGGCGCTGGCCTTGTGCTGTTGCCCGGCCTTTCTGCTCGTCGCTCCATGTGGTCTGGTTGGCCTGAAGCTGGTTCCGAAGATCATTGATCTGGTTGTTCATCGTCTCCAGTTCTTTCTGCCGTGACGCGAACTGCGACTGCAATTCCGCGGACGCCTGCTTGCCCTCCGCCGTCGTGACGATGGCCTGCCGAACGTTAATCACTCCGATTTTGCCGCTGGTGGCCGATCCCGCCGCCGTCTGGCCCCACAGTGCCGATGCACCAAACAAGCAAGCCGTACCGAGAAAAGCCACCTGAATGATATTCCTCGAATTCACTTTTTTCTCCTTATTGATCTCCTGGCACGCCATTCCTCACACAATTTTCTCGTGCACGGAACAACTACCCTGTACTGCCCCCAACCGTAAACCGGCTAAAGAATTTTTTTGCTGATCCCAAACCGAATGAGGACAACCGCGTTGTCGACTATTCTTTCAGGACGCCTCTCACAGGCTGCTTCCTCGCCGACTCGCAAAGCCTAAAGTATATCGACTGTTCGACAGCGCTGCAATGCGCCCTATGGGCCTCCGGCGCGCCGTCTTTCAGGCCGGCGTGCGCTGCAAAATCAAGAGTCACCTCGGCATCCCCAGGATGAGTACGCGGTTATTGTTCTGGTCCACGATCACCGCCGTGTTGGTCAGGTTGTCGATCGCCGCGCCAAACTGCGACTGGCTGGTCATCCCGAACGTCTCGCGCGTCGTGAACGTCTGCGAATCAATCACCGACATGGTGTTCGACGTCGAGTTCAGGGTCAGAATCGTACCCGTCTGATAGTTATAGGCTATGGAATATGGGTTAATCCCAACAGGAATCCGGCTGGTGCTCGACGTGTCCGGATTGAAGGCATACACGGCGTTTTGCTGCGTCGATGTTACGTAAAACAGCGCCGGGGCTACCGCCGGGTCGTAGACGATGCCGGTGGGATTCGCGGTCAAGGTGGTGATCGATGCCGTGCTACTCTTCGAGGGCACGGTTCCAGAGAGCGAGATGACGTCCAGTCCTCCCACTACGGCGGTGGCACCGGTGTTCTGGATGTTCGTCACCACCGCTTCAGCGCGATTGGGGTCCACGGCGATGGCCGTCGGCGGTCCACTGACCGGAACGAGTTGCATCGGCGGTGCCACGGGCGTCGCCCGTTCCAGCGTGGTCAGGTCGACGGACGAAAGACTGTTACCGCCGTTGTTGGCGACCAGCGCCAACGCGCGGTCCTGATCAATCGCTACACCGAGCGGAGACACACCAACGGTCACCGGCGACCCGGTGGCCGCGGACGGCGAAAGCGGGTTGCTCATGTTGATGATGGTGACCGTACCATCGGTTTTGTTGCTCACCACGGCGTAGCCAAGTCGCGGAATTACAGCTACGGCAAGCGGCGCGTTACCCGTGGGCAAGGTACTGAGGACCGAGCCATAAGCCACGCCATAGTTGTGTACGTTTTTCGCGTCGAGGCTGATAAACGAAACGGAATTGCACCCGTAATTGGTCACAACGGCAACGTTGCGGATGTCGTCGATGGCCACGCCTTCCGGTTGCGCAGGGGTACCGCTGCCGCACGGAGCCAGATGGGTGACCTGCACCGCAAACAGTTGACTGGTGTTGGAATTTACGTTGCCGGAGAGGACGTCGAGCGCGAAGTCGTGCGCCACCGTCAAACGCGACGCGTCAATGGTCACATCAATCTCCGAGTCCGTCGCTTTTGTAATCGTGACGCCTGTGGGATCTCCATCCAGCCGCACTGTTGGGGAGCCACCGCTCAGAAATCCTTCGCCCAAAACTCGCAACAGCGCCTGCTGACCCACCGTCACGCCGTGCGGCAGGCACGCGTCGTAGATATTCGTGGGATTCGTCGGGTCGCAGATCGCTACCGGCGGCGGATTCTGTACCGAAGCGAGCGGCGGCTGGGCACTCGGCACTCCACCATTCGGATTCATGTTGCTTGCCGAGTTCCAAGGTGTCAACTGGAGCTGGATGTCCTGAACGCTAACCTTCTTAAAGGTGGAGCCAGGATCGAGATCCAGGTATGTCAGGGTGTTGCTACCGGCATTCGCTGCCAGCACCAGGTTCGTCTTCGGGTCGTACACCATCGGCCCGAATACGTTAACCGGCGTGCCAGAGCCCCCCGGCGTGTACGTGCCGGTGGCGCTTTGTCCCGTTTGGATGGCCTGGATGATGCGGTACGCGCCGGCTGTTCCAATCGCAGTAGGCCCGCCGGGATTGATCAGAGAGATTTCATTGAAGTTGGTCTGGGGATTGAAGGCGATCAGCACGTTGGTGAAGGGATCCCATGAGACGTAGCGCAGGCCCGGCTCAGGTACTCCCCCAGGATTCGGCGTGCAACCGTTGCAACTCCCCTTGGACAGGGAAAGCGAAGTTACGGTCTGGTCCAGCGTCTGGATGAAACCAATCTGCGAATTGTTTGCCGCGTTCGGATCGGCAAAGGCGAATGTGCGCGTGATGGGGTTGATGGCCGCACCGGTCGCGCTTGAGGTCGTGCTAAAGGTGTAGTAGGGATTACCAAACGTAACTGACCCGCCGCCGCCGGTTTCATTCGCACCGCTCTGCGTGTAGGTGAACGTATAGGTTGCGGCGCTCAAGACGTTGAATGTTCCGTTGAAATCGGAGGGCGTAACTCCCGCAACCAGAACGGTTCCTGGATTGGCCTGGTTGAGTCCGTTGGGGACGTTCGTTGTAATGGTAACCACGTTGTTGGTGCGAACCGCCCCGTTCGGGGAAGGCGAAATCGCGACGCTCTGGTTGTTTTGCAACAGGTTCACCACCGACGTCACGCCATTCACAACGGAACCGCCGTTAAAACCTCCCGGGGTAACGTAAGCAAGGGGCGCGTCCGGCTGCATCACCACTTGTGGTGTTGCACCGGTGTTCAAAGAAACAGTGGCGATGGCGCAAGGCGGTGCCGATTGCGTGGCGTTGAAACAAGGGATTCCACTACCGCTCGGGTTCACATCCACGATATATCCGATATTGCTGTTGGACAGCGCCACCACCGCATAGTGCGTGCTGGGATCCACACCAACACCATACGGGGCGGCGGGGGTACCCGGAATCAATCCCGCCAGGCTGACCGATCCGATGATCGTCCCGGAAGGCAGGGCCACCAGCGTCAGGGTGTTGTCTCCGCTATTGACGACGACTCCGAGGTCCTGCCCCGGGAAGTTCTGCAGGTTGATCCCGTTGTCGATCGCGATGCTCGTGGGAGCATTGCCAACACCGATGGGGCCGCCCTGCATCTGGGGCGTCACTCGTCCGCTCGATCCAACATTGGTCAGATTCACGACCTGGATCGAATTGTTGGCTTGCTCGGTGATCACCGCATAGCCTTTCGCTGAATTCAGCGCGATGCTGCTCGGCGCAAGATTTGTTCCGCCCGGCAGGTTGATACACGGCGGAAGAAAGGCCGGATAAACCGCTGGTGGAGGTGGTGAACACGCTGGCGGAGTTGTCGGATACATGACCCCTGGAGGATTGTATGTTGAGTTGAGGCCTGCAAACGTCGGCTGTACCGCCACATTGGACCATACTTGCGGGAACGGCGGCGGAGTGAAGTCACCGGTCCCACCGAGCGGCGCATTACTCACGACCGAAACCGGAAAGAGGCCGGGAGTCTGAATCTGGCCTCCGTCGAGAGGTCCGGTGAACCGCCGCGCGTTGAATGAGCTGGCGATATTCAGTCCGCCGTTAAAGAGCAGGTTGACAATCGGACTGTTGCCCCCTCCGTAATATCCTCCGTTGGCCGAGAAACTGGTGTTGTTTCCTTGCGGAAAACTGTAGGGCACCGCTGTCACCATTGCCGGGCTCGCATACAGCAGGTCGATCGGGCAAGAAATATTCGTGGTGTTGCCGCCGCTGTTCGGAGTCGCGGTACAAGGCGCTGTTGCCGTGGGATTCCCCGGAATGCCGTTTACGGTGATTTGCCCAGTGCCCGGGTTGGCCAATTGCGCTTGGTTCAGCCGGATACGGGTCATGATCGACGCGTCGCAGGTAACCACCGGCGTAACCCCGGTCGCGCTCGGAGTGCAATAGGCCGCAGTGATAGGGATCGTGAAAATGTCGGTCGGGTCGATCGCCTGTGCCTGCTGGCCGACGCCGGGTGGGGTAAAGGTAATCGCGGTCGTATTCAGAATATTGTGGGCATTCAGGAAGACGTCCTGAGCAATACCGCCTGCAGCGATCGTAGTAGGACTTATCGAATTGAATGTAATTGGATTGGTGCTGGCGTTGACCAAGGTAATCGTGGCGAGTGCAAAGTGCGCCGTATCTGACGGTGAGTTCACTACGACCGTCACGTTGATCGCCGCCGTGGCGGCGTTCGAACCACTTGACTTCGGGGAGGTGTCCGTCGGCATCGTTGACGGCGCCGTGTACACGCCAACATTTGAAATCGACCCACAATTCGGGCTGCACGTTGGGGCATCCGGGGCCGCCCCGTTCGGAAAATCGGTCGTATCTCCGGTGACCGGCTGGGTAACCAGCCAGGTCAGGCCTGTCGGCGAATTACTGGGCAGATTGGCGGTGAACTGAATCTGCTGCGCCGGGTTTAACCCTACCGGAGCCGTGGCGGTGGGCGGCGTCACGGAGACGCGAATGCCGGTGTCCAAGTTAATCGTGGCGGTTCCTTTTTTGCTGCTGCTAGCGGAGGCTGTCGCGGTAAACGTCAGCGTCGGAATGGGATTCGGAAAATTCGCGAGGGCAGGCGCCGTGTAGGTAAGAACGTTGTTCACTGTCGACTGATTGGTCGTCCAGCTCCCTACATTTCCGCCATTGAGCGACATGCCGCTGGTGCAAGTACCTGTCACCGGCTTTGGATTGGGTGTCGTGGTGGTCGGCACAGGCGTGAATGAATAACCGCAAGTCCACGTGGAATCGATATTCGTCGAACCAGTCACCGTCGCGGCAAACGTCGACACCGTCCCGGCCACGGCCAGCGTACTTACCGGAATGACGGTTACCGCTACCTGGTTCGGGCCCGAACTGCTACATCCTGCAAACCACATGGCACCGCTTAACAGCAACAACAACACGGTTGTCTTCAACTTGCGCAACCTCATGACTGACTTCTCCCCCATCCGCTAACGCGTAGGATTATCACGACCCCTTTTGCTAAACCCTTCTTCACTCGATGCCTTTACAGCGTGCTCTCGTTGCACGCCTAGAACGTACGGCTCACCGTAAACCGGAACGTGCTGCGCGGCTCAAAGTAATTCAAGCGTCCAGGATTCTGCAGCACCGGCTGAATCTGATAGAGAATCGATGGATCGCACTGATTCGGATGCAACGGATCGGTCAATCCCAACGCCGCGCAGGTGCTTCCGAGCGTCTGCAAGTTGATCCGGTCGGGCGGCGCAATGATGGTCTCGTGGATGCGCAACGGGTTGTAGGCCCAATACACGCGGAAAGGCGCCTGAACGATCGGCAAATTGATGTTGAACTCCACACCGGTCGATTGTCTTATTCTGAAATTCGTTCCCGGTGCGATTTGTAACTGTTGCATCTGGTTCACCAATGGAAATTGCTGATTGATGTTCGCTACTCCGGTCGGGTCCAGTTTCAAACCGCTCTTGTTGGCGATCCCGTCGGTCCCCGTATCGACGAACAACGTCATGCTCACCGGCCCGGCGATGGGAATGCGGTATTCGATGTTTGTTACGCCTTGTAGATCGCCCCCCGGGAACGTAATCGTATAACCGAGCAGCGGCACACTGAAGGAGGCAAGCGTCGGAAAGCCCGAGCCGGACAGATTGCGGTTGTTCAGGAACGTGACCGTTTGATTGAAAACGCTCGGAATGTACGTCACGGGTGAAATGGCGCGGATGTCAAAACCGCGAATGTCGTTTTCACCACCGAGATAGAAGCGGCTGTACGGCGGCACTTCTTTGCCTCCGTATCCCGTCGTCCATGCTCCGAGAATGCGGAATCCGATGGCGTTGCGCTTGTGGTTGATGGGATGGAAATACTTGAACTCTCCGGTGTTCGTAATCGTGTTGACGTTTCCGCCGATGGGTCCGCCGGTGAAAGCCAACGAGTAGAAGTAGCTTTTGCCGCTGGTGGCATTGATCGGACTGTTCAGTGTGTTGTAGCTGATCGTCGAAGTGATGGTGCTCGCAATGATGCCGTTCAAAGCGCTGGGGCCGGCTATAGCGCGATACTGCAATTGGGTGAACAGCAACTCTGACGCCTGGTTGTACGTCGTGATGTTGGTACGCGTCAGGCCGTAGGTCAGTCCAAGGCGCGTAAACGCGTAGCGCTTCAGCGGGTAACTGGCGAATGCCGTGAACCCGGTGCTGTTCTGGTTGTAGTTCTGAATGTACTGCGGATTGATGCTGACCGCCTGCCCGGTAACCGCGGCGGCCTGTTGCGCCTGATTGAACTTGTACAAGCTCGAAAAAACCGTAAAGCCGGAAGAAATCGGCCTGTCAAACAGGTACGGCTGGGTGAAGCCGAACATGATATTGCGCTGATACTGGCCAACTTGCGCGGACAAGGTGAGCGTTTCACCCAGTCCCAAGAAGTTGTTGGTCTGGTAGGTCAAGCCGACGAATCCGCCCGCCAGGCCGCTCACCCCTCCCTGCAGACCAATCGACTGCTTTCCCTTCTCGTGCAGTTTCAGGAGAATATCGACGGTTCCGTCCTTGGTATTGCGCTTGATTTCGGCCGCTTTGTCGGCATCCAGCTTTTCGAAGTAGTCCAGTTGGTTCAAGCGCAGGATGCTGACTTCCCAGGCGCGCTTGTTGAAGAGTTGGCCTTCATCAATCAGCAATTCGCGGCGGATGACTTTGTCGCGCGTGGTGGTATTGCCGCTGAAATCGATCCGCCGCACGTAGTATTGCTTGCCTTCGTCAAACTTCATGGTCAGGTCGATGCGCTTGGCCTGATCATCAATCTCCATTTGCGGTTCCGGCACGAAGTCGATGAACCCATACTGGCCGTAGATCTTGGTGTATTCCTCCATGGCCTTGCGGATTTTGGCGGCGGAGAAAATATCGCCCTGGTGGAGCGGGAAAACGCCCTTCAGCGCGTCGACCTTCAACGAGAGAGCCTTGTCTGGGTCGGCGCTCACGATCTTTAGCGTTCCCATCGTGTATTTTTCGCCTTCCTCGATGGGGATGGTGATATTAACGGCCTTCCCCGTAGTCCTGCCGGCAAACGGGATGCCGTACTTCCATCCCTCCGTATCGACATTCTCGAGGATGGGATCCTTCACCAGGACTTTGAAATATCCGTTGTCCTGGTACAAACCGCGGATCCCCACTTCGATGTCCTCGATCAGTTTGTCGTGATCGTAGGTCTTCGACATCACGTTGATCTCGGTGAAGTACAGCGGGATCTGGTACGGTCGGTCGTGCCTCATGGCCCGGATCAGCTTGCGGTCGCTGAATGCGTGGTTCCCTGTGAATTGAATCTTGCCGACCTTGACCTTCGGTCCTTCATCAATCTTGAAGACCAGAATTACCGCGTTGCTCGAGGCGATTCTTTCGTATTGCGGCGTTACCGTCGCAAACTGCCGCCCATGCTCGCCCAGCAGTTCCTTCAGCACCACTTCCGCCTTCTTGATGCGCGTCGGATCGAACGGGCTCTCGACTGTCAAGCCCACCTTTTTCTCTTTGAAGCGGTCGAGAATATCGGATTCGGAGATCGAGTGAATGCCTTCGTAACGGATGCGGCGGATCGCGGGCCGTTCTTTCACGATGAACACCACGATTTTGCCGTTAGGCTTATCGGCCGAGTCCTGCACTTCCAGCTTCACGTCCTCGAAAAATTGCGTGTTCCATAGCGCCTGGAAGTCGCGGCGCAGCGTTTCTTCGTTATAAGGATCACCCGCCCGGGTGAAAATCCGGGCTTGCAGCGTGTCGCGGCGGATGCGGCGATTCCCGTCGAAGTCGATCCGTTCTACGAAAGGCTGCCCTTCATTCTGCTGGCCACTTTCCGCCGGCTGGAGCGCCGCAAAATCGTCTACTTTCTCTTCCAGAGTTTTTGCGTCAATAAAGGCGTGGAACAGAGAAAAGGATTTTCGGGAATCATTACCATCTTCAGGCTTGTCACTGGAACTCGAGGCGGAGGAAGTGTGGGACAACAACGCGAATGGGATCAGCAGAAGCGCCGTAAAGACACAACGGCGCAGTGCACGCCTTGCGTCCATCCCCGTCAAGAAACAGACGATCCTGAAAGCGGCCGTTGAACTTCTCAAGGCCGCGCCCCCAAA
>Ga0306923_10002958_pt1 | contig 15800 bp, 9 predicted proteins | sample sta12Can44000108_FD_203841 | JGI IMG/M metagenome (GOLD analysis project Ga0306923, IMG submission 203841) | Lab enrichment of tropical soil microbial communities from Luquillo Experimental Forest, Puerto Rico - statanox.12C.anox.44.000.108 (v2)... | ecosystem: Environmental > Terrestrial > Soil... | reverse complement strand
TGCCCTCCCAGCTCGCCCTGGCGCGCGTGCGTCGCGGGCGACGCGTCGGGTTGTTGACCGACGCCTTCTCGCTCCCGACCTTCGCCCAAGGCATGGTCGCGGCGCTCGCTTCCGAAGCCACGGTTGCGGTTCGCTGCGGTACGCTGCGGTTTAAGCCCACCGATGTGGGGCGTGGCCTCCTCCGCATCAAGCCGGACGCGGAGGTAAACTGGCTTTCGGCGGAGCAATCAAACAGCTCGCTCATCCTCGGTGATGCAGTCGTTCTCAAGCTGTTCCGGCGCATGTCGGCAGGCGAGCATCCCGAAGCCGAGATGGGCCGCTATCTTACAGCCTCCGGCTTTGCCCATGCGCCGCCGCTCCTTGGAGAGATCGTGCGCGTGGGTGCGGACGGCAGCCAATATGCGCTCGCAGTGGCGCAGGGGTTTGTTCGCAACCAGGGCGACGCCTGGTCCTGGATGCTCGACCAGCTGACGCGCGCCATCGATGCGCTGGGCACTCATCGCGCAAGCGACGACTCACAGGCCGACCTTCTGACCGACTGCGAATCCATTGCGAGCACAACCGGTCGTCGCCTGGGCGAGATGCATGCGGTGCTCGCGCGGCCCACGGGCGAAAGCGCCTTCGCTCCGCAGATCGCGTCGGCAGCAGATGTCGCCGGTTGGGGCCGCCAAGCGCAGGAACGCATCGAAGCTGCCCTCGACATCCTCGCCCATCGGACCTGGGAGCGCCCGGAGGACGAGCAGCGTGCAGCGGGCCTCCTGCACGTGCGTCAGGAGCTCACGGCAGCACTGCACGCCCTGGCGCAGCTTGCGGAGGGTGCACCCATGATCCGCATCCACGGCGACTTTCACCTGGGGCAGGTGCTGGTCGCGAGCGGCGACGCTTACATCATCGATTTCGAAGGAGAGCCCGCCAAAGCACTTGCCGAGCGCCGGGCCAAGGCGAGCCCGTTGCGCGACGTCGCAGGGCTGCTGCGTTCCATCGACTATGTGACTGCAACGCTGATCGAGCGAAAGGAAATCGGCGCCATGCCGGTCGGCGAGGCGGAGCGAGCAAGCCTGATCGCCGCATTCCGCGCACGGGCGTCGCAGGCTTTTCTCGATGGCTATCGGGAAGCGGCAGGTGCCAGGACCACGCAGGAACAGAAACTGCTCGACCTCTTTCTTACCGAGAAGGCGGCATACGAAATCGCCTACGAGGCGAACAATCGCCCGACGTGGATCGGAGTGCCTCTGGCTGGACTTTGGACGCTGGCGAACCGCATTCTCGAAACTCGACCAGGAGACCGCAATGGCTGAGGCCGATCTCGCCACAGCCTGGCGTCTTGACGCGCAGAGCGCGCTCGCATTGGCATCGGGCACCCATGGCGACCCCTTCTCGGTGCTTGGGCCGCGTGACACACCGGCGGGCCGGGTTATCCGCGCTTTCATGCCCGGCGCGCTCAACGTCGACGTGATCGGGCGGGCCGACCGTGCACCGATCGGCTCGCTTGAACGGCGGATGCCCCATGGACTGTTCGAAGGTGTCGTGCAGGGCCGTATCCCCTATCTCCTACGCATTGCGTGGCCGAATGCGATCCAGGAGACAGAAGACCCTTATTCCTTCGGACTTCTGCTTGGGGATCTCGATCTTCATCTCTTCAGCGAAGGACGTCATTTCGAGCTCGCGCGCTCTTTTGGCGCCCAGGTGATGACCCTCGACGGCGTGCAGGGTGTTCGCTTTGCGGTCTGGGCCCCCAATGCGACGCGAGTCGCCGTGCTCGGCGATTTTAATTCATGGGACCGCCGCCGCCATCCCATGCGCGTGCGTCACAGTGCGGGGATCTGGGAGCTGTTCGTGCCCCGCGTCGCCCCCGGCTCCCATTATAAGTATGACCTTCTCGGGCCCGGCGGCGTTCCCCTGCCGTGGAAAGCCGACCCGGTCGCGCGCCAGAGTGAGCCGCCGCCCGCCACGGCCTCGGTTGTCGCGGCGCCCGAAGCGGTACGCTGGAGCGACCAATCCTGGATGGCGGCGCGCGGGCGACGCCAGTCGCCGGACGCGCCGATTGCCATCTATGAGCTGCATCTTGGCTCCTGGTTACGTGCACGCGAGCGGGGGCGGGCGCTGTCGGCCTGGGAAACCGCGATCGAGCGGCTCATCCCCTATGTGGTCGATATGGGTTTTACCCACGTCGAGCTCCTCCCGATCACCGAGCATCCGTTTGCCGGCTCCTGGGGCTATCAACCGCTGGGCCTGTTTGCACCCAGCGGAAGGTTCGGCACCCCACAGCAGCTCGCGCGTTTCATCAATGCGCTGCATGCGGCGGGCATCGGCATCATCCTCGACTGGGTTCCCGCTCACTTCCCGAGCGACGAGCATGGCCTTGCTCGCTTCGACGGCACCGCGCTGTACGAGCATCTCGATCCGCGCGAAGGGTTCCATCAGGACTGGAACACGTTCATCTACAATTTCGGACGCCGCGAGGTGCAGGGCTTTCTGATTGCCTCAGCCCTGCTTTGGCTGGAGCATTTTCACGTCGACGGGCTGCGGGTCGATGCGGTCGCCTCCATGCTATACCGCGATTACAGCCGCCGGGAGGGCGAGTGGATCCCCAATGTCCATGGCGGGCGGGAAAACCTCGAGGCAATAGGCTTCCTCCGCCATCTGAATGCCGTGATCGCCGAGCGCTGCCCCGGCGCGATCATGGTCGCCGAGGAGTCCACGGCCTGGCCAGGAGTAAGCAGGCCGATTGCAGATGGCGGGCTCGGCTTCTCGTACAAATGGAACATGGGTTGGATGCACGACACGCTGCGCTACATGGCGAAGGACCCGATTCACCGGACGTATCATCATGACGATATGACATTCGGGATGCTCTACGCGTTCTCGGAGAACTTCATCCTTCCGCTCTCGCATGACGAGGTGGTGCACGGCAAGCGCTCTCTGCTCGGCAAGATGCCCGGTGATCGCTGGCAGCGCTTTGCGAATCTGCGCGCCTATTTCGGTTTCATGTGGGGACATCCGGGGAAGAAGCTTCTGTTCATGGGGGGAGAAATCGCCCAGGAGCGCGAATGGGACCATGACAGAGAGCTCGACTGGAATCTGCTCGACGAACCCGCACATGCCGGCATCCAGCGCGTCGTGCGCGATCTCAACCGTATCTACGCCGCGGAACCCGCGCTGCATCGAGCGGATTGTGATCCGCGAGGCTTCGAATGGGTGATCGCGGATGACCGCGCGAATTCAGTTTTTGCATTTCTGCGGTTGGCGCAGGAGGCGGCCCCGGTACTGGTGGTCTGCAACATGACCCCGGTCCCGCGTCATGGTTATCGCATCGGCGTGCCGCGCCCCGGTGCCTGGCGCGAGATCTTCAACAGCGACTCCGGCTTTTACGGGGGATCGAACCTGGGCAACGAAGGACGCGTGCAGGCCGAGCCGGTGCCCTCACATGGCCGCGGGCAGTCGCTCGAGCTCCTGCTGCCGCCGCTCGCAACAATTTTCCTGCGCAGCGACGGTGACTGATGGCGCAGCCGCTGCAACTCATCCGCGGCTCTCCTTACCCGCTTGGCACCACCTGGGACGGGCTGGGCGTGAACTTTGCCGTGTTCTCCGCCCGCGCCGAGCGCATCGATCTCTGCCTGTTCGATCCGTCCGGCCGCCGCGAGATCGCGCAGCTCATGCTGCCGGAATACACCGATGAGGTTTGGCACGGCTATCTTCCCAATGCGCACGCCGGGCTCATTTACGGCTATCGCGCGCATGGCCCGTATTCGCCGCAGGAGGGTCATCGTTTCAACCCGCACAAGCTGCTGCTCGACCCCTATGCCCGCCAGATCACCGGGCCGCTGCGCTGGTCGGATGCACTGTTCGGGTACCGGGTGAACTCGCCGCGCGCCGATCTCTCCTTCGATCGTCGCGACAGCGCCCCGGGCATGCTCAAGGCAGTTGTCACCGACGACAGCTTTGACTGGGGCGATGATCGCCCACCCAACGTGCCGTGGTCGAATACGGTGATCTACGAAACCCATGTGCGCGGACTGACCAAGCTGCGCGAGGACATCCGCCCCCACGAACGCGGAACATTTGCGGCGCTCGCGGATGTAGACGTCATCGATCATTTCCGCAGGCTGGGAATCACTGCAATCGAGCTGCTGCCGATCCATGCATTTGTTCAGGACCGGCATCTCCTCCAGCGCGGCCTTCGCAACTACTGGGGCTACAACAGCATCGGGTTTTTCACGGTCGAGCCGCAATATCTCTCCGACGGCTCGCGCAACGAGATGCGGGTTGCCGTGCGGCGTCTGCACGCGGCTGGGATCGAGGTCATTCTCGATGTGGTCTACAACCACACCGCCGAAGGCAGCGAGCACGGCCCTACGTTGTCGATGCGCGGCCTCGATAATGCCAGCTATTACCGGCTGGTTGCCGGCAATCCCCGTCTTTGCGTCAACGACACCGGTACCGGCAACACGCTCAATCTCGCCCACCCGCGCGTCCTCCAGATGGTCATGGACTCGCTGCGCCATTGGGTCACGTCTTTCCACGTCGACGGTTTCCGCTTCGATCTCGGCGTCACGCTCGGACGCGAGCTCCACGGCTTCGACGCGGGCGCCGGCTTCTTCGATGCGCTGCGCCAGGATCCAATCCTCACGCGGGTGAAGCTGATCTCGGAGCCCTGGGATGTGGGCCCGGGCGGCTATCAGCTCGGACGCCATCCCCCGGGATTTTCCGAATGGAATGACCGCTTTCGCGACAGCGCCAGACGTTTCTGGCGGGCAGATGCCGGTCAGCGACCGGAATTCGCTTCCCGTCTCGCCGGCTCGGGCGACCTGTTCGACCGCCATGCGCGCCGGCCGTGGGCCTCCGTCAACTATGTCGCGATCCACGACGGGTTCACGCTCGCCGACGTGGTCAGCTATTCCACGCGCCACAACGAGGCGAACGGCGAGCACAACCGGGACGGCCACGGCGAGAATTACTCCGCCAACTGGGGCGTGGAGGGGCCAACCGAGGATACGGCCATTCTCGAAACCCGCGGTCGCATCATGCGCGCCCTGCTGGCCACCGTGATGTTCGCGCACGGCACTCCGATGCTGCTTGGTGGAGACGAATTTGGCCGCACCCAGCGCGGCAACAATAATGCCTATTGCCAGGACAACGAGACCTCCTGGTACGACTGGCGCATGGCGGCATCGCCGGAGGGTCGCGCGCTGACCGAGTTCGTCGCCAGACTCATCGCCTTGCGGCAGGAACACGCGGCGTTGCGCTCGCGTCATTTCCTGCACGGAAAACGCGAGCCCGCGCCCGGCGTGTTCGACATCGGCTGGTTCGACGAGAACGGCGAGAGCGTGTCGGAGCCGGCGTGGAAGAATGGGGAGCTTCGGCTGCTCGTTCTGCGTCGCGCCACCGACAACGCCGATGGGTCGGTTTCCATCCTTTCGCTGCTGCTCAATCCGATCGCAGAGGACCGCTACTTCCGCCTTCCGCCTCCGGTGCTGGCCGGCCGCATTCTCATCGACAGCGCGCGGCCGGATGTGTCGGAGCCGGAGATTTTTGACAACAAGGTCGCCGTGCTGGCGCGCAGCGCCGTGCTCGCCTATGCCCGGCTCGAAGGTGGCGCGCAATGAGTGCCGCGCTGCCGTCGGCCGCAGCCTTCGGCACGACCCTGATTGCTCCCGATCGAACCCGCTTCCGGCTGTGGGCGCCGGCGCAAGCCGCCGTGTCGCTCGAGGTCGAGGGAATGCCGCCGGTGCCGATGGGCCGGCTTGCCGACGGCTGGTTCGAGACCGAGGCCCGCTGCGGCACCGGAGCGCGATATCTCTATCGCCTGCAAAACGGGCTTGCGGTCCCCGATCCGGCTGCGCGCGCCCAGGCGGTCGACGTGCATGGGCCGAGCATGGTGGTCGATCCCAATGCCTACCGCTGGCAGATGCAGAACTGGCGCGGGCGGCCGTGGCACGAAGCGGTAATCTATGAGCTCCACGTCGGGCTGCTCGGAGGATTTGCCGGCGTGGCGCGCGAGCTTGCGCGGCTCTCCGACCTCGGCATCACCGCCATCGAGCTGATGCCGATTGCGGCGTTTCCCGGCTCGCGCAACTGGGGCTATGACGGCGTCCTGCCGTTTGCGCCGGCGCACAGCTACGGCACGCCGGAAGAGCTCAAGGCGCTGGTCGATGCCGCTCATGCCCGCGGGCTGATGATCTTTCTTGACGTCGTCTACAACCATTTCGGCCCCGACGGAAATTACCTCGGCGTCTATGCCCCCGAGATGTTTCGCAGCGACATCAAAACCCCATGGGGTCCGGCGATTGACTTCCGCCGGCCGCAGGTCAGGCGTTTTTTCACGCAGAATGCGCGCTACTGGCTGACCGAATACCGCTTCGACGGGCTACGCCTCGATGCGGTTCACGCCATCAGCGAGCCGGACTGGCTCGACGAGATGGCGCAGGAGGTCCGCAAGGTTGTCGAGCCGGGACGTCACATCCATCTTGTGCTGGAAAACGATTTGAATGCGGCGGAGCACCTCGCGCGCGACTTCGATGCGCAATGGAATGACGACGGTCACCACGTTCTGCATGTTTTGCTCACGGGCGAGCGCGAAGGTTATTATCAGGACTACGCCGATCGTCCCATTGAGCGGCTCGCGCGCTGTCTGGCCAACGGTTTCATCTATCAGGGCGAGCCGTCTCCTCACCGCAATGGCAAGCGGCGCGGCAGCCCAAGCGCGGACCTGTCGCCGACCGCGTTCGTGCTCTTTCTCCAGAATCACGACCAGATCGGCAATCGCGCCTTCGGCGAACGCCTGACGATGCTGGTTGATCCGAGCGCGCTGGAAGCCGCCATCGCGCTCCAGCTTCTCTGCCCGCAAATCCCCCTCATCTTCATGGGCGAGGAGGAGGCAAGCCGCGCACCGTTTCTCTTTTTCACCGACCACAACGCGGAGCTTGCACACGCGGTGCGGGAAGGACGGCGGCAGGAATTTGCAAGCTTTTCCACCTTTGCGAGCACGGATCGGCTGGCCTGCATTCCCGATCCAAACTCCCCTGATACATTCGAGAGATCACGATCGCAGCCGGACGCCGCATTGGCACAGACGCGCGAGGGGCTCTACCAGCACCTGATTTCGTTGCGTCACGAGGAGATCACGCCCCGGCTGACGAATACGCGATCTCTCGGTGCCCGGATCGTGGGACCGGCCGCGGTTTTGGCGCGCTGGCGCATGGGCGACGGCAGCACGCTCACGCTGGCCAGCAATCTCGCGGATGACGTTGCCAATATCGGCTTGCAGCCCGGGGCGATGCTGTTTGCAAACACGCGTCAGGGCGAGCAGTTGGCGATATCGGGACGGCTTGCGGCTCACTGCACAATCGCATTTCTGGAACGTGCGGGATGAGCGATGCGACGATCCGCGAGCTTGCGAGCAGCGCGGGTATTGCCGTGGAATGGGTCAACGCGGCGAACGTGCGCCAGCGCGTTGGCATCCCCACCCTGCGCCGCGTCCTCTCAGCGCTTGGGCTGCCGTGCGAGAGCGCGCAGGATATCGCGCACAGCCGACACGAGATGGCCGCGCGCCCAGCGCGCTCGCCGAAGCTGATCACAGCGACGGCAGGCGAGGCCATCGCCTTTGCATCCAGCGAAGCGCAACTGCCGGCACGGCTGTGCCTTGCGGATGGCGCGGTGCGGGACATTACACCGGCGCGGAGGCGAGACGGCAGTCTGGTTTTGCCGGCGATCGATTCGCCAGGCTATCACACGCTGGAAACCAACGGGCGCAGGATCACGCTCGCCGTCGCGCCGCGGCGATGCCACACCATCGAGGACATCGCGCCGGGCGCGCGCCTGTGGGGCCTGGCGGCGCAAGTCTATGGGTTGCGGCGCCGCGGGGATGGCGGGATCGGCGACATGACCGCCGTCGCCGCGCTCGCGGAGGAGGCCGCACGGCACAAAGCCGACGCGCTGGCGCTCAGCCCCTTGCACGCGCTGTTTGCCGGCGATCCCGCTCATTTCAGCCCGTATTCCCCTTCCAGCCGGCTGTTCCACAATCCCCTGCATGCAGACCCGCGCCCGCTGTTCGGTGATGAACGCGTTGCAAACGCGGCCTGCAAGGCGGGGCTCCAACCGGCGCTTGACCGACTCGAAGCGCTGCCAGAGATCGATTGGCCAGCCGCCGCACACTCCAAGCTCGCGCTGGTTCGTGCCCTGTTCGAGAACTTCTCCGCATCCGAGCTAAGCCTTGCTCCAGGCTCTGCCCTTGCGGCCGATTTTGCGCAATTCCGCACCCGCGGCGGCGATCTGCTTTGGCAGCATGCATGCTTCGAAGCGTTGCACGGCGCGCGACTTGCTGCCGGCGACGCGCGGGAGTGGCGCAAGTGGCCCACTCAATGGCGCAGTCCGCAGAGTCCTGCGGTTCACGAATTCGCCGCCCAGAACCAACGGGAGATCGCATTCCATTGCTTCCTGCAATGGATCGCCGATCGCTCGATCGCAGCCGCCCAAGAGCATGCGCGTCGGTGCGGGATGCGCATCGGTCTCATTGCCGACGTTGCCGTGGGTACCGAGAGCGCCGGCAGCCATGCCTGGGCACGGCAAGAGGATGTCCTCGTCGGGCTTAATGTCGGCGCACCCCCCGACCTGTTCAATCCGCAAGGCCAGAACTGGGGGCTTACGACTTTCTCGCCGCGCGCGCTGGCGGAGGCGGAGTTCGCCCCGTTCCTCGCCATGCTGCGCGCCGGGATGCAGCACGCCGGCGGGCTGCGCATTGATCATGTCATGGGGTTGATGCGGCTTTGGGTGATCCCGGAGGGCGCCGGCCCGCGCGAAGGCGCCTATCTTTCGTACCCGCTCGACGACCTGCTGCGACTGATCGCGTTGGAATCCCACCGCCAGCGCGCGATCGTGATCGGCGAGGACCTCGGCACCGTTCCCGCGGGCTTCCGCGATCGGCTTAATTCGGCGGGCATCGCCGGCACGCGCGTGCTCTGGTTCGAACGCGAGCGATCGCGCTTCAGGCCGCCCCAGGGCTGGGAAATCGAGCCCATCGCGATGACCTCTACCCATGATCTCCCGACGGTCGCCGGCTGGTGGAGCGGGAACGACATCGAGGTGCGAGAACGCTGCGGCATCCTGCCGGACGCGCAGGTGGAGCGCCGCGCACGCAAGCGCGATCGAAGCGCGCTCTGGCGCGCGCTCAACGCAGCAGGCGAGGAAAGCGGCAAGATGCCCTCCCCGCAGGCGGGCGCACGCGTCGTCGACGCGGCGCTGCGCTTTGTTGCGCGCACGCCGGCCCCCCTTGCGCTCATTCCATTGGAGGACGCACTGGCACTCGAGGATCAACCCAATGTGCCGGGCACGATCGATGAGCATCCGAACTGGCGGCGCCGTTATGCTGCAAAGGCTGGCGAGATGCTCGACGAGCCCGCCGTTCGGAGGCGGATTGATGGGGTCCTACAGAGGCGTTCGACATGACTGTGCCGCGCGCCACCATGCGCCTGCAATTTCACAAGGGCTTCACGTTCGACGACGCGGCTGGCCTGGTGCCCTACTTTTCCGAGCTTGGTATCAGTCACGTCTACGCCTCTCCCATCATGACCGCGCGCCGCGGATCGATGCACGGATATGACGTGATCGATCCAACCCACGTGAACCCGGAGCTCGGGGGCGAGGAGACGCTCGCACGACTGGTGGACGCGCTGCGCGCGCGCAACATGGGTCTCATCGTTGACGCGGTGCCCAACCACATGGCTGCGGTGACCGACAATCCATGGTGGATGGACGTGCTCCACCATGGACGGCAGAGCCGATACGCCGGTTTCTTCGACATCGACTGGGAGCCGCAGGATGCTGCCCTGCCTGGAAAAATCCTGCTTCCGATCCTGGGGCAGCCCTATGCGGATGCACTCGCGGCCGGCGAGATCAGGCTTGCGCACGATCCACAATGTGGCCTTCAGATCCGCTACTTCGATCATCTGCTGCCCGTTGCAGCGCAGGACGTATGCGCGCTCGAAACCGATGCATACGATCCCTCGACGTCAGATGGGCGCGAACGGCTACACCTGCTGCTGGAGCGCCAGCACTATCGTCTCGCCTGGTGGCGCACTGCGAACGACGAGATCAACTGGCGCCGCTTCTTCGATATCAACGAGCTTGCCGCGCTGCGCATGGAGGATGAGGACGCCTTCGAGGCGGTTCATGGGACGCTGTTGCGGCTCTACGCCGAGGGGCTCGTGGATGGCGTGCGCATCGACCACGTGGATGGGCTCTCCGACCCGGGTGCGTACTGCCGGAAGCTGAGGATGCGGCTGCGCGAGCTGGAACACGTGCGCCCGCGCTCTGCACCTGCAGGGACTGCGTACCTCATCGTGGAGAAGATACTCAGCTCGAACGAGCAGCTTTCTCCTGCCTGGGAGACGGACGGCACGACCGGTTACGACTTCATGGACCGGATCAGCGCGGTTCTGCATGACCGGGCGGGCGAGAATCCTCTTGCCGACCTGTGGCATCGCGTGGGCGGCAGCTGCAGCTTCGCCGCGGACGAGAGGCGAAGCCGGCGTGAAGCTCTCGAGCGCAGCTTTTCCGCGCAGCTAGAAGCGACCGTCTCCGCGTTTCACCTGGCTGCACGCGAGCGCCTCGGCACCCGCGACTGGCCGAGAACCGCGCTTCGGCGCGTGCTGCGGGAAATCCTGGTGCATTTTCCGGTCTACCGCATCTACGCCCGCGTGGGCTCCTGCTCGCACGCGGATCGCGCCTTCCTGTCGCAGGCGCTTGCGGGCGCCAAGGTGGATTGCCTCACATGCGACCTGCCCCTGCTCGATGGGCTCGGCGAATGGCTCGTGGGGGAGGCCATCCCGCCGCATTCGAGCCGGACGGCGGCCATCGCCCTCACCCGATTCCAGCAATTGAGCGCGCCACTTTCTGCGAAAGCCGTCGAGGACACCGCCTTCTATCGCTATGGCCGATTGCTCTCGCGCAACGACGTGGGCTTCGATCCGGGCCGTTTTGCCGACGAGCCGGGCGATTTCCATCGCACCAATCTTGAGCGTCGCAGCCGGTTTCCGTTCTCGCTGCTGGCGACCGCTACCCACGACCACAAGCGCGGCGAGGACGTGCGTGCCCGCCTCGCGGTGCTAAGCGAATTGGCGCATGAATGGGAAGAGACGCTCGAACGCCTGCTCGCGTTGAGTGTCCCGCTCCAGCAGAAGGTCGGCGGCGCGCCCGCACCCTCGGCAACCGACCTTGCAATGCTGTTCCAGACCATGGTCGCGGCATGGCCGCCAGAGCTCGTGCTCGACGACACTGCTGCGCTCTCCTCGTTTGCTGAACGCATCGCGCAATGGCAGCAGAAGGCGTTGCGGGAAGCGAAGCAGGCAACCGAGTGGGCGTGCCCAAACGAGGCTTACGAAAGCGCTGCGCGCGACTTCGTTATGCGTCTCTTCGCGCCCCGATCGGAGCTGCTGGAGCATGCTCCGAAAGCGCGGGAAGCGATGTTGCGAAAAAGGCCATGCTCAAACAAAAAGGAGGGTGACGACTCGAAGCACAGTCATCCTGCTCTGGCCCAGATCGCAGCCTTCGCACGGCGTATCGCGCCTGCGGGAGCGCTCAACGCGCTATCACAGACATTGCTCAAGCTCACTGCGCCCGGAGTGCCGGATTGCTATCAGGGCACCGAATACTGGGATTTCAGCCTGGTTGATCCGGATAACCGAAGAACCGTGGATTTCGACCTCCGTCGCGCGACCCTCGACCACGGTTCGCCTGTCGAGCTCGCGCACGAATGGGCCGACGGTCGCATCAAGCAGCGCCTGATCGCGCGCGTGCTAGCCGTGCGGCACCTGGCGCCTCGCCTGTTCTTGGAGGGAGATTATCAGCCGATTGCCGCCGAGGGTCCGCTCGCAGACCACGTGCTGGCCTTCGCGCGCGGGCTGGGGACGATGTCCAGCATCACCATTGCCTGCCGCCTTCCCGCGTGCCTGCTCGACCGTGCGGGCGGCCTCTGCATCCCTGCATCGGCCTGGAAGGACACACGCATCCTGGTGCCGCCGACGCTTCGGAGCGCCGCCTTTTCCGACGTGCTGCGCGGGGGCGTCGCCTTGTGCAACGGACACGATTGGCGCCTGGGCGAAATTCTGGACCCGCTTCCCATTGCGTTGCTTGTCAATGGCGGGTAGGGCGGATTAGCGTAGCGCGCTCTTGTGCGCGCAAGCGTAATCCGCCGCCGCTTGGCGGGTTACGCTGACGCTAACCCGCCCTACGAGTTGCTGCGCCGCGCAAGAGGCCCGCAATTGTGAAAAACCCGAGATAGACCTTGTGACTCGCCGCCCCGGCCCATATACAACGCCACACTCGCGGCGGCGTGGAATGCAGACACGCAGCAAAGAACGCACGGGAGCCGGGGCCCGAGGGGAACCAAAGCGGAAATCCGACAGGCAGCGGCCACTACCTCACGGTGCGTAGGTAGCGAAACGTGGCCAGCCGGAGTTGCGACCGGCCCGCGAGTTTCTTCAACCGAGATCGTTCTGCAAAGCGCCGACGGCGCACGGCCACACCGGACGCGCGCCTGTCGGTAGGTCGCGACAAGCTCGAAACAACTGGTCAGCGTTCCAGAACCACGACGCTCCCGCGCCGACCAACGCGCTCGTCACCTTCGCCCCGATTACGCCCCGCCCCGCTGTTTTCGACCTGCTGCTCGCAGGCACGCTCCGGGTCGATCCTCTCGCTGCTCGTGGTCGACGCCGCAGTCATCAGCTCGTACTTCTCCCACCACTCTGCCGAGTATTTACAACTCATGGTAGCCCTCGACCTTTATCCCAAGGCCGCAATTACAGAGCTCGAATATGGCACGACATTGGCAATCCCTCCAGCGAAAGAAGCAGGCGCGAATGTCGGAATCCCGACGCGCCGGCTGCGGCGTTCGACAGAGCGGTGCCGCTATTCGCTCCGGTTGCTCGCTGAGCAGCAACAACCAGCAACGCTTACGCGGTCATCGGCTCGGCATGAGCCTCCGCTGCGAAATGCGGCATGACCTCGGCTGCGAACAGCCGCAGCGAGCGGAGCGCCTCGGCGTGCGGGATGAGATTGAAGTTCACCTGCAGTGACGCGTGCTCGAACGGCACGTTTGCCTGCATGGTCCGGATGGTTGCGACGATCTCACCGGGCGAGCCGATCCAGGCGGCTCCGCTCGCGATCTGATTGTCCATGGTCGATGCCTTAAGCCCGGCAATGATCTTGTCGTAGCCGGGATAGTCCGCCGAGGAGAGCCCCTGCGTCCAGTCGGATGCAGAATGGACGAGCGAGGCGAGGTAGTTCGTGAACGGGACGCGCGCGAGCTCACGCGCCTTCCTGCCGTCCTCGTGACAGAACATGTGAAAGGCGAGCATGACCTCGCCTGCGCCGGGATGCCCGGCTTCGCGCCTCGCCGAGCGATAGGCGGCGATCAGCTCGCGCATCTTTGCGGCGACCAGCGGGATGCCCATGACGCTGTGCCCCATGCGGCCTGCGAAGTCGAAGCTCTCGGGCGTGGTGACGGCAGCGATATAGAATTTGGGGCGCGGCAGCTGGGTTGGCCGCGGCAATGATGTCGTATTCTCGATCTTATGAAAGCGCCCTCGATGGGTGACGTTCTCCTGCGTGAGCAAGAGCTCGACCTGCTCGAGGCCCTCGCGGAAGCGAGCGACAGACTCGTGCGGCGAGATGCCGAACCGGCGGAACTCGTGCGGCAGGAAGGCGCGAGCAAACCCGACATCGAGTCGCCCGCCGGAGATTGCATCGAGCATGCCGATCTCGCCGGCAAGCTTGAGCGGGTTGTTGAACACCGGCAACACCGCGCCGGTCACCAGCCGGGCGCGCCGCGTGCGCTGGGAGGCGGCGCTGAGAAACACGATCGGGTTGGGGCTGTAGCCGCCGTAGGACTGGAAATAGTGCTCGACCGTGCGGATATGCGTGAACCCCAGCCGATCCCCCTCCTCCGCAATATCGAGGCAGTCGCGGAAGTAATCGCAGCCCGACTTCTGCTGCGGCGTTACATCGGGAAAGAATTGCAGGCCGAATTGCATGGCGCACTCGCTGGCCAGCTCGCCGGATTGAGCCCGCGACACGATTGGAACGAGCATGCGCAGGCCGATGCCGACTAGCCGAGAGAGTCATATCGAATTTTCGACAATCGCGAAACGGGCATCATTCGCACGCCAAATGCACGTCGGGCTCCCACGCGATGAGCTCAACGGCCTGCCTCTGTGCCTCGGCAGGACTGCCGAGGTGCCGCCACTGCTCGATCCGCAGGTTGCCGCCGTCGCGCCAGCCCAATCGCTGCAGCTCTTCCAGGAAAGCCGCCATGCGCTTGCGGTCTTCTGGATCATCCTCGGCGAGCGAGGACAGGACGCCGACGCGGCGCGCACGCTGCTGCGCAACCGTTGCCAGCGGGCGGGCGATCACCGCCCCGCCAGCCAGCAGCATAATGAAATCGCGCCGCCTCACGCCGATGCTCCGGCCCTGCTTCGTTGTTCCACGATACTCCGCAGCCCATGCGGACTCCAGTGGCAGGAGCGATTCGGTTGTGATAATCGCTTGTTAGAGAAAGAAAGAGCATGTTGCTCGCCTGTCACTTGACTTTTTGGAGCCATTTATTATATCAGCGCGCTGTTCAAGGACGAGTTGCGTCGCCCTGAGGAAGAGATGCTTTCGCTAAGACCATATACCGCGCTCTCAACCGCCGCCGCACGGCCGTTTAATCGGCCGAGCGATTGGCGGCGTTCGTGCGTGCGTATGCCCAAGCATCAGATATCGGGCAAACAAGGGCGAAGCTCAGCCCTAGCGTAACCGGCGGAAGACCCAAGTCCTCCGCCAACCGGCAGGAGGACCAAGTGGTCCGCGATCCCAAGACCCAAGACGAGCTGATCGAGCGCACGCGCGAGGCTGCCACGCCGCGGCAAAAGCGGCATGCGCGGCGACGCTCGTTTGTCTTCGGCCACACTGCCATCGCCAATCCCGATATCGCTGACGACATCGTCGTGCGCGTCGATGCCGACTTCGAGCGGATCTTCGGCTCGGACGATTGAACCATGCAGGCCGGCGCTCCCTAAGCATACGAGCGCCTCTCGACCCGTAGGACCGACCAACGGCTCTGGTTTCGGCGAGAACAACGTCAAGACTGGCATAGCTCGGTCCCACAGCCATTCCCTCCCCCGCGTGCGGGGGAGCGTGAAGGGTGGGGCGGAGGCCGGAGGTTTGATCCCTCCTGCCAGCACCATCGCCCTCAAAGCATTGCGGTGATGCTCCGCTCTTGTAAGGCGGGGAGCCTGGTTCAAGTCCAGGTGAGGGCTCCAATTCAATTCGCTCTCTTAGCTCATTCGGCAGAGCACTCCCTTGGTATGGAAGAGGCGGGAGGTTCGAGGCCCCCAGAGAGCACCATGCGCCGGTAGCCCAATTGGCAGGAGGCATCTCGCTCAGAACGAGAGCAGTGCGAGTTCGAATCTCGCCTGGCGCACCATTTTATTAAGTTTGCTCCCTTCGCCAAGCGGCAAAGGCATCTGGCCTACACCCAGACATTCGGCGGTTCGAGTCCGTCAGGGAGCACCAAACAAAACAGAAAACATGCAAGCGAGTCCGACAAGTGACGGGCGCGGCCGATAATCGCGCGGCAGGAGGCGCAGTACCTCGCGCTTGCACCAATTAAGGACGCGAAGCCTTAAACCCGAATGGAGAGGGAGCGGACTTTTAACCCGTCGGCCAGTGGATCGTAACCACTCGCGTCCTCCACGGACTAGACGACCGATTCCATGAAACTGGCCGACATGGAACCGGTGAGTCGTTTGTGGATTCCTCGTTTG
>Ga0306923_10002956_pt1 | contig 15806 bp, 15 predicted proteins | sample sta12Can44000108_FD_203841 | JGI IMG/M metagenome (GOLD analysis project Ga0306923, IMG submission 203841) | Lab enrichment of tropical soil microbial communities from Luquillo Experimental Forest, Puerto Rico - statanox.12C.anox.44.000.108 (v2)... | ecosystem: Environmental > Terrestrial >... | reverse complement strand
CTGGCGGAACCGAGCCGACGAGCTGTCCGACAGCCTCAAAAACACGATGCTGCTCGGCCATTACATGGTGACGCGCTACCGCGGCCATTATTACGCCAAGGCGCAGAACCTGGTGCGCCGCTTGCGCCGCGCCTATGATGACGTATTGGCGCGCTACGATTTGTTGCTGATGCCGACCCTACCGATGGTGGCGACGCCATTACCCGAGGCCAATGCGCCGGTCGCCGAGATCCTGCAGCGCGCATTCGAGATGCTGGCGAACACCGCGCAGTTCGATTGCACTCATCATCCGGCAATGAGCATCCCCTGCGGCTTGGTTGACGGCCTGCCGGTCGGCATGACGCTGGTGGCCAAGGCCTTTGACGAAGAGACGATCTACCGCGCCGCCGCCGCGTTCGAGAACCGCGTCGACTGGAAGACGCTGAAGGCGGTGTGAGCTCCAACCAATGACCAAGACGGTAATCGCAATCCGACATGTCCACTTCGAGGATCTCGGGGCATTTGACGACGTTCTGCGCCGCCACGGGTATGCCGTTCGCTATTGTGACGCCTGCATCGACGATATTGGCGGCATCGATCCGTTGGCGCCGGATCTGACCGCCGGAGAAAGAACTCGGGTGGGGTGCGGTACAGCTCACCGAAGAGGGCCGAAGTGGGCCATTCCGCCATTTTGCCGAGGCGCCGGTTCTACACTGGCACGGCGACACCTTCGACCTCCCGAAGGGGGCCGAGCTTCTCGCTTCGACCGAGATCTGCCCAAACCAGGCGTTCAGCTTCGGACGCCACGCGCTCGCCTGCCAGTTCCATCCCGAAATCACGGCCGGCGGGTTCGAGCGCTGGCTCGTCGGTCACGCCGTCGAACTCGCTGCCGTACCTGGTGTTTCGCCCGCGGTCTTGCGGCAGGACACTGGACGCCTCGCGGCGAAGTCCGCATGGCGAGGCGCTGCCTGTTTGTCCGAATGGCTCGCCCTGCTGCATAATGGTCCAGAGTGAAGGAGATTGGCCATGGATTTGCGCTTCACCTCGGAAGAGCTGGCGTTTCGCGAAGAGCTCCGCGGCTTTATCCAGGATCACCTACCGAACGACATCCGCGAGCGGATGCGGCTCGGCTATGCGCCGCGCAAGGAGGACACCGTGTGCTGGCAGCGCATCCTCAACCAGCGCGGCTGGGCGGCGTTCAACTGGCCCAAGGAATATGGCGGCCCCGGCTGGACGCCGGTGCAGCGCATGATCTTTCTTGAGGAGAACCAGCTGGCGCCGGCGCCGGAGGTCTCATCGTTCAACATCACGATGATCGGCCCGGTGCTGATCCAATTCGGGACCGAGGAACAAAAGCATCGCTTTTTACCGCGCGCTGCCAATATCGACGACTGGTGGTGCCAGGGGTTCTCCGAACCCGGCGCTGGCTCGGATCTCGCCGCCTTGAAGACCGCCGCGAAGCGTGACGGCGACCATTACGTCGTCAACGGCCAGAAGATCTGGACATCGACGGCCCACCATGCCGATTGGTGCTTTTGTCTGGTGCGTAGCGATCCCACGACGAAAAAGCGGCAGGAGGGCATCTCGTTCCTGCTGATCGATATGAAAACCCCCGGCATCACGGTTCGGCCGATCGTCTCGATCGACGGCAGCCATCATCTGAACGAGGTGTTCTTCGACGACGTCAAGGTGCCGGTCGAAATGCTCGTCGGCGAGGAGAACCGCGGGTGGGACGTCGCTAAGTATCTCCTCGGACACGAACGCACCGGGATCGCGCGGCTCGGCAAATCGAAGGAGCGGGTCAAATTCGCCAAAGAGGCGGCGCACGAAGTGCGCGCCAACGGCAAGCCGCTGATCGACGACCCGGCCTTTCGGCTGCGCGTCGCTCAGCTCGAGACCGACATCAAAGCGCTCGAGATCACCCAGTTCCGCGTCGTCTCCGCCTACGCAAAGAAGGAAGCGGGCAAGCCCGACCCATTGTCCTCGGCGCTGAAGATCAAAGGGACGGAGCTTCTGCAGGCGACGACCGAGCTGGCGATGGATGTCGGCGGACCGCTGGCCATGCCGGATTGGGCGCAGGAGCTGGAAGCGCTCAGCAACGAGCCGGAGCTCGGCCCCGCCTGGGCAAGCGAGGCGACCAAGAGCTATCTGTTCCTGCGCGCCGCCTCGATTTATGGCGGGACCAATGAGATCCAGAAGAACATCCTGACCAAAGCCGTATTGGGGCTCTGATGGATTTCGACCTGACCGACGAGCAGCGCCTGTTGCGTGACTCGGTCGACCGGCTGCTCGCCGACCACTACGGCTTTGCACAGCGGCGTGACTATCTCGCCAAGCCGGAGGGCTGGAGCACGGCGCTGTGGTCGCGCTATGCCGAGCAGGGGCTTCTGGGGCTGCCTTTTCCCGAGGAGTACGGAGGGTTCGGCGGCGGTGCTATCGAGATCATGCTGGTTATGGAGGCGTTCGGTCGGGTCTTGGCGCTTGAACCTTATCTCGCGACGGTGGTGCTTAGCGGCACCGCGCTGCGCCTCGCCGGCACCGAGGCGCAGAAATCGGCGATCCTGCCGCGGGTCGCCGACGGCAGCATGACTCTCGCTTTCGCGCATGGTGAGCGGCAGGCGCGCTATGACCTGACCGATGTATTTACGACCGTCAAGCCGACTGCGCGCGGCTGGGTGCTCGATGGCGCCAAGAGCGTCGTCGCGCATGGCGACGGCGCCGATCGGCTCATCGTCAGCGCCCGCATCGCGGGCGAGCGCGACGATCCCGCTGGCATCGGCTTATTCCTGGTCGACACAAAGGCGAATGGTGTGGCGCGCCGCTCCTACCCAATGCGCGACGGAACCCGGGCGGCAGAGATTTCGCTGAACGGGGTCGAGATCGCCCACGACGACGCGCTGGGCGAGCCCGGCAACGCGATGCCGGTCATCGAGCGGGTGGTCGAGGCCGGGATCGCCGCGAGTTCGGCGGAGGCAATCGGCGCGATGGAAGCTATGCACGCGATGACGCTCGAATACCTTAAGACCCGTCAGCAATTCGGCAAGCCGATCGGCCAGAACCAGGTACTGCAGCACCGGGCGGCCGAGATGCTGATCGCCGTGGAGCAAGGCCGCAGCATGGCGATGCTGGCGGCGATGACGGTCGACGAGCCCGATCCCGCCGAGCGGGTGCACAACATCGCAATGGCCAAGGTGGGCGTCGGTCAAGCAAGCCGCTTTGTCGCGCAGAACGCGATCCAATTGCACGGCGGCATCGGCATGACCGAAGAATACGCGGTCGGCCACTATTTCCGCCGCGTTATGGTCATAGAGCATATGTTTGGCGACCCTGCCCATCACCTGTCTCGGCTCGCCGACCAGGTGCAGTAGTCACACTGGAAAGGGAGGAAAGATGACTATCGAGCTCAACCACACGATCATCCCGGCAAAGGACAAATGGGCTTCAGCCAAATTCCTCGCCGATATTTTGAACCTGGAGGCGGGACCGGAATGGGGCCACTTCGTTCCGGTCAAGACCGACAATGGGGTCACCCTCGATTTTTCCGACTCTACGGACTTCGGCCCGCGGCATTTCGCCTTTCTGGTCAGCGACTCGGAATTCGACGCGGCCCTCGCCCGCATTCGCGCCAGTGGCGTCAAGTATTACGCGAATTTTCGCCGCGAGCGGCCGGGCGAGATTAACCAGCTGTATGGTGGTCGCGGCGTCTACTTCGACGACCCCAACGGGCATCTGATGGAATTGATCACCCGTCCCTACGGCCCCGTGCCTCAAGGGGGTTAAACCCGGCCCCTCTTGCGAGGGGGGCTGCGATTTGTGCTTAACCGAGCCAGGCGGGCGTGCGATCATGGCGGCTCTCGAACAAATCATTGGAGGCCGCCATGGCGAAATACATGCTCGTCAGCTTCATGACCTGCCCCTGGGTGCAGCGCTCGGCGATCGTGTTCCGTGAGAAGAACACCGAGTTCGAGTTTCGGCACATTGAGCCCGACAATCGGCCCGACTGGTTTCTCGCGATCTCGCCACACAAGAAAGTCCCGGCGATGACGATCGACGACAAGACCTCGCTATTCGAGTCGAACGCCATCAACGAATATCTCGATGAAACGATCGCACCGCGGCTGCATCCCGCAGACCCGATCGAGCGGGCGATCAACCGCGCCTGGACCGATTATGTGCCGACCTTTGCCAGCATCGCCACGGCGACCGCCTATGCCGATACCGAGGCCGACTACAACAAGGCGGTCGAGCAGATCCCGGTGCCGTTTGACCGGGTCGAGAAGGCGCTCGAAAAGCAGGGCAGCGGATCCTTCTTCAACGGCGCCAAATATTCGCTGGTCGACGCCGCCTACGCGCCGTTTTTGCAGCGTTATTACTTCCTCGACCGGGTAAAGAAGCTCGGCCTTATCGAGAAGTACCCACGGCTGAAGGCATGGATGGAAGCGCTGCTTGCACGCCCCTCGACGCATTCCTTTCCGCCGGCCGAGTTCGAGGCGATGTATCGCGACGGCCTCAAGCGCCGCAATAAGTTCGTGTCGCGGTTCATCGAACCCACAAGGGCCGCCGCAGAGTAGTAGGGCGCACCGCGGCGCTCTGTACGGGCGCCGCGGCCGACGCTCTCGAGGGAGGATCGCCGTGAGCATACCGAAGCGCGTCGCCGCGATCGATGTCAGCCATTGGCATTCTGCCTACGACGCGTCCTATTTGCGCATTTTGCGGGATCTCGGATGTGACATTGTCGGGGTCTCCGATCGTGCGGAAAGGATCGCCAGGGACCGCGCGGAGCGCTTTGGCAGCACACCCTTCACCGACTATCGTCGGATGATCGAGAGGACAAAGCCGGAATTCGTCATCGCGCTCGGCCGGCATTGCGACATGCCGGCGACCTTTCGCTTTCTGGTCGGTGCCGGCATTCCCTTCATCATGGAGAAGCCGTGGGGCACCGGCCCCGACACCGTGGCGGATCTCGCGCGCCTTGCCGCCGACAAGGGCGCGTGGGTAAGCGTTCCGTTTATGGTCCGGTATTCGTTCTGGGCGGTGACCGTCAAGCGCATGATCGCAGCCGGCGAGTTCGGCCGGATCTCGCACATCGTTTATCGCGGGATCCGCCCTACCATGCGGCGCTATGTCGAATGGGATTCGCCTTGGATGGCTGAGAAGTCGCAGGCCGGCGGTGGCGCGCTCTTAAACCTCGGCGGACATGGCTTCGACATCGCGCGGTTTGTCACCGGCGAGGAGCCCCAAGTCGTTTCCGCCGTCGCCAGCCGGCAGGTGCACGGCGCCGAAGTCGAGGACTACGCTCTCGCCACGATGCGCACACCAAGCGGCATCCTCATCCACAACGAGGTTGGCTACACGATGCCGACCTGGCCCGCGAACCAGACCGACGGCGAACAGAAGGTCGCCGGAGAGCGGATGCTGCTACGTCAAGTCCCCGCCGGCTTGCAGATCCTGGCCCCCGGTCGCGACGAGACAATCCCGCAACCGCCGGACTGGGTGGCCGGCTACCCGCGTGCGGTCAGAGAAGCACTGGAAGCGTATGGGCGCGGCGATCCTCCGCCGATCCCAGCGAGCGAGTGCGCGCACGCGGTCCGCCTGATCTTCGACGCTTATCGCGCTGCTGGCGTCCGCTAGCCCGGACTACGGCAACGTTGCCGAGCGGGTGTAGCGGCGCCAGGCGCTCATCTGGATCGCCGAGGTCAAGCAGTGCACGACCACCGGCTTGGTCCTGACCGCAAATGCGCGGGCGATGCCATCGGCAATTTCGGCCTCGCTCTTGATCGTGATTCCCTCGGCGCCGAACGAGCGGCCCCATTGCGCGAAGTCCGGGTTGGTCAGCCGGGTACCGGCCATCAGCGCACGTTCAGGATAGCGGACATAGGAATGCATCCCGATCGTGCCGTACATGCCGTTGTCGGAGATGATCATGATCGGGTTGGCTCCGTATTGGCGGGCGGTGGCGATCTCGTTGCCGGTCATCAAGGCGCCGCCGTCGCCGACAAAGGCGACGACCTGCGTCCCCGGCCGGCGCAATGATGCCGCCACCGCCATCGGCATGCCCGAACCCATGGCACCCACCACCGAGGCGAGAAAGACCTGCCCCTGCCGGAAGCCGATATAGCGGTGGACAAAGCTGGCGAAATTGCCGGCGTCGGTCGTTACCGTGGCGTCGGGTGCGAGGTGCTTGTCGACCTCGCAGACGATCGCGGCGAAATTGATGCCGTCAGGAGTCGGTTCCCATTCCTTGGCCAGAAGCTTCCGGTGGACCGCATTGAGCCGATCGACCCAGCCGCGGCGCTTGGCAGCGTCGGCGGGGGCCCCGCGGCGCAGCAATGCCCTGATTACTTCGTAGGGGCTGCACGGCAGGCCGAGATCGGGCCGCCAGACGCGGCCCACCTCATTGGGATCGGGCCAGACGTGGACAAACGGCAATTGCGGCTTGGGCGCGGCCGGGAAGGTGTAGGACTGGCTGACCGAGTCGGTCATACGCTCGCCCAGGGCCACCAACAGGTCGGCGCGTTTCATCTCTCCGAGGAGATCGGGCGGTACCCGGATCCCCATATAGCCGCCGTAATTCGGGTGGGTCGCGTCGAAGAGCTGAGGGCGGCGATGGGTCGGGCTGATCGGCACTACCCATTGCTCGGCCAAACGATTAAGATCGGCGAAGACGGCGTTGTCATGCACCGCGTCGGCTAATAGCGCGCCGCCGACCAAGACCAATGGACGGTCGGCTGCTTCGAGCATTACTGCCAGCCGGTCGAGATCGTTCGGGCGCGGCGCCGACACGACGCGAGGGCGGGCCAGGTCGAGCGCTGCATCGGTTTCCGCGTCGAAGACATCCTCGGGCACGACAATCGCGACCGGGCCGGGCGTGCCGCTCTCCGCGACATGGAAGGCGCGGGCAATCGCCTCCGATGCCTGTTCCGGTTCGTTGACCTCGATCACCAGCTTCGTCACGTCCGCCAGCAGGCGCGAATAATTCTGCTCCTGCAATGCCAGCCGGCCGAAATCCTGCCGCTCGACCTGCCCGATCAGCATCACGACCGGGGTGGCATCGTGATAAGCCGAGTGCAGAGAGACCATCGCGTTCGACAACCCGGGCCCGCGCGAGACCAGCGCGACCCCGGCGCGGTCGCGCAACCTGCCGTCGGCCACCGCCATAAAGCCGGCGCCGCCCTCGTGACGACAGACGACGACGCGGATCGAGTTCTTCTCGATCAGCGCGCTGGTCAGTCCGACATAGCTCTCGCCCGGCACGCAGTATACCTGGCCGACATCATGCGCTTCGAAGCTCTCGGCCAGCAGGCGAGCAACGGTCTGGGTCATATCGGGGTATCTCCTCACGCGAATTCAGATCCGATGCCGGGCCCAAGCCATAGAGGAAGCACCGAAGGCTGTAACGCTCTTCGCCGCCGGTGTGACGGGGCTTCAGATCGAAGATTGGCAGGTATGACGCCGGTCCCGTCCGACCGGGCCTTCGCTCATTCCGCCGCCCTCAGCGCCTCCGGGGCTCTAATAGAAGCCGTGGGATCCGGGATATGCAGGAAGAACGCGCAGACGAACGCAGAGACTAGGCCGAACAGCGCCAGCCCGTACAATCCGCCCGCATAGCTGCCGGTCAGGTCCTTCATAAAGCCGACATACCAGGAGCCGAAGAAGCCGCCGAGATTACCGATGGAATTAATCCACGCAATCGCGCCGGCGGCTGCCATGCCGGTTAGGAACATCGGGGGCATAGACCAGAACGGTCCCTTTGAGCCATAGAACCCGATTGCCGCGATCGACATCCCGACCAACGCCCACCAGGTTCCCATGGTCATGCCGGCGATGATGAGCCCGGCCGTCGAGACCGCGCATGCCCCCAACAAGTTCCATCTGCGCTCGTTCATGCGGTCGGAGAAATGGCCCCAGGTCACCATGCTGATCCCACCACAGATGTACGGGATCATCGTCAGCCAGCCGACCGCCATATTGCTGAAATCGCCGAGCGATTTGATGATCTGCGGAATGAAAAAGAGCATGCCCAAACTCGCCGTGACGATCCCAAGATAATTCAGTGACAACAGCAGCACCTTAGGATTGAACAACGCTTGCATTACGGTGAATGCGCGCACTTGCTCTTTGGCACGGCGCTCGGCGCGCAATGTCGTCGAAAGCCAAGTTTTCTCGGCCTCGGACAGGAACCGTGCCTGCTCTGGTTTGTTGGTCAATACGAACAAGGTTGCGATACCGACCAGTATTGTGGGAGCGCCCTCGGCAATAAACATGATTTGCCAACCGCGCAGACCAAACAATCCGTCGAGGCCGAGCAAGGCGGTGGAAATCGGTGCACCGAGGGCCACCGCTATCGGCAGTCCGATCAAAAAACCTGAAACAATGCGGGCATGATGATAACTCGGGAACCAATAAGTGAAGTAGAGAATGAGCCCCGGGAAGAACCCGGCTTCGGCAACGCCAAGTAGAAAACGAACAACGCCAAAGCTGGTGGACCCGGTAACCGTAGCAGTGATGACCGCCAGGATGCCCCAAGTGATCATGATGCGGGCGATCCAGAGCCGCGCCCCAACCTTTTCCATGATCAAATTGCTCGGCAGCTCGAAGACCGAGTAGCCCCAGTAAAAGGTGCCGAGCGCAAATCCGAAGGCGGCAGCGGACATGGCCAGATCGTCGCGCATCGTCAATCCGGCGAAGCTGACGTTGATCCGGTCGATATAAGCAAGGAAATAGCTCAGGACCGCAAACGGCAACAGCCGCCAATAGATCTTGCGCATCGCAGATTTTTCGACGGCGTCATCCATGCCCTCGATCTCCTTCATTCGCATGCCTTCGGTCACAAAATTGTAATCCGCGTGTAAGCGACGCAGTCATGCCGTTTGCGCGGGCGACCTGTGTCTTTGCATGTGGCACCGCCGGCAATCGGTCACCGAATATCAGGCGGTAGTGGGGCCCGGCCGCGGCACGAACGCGTCGAGCAATGCCTGGATGTAGCCGTAGCAATAGGCGAATGCGACACCGGAGGGGTCGCGCCCGTCGATCTGCGGCACGTGGTCCGGCATCACCATGTAGGGATAGCCGACATCGTGATAGGCAGCGAGCGAACCCGGCATGTCCATGTCGCCCTCATCCGGGAACGCCTCCATAAAGTCGAGCTTGCATCCTTTAATGTTGCGGAAATGGACGTTGAAGATCTTGCCGCGCTCGCCGAACCAGCGGATCACCTCGATGATCTCGCGCGCCGGGTCGTCGAGCATCTCGGCGACCGTACCCTGACAGAAATTGAGCCCGTGATATGGGCTCTCGTGCATCGTCACGAACCGCTTCAGACCCTCGACCGTGCCGAGCACGCGGGTCACCCCGCGATAGCCAGGCGGGGTGTAAGGGTCATGCGGATGGCAGGCGAGGCGCACCTTGGCGGCGGTCGCCACCGGGACGACAGCGCCAAGGAAATGATCGATCCGTTCCCAGTTCTCCCCTTCGGGTAGAATTCCGGCCTCGGTCGGAGGCGCACTTTGATCGGCACGGCTCCAGCGAAACGCGGCGTTGCGCGAGCCGCCGCGCCCCGGCTCGCGCTCGGTGCGCGGGATGCCGATGATGCACAGATTGTACTTTGCGGCCGGAATACCGGCCGCGGCGAGGCGCTCGATCAGACCGCAGATACTATCGATTTCGCGCTGCCGCTCGGGCTCCTTGCCGAGAAGGATGTGCGGGCTTTCCGCCTCCTCGATCGGGCACGACGACAATGGCAACTGTACCATGTCGAGCGAGAGGCCGAACGATTCGACGTGATCCTTGTGGCGGCGAAGATCGTCGAGTGACCAATCATGCGGGTCACCGGGCGGGTCGACGCAAACATGCCTGACGCCGAGCTGAGCCCAGACCCGGTAATCGCTATCGTCCCGCGGCCTGAACTGTGTGCCGACATACATGACCGTTTCTCCTTCGCTGCTATGATACCGCGAAGGAAGGAAAGATGCGTATTTTCACGATGATGCCGATGCGCCATTGGCGCGAGGCTGGGCCGTTCGCGGTGGCCGCGGAGGAGGCCGGCTTCGATGCGCTGATGACCGCTGAGCTCAACCACGACGTCTTCGCGCCGCTTGCCTTTGCGGCACTCGCGACCGAACGGATCGAGCTGACCCCGTCGATTGCCGTCGCCTTCTCGCGCAGCCCGACGATCTTAGCGAGCCAGGCATGGGATCTGCAGGCGAACTCGAACGGGCGGTTCGTGCTCGGGCTCGGCAGCCAGGTCAGAGGCCACAACGAGCGCCGGTTCGGCATTCCGTGGAGCCCGCCAGCACCACGGCTGCGCGACTATGTCCGGGCATTGCGCGCGATCTGGCGTTGCTGGGAGACCGGCGAAACGCTCGACTACCGAGGCGAGCACTACAATCTGACCTTAATGACTCCCGACTTCTCTCCGGAGCCGACCGGGTTGCCGATGGTGCCGGTAACGATCGCCGCTGTCGGCGATGCGATGCTCCGGGTCGCCGGCGAGGTCTGTGACGGGGTGCGTCTGCATCCGCTCTGCTCGCGCCGCTATCTCGAAGAGGTTGCGTTGCCGCGCATTGCCGAAGGGATGCGTCGCAGCGGACGCGGCCGAGCGAATTTCGACGTGTTCGGCGGCGGCTTTGTCGTTACCGGCCCTGATCAGAAAATCATTGCGGAAGGGATGGAGTGGGTGCGCAAGCGCATCGCATTTTACGGTTCGACGCGCAGCTATCTGCCGATACTGTCATTGCACGGGCTCGACGAGCTGGGGGCAAAATTGCGCGCGATGTCGCTCGCGGGCCGCTGGGATGCGATGGCCGCCGAGGTCCCGGAAGAGGTCGTGCGCATTTTCGCGGCCTGCGGCACCTATCAAGAGATCGCCAGGGCGATCGATGCGCGGTTCGGCAGCCTTGCTGATTCGATCGAGATAAACTTTTCCGCTGATACCCCGGCCGGGCTGCAGCGCGAGCTGCTGGCCGACATGCGCCGCATTCCTTGCGCGTTCAAAGCTTTCGATACGCACTGGTGAGCACTCGGCGCGACGACCCTTCCGGCGTCCGGTAACCGTTTTGTAGTCGGCGCGGGCTAGCCTTCTCGGCATGATGACCGAGATCGATATTTGGCGCGCCGCCTACCTGATGCTCTGGTGGTATGGCGACACCGCCCAAGAGGAGAGTGCGCGACGGGCCGACGAGCTCGCGGCGGATGGCAACTCCGCCGGCGAAGCGAGCTGGCGCCGAATTATCAATGTGATCGGGCAGCTCGCGAATACGACGCCTTCCGGGATGTTGCATTAAAATCTGCCCTTAATCGGGCAAAATTGTTGCCTTTTCCTTCATATTTCCTGACGTTGCCGCCATGTCGGAGCCGACCGAGTTCGAAGATCTTGTCGTCTATCTGGCTCGCACGACGCGGCTGAACCGCGTTGAGGCGGCCCGGTTGGTCGACGAGGTGCTGTCGTTTCTCGACGAGCGGCCGGAAGAGTTCGTATCTCGGCGCCATCGCGTAATGCAAGGCGAGGGCCTCTCGAACAGCGAGATCTTCGCGCGGCTCGCGGCCGAGCTCGAGCGCTGGCGGTTTCGGGCGCCGGCCTACAGCGAGCGACAGATCCGACGCATGATCTACGGCTGAGGAGAGCAGCGATGTGTGGCATCGTCGGCTACATTGGCAAGCGCGACGCGGCGCCGATCCTGATGGAGGGGCTGCACCGGCTCGAATATCGCGGCTACGATTCGGCCGGCATCGCGCTTGCCCACGCGGGCGAGCTGCGCCTGGCCAAATGCAAAGGCCGGGTTCGCGAGCTCGAAAGGCTGCTGCCGTCCCGCTTCAAGGGGTCGCCCGGCATCGCCCATACGCGCTGGGCGACGCATGGCGAGCCTAGCGACAGGAACGCCCATCCGCATTGTGACGCGGCAAACCGCATCGCGGTCATCCACAACGGCATCATCGAGAACGCTGCAGCGTTGCGCGCGCGGCTCGAGAGCACCGGCGTCGTCTTCCGCTCCGAGACCGACAGCGAGGTGCTGGCGCATCTGATCGCGGCAATGCCCGAGCATTCCCTCGACGAGGCGGTGCGGGCGGCATTGCGGCTCGTCACCGGGACCTATGGGCTGGCCGTGCTTGACGCGGCACGGCCCGAGGCGATCGTTGCCGCCCGCAATGGCAGCCCGGTCGTGCTGGGGATTGGCGAGCGCGAGATGTTTGTCGCCTCCGACGCCGCGGCTCTGGTGCGGCATACGCGTAGTGTCGTCTATCTCGACGACGGCGAACTTGCCGTGGTGCGTGCCGACGGATTCGAAACCGCGACCCTCGACGGCGGGCCGACGGCCAAGATCCCGTCTAGGATCACCTGGACGAGCGAGGCCTTCGATAAGGGCGAATACACGCATTTCATGAGCAAGGAGATCGCCGAACAGCCCGAGGCGGTCGGCCGCACATTGAGCGGGCGGCTCGACAAGCGCTTTCAGACGACGCATTTGGGCGGAATCGAGCTCGCCGCGCACGAGCTGCTCGACATCCGCCGGGTCAAAATCCTCGGCTGCGGTTCGGCCTACATCGCCGGCTCTATCGGCGCGCATCTGATCGAACAGCTAGCCCGGCTGCCGGCGCATGCTGAGCCGGCTTCCGAATTCCGCTACCGCAACCCGGTCATCGAACGCGACACACTTTATATCGCCGTCAGCCAGTCTGGCGAGACGTTCGACACCTTGGCGGCGGTGCAGGAAGTCAAGCGCAAAGGCGGGCGCGTGCTCGGCGTCGTCAACGTCGTCGGCAGCACGATTGCGCGTGAATGCGGACGCGGCATCTACTTGCATGCTGGTCCCGAAGTCGCCGTGGTGTCGACCAAGACCTTCACCTGCACGGCTGTCGCCTTCGCATTGCTGGCGATCCATTTGGGCCGCATCCGCGATCTCTCGACCGCCGATGGCGGCCGCCTGCTTACCGCCCTCGCCGCGTTGCCGGAGCAGATCAGCGATATTATTGCGCGCGAAGATGAGATTGCCCGGCTGGCCGAGCAGCTCGCCGGTTGCGAGCACGCCTATTTTGTCGGGCGCTCGGCCGGCTATGCGGTGGCTATGGAGGGTGCCCTCAAGCTCAAAGAGGTCAGCTACCTGCACGCCGAGGCTTATTCGGCTGCCGAGCTGAAGCACGGGCCGCTGGCTCTTATCTCGCCCGAGACCCCGACCGTGGCGGTGGTCCCGCGCGACGACCTCTACGGCAAGAATATCTCGACAATCGAGGAAATCCGTGCGCGGCGCGGTCCGGTTTTCGCCGTGACCCATGCCGGCGAGATGCCGGTCATGGTTGACGCCGCATTCGTCGTGCCTGCCTCGGAGCCCGAGCTCGACCCGATCCTGCTCAACATACCGTTGCAGCTGCTCGCTTATCACGTCGCCTTGAGGAAGGGCTGTGACGTCGATAAGCCGCGCAATCTCGCCAAATCGGTGACGGTCGAATAACTCAGCGCCAGCTCGGGTAGCAGGGCCCCCAGTGCCATTCGCCGGACGGGTCCTGCCAATGGCCGCGGTGCCAGCCGAGGCTGCAGCCCTGGGCCATCAATTCAACCACCGGAGCCCAGCCTAGCGAGGCCGGCACCGCCTTCTTCGGGGCCGGTCCCGCCTGCAGCCACAGGGCCGTCAAACACACGAATGCTGCGGGAACGAGCCGCATTTCAGCCTCGATACGGACGCGCCGGGCACTCTGCCCGACAGCGGTTAACCGAGGCTTAATCGCCCATATTGCAGCAGTGAGAGGTGCGCTTAATTTGCGGTCAGCGCCGCCCGAACAGCCGCTCGATATCGGCGAGGTCGAGCGCCACATAGGTCGGACGTCCATGATTGCATTGGCCGCTGTTCGGCGTGGCCTCCATCTGGCGCAACAGCGCATCCATCTCCGTGGCCGAGAGGCGCCGTCCCGCGCGCACGCTGATGTGACAGGCGAGCGTGCCGCACACGGTGTCGATGCGCTCCTTCAAAGCGAGCGCATCGCCCCATTCGGCAAGCTCGTCGGCGAGGTCGCGCACCAGTGCTGCGACATCGACCCCCGGCAACAGTGCCGGGACCTCGCGCACGACGACGGCCCCCGGCCCGAAGGGTTCGAGCGCCAGGCCGAACTCGGCGAGTTCCTGGGCGCGGGCGGCGAGCCGTGCGGCGGCCGCCTCATCGAGCTCGACGACCTCAGGCAATAACAGCGCCTGGCGCGCGACCCCGCGCGCGGCGAGCGCCTCCTTCATCTTCTCGTAGACGAGCCGCTCGTGTGCGGCATGCTGGTCGACGAGTACGATCCCGCGCGCAGTCTCGGCGAGGATGTAGGTGCCGTGGAGCTGCGCCCGGGCGGCGCCGAGCGGCGCCTCCTCCGACGGCGCTGGTGCCGCGCTGGGCTCTGTCTCCTCGATTGGCCGCAGAAAGCTGTTGCCAGTTTCGGCAAGCGCGAGCGACGGCGAGTGCGGCGGAAAGGCGAAGCGCGGCAAGCTCGCGGGGGAGCTCCCGCGGTGCGGGTGCAACTCGCCGGGGCGGAACGCCGCCACTGCGGCGGCGGCGACCGTTGATGACGCGCGATGGCCAGCCGCAGCGAGCGCGTTGCGCAGGGCGCCGACGATCAGCCCGCGCACCAGCGCGGATTCGCGAAACCGCACCTCGGCCTTGGCAGGATGAACATTGACATCGATCTCGGCGGGCGGCCCGTCGAGAAACAATGCCACGATTGGGTGGCGGTCCCGCGCCAGCACGTCCTGATAGGCGCCGCGTACCGCGCCGACGAGCAATTTATCGCGCACCGGCCGGCCGTTGACGACGAGGTATTGGTCCCGCGGCAGAGCCCGGTTCAGGGTCGGCAAGCCGGCAAGCCCGCTTAACCGGAAGCCACCTCGCTCGGCGTCGATCTCGACCGAGTTCTCGGCAAAATCGCGCCCGAGCAATGTCGCGAGCCGGATCCGCCGGCCGACCGCGGACCCCGACTCGGCTGCTGCGGCCAGCCGCAGCATGACGCGCTCGTCGTCGCCGGTCACCGTGAAGGCGATCCCGGGGTAGGCCATCGCCAGCCGCCGCACCGTGTCGAGTGCCAAGTCGCGCTCGGTGCGCGGCGTCTTTAGGAATTTGAGGCGCGCCGGTGTCGCGAAGAACAGGTCGCGCACCTCGACCCGTGTCCCCACCGGATAAGCCAATGGCGCCGGGGGATACTTTACGCCGGCCTCGACCGTGATCTCCCACGCATTCGCCATATCGGGCGGGCGGGAGACGATCCGCATCCGACTGACCGCGCCGATTGACGGCAAGGCCTCGCCGCGGAAACCGAGTGCCGATATCCGCGACAGATCGTCGTCCGGTAATTTCGAGGTGCAGTGGCGCTCGACCGCCAGACCCAGCTCCTCTTGTGTCATGCCGGCGCCGTTGTCGGCGACCGAGATCAATGCCTGGCCGCCCTCCTTGAGGACGACGTCGATGCGCGAGGCGCCGGCATCGATCGCGTTCTCGACCAGTTCCTTGACCCCCGCCGCCGGGCGCTCGATGACCTCGCCCGCGGCGATACGGTTGACCAAGACCGGGGGGAGCAGGCGAATTGCCATGACGAAACTCTACGCCATCGGATGCGCTCAGACGAGCACACAGCGGGCGGCCCGCGCCGAGCCCGGTGCGACGCTGGCTTGACGCGGAGCGCGCTTGTCTGTGGAGTTCGAATCGGAAACGGCAAGGAGAGCGAAGAATGCCGGCGAGCACCGCCGATCCCTTTGACACCGGCGCGCAGGACACCGATTACCTGCGGCGGGCGCGCGAGTTCGCACCTGAGCTCGCCGCCGCCGCAACCGAGGTCGAACGCCGGCACGAGCTGCCCGAACCCGTCGT
>Ga0306923_10002952_pt1 | contig 15819 bp, 25 predicted proteins | sample sta12Can44000108_FD_203841 | JGI IMG/M metagenome (GOLD analysis project Ga0306923, IMG submission 203841) | Lab enrichment of tropical soil microbial communities from Luquillo Experimental Forest, Puerto Rico - statanox.12C.anox.44.000.108 (v2)... | ecosystem: Environmental > Terrestrial >... | reverse complement strand
AGGAGATTTGCACCCCGTGGGCTTGGGCAGCTTCAAGCGCGGCGATCAGGAACATGCGGGCAACGGCCTGACGGTTCAAGGCCCGGCCCGCCATGTGATCCAGTATTTCAATCAAATCCGCTTCAAGGCGCAAATTGACTAACTGATTTTTCATACTCCTGACCGACAATATACAATAGCAACAAAGTGAATACAAGTGAAAGAATGCTGTTGACTACATTTTGTGTTGTAGATAACATCCCGCGAAATGACCAGCCAAGAAACCCTGCAAATTCTCAAAAAAGGCGGTAAATCCATAGGTTTGACGCGGTTTTATCACTTTCTCAATGAACTTTCGATCAAGCCAGTCGGCGCGCGCCAACGTCCGCAACATTATCCCCCGGACACGGCAAACCGGATTTTGGCTCACTTGGGGCTTGCCGGCGGATCGGCCATTGTCGGCGCGTCGGCGGTGGTAGCTGGCAAACGGCGGCAAGCGCCAAGCGGGTCAAAACTACTTTCCATTCATCAAATCAAGGCCCGCACGGGCCGTAAAACCAAGGCGGAAAAATGAGGGGCTACTGGTTTTGCGATAAGTGTGAAGAGCCGGTTTTCATCAAAGCCCCGGCTCAAACTTGGGAAAGCGGGATCCTCATGGCCCCCTGCCCCGTCTGCAAAACCGTCTCGGCCCGCTGGCATAATCACACGGAAAAAAAAACTGAAAGCCAACGGGCAAGCGATGGTTTCGCGGCCCGCTGGTTTGAACTCATGAAAAAAGCGGTTCTCTGAAAAATGAATCCTACGTCAATGCGGGTTTTAGTTCGCGCGGAAATCATTCGCCAATTTCATCAAGTCTTGTGCGGCCTCCTCACCGTGCAAGACATTTGTATCCGGTTAAAAATCTGTGAAAAAACCTTCCGGCGTCGGCGCGGGCAATGGAAATTTCCGGCCCCGCTGATCTGTGAAGGAAATTTTGTCCGCTGGTCAATTCAACAAATCGAACTTTGGGAAACCTCCCGCCATGTCAAAAAAATCTGATCCGGCCCCGCCAAAAATTCCCGTCTATTTTGATGCACGGGATTCAAGCTACTGGTTTGAAATCGCCAAGCGGTTCGTCAAGCTCGGCACGCGGGATCTGCGGCTGCATCTGCGGGCGGCGGGCCTGCGGGATGACATTTACATACAAACGGGCAAGGGCAGTCTGCGCGAAATAGACTTTCCCATGTATGACGCGCAACTCAACCGGATCGTGGACTATGCCGGGGCGCTGGCCGGGCATCGGATCGGCAACCATAAAAATTCTTCCGGCAACGTGTTTCTGGTGACACAAGAGGCGGCGGGAATTTGGGAAGATCTGCCGAAACGATCCGCCAAGCCGGATTTTTTCTTTCAATTCATCGAGGAACTTTTGCCCGGCGATCAGTGGCTCATGTTCTGCCACTGGCTGCGCGTGGCGCTGGTTTCGTTCCGGGCCGGCGACTTCAAGCCGGGGCAAGTCTATGTTTTCGCGGGCCCGTCGGAGTGCGGCAAATCGCTGTTGCAATCCATCATCACGGAAATTTTTGGGGGCCGGCAAGCGAATCCCTTCGCTTACATGATGGGCGAAAAATTCAACTATGAACTAGCCGGGGCTGAACACTGGCGGATCGAGGATCCCGCGTCCACAACCGATATTCGGGCGCGGCGTTTCTTCGGGGCCAAGCTCAAAGAGGCTACGGTCAATTCGGAAATTGCGATCAATCAAAAAGGCAAGGATGCGTTGCTGCTGGCGATTGCCCGCCGGGTGACGATCTCGGTCAATGATGAGCCGGAAAATTTGTCCATCATGCCCCCCCAGGACGATTCGATCCGTGACAAAATCATTTTGAACAAGTGCGCACGGGTGGAAAAAAGTTTCGATCCGTTCAAGGATGCTGACGGCAACTTAAACCGGCTGGCGTTATGGAAAAAAGTCCAATCGGAAATTCCGCTGATCCGGGCTTGGCTGGTGAATCGTCTGCCCAAGCTCCCGCCAGAGATGCAAAATCTCCGGTTCGGGATCAAGGGGTGGTGTCACCCGGATTTAGATCGTGAATTGTCGAGCCTCTCCCCGGAAACCCGGCTCCTGTCGCTGCTGGATTCGGTTTTGTGGGTGGATCAGGGCGACAAGGACGTGACGTTTTTTGAGGGCAAGGCGATGGATCTCGAGAAGCAGCTCAACGCAAGCGAATTTGGTTTTGAGGCTCAAAAGCTCCTGCGCTATAACGGAGCCTGCGGCACTTATCTTTCCCGGCTGGAAAAACAGCACCCGGATCGAATCTCCAAGCGATTGAAGGACGGGCACTCGCTATGGAAAATCAAATCTCCGTCCAAAACAATCGAACAAGAAAAGGAATAAAATGGGAACTGAAACAAAACAAAAACCGGCGAAAATGTTTCGTCGCGGCGGGATCGGTGTCAGCGTATGGCGTCGGGAACACGAAGGGGAAGTCTTTTACAGTGTCACCCCCTCGCGGGCGTTCAAACGTAGGGATGCGGCGGAAGAGGATCCGTTTGAATACTCGGACAACTTTTCCACGGACGATCTGCCGGTTTTGGCGCGGCTGCTGGATCGGGCCTTTTACTGGATCTTGGATCAGGCCGCACAAAGTGGATCATAAACCCTCCCTCCATTCCCGGCCCCGGCTTTCGGGGCCGGGCTTTTATTTAAACCCTCAAATTGATATGAACTCTGATTTAGTAAATTCGTTTTGCCTCTCTGTCCGCCAGCCGTGGGCTTGGCTTATCTGCAACGGCGGAAAGGATATTGAAAATCGCAACTGGCCGACGCATTTCCGTGGTCGCGTGCTAATCCATGCCGGAAAGACAATGACGCGGGCCGATTATCAAGCGTGTTGCCTGTTCGTCGCTGGTATGCGCTCGGCTTGGCGACTTCCGGCTTATGATATTCTCCGCCAGCAATGTGGGGGAATCGTGGGCGAAACGGAAATTGTCGGGTGCTTATTAAAATCGGATTCGCCTTGGTTTTGTGGCGAATTTGGATTCTTGCTTAAAAATTCAAAACCACTTTCCTTCATGCCCTGTAAAGGTCAACTGGGATTTTTCAAACTCAAACCGGCCTTGGCGTCATGAACTCTTACCCAAAAAACTGGCCGGAGATCGCGCAACGCATCAAGGCCGGGGCCGGCTGGCGCTGCGAGCGTTGCCGGCATCCCCACGAAGTCGAAACGGGCCACGTTCTAACCGTGCATCATTTGGACGGCGACAAGGCGAACTGTACCGACTGGAATTTAGCGGCCCTTTGTCAGCGTTGCCATTTGACGATCCAAGGGCGGGTAAAAATGGATCAGCTTTTCTTTCTGGAAATCCTGCCCGTGTCGGGATGGTTCAAACCGCATTTTGACGGCTATCTGCAAAGCAAAAAATGAGGACTCAACATTGCGGGCGCAACATCGTTTTGAAAGTGAAAAGCTACCGGGCGTTTCCCGACTTCGTGGATCGGGCCGGGCTGTTTTGGGGCGGGGAAAGCACACTCTCATTTTTTTGGTGTAAAGCGTGCGGGGAAATCATGCTGCCGTCGGGCCGGCTGGACGGCCCTAACCTTTTCATGCCGACGCTGGACGCGATCCGCGCGGCGGGGATCGCCTTTGACGCCTCGCTTGGACACTAGCCCTGTCTCTCCCCGTGAATCGTCATTTACATTTTCAAATCGTCATCGGCAAGTGGAAGTTTGAAAACTGGCATTTTTACCGCTTGAAGATCTGCACCAACGTTTCCGGAAAGTATCGCTGGCGCAACTGGTCACGAATCTTTTAGCCGCGCAACCCGGCGAAACTTCCCGCCGGCCTCCTCTCTCCCTTCGCCTCGCGCCAGCGTTTTTTCGGGATCCTTAAACCGGAATAAGTTTTTCCGCATTGGAACTCGGAAGCTAAATTAGCCCCGTCGGTGAAGATGGGGGCGCGGGGGAAGAAATCCTGGCGGCGATCAATTCAAAAAAGCAAGGGGGGTGCGGGGGGATTACTCTTTATTATTTTTCTTCAAAATAGTGAAATATGGGTCACTGCCCCACTTGTGACGCGGAAACCCGCATGGCTAAAGGGGAAAAGCAAGTGGGGGATACAAAAAAGAGGGTCACTTGGGCCACTTTTTCAAATAAGTGGCCCTCTTTTTCCATCAGTGGGCCTCATTTTAGGGGGGTCACTGGCATTAAACCCGCGAAAACATTGAAGGTTTCTGGTGACAAGTGGGGCAGTGGGCCTAGTTTGTCGTTTTCCGGGTCAAAATTTTTCTGGCAATTCCCGGCGGATCGGTGGAAAGTGGTCACGTTGTTCGTGGGGATAGGGCTCTGCCGGAAGCGACAACCCGAGCACACGACCGACCGACGGGGCGAAATTACCCGACGCCGGGCTGCTCTCTTTGCGGCCCGGCGTTATCTTTTCCCCCTCCCTCCCCCGGCCCCTCCCTCTCGCGCTCTCCCTCCAAAAGCAATTTGCAACCCTTGGGGCTGATTTAGCTTCGGAGTCCCAATGCGCTAAAACTTGGCTTCCCCCGTTTTCCCGGCCCCCGGCCAATTATTTCCCCGCTGTCCGCTGTTGTCCGTGGCATGGGACAAGGGAAAAGCGGAAAGTGTCCGCCATGTCTGACAATCTTCCGCTGGCGGCTGAAATCGTCGAAAGCCCCGAAATCAAAACCACGGCCCCGTCCGCTCCCGCTCCGGCCCCCGCTCCGGCCCCCGCTCCGGCCCCCGCTGTGACCGTCCAGGCTCCCGCAAGTCCGCCAGTGAAGGACGAAAAATTTTTTGAAATCGAGATTGCCCGGACAGAGGACAAGTTGCGCACGTTGCGGGAACAGCACAAGGCCGTCACGGGTGGAAAGCCGGCCAAGCCGGTCAAGCCGGCCCCGTCCAAGGCGGCGGCGTGGAATTGTGACGCGGAACTAAATTGAAAACATGGATCCGGCAATCTCTCCAACGGTTTCGCCAGTGGCGGAAGGAACGGCGGCAAGTGCAAGCGTGGAAATCCCGCCGGGCGGCTTCCCGGCTGCAACTCCTCCCGCTGGAAATCCTGATCCGGCTGGAAACCCGGTCATTGAATCGAAAGCGGAAAGAAAGCGTTTTCTCTGGCGGGAACAAAAGCGCCGGAAGCGTCTCCGCGAACTGTCGGCGATGGCTGATTCCGTTCCGGGAACACTTCCGCCTCGGGTGGCTGCGGTTGAAAGCGCGGCTGCAACGGAAGTGCCTGCGGCTGGCGTTTCGGCTGCTGCTGATCCTCTGCCGGCGGTATCTTGGAGCGAAGAGGAACTTTCCGAAATCGTCGGGGAACTGATCGAGACTTTGGAGGAATGGGACAAAACGGACGATGTAAAAAAAGCGCGGGCATTGCAGATCGGCGGGGAACTGTTGAAACAGATCGAGGCGGACGCGGGGATCCCCCGTTTCTGCAAAACGGTCTGGAAAAAATTCCTGCCCCGGCTCGCTAAAAAGTGGCTGTCCAAGGCGAATATCTCCGGGGAATATGACGCGGAAGCGGCCATTGCCCTGTCCGCTCTCTACTACCTTTGGGACAAGTCCAAGCGGGGCCGGGAAATCAAGGCGGCGGCGAAAGCCCTGCCGGTTCAACCCTGAAGGATCATGGCGGACTATTCGGCCAAGCCCCGCTCCACTCTTGTCGTCGGGATGACGGGTAGCGGAAAAACAACTTTCGTTTTCAAGTATCTGCGGAAGTCCCCGGCGGTCTGCCGTTTCATTTTCGACGATCAGGGTCAAGCGTCGGCCCGGTTGAAAATTCCGCTGGCGGGCACGGAAGCGGAAATGAATCGCGCTCTTTCGCTGCGCTGGGTTTTGTTCAATCCGCATATTCTTTTTCCCGGCGATCTCGCTGCCGGCTTCAAATTTTTCTGCCAGTATGTTTTTGACGTGTCCAAGGGCGGGCCGGGCTGGAAACAGGTTTTGATTGACGAAGTGTGGCGTTTTCAGGATCGGGACGAGATGCCCAAGGAACTGGCGGTGATCGCGCAAATGGGCCGGGTCGAAAGATTGGAATTGATTACCGCAACGCAAATGCCGCACAAGGTCAATGCCAGTATCACGGGCAGTTCGACGGAAATGATCTGTTTCCGGCTGGACGAGTCGGTGCAACTGCGCAAAGTCGGGGAACTCGGCGGGCCGGCGGAAAAAATCCGGGCGCTGCCTCTGGGCGCTTACCTCTCCATTGATCGGCTCACACGGGAAATCCGGGCCGGCAAAGTTTTTTGAAGTGTGTCCGGTTTTGTCCGTTGTGACGGGCGGAGAATTGGTGAAAAGTCCTCGCATTGATTCTTGGGAATGAATCAACGGATGCGCCGGGCAAAAATCCGGGGCCGTTCTGAAATTCCCGGCGGATCAACCAACCGGCCAACTGGCCTTTTCATTATGCCCTCATTCAAAACCATCGGGATTATTGCCCTCGTGTCTGTCGTCGTTTTCATCGGTCTTAAAAAGTTCGGATCGTCCATCCCCGTCATCGGTGGATTGCTTTCCTGATTTTTGATTCCGGCAAACCAATTTTAACTTCAACCCCCTTTTACCATGCCTTTCAACGCATATCGCAAACAAGAGCCGATCACGAAGGTGACAAATCCCGGTGCCGGCAAAACCGCTATTTTGGAAATCAAGCAAGGCGTCAACATCTGCGGCATCGTCATCACGGAAACCGTGACGGCGGCGGCGACGGGTGCGGCGACTAAAACTATTCCCCGGCCCTCGTGGGGTCTTACGGAAATGCGCTTGAAGATTGGATCCAATGTCAATCGCCAGCGTTATCCGGTGTCTTATTTCGGCTACCGCGGGATTGCGGCGGTTAACAGCATGGAGAACGGCGGCACGGTGCAATATTTCCAAGCGGGGGCGGCGATCACGGCGGCATTGAACGGTTTTACCTATGGCAATGAGCCGGTTTTGATTGATTCCCCGGAAGATGTCGCGTTGCAGGGTGCGATTGCGAACAATACCGCAACCGTCGCGGTGTTTACCCTGCCGTGGATGTTCGCGGAAGATTGGCGCAAGGATCCGAATTGGAATGGCGAAGGGATGGCGCTGCCGACGGGCTTCGCCAAGAGTGCGACGGATAGCAGCTTGGGCAATCTGTTGGCCAGCACGATCACGGTGGAACTGGATCAGCCGACGGCCCCCGGCACGGCGAATTCTCCGGCGACACAGGCGAACACTTCGGCGATCTCGTTTTCCGCTTCGCTGCTCTATACGGAAACCCTCGCGGCGTTCGGCTCGGTGGTGAAACTCTCCAAGCAAAAAGTCCATAACAAAGCCTACACCAACAACGCGGCGGGCGTGGATCTGGGCGACGTGTTTGATCAAAACACGATCTTGCAGCGTTTCTCGCTGTTGTGCGCGGCGGACAAGATCACCCGCGTCCAAGTGATTCAGGGCGCAACGGTGATCCGGGACGTGCTTTTTGGTGAAAACCAAAATGCGATGCGGACGGCCCAATGCAACGGGCGATCCTCGCTGGCCAATCGTTTCGATGTGGAACTGGATTTGAACGACGATCCGACCACGGCCCTGCCCTTGGGCAGTCTGCGCAACCTCAAGGTGATCGCGTTTTTTGCGACGGCGAACGATGCCCCGGCAAATTGCACGATCTTGGCCGATTACTTCGGCCCGGTGGAATAAGGTATTAAACCCAAGTGGCCCCGTAGCTCTGCGCGAGCATCTACGGGGCAAAGTTTTAATCAAAGTTTTAATCAAGGTTTTTTATGTTTGATTTTTTGGGCAATTCCACGGTGGATCCAACCAGCTCCCCGGATTCAACGGGACTGCTGGGCAGCTTGGGCAGTTTCGCCAATCAAGTGGCCCCGCTGGTCGGCGCGATCAAGGGCACAAGCGCCAATCCGACGGCCAAAACGGTCACGGCAACGCCAACGGTGGGCGTTAGCGCGTTTTCCCCGTCCAGTTTCACTTCAACCACTTGGTTGCTGATCGGCGGCGGGCTGCTGGCGGTGGTCGGTCTGATTTTCTTTTTACGAAGGAAATAAACTCATGGGAGAACTTCCCTCCATTTCGCCCAACCTGTCGCAAACGGACAACAGCAAGGCGAGTTTCGACATTGCGCCCAATACCACGTTTGGCAGCACGGCGACGGGATTGATCGGCGGTTCAACCGGATTTTCCGGGACGACGGTGGCCTTGATCGTGGGGGGACTGGCGGCGGCGGCGTTCGGCGTCTGGTTTTTCTTTTTCCGAAAATAATATGGGATCACAAGCCTACGTTGCGACGAACAACGTTTCCCAGCCCAAAACCACGGCGGGGGCATCCTCGCCTATTCTCGAGGCGGGGGCGGCCCTTGGCAATTCCGGCACGACGGTCACGGGCGGCACGTTGGACAACTCCACCAAAACCACGTTCGGCAATAATACGGTGATCAACCCGGATCAAACTCCGCTGATTAGTTCGGCCTTGGACAGTCTGGGCTCGGCGTTAAACACGGCGATCAGCAATCGGGACGTGATTGCCCCCTCGCCTAATGCCACGGTGACGCAAACGGGCACGCAAACTCCGACAACGGGCACACTTTCAACCTTGGCCGGCGGCGTTACTTCGTGGCTCAATTCGGGCGGTTTGAAAATTGCCCTGATCGTGGCTTTCCCGCTGCTGGCGCTGGGCCTGTGGTGGCTTTTACGAAAGAAAAAATAACATGGCGACACAACGCACAACGGTGATCCCGGCAAGCGGGGCGGTGGTTCAAGAGATCACGAATTCATTTAGCTACCTTTATTTCCGGGCGGTGACGGCGGACAATGAAGCGCAATACTCGTTTGACGGGCAACAGTGGTTTGCGGTGATGCTGAATGATTTTTTGGGGCCGATTCCGACGAATCCGACGCGAATTTATTTTCGGGCCATTGGCGGCTTGGACGTCTCGGTCACGTTCACTTTTGACAGCAAGCCTTTTGTTTCCAGTTCGGTGGATTCCCGCACCATGTCCACCCGCTCGGTGGGGACTTACTTCAGCTTGGCGACGGTGGGCGGGACGATTGTGGGGATGAACAACGGCAACCGGCGCAAGAGCATTTATTTTTCGATGACTTCCCCCTCTCCGGCTTCGGTGGGCGTGCGTGATCCCAGCGGGACTTTATGCGCGATCATCACGCAGCTTTCGCCCTACCGGGAAGAGACGGACTCCACTTTTATCGTGGGGATTTTAACCGGCCTGCCGGATCTGGCGGTGAATGAAATTTATTACAATCAATAAAAAAACAATCATGAAAAAACTTTTCTCTTTCCTGCTGGCCCTTTCCTGGGCGGTCACAACGTGGGCGGCGAATCCGCCTTTCACCCCGGACACGTTGCAGGGCAATGATTACGTGATCATTGCCCGGCAAAATCCGACTTCCGGCGCTTGGCAGTTTTTGCAGATCCCCGGCTCCGGCCTCGGCGGGAATACCAACGCATTGACGGGGGCGCAACAGGCGATCCTCAATTTTGCTTTCACGAATCAATCGCAACAGACGATTTTAAGCACGGCGATCTCCGGCGGGCTGCTCTCCGGCAATGGCGGGGCGCAAACCAACATCACGGCGACTTTTCTGGACACGACGGGGACGGCGTATGTCAATACCCTGATCACTACGGCGCTGGCGGCGAACGCCTCGATCAGTGCGACGTTTTCCAACGGCGTTTTGTCCGTCTTGGTCAATCCGACATATAATGCCGTTAGATTTCCGTTGCCGGTTCAATCCTCGTATTCCAACCACACGGCGGTCTTGTCGGATAATGCCTTGGGCATTGACGGATTCAGCCTGACTTCACTGGACACCAACGCCCTTTACGGGGAAACCATTTCCACGATCAGCGGGGCCGGGGCAACGGCGAACAAAATTTTATATGCCACAAATTTGACGATTGGCGGCTGGTCGGTGGTGCAACAGGGTTTGCCGGTGGGCAACGGTTACAACCGGATCGCGTTGTCCAATGGCGTTTATTTTCTCGTGAATCAGCTGGGGGCCGTCGGTGGCCCGACAAATGGAACTTTAACCGGCTTGTGGGGCTGGGATGGCAACGGGCCGATTTCAAATTATTTTACGTATTATCAAGAGAGTCATCCGCAAGTGGTGGGGATCAGTCATCTGGCCATTCCTAATTCGGCCTCCGGCCTCGGTTTTTTGAATATCACTTTTCAATCGGCGGGGGTGGTGTTTCCGGCGGGCCTGCCCGTCAACAGCAATGCCCCGGCGTTTAACCTGCCTTGCAAGGTGAACGGCCTCGGCCCTTATTACATTCAGCTTTATCAGTGAAAACTTTTTTGCTGTCTCTCTTGGCGGCGTTTTCGGTTTCGGGCCAAGTCTGGTCGGTGGCTCAAATCGGGGATCTGCACGTCGGCTCCTCCCCGAATCTCACGATCAGCACGTTTGACACGTTCCAGAATTTCCTGCTGACGCATACCAATGACGGGGCGTTCAACTTCGTGGGCGTCATCAGCCCCGGCGATCTTTACGAGCAAAACAGCCAGTTTTATCCCGGCGGCATCTGGGCGACCGATTCGACCATTGTTTCACTGCCCTATCTCACCAACTTCGTGGGCAATATGATTGCGCACGGGCTGTTCGTGGATTTCTGTCCGGGCAATCATGATGCGGATTTTATCGCGGGCACGGATGGCACGGGTTACTTGTGGAAGTGTGACACCAACGCCCTTTTCTGGAATACCATTTTGCCCCTGTCCACGTTCACCAACACCCCGGCCTTTGCCGGGACGCAACTGGCGAACGATTCGCGGAGCATGATTTTCAAATATCACAACATTCTTTTTTTAAGTTTCTTTGTCGAAACCAACGGCCTGACGGATCAGCCCTTGCTTTATTCCAACCAGTGCGCGTGGATCAACAGTCAATGCGCGGCTAATCCCGACAAGAATGTTTTTGTGATGTCGCATTATTTTCTCTCGGCCCGGATGCTGGTCGAAACGAATTGCATTTCGAATGGTTACTTGGACGCCGGGCCCTCGGTGGCGGTGATCTCCAACGGCGTGACGGCCAATCCCAATTTGCTGGAACTGGCCAGCGGCCATGTGCAAAACCTTTTTTCCGGGCACACGATAATTCCCGGCACGGATGGCCATGCCATTGACGTTTCGGGCTGGAACATGCAAAACGGAAAATACAACGGGTCGGCAATTTTCAGCATGTGGTTTTTCCGGGTCTGGACGTTTGACGACGCCAAGCAAACCGTCACGGTGAACACTTACTCTTTCCCCGACGGCGGATTTCTCACGAATCTGGATGCACGCATGACGCGAACCACGGCGGCGGCGAACACAATCCCGGCCTATTACACTTTTTTGCACAACTGGACGGTGCCTTTTGCGGTGCCAAAACGGTTTTTTTTTTCAACCTGAAATAGCGTGAGCGATCTCGAACATATCATTATCGCGCGGCGGGCGGACAAGGCGTTTCGCTGGCTGTTTCTGCTGGCCGGCGTGGTGATCGGCGCGTTCGGCGTTTTGATCAACCTCGGTTTCATTCTGCTGGCCCAAAACCTGAAACTTCACTGATTATGGATCAAGCAACTATTCTGCGTTATCAGCCGGGCGGCGACATTTACGCCAGCATCGCGGCGGATCATGGCACGGACGCGGCGGGCGCGGTGGCGGCGGCGGCGTTAAGCGGGGATGAGACGCAAATCAACGCGGCCCTTGCCCCTTACCAGTCCATGAGCGGCAACTCCACGGTGCCGGCGGTGTCCGGCCCGACAACTACCCTTGGTGTCCTCGAAACCTACTCCCCGGCGGACGTGGCGAACAACGCAACGAATTATTGGGGCACACAAGCCAACAGCGTCGGGGCGACGTTGTTCAAAAATCTGTTCGGCAACAGTCTCACTTACTTCGTGCTCCTGATCGGCGGCGTCGTTTTGTTTTTCTATCTCGGCGGGCCGGCGCTGCTCAAGGGTTACGTCAAACGAAAGGCGGGGGCATGACGCGCGGAGATAAAATCATGCTGGCGGTGGTGGTGCTTTGGAATGTATGGGCGATCTGGGCCAATTTATTCGCGGAGCCGGTCTATTCGTCGGCGCTCAAGATCGAGGCGTCTCCGGTCACGGCCAATTCCGGCAACCTTACTTTGGCTTGGGATCCGATGAGCAACCCCATTGTGGCCGGGTTTAATATCTACTACGGCCATGAAAGCGGCGTTTATCTTTACAAAGTCCGGGCCGGCAATGTGACCAGCCTGGTGTTGTCCAACCTGCCGACGGGTCTGGATTATTACTTTGCGGCGACGACTTACACGGCGGCGGGGGCGGAAAGCGCCCTGTCGGGCGAAGTTTATTTTTACTTCCCCCGGCCCGTCTTGGCCGGCGTTGAAAGTGTTCTGGCTCCCGTGGGCTCCAATGTGGTTTTGCAGATGGCGACCAATCTGGCCGGCCCGTGGCTTCCGGTGGCGACCAATCGCGTCCCCTTTAGCGTCACGAATCAGGCGGCGGGTTTTTACCGGCTCAAGGCATGAAAAAGTTTTTCACTGACAATTTTCTCGTTTGCCTCGTCGGGCTGGCGGTGGCGTTTTTCGGCTGGGCGAACAACGCGCAACTCCAACAGATTTCGCTGAAACAGGACAAGGCGATCCTCCAACTGCAAAACGAGGAAAGTCAAAAATTCGTCGCCAAAGCGGATTTCGACGCGGTGGCGCTCTCGGTGGCGGACATGAAAACGGATCTGGCCGTCATTCGGGAAAAATTAACCGACCAAAAAAGAAAACAAAATGAACTCAAATCAAACGACTAATTTAATTCAAACCATTGTCCAGCTTTTGCTGGGGGCGCTGGCTTCGCGCGGCCTGATCACGGGCAACGAGGCCGAAAGCGTGGGGGCGGGGATCGTCTCCATCATCGCTTTTTTGATTGCGCACAACTGGCACGCGGCCCCGCCGTCCTCTTCGCCTCCAACCACGTCCGGCGCTGCCGGCAAGGTCAACGCACTTTTATTGTTTATGGCGTTGAGCGGGGCGATCCTTTTAACCTCGCTGACGGGCTGCACGACCACGGCAAACCGGGCGGCCTATGACGCGGCGGGCGTTTCGGATGTGTCGGTTTCGACGGCGCTGGCGGCCTATGATCAATTTTCGGCGGCGGGCAAAACCTCGGCGGCCCAAAATCTACAAGTCAAAAATGCTTTCCTGAAATATCAAGCTTCGCTGCTGGTGGTGACGGACTTGGGCGCGAGCTATGCGGCGGCGGTCAATTCCACGAATGAGCCGGCGGCGTCGGCGGCGATGCAAAGCGCGATTTCCGGGGCAAGCCAGTCCATCGCGGATCTGGTCGGCCTGATCCAAAGTTTCGGCGTCAAAGTGAATTGACGCGAAAAAAACAAAACCAACATCAAACAAAACAAAAAAATATGCCTCCCTTAACTGTTCTTATTGCTGTCATTTCCTCGGCGGTGGAATTTCTGGAAAAAACCGTGCCGGGCATCTCGCAAGAGATCTCGGCGATCTTGGCCAAAAAAAATCCGCAAACCTTGGACTGGATGAACCTCCACGCGAAAGTTGCGGCGGAAAGTTTCGCGCAACTGGCCCCCCATGCGGCGGCAAACCTTCCCCCGCCGGTGGCCCCGGCCCCCGCTGCTCCGGCTCCCGTTGCCCCGGCCCCGGCTCCCGCTGTGACAATCCAGGCTCCGGCCCCCGACTTCATTCCTGACGTTGCGCCCCCGGCCCCGGACGTGGTTCCGCCTCCGGCAACGATTGATCCGGCTCAACCGGCGGCCCCGGCCCCGGCTCCCGAATTGGCGGCGAATCAGGTCGCCATTGACGGGCAGATCCACACTCTCACGGGTTCTTAATCATGGCTCTGGACTTTCGTGCCGTCTATGCCGGGCGCGATCTCGCCCCGTGGGTTTCCACACTCGCGGGGCGTTCTGGCGTTTATCTGATCCGCGAAAAATCCGACTTTCATCCTTTAGAGGGCGGGATCGTCTATGTCGGCGAATCGCACACGGGCCGGTTGAAAAAAACTTTGCTCCGTCATTTCCAGCGTTGGAGCGGCAAGACTGCCGGCCCGACGTTCAACCCGGACAAGATCGAAGTGGCGGTTTTGCGCTGCCATCCCTTTAAGGCTTTAGATTTGCAGAATCGTTTGATCAAGAAATACCGGCCCCCGTTCAACGTGATCGGCAAGCCGGAAGATCCGTTTTGATTTCTGATCTTGCCTAGCGTTCACAAACTGATTGACTCGAAACTCCCCCCGCCGGCTGATCCTCTCACCCGGCGGGGATTTTCATTTTGTCCAGTTCGGGCAATTGGCCGGCTCGCGCCAATAGTATTCGCCATACCAGCAGTTTCTAAGATTTGTTTTTAGATAGCCCTCGGCATTTATTCCCGGCGGCGTTGTTCTGTTGGCGTGAAGGTGGCGGCGGTTTAATTCCAGCCCGGTTTCGTAGCGGTCACTGTTGGCGACGTTCCATTTTTCCAAAAGTTTACCGTCGGTCATTTGGGAAGCGGGCACCGGTTTTGCCGGGTGGAAACTTAATCCAAGCCAAGCGATTAACAGCCCGGCGAAAAAGGCAAGCGTCGTTTTCATGGTTTTAATTCGGTCACATGCGGGATTTATAGTCAAATCATTTCGGAAACAGATTGAAAAATTCCCCGGCGGCGGCGGGCGTGACGATCTCCCGATAGTGGTTGAAAAGCATCTGCTCACTATGCCCGGCCTCCAACGCGGTCTTGCCGGCGTTCTGATACTTCGCCAAGTGATAAGAGACGAAACTATGCCGGGTGGCGTTGTGCGGCCACGGCACGGGCGCGGCGCGGCTGATCGCGCGCAACCGATTGTTGGCCTGTTTCAAGGGCAGCGTGCCTCCCAGCTCGAGCCAAGCGCGAAGCACGGGCAAAATGGTGACCAGCCGGCGGCGGCGGGTCTTGGCTTTGGCGGCGGTGATCTCAATATGTTCGGCGCGGATCTCGGTTTCCTCGAGGCTGATCGCCTCGCTGGTGCGTAGGCCGGCAAAATACCGGATCGCCAGACAACGCATGGCGTTTTTGTCGAGGCGGCGGGCCGTCTCGAGGACAATGCGGGCCTGATCCGGGGAATGGATCCCCGGCGGTTCAAACTGGCTTTGATCGGTGGGCATGTCCACGCCAAGCGCGGGATTGGAGATCATTTCCCCCCGGCTGACAGCCCAAGAAAACAGGTTTCGCAAGGTCAACAGCCGGCCCTGCATGGTTCTCCCGCTCCACTGCTGGGCGTGAAGCCATGTTTCAATCTCGGCGCTGCTGATCGAGGCGGCGGGCCGTTTCTCCCTGCCGGTAACGAATGATTTAAGCTCTTTGATCAGCAATCCGGTGTAGTTGTCGGATCTGCCGGCCCGGTATTTTGAAAGTAAAAATTCATTGGCGAGATCCACCAACCGGGGGCCGGCTGTGACTTCCCTGGAACCATTGGCGGCGGACAAAAAACGGCCTCCCCCTGCCGATCTGACAGCCTCCAAAAGTGCGAGCGCGGCGGCTTCGACTGCTTTCAGGCTGTCAGAGGTAGGAATTGCCTTCTCTGACATGGCCGGTTTTATTGGCTCCAGAGGTAGGACTCGAAAGCGCGGTGACGGATCGAAACTTTTCAAAAATTACTTGCCGGCTAAATTGATCATTGGGGGCTTTTTCTTGGCCAAGCTGCGAAGATTTCCGTTCGGATTTAGCTGGTAAAACTTGGTTTCGTCCTCGGCGACTACCAGTTTCGGCGGCAAGGAGATTTGCCCCCAGTGGGCTTGGGCAGCTTCAAGCGCGGCGATCAGGAACATGCGGGCAACGGCCTGACGGTTCAAGGCCCGGCCCGCCATGTGATCCAGTATTTCAATCAAATCCGCTTCAAGGCGCAAATTGACTAA
>Ga0306923_10002951_pt1 | contig 15820 bp, 12 predicted proteins | sample sta12Can44000108_FD_203841 | JGI IMG/M metagenome (GOLD analysis project Ga0306923, IMG submission 203841) | Lab enrichment of tropical soil microbial communities from Luquillo Experimental Forest, Puerto Rico - statanox.12C.anox.44.000.108 (v2)... | ecosystem: Environmental > Terrestrial >... | reverse complement strand
AATATTTCATCATAATTGCCACCCAGATCGGCAACGGTCTTTCGACCTCACCGCACAACACGCCGGCGCCGGCGGGAATGGTGAACTTCCCGCATGTGCGCATCGGCGACGACGTGCGAGCGCAGCATAAGCTCGTCACGGAAAAGTTTGACCTGAACAGCTTAGCGTTGGTAGTTGGCGGCTCGATGGGCGCGCAGCAGACCTACGAATGGGCGGTCCGCTACCCTGACATGGTCAAGCGCGCCGCACCGATTGCCGGCACCGCAAAGAATACCATCCATGATTTTCTCTTCACCGAAACCCTGGTCGAGGCGATCACCTCCGATCCCGGGTTCAACAAAGGTTTCTACACATCGTCGGCGGACGTCCGAGAAGGTGTGTTGCGTCACGCCAAGATCTGGGCGGTGATGGGTTGGAGCAGCGAGTTTTTTCAGAAAAACCGGCACAAGGTATTGGGCTTTTCCTCGATCGACGATTTCATCGTCAACTTCATGTATGGCTACTTCAGCGCGATGGATCCGAACGACCTGCTCTGCATGGCGTGGAAGTGGCAGCGCGGCGACGTCAGCCGCCACACCGGCGGCGACTTGCGGGCGGCATTGAGCCGCATCAAAGCCAAGACCTTTGTCATGCCGATGTCTTCGGACATGTTCTTTCCGCCGGCCGATTGCCAGGCCGAGTGGCGGCTCATTCCCGATGCCGAGTTCCGGCCGATCCAAACCATCGACGGGCATCTGGCGCTGTTCGGCGCCGATCCAAACGCGCTCGGTCAGCTCGACAAGCACCTCGGCGAGCTGCTCGCGACAAAGATCTAAAAGTCGGTAAACCCACTCTCGCCGTTGGCAGGATGCGATCCCGAGCATGCCGGGCTTGGTGGGAGATTTGCGTTAGGGGGTCGCAATGTCGGGGTTAGGCAGCCGCCAGGGTTCGAAATTCCTCCGCGTTCAGGCGGATGGACATCGCCCCGAGGTTCTCTTCGAAATGGGCGAGCGAGGAAGTGCCCGGGATCGGCAGCATGGCAGGCGAACGGTGCAGCAGCCAGGCCAGCGCGATCTGCCCGGGGGTCGCATGGTGGCGCTCGGCGATCTTGGCGAGGGGCGAATCGGGGCGGGCGAGGCGTCCCTTGGCGAGCGGGTAGAACGGGATGAAGGCGATTCCGGCGCTGGCGCAAATGTCAACCAGCGCATCGGACGAGCGGTCCCGCAGGTTATAGCTGTTCTGTACCGACACGATCTCCGCGACCTTGCGCGCCCGCGCCAACTCGGCTGCCGAGACGTTAGAAACGCCGATATAACGAATCTTGCCTTCGCGCTGCAGGTCGACAAGCGTGCCGACCGAATCCTCGATCGGCACGCGGTGATCGACGGAATGCAGCTGATAGAGCTCGATCCGCTCGAGCCGCAGCCGTCGCAAGCTGCCCGTGCACGCTCGCCGCAGATGCTCGGGCCGGCAGTCGATGTCCCAATAGCCCGGGCCGGGGCGGGTCAGCCCACCCTTGCTGGTGATCACCAGCCCCGCCGGGTACGGGTAGAGAGCCTTGGCGATCAAAGTCTCGCTGACCTCGGGCCCGTAGGAATCGGCGGTGTCGATCAGGATCGCCCCCTCGCCGGCGACGCGTTGCAACAACGCGACGGCCCCGTCCTCGTCGGCCGGCGGCCCCCAGACGCCGCGCCCGGTGATGCGCATCGCGCCAAAACCGAGACGGCCCACTGTCGGGCCGCCGCCAAGCCTCAGGTCGGCGGGAGCGGTGTCGGCGGGCATGATTCCACCGAATTCGCGTCAGGAGGACTTGGCGACACCATGGCTCAGCAGGTCGACCTTGCGGTTGAGCGCCATGACCAAGCCGTCGGCCCCTTCGCGGCGGAGGATCGAGTTGAATTCGGAGCGCTGCACCGCCAGCTGGCTGATCGTCCCGTCGAGGTAGACATCGGAGATTTGCCACGAGCCCTGGCTCTGGTGCATCAGGTAGTTGAGGGTGGTCGTCTCGCCGCCCGGTTTGGCGATCTTGGTTTGCACAATAACCGCAGCGTTGTAGGGCTGCTCGCCGATGACCTCGAGCTGCTCACCCGACCAGCTGTCGAATCGGTCGGCGTAAGTCGCGACGATATAATGCCGGAAGGCTTCGGTCAGCCGCTGCTGTTGAACCGCGGGGAGCGTCGACCAGGACGGGCCGATCGCAAGCCTGGTCATGAACGGGACATCGAATACGCGTTCCACCGCCGGAGCAAGCCGCGCATAGCGGCCACTCTGCCCGAGCAACCTGCCCTCCTTCATCGTCGTCACCAGAGTGGCATAAAAGTCGCGCACGCTGTCCTGCGGGCCAGTGGCGGTCGCCGCGGCGCGCTCGGAAATCACGCCTAGAGCTAGGAACAGCGCGACGCACAATCCCGCAATCCTGCTTCGTCGGGCTATCTCCCGGATCAAATCTCGCATGACTGGATCTCCCAATCTCTCTGCGCCGTTTTCCAAGAACGGTCGGAACCCTACCTGGTTTCCGATTATATTCAATTTTAGCGGATGAACAGCGTTTCGCGTGCACCAGAGACAGGCCAAGGCAACCACCACGAGATTTCCAACACCGGTGCGGCGATCGCCGGATGATAGAGAGGCTTTGAAGGGGTCTGATGTGCGGTCGAGACGACGAATCGAGGATTACGCACTGATCGGTGATTGCGGCTCGGCCGCGCTGGTCGGCCGCGACGGGTCCATCGACTGGCTTTGCCTGCCGCGATTCGATTCGCCCGCATGCTTTGCCGCGCTGCTCGGCGGGCCCAGCCACGGCCGCTGGCTGATCGGTCCGGCCGACCGGACCTTCCGGGTCGAGCGGCGTTATCTCGACGGCTCGCTGATCCTCGCAACGACGTTCGAAACGGCCGAGGGTGCTGTTGAGCTCATCGATTTTATGCGCCCGCACCGACGCCTTCCGCAGCTGGTGCGGCTGGTCCGCGGGTTGCGTGGGCGTGTCGACATGCGTAGCGAGTTCATCCTGCGTTTCGACTATGGCAACGTGGTGCCATGGGTCGAGCGCCTGCCGGAGGCCGGATTGACCGCCATAGGCGGGCCCGAGAGGGTGGTATTGCGCACGCCGGCGCCGTTGCGCGGCGAGGATCTCAAGACGGTCGGCGAGTTCACGGTCGACGCCGGCGAGACGATCCCGTTTGTGCTGAGCTACGGGCCATCCCACCTGCCGTTGCCGCCTCCGGTCGATCCGGCCCGCGCGCTCAACGACACCGAAATGTTCTGGCGCCGGTGGTCCGACCGGTGTGCCTCGGCCGGCCCGTGGACCGAAGTGGTCAAGCGCTCGCTCGTCGTGCTGAAGGGGCTGACTTATGCGGCGACCGGCGGCATCGTCGCCGCGCCGACGACTTCGCTGCCCGAGCAGCTCGGCGGCGTGCGCAATTGGGACTACCGGTATTGCTGGCTGCGAGACGCCACCTTCACCCTGCTGGCGCTGATGCATGCCGGGTACTACGACGAAGCGCGGAGCTGGCGCGACTGGCTGTTTCGCGCCGTCGCCGGAAGCCCCGACCAGCTGCAAATCATGTATGGGCTGGCTGGAGAGCGGCGGCTTACCGAGTGGGAAGCCCCGTGGCTGCCCGGGTTCGAAGGATCGCGCCCGGTCCGCATAGGCAACGCCGCGGTCGATCAAACGCAACTCGACATTTACGGCGAGCTTCTCGACGCGCTGTACCATGCCCACAGCCACGGTTTGCCCCACAATCAACACGGGGACGCCATCGGACGCGTTCTACTCGATCACTTGGCCAACACTTGGAACCAGCCCGACGAGGGCATTTGGGAGGTTCGCGGTCCGCCGCAACACTTCACGCACTCCAAGGCCATGGTATGGGTCGCCTTCGACCGGGCGATCAAGATCCGCGAGCACCGGGGCGAATCCGGCCACACGCTCGAGCAATGGCGACGGATACGCGACCGGATCCATGAGGATGTCTGCAGCAAGGCATTTGATGCGGACCTCGGCAGCTTTGTTCAGGCCTATGGGTCGAAGGCGCTCGACGCGAGCCTGCTGCTGCTGCCGCTCGTCGGGTTTCTGCCGCCGACCGACCCGCGCATCGTCGGCACCGTGTGGGCGATCGAGCAGCGGTTGATGGCCGACGGGTTCGTCTGCCGCTACGACACCGGGGCGGGGATCGACGGGCTGCCGCCCGGCGAAGGGGCGTTTCTGGCGTGCAGCTTTTGGCTCGCCGACAACCTTATTTTGCAAGGCCGTGTTACCGAGGCGCGTGAGCTGTTCGAGCGCCTGTTGGCGTTGCGCAACGACGTTGGCCTGTTGGCCGAGGAATACGACCCGCGCTCAGGGCGCCAGCTCGGCAACTTTCCGCAGGCTTTCTCGCACGTCGCGCTGGTCAACACCGCGTTCAATTTGACCCGCAGCCAAGGACCCGCCGAACAGCGCGCCGCGCGCCGGCACCATGGGCCCCAGCCGCGCCCGGGGACGGCAGCCGGATCAGGCCGCAGTGACCGCGGCGCGTCTCAATTCAGGCCGTAGAATCCTATCGCTCCGCCGGCCAGCACCTTGTGCTGGACCTCGGGGGAGGCGCCGGCCATGCGGTCCTTGATCATCTGTGGGGCACCGGGGAAGAAGCCGTCGCGGTGTGGGTAGTCGGTGGCCCACAGGATCTTGTGCGGCCCGATATATTCGGCGAGGACCCGGAGGCTGCCCTCGACCGGCTCGAACGAGATCCAGCAATTGCGCCGGAAGAGCTCGCTCGGCCGGGTCTTGAGGCCGGAATCGTTGAAGCCCTGGTCGTCGAAATGGCGGTCCATGCGGTCGAGCCACGGCGCGACCCAGCCGCCGCCCGACTCGAGAAAGCCGACGCGCAATCTCGGGTGACGCTCCACGACCCCGCCCCAGATCATGCTGAGGCACGCGAGCATCATCTCCATCGTGTGCGAGATGATGTGCTTGGCGGCCCGGCCCTCGAAACGGTCGATACCGACCGTCGGCATGCCGCTGCTGCCGCCTTCGTGAAAACCGATTGAGAAATCGTATTCTTCGGCGGCGCTCCAGAACGGCTCGTAAACCGGATCGTGGATCAGCCGGTTGTTGTAGGGATTGGGCCGCAGGAAGCCGCCGCGCATGCCGAGCTCCTTGCGGGCGAACTTCATCTCCCCGATCGCGTGCTCGACCGACTGCATCGGCAGCATCGCGATGCCGAACAGCCTGTCCGGGTAGGGCTTGCAATAGTCGGCGAGCCAGCGGTTGTAGGCGCGGCACAACGCAGCGGCGAGATTGGGATCGTGAACCGCGCCGGCGAACAGGCCCATGCTCGGATAGAGGAAAGCGGCGTCGATGCCGTCCAAATCCATGTCGGGGATGCGCTTGTGCGGATCGAAGCCGCCGGGGCGGCCTTCCTTGTATTTCATTGTCTCGGAAGAGACCACACCCTGGCGCGCGCCGACCCCGCCGATACCGCCCATCCCTTGCTGGCTGCCGAGCACCTGCTCCTCGACCAGCAGCCGTTCCTTGCGGTCGGTATCGATGACCAGCTTTGGTGCCCGGTCGCGGTAGGCGGGGTCGAGATAGTCGTTCCACAGGGTGAGCGGCTCCAATATGTGCCCATCGGAGTCGATGATGTTGTAAGTGCGCGCCATAGTTAGTCTCCTCTGTTGCCCGCCAGCCCTCACTGAATTATCGCCGCGCAGCTGGCTGCCGCGCGTTGCTGATACGGCAGCCCTGGGACCACAAAGTCGCAGAGATCTAGGGGATTTCGTTCATGTCCCAAATTCCTCGGTGACCGCCGCCGGGTCGCTCTCGCCGGCGGCATCGCCGATATTAGAGCTTTTCGAACACCGCACAGGTGATCCGATACTCGGCGGCGAGCCAGTAGAGCCGCGCCATCGAGCGCTTCCACTTTGCGAAGGACAAAAACGGAACGGGCAGACGCCAGAGGTGACGCAGCAGGATCCACGGGCGCTCGCGCACCGCGTCGCGATACGACACCCCGGTGCCGAGGATCGTGCTGTCCAGCAGTCGGGCGCCGCCAAACAGCTGGGCCAGATCGGCCGGGTTCGGCCGATACATCGTATCGATCGGATCACCGTGATAGGGATAGCTCAGCGGTACGCTAACGAAGAGCAACCCGTTGGCGGGAACCAGGTCGAGGCAGTGACGCGCCAAGCGATCGGGCTCGATGACATGCTCCAGGAGATTGCAGCAGAGCACCGCCCGCGGCTGTAGCGCGCACAGGCGCCGGACATCGTCGGGATTGGTCAGATCGGCTCGCACATCGACCCCCGGCAGCGCGCGCATATCGACGTGGACGACCTCGACGTTGCGGGTGCGCAATGGGAAGAAAACCTGATCCTCGATCCAAGGTTGGACGCCCTCGCGCACTTCGGTCGAGCTGCTCCCGAGGTTCAGCAGCGGCGAAAGGCGCCCGGACGGAAATGCGTCGAGGGCGCAGCGGAGCCAGCGGGCCTCGGTTTCGAACATCTGCGGTCTCGTGCGTCCCTCAAAGCACACCACGATGCGCCAAACTCGCGCCGCCGCCAATGTGTGCGCCGAACCGCTTCGTCATGACGGGCGCCGTCCCCAGGTGCACGCGCCGATCGGCGATGCCGAGATCCCGCAGATGTTCGGCGATGCCGTCTGCGGCGTCATCGACGACGACGACCGCTTCCCAGTCGACCCCTACGAGCAGTCGGTCGAGCCGCTCGATCAGAGGACCGACATTGTCGCGCTCGTTGAGTGTCGGAACGACGATCGCAAGCTCCGGTCCTGCCGCCGACGGCGTTCGCGGTGACTCAGCCGGTGAGGGCCAGGCCCCGCCGCCGGCCAACCAACGCGCGAGCGTCTGCGGGTGCGGTCATTCGTCACCCGTGAATAGTTCGGCGACCGAGGGCCGCGTCACCCGGAGGAAATTGCCGCGGCAAAAAGGCGCCGTGATGACCAGAACCGCGACCCATCAGTCGATCGACAGAACCCTCGGCGAACCAGCCATCGTCTATTGCTCGCCGCGCACCAGGTATTTACGCGAGCCCGCTGCTCTGTTAGGAGGCGGCGTCGCGCTTCGGGCTCGACCTTTTCAACTCGCACCGGATCGCCCAGTGTCCGCGCAAGCTCGACAAGGTTGCCGATGAGTTCGTCGAGGCCGCCGACCACCGCGACCGTATCGACCGCCGGCGGTGACCGAGCATCTCCCTTGATCGGCAGTAGCGCGGTGCTCGTCTATCGGGATCGCATCGTGCCGCGCTCGGAGGCTCATTTTCTGCGCCGGCAATATGTCGGCTTTCGCCGTCTGGTTCCGATTTGGATCGGCTGTCGGACGGATGCCGGCCTGCCCGATCTCGGGACCGAGCCGATTTTGCTCGGCCGGCGCGGTGCTGCCGGCGTGATCGATCGGCTGATGTTCAAGCAGCTAGGCCGTCTCCCTCCCGTCCCGGATCTCACAGGGCTCCGGCCGCGGCTGATCCATGCCCATTTCGGGCGCGGCGGGGCACTTGCCTTGCCGATTGCTCGCGCCCTGAAGCTGCCGCTGGTGGTCACCTTTCACGGCGGCGACGCGACCAAGGACGACCACTACCGACGGGCGCTCGTCCCGACGATTTTCCAACGGCGCTGTGAAGCGTTGCAGCGCGAGGCGGCGCTGATCATCTGCGTTGCCGAGCACGTTCGCGAGGCACTGCTCGCGCGCAATTTTCCGGCAGCGAAGCTGAAAGTGATCCGCTACGGGGTGGAACCCGAAGGGGAGAGCAGTTCGCCGCCATCGGCGGAGCGCTCTTACCTGCTGTTCGTCGGCCGCTTCGTCGAAAAAAAAGGGATCAGCCACCTCCTAGACGCAATCCAGGCATTGGAAACCGAGGGTCTGGAGCTCGACCTCATCCTGGTCGGCGACGGACCGCTGGTCGAGATGCTCAAGCGCCGGGCTTCCGGGCTGACCCGCGCGCGATTTCTCGGCTGGCTGCCGAACCCGGAGGTACGTCGTCTGATGAGAGGCGCGCTCGCGCTCTGCGTACCGAGTGTCGTCGCCCGGACCGGTGATTCAGAGGGACTGCCAAACGTGGTGCTCGAGGCGATGGCGTGTGCAGTGCCGATCATCGGCTCGGCAGTCGCCGGGATCAGCGAGGCGATCGAGCACGATCGTACCGGCTTCCTCGTCCCGCCGGCCGATGCGCGGTCGATCGCCATAGCTGCGCGACGCCTCTTCGGCGATCCGGAGTTGCGTCGCCGAATGGGGCTCGCCGCTCGGGCAGTGGCGATCGAGCGGTTCAGCGCGATCGCGCAGTCCCGCATGCTCGAAGACGCCTTGATCGCGGTTGGCGATCGGCGCGTGGCATGACGGCCGTCGGCTCCGGTGCTTTGCCCTGGCCGTTGAACGCCGACAATTTTCCCAACGGTTCGCCACTCAACGCGTTTTTTGCCTGGAACGAGGCACGCTGGCGAAAGGATCGCCGCTACACGATCGCTTGCGATCTCTCTTACTTGTACCGGCGATTCGTGCCGGAGGACCTGGGGCTCGCCGTTTGCGTCACGCATATCGCGATCCGCCCAGTCATTCGATGGCGCTTTCGCTCGCGGGCCCTGCTGTCGTCGGCCGAGCTGGCGAAGGCCATCGGGACGCGGCGTAACGCGTCCGACGCGCCGGCTGCGGCGTCGGCGCAGCGCCTTGTCGAAAGCATGCTCGCCAGCATCGGTACCAAGGATTTGGCGAGGCACGCAGCCGTATTCGAGGCTTTTCAGGAGCTTGCGGAACTCGTTGATCTAGACGCTCTGGCGGCCCGCCGGCCGCGCTTGGTCACACGCCCAGAGCGACGCAAAGGGCGCAAGATTCTCGTCATCAAGTTGAGCGCGCTCGGAGATTTTGTGCAGGCGCTGGGGCCGGCGGCGGCCGTCCGCCGGCACCATGCCGCCGACGAAATTACTCTGTTGACGACCGGTGCTTTCGCCGGGATCGCGCAACAGAGCGGTCTCTTTGACAGGATCGCCATCGATCGCCGACCCAAGCTCTTTGAGCTCGCCGCTTGGGCGGCACTCCGCCAGGTGCTGCGCGACGGTGGTTTCGACCGGGTCTACGATCTTCAGACATCCGATCGTTCGAGCCTGTACTTTTGGCTGTTTCTTCCCGGGCATCTTCCCGAGTGGTCCGGGATCGCATGGGGTTGCTCGCACCCGCACGCGAATTTGCGACGCCATCCACAACACACGCTCGACAAACAGGCCGAACAATTGCTGATGGCCGGAATCCACCCGACACCCTTGCCGCGCTGCCCGGCATCGACCCGGCCCTTGCCGGCGGGGTTGCAGCGGCGTGGCTTTTTTATCTTGATCCCCGGCTCGTCGCCGCGCCACCCGGTCAAGCGCTGGCCGGCGCAGCGCTATGGCGAGCTGGCCCGGGAGCTGTTCGAGGCGACCGGTCTTCTTCCGGTCGTCATCGGCCGAGCCGGCGAAGAGGCGCTAGCGGCCGAAATCCGCGAGGCGTGCCCGGCAGCGATTAACCTCGTCGGCCGCACCGAACTCACCGGCTTGGCCGATCTTGCCGAAGCGGCCGCTTTCGCGGTCGGCAACGACACCGGGGCCACGCACATCGCCGCAGTCGGGGGCCGACCTGTCGTGGTCCTGTTCTCCGATGCCTCCGATCCCAGCCGCTGCGCACCGCGCGGCGGCGAGATCTACGTGTTGAGCAGCCCCGGCCTGGACGATCTGCCGGTCGGCCGGGTATTTACGCAGGCGATCGAGGCAGCCGCAGGTGTGGTGCCGCCGCGGCTTCTCAGCCGGGGTCCGATCCACAATAGAATCGGCGTTTGATCACCGAGTATCTCCCCCATCCCGCTGATCTCGTAGGTCTCGCGGTAACCTGGGTGGCGGCGGTCATCCTGATGCTAGCGGGCGCGATGGTCGGCCGCCGCATGCCGCCCGAGGTCCAGATCGGGATCGGGTGGGGTGTGCTGTGCGTCGTGCTCACCGTATGGGGTGTCCTGGTGCCGTTCAGCCTGGCGATCCCGGCGGCGGGCCTTGCCCTTATAGCGCTCTGCACGCTGGCCCTCCCGAACTGCCGGCCGGGCTCGAGAACCTGGAGGACCCTTGGGCGGGTCGTTCCGGTGACCTTGGTCTTCTGGCTCGTCATGGCGCCGGTTCAACCATCCCAGCCCGACACCTGGCTCAACCTCTTGCCGAATGCCTTTTATCTCGTCGACTGGGGCCGGCTGCCGACCGCGGCCCGGCCACCCAGCTTTTCCTATTTGCCGGCAGCACCCTACAACACTCAGTTCCTGAGCTATCTCGGAGGCTTGGCGTGGCCGGACTATCCGGCGGCCGGCATGTCGCTGGTCAATGCCTTGCTGCTGCTCACCGCCGGCCTTCTCGTCGCGCGGGCGCTAGCAATGTCGTGGCCGACCGCGTATGCGGTTCCGCCCTGGGGTGCGATCGCCGGTGGCATGCTACTCGTGACCCTGCTGAACCCGGGCTTTGTTCCGCGTTTCCACCTATCGGCTTATGGCGAGACGGCGCTCGCGGCTACGGCAGCGATCAGTGCCTGGCTTCTGGTGTCGGCGCAGACCGACATTGCCGCCGGCCGTGGGATCACCGGTGTCGCACCGGCGATCGGTCTGGTCCTCGCGGCCATGGTCAATGCCAAGCAATCCGGGATCGGTCTGGTTGCGGCGAGCGCCGGCGCTGCCGCTCTCGCGAGCCGAGCGGAGGGCGTGCGCCAGCTTCGTAGCATGCTGCGTCTAGTCGGACTGGCGATAATTCCGCCGCTCGGGCTCTACGCGCTCTGGCGCTACCACGTGTCGGTTGCCGGTGTCGACGAGCTCAAGCCCTTACCGTTGGCGCAATGGAACTGGAGCGAGACGCCTGAGATCCTGGCGAGCACCGGTCGGGTGGTCGCCGGCAAGGCCGTGTATTTCGGTTGCGCCGCGCTGGCCTTGGCGGCCTGGCCGTTGTTGTGGCGTCGGCAGGGTTGGACGCCTACCACCCGGCTGCTGGCCTATCACGCATTTCTGCTCCCGCTCTACAACGGTTTTCTGCTGCTGACTTATATCGGCCTGTTCTCCGGCGAGATGAGCATCGAGGCGCACTCCTTCTTTCGCTACAACACGCATCTCGCGCTGGTGCTGGTGTTGGCGCTGGCGCTGGCGGCGCGCGATCTCGGCATCGGGCGGTGGCTGGTTGGAGGACGGGCGCGGGTGGTCGGCCGACTCGTGCTGGCGACGGTGGTGCTGGCGCCTCTCGCCTATGCCTATCGCCTGCGCTTCGATCTCGACATGCCTCAGCCCCTCGTGCGCAACCTCGCCAACGAGCTGAAAGACTATGTGCATGACGGAGACCGAGTGGCTCTGCTGCTCCCCGGCGACAATGACTCGGTGGCGATGATGATCGCCGGCGTGCTGACCGAAACTCCGCCGCGCCGCCGGGGGCTCGACCTACTGCGCCGCGACACCGCCGACCCGGCCACACTCGACGAGGCAGCTCGGCTAGGCTATCGCCTCGCGCTGATATCCTGCGTACCCGAGGGCTTCGAGGATCTGCCCGCGTCGCAGGCGGTGCTGCTTCAGGGCGGCCGCGACGGATGGCGCCCGCTCGCGGCGTGGCCCTATCCGAAACATGCGGCCGAGCAGCGATGGCAGGAAATCCTGTCGTGGGGCCCGCTGTGCCGGCGCCAGTAACCGCTTTGCGCTAGCCGGCCGTGTTGGCACAGTCGATGCCGCGGCTGATTGCGTAAATCTGCAAGGTCGGCTGCAGGAAGAACGCCGCCAGACATCGGTTCGGCGGCAGATGGATCGGCTGCTTGTCGGTCAACACGACAAAGTCGAACCGGTCGAGGATCGCCGGTGGGCGCTCTTCTCCGGCCGTGCCGCCGCCCATCAGGGCCGTCCACAGGCGTTGCGGCTGCGCCGCCTCGGCGAGCGCCTCAAAGGCCGGCCGAAGCGCTATCGGCTGCTGGCCCGCAATCGCGAATAGACTCGGCACAAAGGCTTCGCGCCGCGCGATTGCGAGCGTCGCAATATGGACCTCCGGCACGTTCACGACGTGGAAGAGATCCGCCGGATGGGCGATCGCCAGCTTGCTGCCGCGCGGCAGCGCATCGATGCCGGCAAGATCGGCCGCATAAACCCGGTCGGCGGCACGCCAAACCTGTTCGATCACGGCCAGGCGGACAAGCAAGACCGATGCCGCCATGACCCCGACAACAGCGGCGACGCCCCGGCTCGGAAAACGCGGTGCGCCTGCCGCAATCAGCAGCAGAAAGAATAGGACTGGCAGCCGGTGGTCGGCGCCGGAGCCGCCGAACATCTGGCTCGGCAGCAACAGATAGGCTGCGAATACAAGTCCCGATGCGGCCGCGAGACGGGGAGTGAGGACGAGGCGGCGGGTCCACAGCAGCCAACCAATCATGGCCAGGAATAGGGCAAAGCAGGCGATATCGAATGCCCGGTAGTAATTGTCGAACACGCTGAACAGCAGATCGGCTTTGCGCCACAGCCCGGCATAGTTGACCGCGCCGGCCGGCACGCCATGGCGGACAGCGAGCCAGAGCACCGACGGGGCGACGAATTGGGGTGCGGCAATGGCGATCCTGCAGCCGAGCTTTGGCCACCGGCGAGCGCGTAGCTCGGCTATGGCCGGCACGGCCTCGACACCGAGGATCACCAGGATGTAGATGCCGAAGGCGGCGATATGGCTGAAGAAGCACGCCAGCGCGAGCAGTGACGAGGAAGCCACTCTGACCCACCAGCGTCGCCCTTCCAGGGCGAGCCACAACGCCGCACCGGCGAGCGCGACACCGATCCCGAAGAGATAGTTCAGAAAACCCCACAGCAGAATGCGGTTGTAGAGCAGCAGAAAGCCGAGCAGCGGCCAGAGCCGCCAGGAACCCGTCGCAACCCGGTTCAGCCACACCACCCCTCCCGCCGTCAGCGCGAAAATCATCACAAGGAACAGCTTTGCCGCGGTGTCGAGCGGCATTAGCCGCGCAAGCGGCGGAACGATCAGATCCTCGGCGAGATTGGGGAGTGGTGCCCAGCGGACGCTGTAGAAGGCATCGCCGCCCTCGGCGAGCAGATGCATGCGCGCGAGATGGTTCGGGTAGTCCACCAACGGCGGCAGCACCGTCGAAAACACCGGGATTGCCGCCAAGGTCAGCAGCAGCGCGAAGACGCTCCAGACGACGAGAGCGTGCGCCCCCCTCGCCGCGACCGGCGCCGCGGCGGCCGAAAATTCAGAGATCCCGCTGCCTCAGAACCGCTCGACCCATGGCCGCAGCTCGACCTCCCAGGTCCAGGCCGAACGCGGCTGGTGCAGCACGCCGAGGTAAGAGGCGGCGATCGCGTCGGGGTCGAGCATGCTGTCCGGGCGATCCGGCGGCTCGACCCGGCCCGGGTTGCGGATCGCTCCGTCGATGACAAAGTGGGCGATGTGAATGCCCTGCGGCGCGAGCTCGCGCGCCATGCTCTGGGCCAGCCCGCGCAATGCGAACTTGCCCATCGCGAAGGGCGCCGACAGCGGGTAGCCCTTGACGCTGGCCGAGGCGCCGGTGAAGAGGATCGCGCCGTGCCCCTGCGGCACCATGCGGGACGCCGCCTCGCGGGCGACGAGAAAGCCGCCAAAGGCGCTGACCATGATCGCCCGCTCGACCTCGGCCGGCACCAGCTCGGCGACCGGACCGCGGGCACGCGCGCTCGCATTGTAGACGACGACGTCGGGCGCGCCGCTCGCCGCTTCGACCGCGGTGAAGAGGCGCGCCACCTGATCGGGTTGGACGGCGTCGCAGGCGAAGGCTTTGGCACCGGTCTCGGAACACAGCGGTGCGAGCTTTTCGGTGTCGCGCGCCGCGAGTGCCACGCGCAGGCCCTCGCCGGCGAAGAGCCGCGCCAAGGACGCGCTCAACCCGCGCCCGGCGCCGACGATCAGCGCGGATTTGTATGTCGGACTGGCCATCTTCGATCTCCCCAACTGATGCTCCCCCTCCTCAATCCATCAACAGACCGCCGGAGAGGTTGATCGCTTCGCCGGTCATATAAGACGATTCGTCGGAGGCGAGAAAGGCGGCGATTGCCGCGACGTCGTCGGGCACCGCGACGCGGCCGATCGGGATCGACTTTTCACGCTCCGCGGTCTCGGGAAGACCGTAGCGGCGCTGTTGCGCCTCGATCGCGGTGCGCATCGCCGTGTCGACGACGATCCCTGGGCAGATCGCATTGACCCGGATGCCGTGCGGCGCCATCTCGCGCGCCAGCGCCTGGGTCAGACCGATCACCGCGAATTTGCTGGCGCTGTAGCCGGCGAAATAGGCCGGACCGGTCTTGCCGGCCCACGAGGCGAGATTGACGACCGAGCCGCCTCGTCGCTCGATCATGTGCGGCAGCACCGCCCGGCTGGCGATAAAGACACCTTCGACGTTGACCGCCAGCATCGACCGCAACGCCTCGAGTGGCGTGTCGAGTGCGGGGCCCATCCACGCGACCCCGGCATTGTTGACGAGCAGGTCGATCTTGGCAAAACGCGCCAGGATCGCATCGACCGCACGGCCGACTTCCTGCGGCTCGTCGACATCGGCGGTGAGCGCGAAGCCGCCGATCTCGGCCGCGACAGATTGCGCAGCGCCGCCGTTATGGTCGAGCACCGCAACCGTCATCCCGTCGCTCGCCAGCCGCCGGGCGATCGCCCGGCCGATGCCGCCGCCGCCCCCGGTGACCAGCCCGACCCGCCCATCCAACGCGTACATGACCCCCCTCCTCGGTGCGCCCCGGTGAATGTACCCGCAAACGGGTTATCAGCCAGCCAAATAGAGGGAAAACGCCGGTTCGCGCCGGACGGGGCTCCCGTCGAAGCGAGCTCCGCCGCGTTTGGACAAAGAGCTAGGCAGCAAATTCCCTAGCCGGTCGAGCAGGGAATTTATTCGGCCGATCAGCGGGCGGGCCGATCAGGGATGCCGCAGGGAATGGCGCCGGCGCCGGGTTCCCTGATGGGAATTTGCCCCTCGGGGGTGGCCGGCCAAGGCCGGCGACGGATTGCGTTATGCTTGACAAATAAGTAAATTGCGTTATTATAATTGTCATGATATGAATTAGCTAGGTCGGCAACGGCAGAGAACCCGGCTGACAGCGTCCGGCTTCGTTCGCGCCATCGCATCGCCGCGGCCGAGCCTGCGGGTCAGGCCCCGCCCCGACAACATCGATAAATCCGGAGAAGGAACCCAATGGGACAGATTTCTGTCGCCATCGCGCTATTGGTCGTCCTGTTTGCTGCGCCGGTCCGCGCCGAGACCCAGCTCGAACGCGGCCGCTACCTCGTCGAGACGCTCGCCGGCTGCGGCAACTGTCATACCCCGCGGGGGCCGAACGGCCCATTGACGGACAAAAAATTCGCCGGCGGCGAGATCATCAAGCACGAGGATTTCACCGCCGTCGTCGCCAATATCACCCCGGATCCGGAGACCGGCATCGGCCGCTGGACCGACCGCGAGATAATCACCGCGATCCGCGACGGCCGGCGGCCGGACGGAAGCCTGATCGGTCCGGCGATGCCGTCCCGGTCCTATCGCCACCTGGCGGACGAGGATGTCGAGGCAATCGTCGCCTATCTGCGCAGTGTACCGCCGGTCCACAATCCGATCACCGCCAAATCGCATTACGACGCGCCGCTCCCGGCCTCCTGGGGGCCACCGGTCGGGCATGTCGAGGCGCCGGCGAAAGAAGACAAAGTCGCGTATGGCGGCTACCTCGCCGGGCCGCTCGCCCGCTGCATGGACTGTCACACCGAGCGCCGCCCGGGCGAGCCGCCAAAGCTGGGGGCCGGCGGTAAGCCGTTTTATGGGCCGTGGGGCGTCTCGGTCTCGGCCAATCTGACCCCTGACGA
>Ga0306923_10002940_pt1 | contig 15857 bp, 17 predicted proteins | sample sta12Can44000108_FD_203841 | JGI IMG/M metagenome (GOLD analysis project Ga0306923, IMG submission 203841) | Lab enrichment of tropical soil microbial communities from Luquillo Experimental Forest, Puerto Rico - statanox.12C.anox.44.000.108 (v2)... | ecosystem: Environmental > Terrestrial >... | reverse complement strand
AGAGCAAGGAGGACGACAGCGTGTTCGCTCTTGGCGATTGCTCAAGCTTTTCGGACGTGGACGGAAGGTCTCTTCCAACGACTGCCCAAGTGGCTCGACAACAGGCCGTTTTCCTTGCACGCAGTCTCGTCGGATATCTCAGGCAAAACAGGCCGCTTGCCGAATTCCATTTCCGCGACATGGGGAGCCTCGTGTCGTTGGCCGACTACGCTGCCTACGGCACACTCGGCTCCTACGGTTTTTTCCGCGGAGGATTCCTGAGAGGGCACCTTGCTCATCTTGCGCACGCAGCGCTCTATCGGATGCACCAGATGGATCTCTATGGTCCCGTCAGGGGCGGTGTCACTTGGTTCGCCGACGACCTGTATCGCGCCGTCCGCCCGCGTATACACCTCGGCTGATCCCAGCGTTACGGCCACAATGACCCCGCGCTCAAACGGCCCGCGGCGGGTCGAAGCTATCATGATCAAATAGCCATCATCGTAGTTGTCGCGCTCCTCAATCCCGAGTGGTCACTCTGGCAGATTCCCTGACAGCGCAGCGCTTCGGCGGCACCGGCCTCGGGCTTGCCATCACCCGCAAGCTCGCGCGCATGATGGGCGGCGACGTGACGGTGACAAGCGAGCCGGGCAAAGGTTCGGTGTTTACCGTGCGCCTGCCGGCTGGCGAGCACACATAAACGCTATGAAGGACCTGCCACGCCGCCGATTTCTACATCTGGCAGTGGGCTAAACCATCCGCTCGCGGGTCGGTATTCCTAAAACCCGTTCCGCGAATCGCGGGGCACTGATGTCCGCCAACAGGCACTTTTGAGACGTCCACCGATGTCCGCTATTACGGTCGCCTGCGGTCAAATCGGCGTAGCTCTTGAGGGGAAGAGATACATCGTTACTTGAGCTACGGCGCTGACGCCGACCGGGATGAGGGCTTGGCTAAGAAAACTGTTGCCTTTAGGCAGCGGCGCGCCGCTGACATCGGTGTGCGCCATCGGGCCACAGCCGGCCGCAGCCGCAGGAAAAGCGGCCGCCGTGCTTGGCGCGGCCACGCCGGATGCAACAAAACCTGAAACGAAACACCCTGGCGGTCGTCCGGCGCTCGGCGACAAGCCGATGACATCGGCGGAACGGTCGCGTCGACATCGGGCGGCGAAGCGAGCGGCAAACGTCGAGTATCGGCCAGGCCAATTAGACGCTCTGTGGCCGCCCGCAGCAGCGCCATCCGGCCTTAAATCTCTGCTTCCTGGGGGTCGGCCGTTTTTTTATAAGATCGGCGGCTCATTCATCAGACTTGTCGCCGTCGATCAGCCGCAGCTTCGATGGCTTCTTGCGGTCGTCTTCGATCCAACTCGGCCAATGCTTGCGCTTGCTCCCCATCGGCACGAACAAACGCACCTCACCACGTTCGGGGTCCTGCGGCACGATCTTCCAGCCGAGGACGTCAAGCGCATGGACGAAGCGCCAAAATAACGGACCATAGAGCACCGCCCACGCCCGATCCGCTCGCCGATCTTCGCGCTCCATCTCGCGCCGCTCTTGCTGGGAAAACGTCAATGGAGCCTCCTCACTAAAAAAGCAAACTTAAAAGCTTTCAACCGACACGACGTTCGTGCGGCTCTTGGCTGTCGGTCTCGGCCACAGCCTGCAGCTCGCAAATCACCTGACCACGTCGCTGGCGCTCGCCCATAAATTTCTCAAGTAACGGCGGCGGCAAATCCACAAATAACCAATGCTGCCAGCGAGCAGCGTCGCCAGTAAAATTCTTATCCGGTCCGGCGCAATAGAAAAAATGCTCATCCCAGGAACGTTCAAATTCACGTCGCCACCACGCCTCCAATTCAGCACGCTCGTCCACGCTCAAAACGGTGGAGAATTCGTACAAAACCGAGCGCTCGTGCTCGTATCCCGGATATCGTCGCAGACCCTTTTCGGGTGCCTCGTAGTACCACCAACCTTGTGGCCGCCGACCACCCTTTGCCCATAACTCCATCACTCGGTCGCGATTGCGAAACCAAGCCTCGCGCCGTTCCTCGTCGGACCGGAAAGCCGAACCGTTAGAGCGGGGGCCTAACCACAGTTCCATCATTTGGAAATGGTTCAACCTCGCTCGATGCGACCTCCGCAGATATCTACTCCTCGGCATCGCGCGCCTCTTGCTGTTTCCGCCACGCGGTCGGACGACCGACCGAACGGACCGGCTCCAGATTCAAACCCAATTGCCGCAACACCCGAACAATAAAGGCGCGACCAGCAAGCTCGTCCTTTAGCCCTGGATGCGGCTTCGGACCGTTCTCTGTCTGAATAATTTCGCCGTCGGCATTGATCTTCTCGGCCAAGCGCGCAACTCGGTCGGCGGCCTCACACGCCTGTGCCAGCATCTCACGCCCAGCGGCATCATCGATCCGGTATTCGGATTGGATCGATTGCCAAAGGGACAAGCCATGCTCGCCGAGCTTGCGCGGCGGTTGAGGCGTGGTCGAGGCTGGATCAAACATGGTGAAAGCTTAACGCTTTTTCAGCGCGAAAGCACGGGACGCAAAAAATGGAATAATTTCGTCAAGTTTCGAGGGCCGGCGCGGTCGGTCCAGAGGGTCGGGGCCTCGCACGAGAACCCTCCCCCCGCCACGCGTCTTACGTTCGATGACGGGATGTCGCGGATCAAGCGGTAATCCATCCGCCCCCACGTCGCGATCGTAGCCATTCAACTCGCGGAATTTTTTGCGGCTCTCGTGGCAATTGCGGCACAGCGACTGCAACTTCCCCAACCAAAACTTGTTGACGTCGCCATGGTGCGGTTCAACGTGATCGCAAACGCGCGCTGCAGTCACTCGACCTTCACGCAAGCACCATTCGCATAGCGGCTGAACACGAAGTTGATGTCGAGCCATGCGTTTCCAACGCTCAGAATGGTGGAGGCGCACTTGCTGTCTCCTGGACGGGCGGCCATCTTACGGCCGATTTGCCAGTTAGGCCGGTCGGCACGTCTTGCTTTTTGGCATGCTGCCAGCTCGACGCCCGACCGGCGTTCCCCGCCGGGGCAGGCATTGCCCAGCACGGAACTTTAACCGCCGTCATCCGACGTTATGCGTACCACGGCATCGCACGTGAGACCGAGCGCGAGCCCGATTGCCTCCTCGATGGCACCTGGCTCGGACCCGACCGAGAACAACTCGGTATAGAACTCTTCGACCAACAGCGCAGCTTCCCGACGCGCTTGCTGCCTGCCACGGCGAAGGCCCAGAAAGTAGGCGCGCTGAAGAGGATGCAATCGCGACATCAAAGCTTGTCCAACAACCAACCATACGTCAACAAAATGCCGCCTGCCTGCCTCGACATTTTTGCAACACCTCAATCAGACCGCCGCGCGCCCATCATCTAATAGACCTCAAGAGGGTCGGGAGGGACTTTGTTCGTACAAATACTTTATTCGTAGAAGGGGGTCTTGTTCATAGCCTTTCGATAGCCTTCCGCGCCCAAAATCAAAGTTCCATCCGAGCAGGCATGAAATGCTAACATATTGATATTATTATATTATTTTATTTACGGATACTATCAGATAAGGGTCTTCAAAAAAGAGAGGGGGCTATCTACGAAGAAAGAACAAAGTCCCCACTTTGTTCGTACAGTACGAACAAAGTCCCCCCCTTTGTTCGTACTTTTAGATGCTGTCGGCATCGTACCATATCTGCCGCCGGCCGTATCCTGATCGCGTGGGTATCCGCTCGCAGACGGCTTTGCCGGCGGTTTGCAGCCGAGCCAGGGCGATGTTGACCGTTGCAACCGGCGCCTTGCGGCCAAACAGGACGTTGATCGAAGGCTTCCTCAGTCCCCACGTGCCCGCCTTGCGTAACTCCTGCAAAATAGCATCGGCGAGGGCATCGTCAGCCAGTTCACTGGGTTCCTCTGCGCACGATTTAGTCATGTCGCTCTCCTCTCTCAGCTGGTTGCAAACCACATCTGCCGTGGTCGGCCGCCAAGTGAAGATGTTTGCCGGCTGACGGCTCTGCCGTTCGCCTGCAGCCGGGCTAGGGCGGCGTCGATCTTGGAAGCCGATAGGTTGCGGCCGAACAGCTCGAAAATCTCCCGTTTCATCATTCCGTTGGTACCGGCTCCGCGTAATGCCGCCAGGATGACATCGGCGGGACCGTCGCCGGTGAGCTCGCCGAAGACGTAGCTGGAAGAGGCCTTGCAGAACCGCCACAGCGCCAGCGCCGATTCCAAGTGAGCGACTTCGATGGCGGGCGCCTGATCGAGCAGGGTGTAGATCAGGGCGAGCCGGATGACCTGCGCCTCGGCGCGTGCTGTCATGTGGTCGGTGAGCCGATCACCGCTGGCAGTCAACGCCGAGTATTCGGCCGTCCAGCGCTCCCGCGTTGCGGCTGTCATCTCGATCCGCGTTCTAGTGCGGGCCGCGTTCAGCGCCTCCTGGGTATATCGGCCGAGCCGCTCGCGTTCGAGGACCTGGAAATTGCCGCCATGCGGCAAGAGTCGTGCGCGCCGGACACAACCGAGCAGGAACCGGTTGGCGAAGCCGTTGGCCATCGTGGTTTCATCCAGTCGGCGTTGTAGCTCTGTGATGGTGATGTGGCCGACGATCGAGATGTAGGCTTCGGTTGCCCGCGTCGGGGTATGCTTGGTCATCGTGCCCAGCACTTGGCGGCAATCCCAAGCGTCGCGTACGATCCGGCTCAGGATGTTGCCTTCGCGATTGAGCACCGCCAGCACCGAGGAGAATTCAGGCTCATAGAGCAATAGCCGTTTGTCGTCGACGCCGGGGTCCACCATCTCCAGCACGCCTTTGCGGGGCACCCAGAGGGCATCTCGTACAGCGGCAATGACCCCTTCGCCTGAGCTCATGCCGCCTTGCATTCGTTCGGTCGCCCAAATGGGATCGGCCAATTGGAAGATGGTGCGGATGCGATCGGACGACGTGCCTTTGCGCGCTTTGGCGGTATTGCCTGCCAGTAGCGCAAACAGATTGACGAAGTGGCGCGTGTCCTCGACGAGATAGTGTGGACCACGGCCTACGGCGTTGCCAAAACTCGTCAGGTAAGTCAGCAGCAGTGCGGCCGGGTCGCTTTCGGTGTGGGGTGCGAGACAAGTCACCACTTCGCCGGCGAGGCCATAGAGCGCGGCATCGTCGAGTACCGGCCATGGCTCGGGCGTATAGGCTGGCGCGCTGCCGCCAGTGTTAGGACTAGATCCAGAGCTGGGGCCAGCACTGCTAGTGCCAGGACCAGATCCAGAGCTGGGGCCGGCACCGTTGCCGCCCATGTTTGCATTGCCGCCGGGGTTTGCGGTGGCATTGCTGGTGTCGTTGCTCTTGCCCTGCGGAACGATTCGTTCGGTCGTATATTCCTCCGCGCGCTTGGGATCTTCGGTCATGCCGCTCTCCCGCGGACGATATCGTTGAAGTCCTTCACGTTGATGGGGGTGAGCAGCTGCACCGTGCAGCCGGCATTGGCCGCGGTCTCTCCGCAATGGCGTGCCGCCGTGCATCCGGCATCATCCTTGTCGGCAAGGACAATCAGCTGCTTTACCCCCAGGATCGGCGGCAAGGTCGCCAGCCGTGCACTGCCGACGGTGGCCCAGGCTGGTCGCAATGGCCGGTCTTCGTGTGTCATGCGGGTCGCCGCACTCAGCACGGTCTCGAGCCCTTCACCGACAATGAGCGTTTCGCCTGCCGGCCACAGCTTGATGGCGCGCGGTGCATGCCAGCGCCCGAGGCTCAAGCGGTCGATCTTCTTGCCGTCACCGGTGAGTGCGGTGCGCAGAATCCCGGCCGGGGCGTTGGTTTCGATGTCGCGCAGCAGGGCCAGCAGGCAGGGATGCCGTTGCCGCGCTCCGAACATGCAATGGGGATGAAAGCGCAGCGGTACATCGGCCGGCAGTTGAGTCACATCGATGTGCCGGCCGGTGAGGTAGTATTCCGCCAAGGTGCCGGCGATCGGTTGCGCCTGTTCCCACAGTGCCAGCGCCATGCGCAGGGTCTTGCCATCATCTTCCGGCGGATGGGCGCGCGGTTCGAAGCTTTCCAGCGCTTCGATCGCCTCCGGGTAGGTCAGGCTTTGAACCTCCATCAGCCACGTGACGGCGTCACCGTTCGCGCCGCAGACGAAGCAGAAGAAGTGGTCGTGATAAATATGGCAGCTGGGCTTGTGATCGTCGTGGAACGGGCAGACCACCTTATTGTGGATCAACTGTGCGCCATATTCGCAAACGACATCACGCAGCGATACGAATGGAGTTTGGCCGTCGACTTTTGACACGTTGATGGCGGCAGGTGTCGCCTGTGGCTTCGAGCTTGAGCTCTCAGACGTCGAGATGGTCTCGGGCCTTGAGGTCTCGAGCGTCGACGTCTCAGAGCTTGCCGGCGAGAAGGCTGCTGCGGTTTCGGCGACTGCTGGGCGTGATGTGTGCTTGATGGGTTTCGGCGCTGCGCCGTATAGCTCCTCCCAGCTGTGCTTGGCATCGCCCCAATTGCGGCCGAACTTGAGGTCCACGCGCATCGGGACGCGAAGCTTGATCGCCTCGACGCACAGCTGCGCCACTATTTCGGCCTGCTCGCGGGTCGCTACCGAGCATTCGAGTGCATCGTGCATTTGCAGCAGCGGCACGATGCTCTCGCGCCAACACGCGTGCATCCACAGCTTGGTGTGGCGTGCAGCCGTACCTTGGATCAGCGCATTAAGCGCGTTACGGGTATCGGCACGCCAAAGCGGTCCCTTCTTGAACCACGGATGATCGGGATCGGTGAGTCGGCGTTCGGCTTCGGGGCGTTCACACGGCCCGGCGCCCTTCTCCCAGGTGCCCCCGGGGGCCCATTTATCGAAATGCCGGCGAGCGCCATCGTACAAGATGATGTAGCCTTGGCGTCGAGCGATCGACTGATAAATCTGGCTGAGTGCACGTAAGAACGGCAGCTCGCGGTCATATTGTTCATAGATCGCCTTGGCCTCGCTTTCGGACTTGCCGATCATGATCGCAAACTTGCGCATGCCGGCGCCGTAGATTTTGGCGAAGTTCACATTCTTGGCATTGCTGCGATCGATGCCGGTGAGTTGCGCAGCGAAGACGTGGAAGTCGGTGTCGGGATCGTCCGCATACCGTTGTAGGGCAATGTTGGTTTTCGGCACGTTGTGCACGGCGGCGTAGTGTACGGCGATGCGGAATTCCTGTTGCGAGCAGTCGGGCTTGGCCCACACCTCGCCTTCTTCCGATAGGAACAGGCCCCGAATCAGCGGCGTGAGTTCTTCGTCGCGCGATGGCATCAATTGCAGCGGCGGATCCGAATAGCTGAAGCGAAACGATTTTGTGCCGTTGGCCTCGGAGCGGTGAGGATGGATTTCCGCGTGAATGCGGCCATTCACAATGTAACCGAGAATGTATCCCTCAACGAAGTTGGCACCCGCCATGTGATATTTGTCGGCTTCGCGAATGAGCTTCAATAGCCAATGCGGATGGCGATCCAGCCATCCCTTTTGCCCGCCGGTGAACGACGGGTTGCCCTTCTTAGTGCGTGGATATTTGATGCCTTCACGATCGAAGGTCTCGGCCAACCATTTGTTGCGTGCCAGTTCAGCCATGCTGACTGGGGTGCCGAGTTTGCTGGATATTTCGGCGAGCACTGCATTGCGCTTACCGAGCAGAAGATCGCGGGCACGTTCAGCGGCAGCAACATCAATGCGCACGCCGCGCCGACGCATCTCCAACACCATCGGCAAAAGATCGCATTCGAGCCGATAGGCGAGACGCGTGTTCTCGCGGTCGAGGACAGGGTTAAGATCTTCGAATAGAGCTAAAGCGCGGGCAGCGTCGGCTTCGGCGTAGGGGCCGACGAAGCGTGCTGGCAATTGGTGAATGTAATTCTGCGGCTTGAACTTCTTGCGTCTGTTGGTGATCAAATCAAGCGCCGTGCAGCCTTCGCGCAGGAGGGCTTCGTCTTTGCCCGGTAGTCCACGCCACTTGCACAGCGCATCGAGCCCATATTGATATCTGTTTTCATCAATTAAGGTCGCAAGCGCACCGATTTCCTCCCACCGTTCGCCAGGGGGCGGAGTTATGTCAGCCTCAACACGCAACCAGCCGAAATCATAAAGTCCGTTCTGGGTGACAAAATGCAGGTCGGAAGCGATATGGTCTTTGAGCCAGGCATATACCTGCTCGGGTGCGAAATTTTGAGTGTCCGGATGTCGAATCGGAATGTAGAGCGTCTGAATGTTCGCTTCGATGCGATAGGCGACGCTTACGCCGCAGATGTGGCCTTGCCGTGTAGCCCAGCCGCTACCGCGATCAGCAGCGAGTCCGTCATCGCGCGTTTCTGTATCAAGGGCGATAAGCCCGACGCGGCGCAGATCGGGCAGCTCGGTTGGAATCGTCCATTCCATGGCGATACCGCTTGTGAGATGCAGGCGGGCAGGCATTTTGCGCCTGCCCGTGCTCTCGTCGATTGGCGTTCATTTAGAATTGAATCTTGTCGTTCATCTCTTCCGCCAGCGTAGGTTCGCTGACGGTTTTGAGCCCGGCTTTAGCCAACATTTCTTCCGCGGGTTTTGCCGGTTTTGTCGATGCGGTTGCCGAAGGAACATCCGGTTTGGCAGCGGCTCCATCTGGAATTTGCGGTGTCGCCCTCTGCATGAGTTCGACATTGTCGCCGCTGGGCGTGACCCAATTCAAAATTACAAAATGCGGCCGCTGCCGCCCGCCATACTGTGTTGGCATAAAGGTGTTCGATAGATGTACGAGCGGACGTGTGCCGAGTTGCCGATAGCGTTGCATCCAGGCGATCTTATCGGCGAGCTCGTGTAGCGCCCGCGTCCCTCCGACTGTAGAGGTAGCGAATGTGAATTTGTCGAGCGTCACCGGATCGAGCAAATACAACAGCCGTTGTATTTGATATGGGCCTTGCGATTTGCCAAAGGCTTCACGCCATTCAGATTTCGGGCAGGCCTCGTCCAGTTTCTTGATGTCGGGAAATGGCTGTCCTGGCTCGAGTACGATGGTTTCGAGCGGTGCGCCTTGTTGGGGCGGCCACTTGTTGACGACGCGCTCAACGCCGATTGCTAGCAAGTGCTTTTTCGAATCAAGTACGACACCTTGCTTATCAGTCCACGTCGCCTCGTTGGTGAACTTGATCTGAGTACCCTGGATCATACGCGGGTTGACGGCTTCATCTTCGCCTTCGTAGGTGTCGACAAAACCAGCAAAGCTATTGTCGCTAGCTATTGCCGTGCTGGAAAGGAGGTGTTTGTCGATTCGATCATTCTTATTGCTAGTTTCCATAACTTATACTCCCTTGTTTACCGAACTGACTTCGGTCTGCTCTCCCACTTGCGGCGGGAAACTTTCGAATACTGCTTTGATGATGCGGAACGCATTGTCCGGTGCATCGGGCAACGGATCATCGATAGGATCCAGTCCTCTACTTTGACGCAGCGCGGAAATCGCGACGTTGATCTCGTGCAAGCAGATGAGCCGCGTCGCGGCGTCGACCACACTCCAGTCCTGCGCCTCCATGAAGGCGACCAGCTCGCACGCCGAGCGCAGGTCCTTTAGTTGCGCCATCAGCCGCTGCATCACGTCGGCATGCAGGCCGGCGAGCGCCTCCTCCAGCTGCTCGCGATGAAATTTCTTCCACGCACGCAACAAACGGGCGTCGTCGGCGAGCTTCTTCTGCTGCTTGTCGGACGGGCGCCGCTTCATGGTGTTTCCTCTAAGCTGGGGAATGGCTCTAAGGTTTCGATTTTCACTGCGCTGCCTCCGAGGTGAGCAGCACCACAGTCTTCAAACCATAAAGCGCAAGGAGCGCGGCCTCCGCCCGCTGGTGATCCTTTCGGCGTGCAAAGAACTGATGCGCAGTAGGGAATAGCGCGATTGCTTTTTGTCTCGCCGCTTTTTTGTTCTTGCCGGGAAGTTTAAAGAACCGTTTCCATACCGACGGCTCGACAATCTCCAACGGAATCCCGCACAGTGTGATGGTGGCTTCGGCGCTGCCAACACTGCGCCCGTATTTGAAACCGGAAGACGCCCCCTGACGTGGCATCGCTTGCCCACGTTCGATGAATGCAAACGTCGGGCCGTGCTGAAGCAGCCATTCCTGGATCAAGAGGACGTTAACGCGTTCCTTCGCACCGGTACCGACAGTCGGAACATCGATGGCATCAACGAGCGTCGGCGCTGCGCCGTCGTTGCTGCTGATGATGGCGAGCCCGCCACGAATGCCGGGGTCAATACCGAGAATGTACGACATCACTTTCACACCTTCAGTGAATCGGCTTCGGTGCGGCTCAACAGGCGATACTTGAACTCCTCGGGGATCGTGTCCGACGGAATTTCACGTCCATCTGCGGAGTAGTCCGGACCGGGATTGATCCTGAGCTGGAGTGATTTGCGGATCGCCGCGAAGAACGCCCCCGCCTTGCCGATCTCGTCGGCGCCCACATCGACGATGGCGACACCGCCGAACTCGGTTCCGTTGGTGAACGACAGCCAATAGGTTGTCGGCGTGTCTGTTCTTTCAGCGTGAGGCTGACTGTTAGGCGGAGGCAGATCTCGCTGTTCGTATCGAGCCAGTATCTTGCCGTCCTGCTCGAAATGCGCCGCGATGATTGCTGGCGGGGCATTCTGTGTCCGCCAACGCGATTGATACGCCGCCTGTGACAAGCGCTTGCCGCGTTCCCAATCGAGCCTTTCAAGCGAAGTGAACGTCGACATTCTCGTCGTCGTGCCATCGGCGAATTCGCACACGAAAGTTGGGCCGACGCGATCTTTGCCGCGCTTGAAAATTTTCGACTTCCTCGGCTTCGAAACGCGATACCCCGCTGCCTTGACCATGGCGATGGCTTCGGCAAACGTCAGGGCGACCTTTGGCCTATTCTTTGAACCTTTGGGGCGGCCGCGCTTGCGTTTCATTTCGGTTGATGACTGCGCACAGCACGCGTCGACGTTCTCCTCGTGTTGAGCGCCCGGTGGGGGCATAGATTCCAGCAAGTCTAGAAGAGGGGCAGGCCGTGGTTGGCGACCACGTCGGCGCTTCTCACCGGTTGTGGGGTTCGCTTCCGATGGAGGTTGCGCGGGCGATCGGAGGGTCCGAACGATGAAGCCGGTATGTTTCCGATCGGTAAATTCAACGTAGAAACGGCTAGCTTCTGCAGCATCGCAGCTGACGCCCGCATCATTAAGATGGCGACGAATTGAGCTAAGCTGGCGGAATACGGTACCGGCCAGTAAATCGGTCTTGAGACGGCTCTCGCCGCCGTGCGCTTCAACCCATTTCAACATTTGAATGGCTGCGATCACGGTGCCGACCGGATGCTCCGCGAAAAATGCTCGCCCAACTTCTCTAAGCTTGGTCATTTCAAGCGTTGCCTTTTGCCGAGCGGTGATGGTGTCGTCGTTCATGCTGCGATCTCCCTGTCACGATAAAGCCACTGCACCGTCGGCGGCCCTTTGTGCCGGTGGGAGAAAACCAACCAGCAGAAATCTTGCGTGCCTCCGCCGGGTTTTTCGCCGCGGAGGATGACTTCACCCGGCGGCATCGAGGGTCGTGGGGTAAGCAGATAGATGCGAGCGAGCGGTGTGTTAGCGAGCCAGCGTGCGGCGTTCAGTCTGCGCGTCAGCCAGATCATGGCGACCTTGCCGGTCCCGTTCGTCAGGGCCAGCGCATGACGGACGAATTGATCGCAAGCATTGAATGGCGGATTGCAGACGATGTTGTTTGCGTGCGGTTGATCACAGCGCAAGAAATCGGCACAGCCACTGAAGTGTCTATATCCACGGTCGACAAGATCGGTAGCGTAGGTGGCGTAGCCAGCAGCGCGCGCGGCCTCTGGGATGCGCCCAAGGCCGCAAGCCGGATCACAAACTGCTCCAACGAATTTCTGGACCGCGAATAGACGCTCGGGGCACCATTGGGGTTCAACATAGAATCCGAGCTTGTCCTTAGCCCAGACGTGAGCACCCAAGGGTCGACAAGCAGAATGTGTACGCTGCAACATTACGCGGCCTGTTCTTTGTCAGTGTCTTTCAAAACGCGCGGCGGTCGATGACCGCCGGCAAATTCATGATTCATGCGGCCTCCTTTGGCGCATAGACCAGCTAGCGGAACTCGCAGCCCTCGATTTCCGCCGAGGCGTTCTCAAGTTCGCTCCGAAGAGAGTGGGCTTCATCATGGAGTGGGTCGTTCTCATCAATGCTGTCGAGCGACTCGACGCATGCGTTGAGGTGGTCGAGCGCAACGTTCCGCCGATCAGCGCGGGAACGTGGCTTACGATGTTTGGGTAGAACGACCCTGATCTCAGCAAGCCTGGCCGGGACGTCGGGTTCTTCTAAACGCTCAAGGGCGTCGGCCGTCTCGTCCAAGGTCTGAATGCGCTCCGACTCGCTTATGCCTGGCGGGGCGTTATCGACCGAGCTGCGACACTCATCGCCGAGCTCGCCCAGTGCACTGAACACGCCACTTACGACATCGCCCAGGCATTCGTGTTGGTGCGGGCCGGCCTCGGCGCCCTGGATGCTATCGTCCCCATCGGGATCTTGCCGACGGTCGTCGACGAGGCGGCGACGCAGGGAATCAGGAAGTCCATCGCCGGACGGCGGCGCACCATTGAGTTTCGGCGCGACGCCGGCCTCGTCGGCTGCAGGTAGAGCCGTCAGGTCAATCGTCTTCGGGGGTTTGCGATTGATGAGACCGCGTATCGCTTTGAGCTGGGCCGACGCGTCGACGCCCTCGCGCCGGAGCTGATCTTGGAGCAGGTCCACGAGGCGCCCCACCGACAAATGCATGGCTCGGAAGACGACCTCGAACCCGATGTAAGTCAGTGCTGCGGTGCGCTCGCCGTCGGTCGCATTCTCCCATATTGCAATTAGATCCAACGGCTGCGTCTCGGCAGCGGCGGTCGCCTTCAGGTCCGCGACTTCACCCTCTAGGGCATGAATTTGGATATCGCGGAGGCGGACTTGGTTCCGGAGCTCATCGAATTCGCTCTGATTATTCGCGCCGACGTGGTTTTGGTCGGCAGCCGGATGTTCATGAATGCGGCCGTCGCCGCGATCGGCACCGCGACGCCGATCGTCATGTCGGTGACCGCCATTCCCGGTCGCATTGCGCGGTCGCTTCGTCGCCGGCTGCTGACGTCCGTTGCTGTCTCGCCGCGTGTCCATTTTGGACACGGCGCCTTTCGCCTCCAGCTTGGCGCGCACCGTTCCGACCGTGGTGGGGCTCGCCTTCGCCGTCTCGGCGATTTGTCGATCGGACTTAGCCGGATCGGTCTTGAGCAGCTTGGCAATCAGGTCTCGCTTTTCCCCGGCCGAAAGACATCGCTGGGGAACAATGACGAAGGCGTCCGGATCGAGCAGGGCGTCGATCCAGTTCAGAGCGGCAGAGGTGGCAGGGGCAGTCGATGGCGTTGCTGCGGACGACGGCAATTCGCCGTTGAAATTCTGAGAAAGTTCCGTATTTTCTCTATCGGGATTGATCGAGTTCATGACACTCATCACCTTCCCAGGGCCGGTTCGTTTCGGACTCACCACTCAGACGGACCGGCCACCCTTTCATGTTCGAGACACACCAATCACTTGCCGCCGCCCTCGTTACGCGACGAGCTTGCGAACTTGACGAATGATCCGTGATTTGAAGCCGATTAGTTCGTTGCCGAACTTCCCGAAGGAAAGCTTCTTCGCGCGATGCATGTAGTAGACGTCATCGTCGGTGCAGTCGGGGAAGCCTATCGTCCGAAGGAAAGCCGCAATCGCCGGAGCACCGCGGAGCAGGTCCGAGGCGAGATCCTCGGTGTCGGTTTGGGTGTCGTGAGACATAGGCGCAATCCCTGTGAACGGGTCGCGCCTACTAATAATCGCACCCCAGCGATTTCGGTCTTATTCGCTAATTCGTCGAGCGAATGTTTTTCGCTGATGAAATTTTCACCAACGGCGACCGCGTCCAAGTCGTAGATCAGGAGCGTGGGCTTGCAATGCCGCCTGTGCCATCTGCTTCGGTACGTCTATCCCAAGCTCGGCACTCAATTGCTCACGGAATTCAGCAAGGGAAGGGTGGCGCGCGCCCGGCAGGCGATAGGGCCGGGCGATCTTCTCCACCGCCGCTCTAATCGCGGCCTGCGTCGGTTTGGGTGGCGCTCGCCGGACACGCACGTCGACGAACTCGTCCCGCCCGTTGCGCAGAAGCCGGGACAGGATAAAGTCAGGGACCAAGCCTTGCAGCTCGGCCGGCGGCACGGGGCGGCGCTTCGTCCCGCGGAGGCCCTTGATCGCCTCGACCTGCAACGTGCCGTCGCAGATGGCCTGCCAGCAGCACACGCGCAGCCCGATGAGCAACGTCCACGCATTGGGGATGCCCCAAGTATCCGCCCCTCCGGGGAAACCATCCTCCTCCGCCGCGCGCGCAATCGCTCCCTCGACCGTTTCCACATCATCGAGTAGCCGGAACGCTAGCGTTAGCGGGATGGTGTCGGCCTCGCCATCGAGCCGCCACAGGTCAATAAGGGCTCGTGCATGTAAGGCAGCGCCGGCGAGGTGAGCCGCGCGCGAGACCCTCAGCAGCCGCGGCAGCAAGAGCGTCAGGAACTCCAGGTCGACCTGCCCCGGATCGTCCGCCATGAAGGGTGCCGTTTGTCGTGCCGTTGTCATGCCGACATTTTCGCACCAAACTCCGACCCTTGAAAACGCTCACAAAAAAACACGACAAAACACCGCCCCATACGACAAAGGAGGCACTGTCCCGACAGCGTACTTATGCCGATTCCATGCGGATTCCTTGCATTTTCTCTGATCTAATTTCGGGCTATGACGGCAGGATCGTCAATCCGTCGGGAGGCGCGTGGAGCGTATGGTTGATGGCGATCAGTCCACCGGCGCCGGGCTCGTTGGTCGGCAGCATCTTGGCGTCCAGCTTCTTCTCCAGATGCGGGATCAGCGCGCGCATATAGGTATCGTAGCCGCCGCCGGGGCTCCCCATCGTATAGAACCGCACCTGCTTGCCGTGGAAGAACGCGGGCTCGCCCGCGACGCGCACCGGCGCGGCCGCGAAGAGACCTACGGCGAGCGCAGCGAGGACGTAGCCCGAGACATTTTGTCTGCCGATCGTCACCTCGATCTTCCTTTCCGCACGCTCGGTACCCGCACTCCGGGAGTCTCTCTAGGGCAGCCCGTGGCTCGGCGAAGACGGGCGTATGTCGTGACGGCCACCAACGGCGCTTGCGACGACGCTTGCGCCTGACGGATCGCCGCGGTCGCCTTTTGGTCCATTGCAACGGCGAATGCGGCCCGATCGCAAACATTCCAAGCCGGCACCGCCGCGTTGTCAACGACGGGTGCGATGCTCGGTCGGGACTTGGCTTGGTCGGACTTGCGCGGCAAACAACGCAAGGCGGTCACGCGGTCGCGTCGTCCGCGCCGCGTTTCGCCCCGTAGGCGGCGTTGAGCTTCGCCGCCACCGCGCGGCGATCGATCTTGCCGGCGCCGTTGAGCGGCAGCGCCGCGACAATGTCGACAAAACGGGGACGCGAATAGGCCGGCCCCTTGGCCAGGCAATAGGTCTTGAGATCCTCGGCCGTGACCGTCGAACCCGCGCGCGCGATCACCATCGCGGCCGGCACCAAGCCTTTCACCGGATGCGGCACCGGCGCGACCACCGCATTGACCACCTCGGGATGGCCGAACAGCAGATTCTCGACCTCCTTCGGATAGATGTTTTCCCCGCCGCAACTGAACATGTCGTCGACGCGGCTGCGGAAGTAAAAGAAGCCATCCTTGTCCTTGCAGAAGATGTCGCCGGTGTGCAGCCATCCGTCGGTGAGTTTGGCGCGCGTGATCTCGGGCTCGTTGTAATAGCCGCGGCAGACGTAG
>Ga0306923_10002938_pt1 | contig 15861 bp, 12 predicted proteins | sample sta12Can44000108_FD_203841 | JGI IMG/M metagenome (GOLD analysis project Ga0306923, IMG submission 203841) | Lab enrichment of tropical soil microbial communities from Luquillo Experimental Forest, Puerto Rico - statanox.12C.anox.44.000.108 (v2)... | ecosystem: Environmental > Terrestrial >... | reverse complement strand
CCAGACCACGTTGAGGACGGTCAGGTCCGGACCCTGATGCAGCACCCGGACCGCAGGCTGATCAGGTTCGCCGATCCGACGGAGGAGACAGGCGGGATCCGAGACGGCGCGGGCGACGACCTCTTTCAACGCCTGACGGGACCGCTCGGCCAGCGCCGCGCGCAGATCGGCTATGAACTGGTCCAGGTCGAACATGAGCGTTGCCTCTATCGATCCGATGTATTCGATAGATGCCTTGGGCAAGCGCCGTCGGTCAACGATGATCGCTGCACCAAACCAACTGAGGTGACTTCTTCAAAAGAGGCCGGACCGCAGGTTGCAGGGTATCGAAGGGGGACGGTGTGAGATATCTCATATCACACTGAAGTTCCGGACTCCGCCGGACCGCCGGGGATTGTATGGGACGATCACCGCTGAAGAACCGATGGTTTGCAGACTCGCCGCTGGAGCGGAATGGATTCGAACCTTTGGTTCCGTGATGCAACGCGGCCGTGGTGTGACGCCGCCTGATCCGGGCAGTGAGTGGCGGCTCCCCGGACCGCCGCCCGACAACTCGGCCGGTTCGCCGAGGCCGGCGACTGCTCGGATGACCGGTGCGCCGGTAGATCGGCTCCAACTCGGACGAACCCACGAAACCGTTAGCCGATCTAGCGCGGAACTGAACGTTCGAATCCATTCCGCTCCAGCGGCGAATCTGCGAACTTTCGGTCCCTCTCGCGTTGGCTCCCGTCAAATGCACCGGCGCCTCGTTTATCTGCAGACGTGAGAATCATCGCGTTCGACCGGCGCGATGCCAGCGATGCGCAACGGGCCATCAGTCGTTGCCACTTGCCTGCCTGGACCGACGGAGATGGAGCAAGTCTGCCTCGGTCCGATGGGGCTGTGAAGCAGATCGCACATACCCAGGCCGTCGCAGTGGTTCGTTAATCGTTACGGGGGTTGGCCCCGAGCGACTCTGTGATCGCGAGCCGATCCCGGCCCGCGCGAAACGCCTGTGGGCGGGGCAATCCGTTGCCCCGTGGTCCACTCAGGCCTGCGCGATCGGGTATTTCGCGAAGATCGCCTCGGCCCGTTTGAACGCCTTGTCGATCGCTTGTTCCGGCGTCATCCCGTTGTTCATGACGTCGAGCATGGCGATGCTGAAGACATGCTCGGCATTGACCGAGGCCATCGCCGGGTTGAAAGCCTCGTAGAGCGGCAACGTCGGATCAATCAGCGTCTCGGTCGCGTAGGCGGTGCGATGCGGGTCCTCCTTGAACCAGAACGGGTCGCTTTTGGCGACTTCGGGCATCGGCAACGCCCATCGGCCGAGCCCGCCCTTCAGATACTCGTTCAGCACCTTTGGCTCCACCGCGTATTTCAAAAACTCTTTAGCGACATCGACGTTTTTCGCCCCCTTAGGGATCAGCGCGCCAAAGCTTACATTTGGGCTCGGGATTTTCTGGCCGTCGTTGCCTAGCGGCATGCCACGGGTCACGATGTCATCGTATAGCGCTTTGTTCTTGTAGACGGCGACCTCGGTCGAAAACCCGTCGAAATCCATCACGACGAGCTTGGCGTGGAAGGCGTTGTTGTCGTCGGCGTCGTTCCAATTGACGCAGCTCGGCGGCACGTAGCCCTGCCTCTTTCAAGGGTTCCTGATGGCCTATGGCGGCAAGAATCTCGTCACGCCGGACGGCAAATTACACACCGATGATCCGGTCGTGCGTGAGGCCGCGATCAAGGCGATCGCCAAACTGACCACGCCGTTCAAGGGGGTCCGGGGCAGCCGCGGAGCAATTTTCGCTTCCTATTGTCGCAAGAAACCGAATAACCCTCTCATATCACGAGATTCATCCTGGATCGGCCTCAGGCCTGCGCGATCGGGTATTTCGCGAAGATCTCCTCGACCCGTTTGAACGCCTTATCGATGGCCGCTTCCGGCGCCATCCCTTCTTTCATGACGTCGAACTCGGCGATCATGAACACGTGCTCGGCGTTCACCTGCGCCATCGCCGGGTTGTAGACCTCGTAAAACGGCATCGTCGGATCCAGCAAGGTCTGCTGACAGTAGGCCGTGCGGTGCGGATCCTCCTTGAGCCAGAAGGGGTCGCTCTTGGCGATCTCGGGCACCGGCAGCATCCACCGGCCAAGCCCGGTTTTCAGATACTCGTTCAGCACCTTGGGCTGGGTTGCGTATTTGATGAATTCCTTGGCCACCGCGACGTTTTTTGCCCCTTTCGGGATCATCGGCCCGAATGTCGTAACCTGCGCGGGCAGCTGCTGACCGTCGTTGCCGAGCGGCAGGCCGCGGGTCACGATATCGTCGTATTCATCTTTCTTGTTGTAGAGCGCGACCTCGGTCGAGATCGTGCCGTCGAAATCCATCACCATCAGCTTCGAGTGGAATGCGTTGTTGTCGTCGGCATCGTTCCAGTTGACCACGCCCGGTGGCCCATACCCTTCCTTGTAAGGGTTGGTCAGCTTGACGAGCGCTTTGATCGCCGCCTCGCGCACCTTGGGGTCGCCCGTATGGAGCTTGCCGTCCGATGTGACGAAATCCTTGCCGCCATAGGCGATCATGAACGCGTTGAAGGTGGCGATCGGATCGCCGCCATTGGCGGTCAGCTGATAACCGTAGGCGTAGATGTTGCGCATCCCTTGTGCCCGCAGCTTGTCCTGCACGGGCTTAAAGAAATCGAGGAAGGCATCCCAGGTGTTCGGGATATCGGAGATTTTGTAGCCGGCCTTCTCGACCAGCGACCGCCAGATATGAAACGGGACCCCGGTAATCTTCATCGGCGCGATGTAATAACCGCGCTTTTTCGCAGTGTTGTTGTAGAGATAGCAGGTATTGAGCGCCATCGGGGCGAATTGCGCCCTCTGCGGCTCGACCACGTCGCTTATGTCGAGAAGCTTATCGTCCCAGACGTTCAGCCCGGAGAACCATAAGTCTAGAACCTCTATAATGTCCGGCACGACGCCACTCTGCATCGCCGCAACGGCTTTCTGCCGCATCGGCGCGAACGGGACGAGGCTCTGGTCGATCTTGTTGCCGCTCGCCTTCTCGTAGTCGGCGACCATTGCGCGAAAGGCGGCGTCTTCCTCGGGCACAAAGCCCTGGTTCCACCATACCTCTGCGGTCGTGGCCGCGGCGTTCACGATATGGGGCCGGGCCAGCGCTCCAGCGGCAGCCAGCCCGACCGAGCCTTGAAGCAGCGTGCGTCGTGTCAAAGCGGTCATCTCTTTGTCTCCCCTCTCAGGCCTGCTCGATCGGGTACTTTGGAAAGATCGCCTCGGCCCGCTTGAACGCCTTGTCGATCGCCTGTTCCGGCGACATCCCCTCTTTCATGACATCGTACTCGGCGATGCTGAACGCGTGGTCGGCGTTGAATTGGGCGACAGCCGGGTTGTAGACCTCGTAGATCGGCACCGTCGGGCCCAAGAGCGTCAGCCTGCCGTGCGCCGCGCGATGCGGGTCCTGCTGAAACCAGAACGGGTCGCTCTTGGCCAATTCTGGGACCGGCAACATCCACCGGCCGAGCCCGCCTTTGAGATACTGGTTCAGCACCTTCGGCTCGAGCATATATTTGATGAATTCCTTCGCCAGCTGGACGTTTTTTGCACCCTTCGGGATCGTGGGGCCGAGGACCGCAACTTGCGCCGGCACCGCCTTGCCATCGTTGTCAAGCGGCTGTCCCATAGTCACGATGTCGTCGTATTCCTCTTTTTTGTTGTAGAGCGCGACTTCGGTCGAGATCGAGCCGTCGAAATCCATCACGATGAGCTTTGCATGGAAGGCGTTGTTGTCGTCGACGTCATTCCAGCCGACGACCGCGGGCGGCACGTAGCCCTGTTTGAATGGTGCCGTCAGCTTTACGAGCGCCTTGACCGCCGCCTCCCGTACCCTGGGGTCGTCCGTATGGAGCTTGCCGTCCGGGGTGACGAAATCCTTGCCGCCGTAGGCGATCATGTAGGCGTTGAAGGTGGAGATCGGATCGACCCCGTTCCCGGTCAACTGGTAGCCGTAGGCGTAAATGTTGCGCATCCCCTGCGCGCGCAATTTGTCCTGCACCGGCTCGAAGAAGTCGAGAAAGGCGTCCCAGGTATTGGGGATGTCTTCGATCTTGTATCCCGCCTTCTCGACCAGTGACCGCCAGATATGGAACAGCCACCCCGCGGTCTTCATCGGTGCCACGTAATAGCTGCGCTGTTTCGTGACGTTGTTGTAGAGATGGCAGGAAGACACGGCCACGGGGCTGAATTGCGATTTCTGCGGCTCAACCACGTCGCTGATGTCGAGGAGCTTGTCGTCCCAGACGTTGAGCGGGGCGAAGCGGAAGTCAGCGACCTCCATGACATCCGGAACGATGCCGCTGGTGATCGCCGACACCTCCTTCTGGCGCAGCGGTGCGTTGGGCACGATCGTGAAGTCGATCTTGTTGCCGCTCGCCTTCTCGTAATCGGCGACCATCGCGCGGAAAGCGACATCCTCCTCTTGCGCGAAGCCCTGGTTCCACCACACCTCGGCGGTGGTGGCAGCCGCGTTGGCGATATAAGGCCGCGCTAGTGTGCCGGCCGCAGCGAGCCCCAATGAGCCGCGAAGCAGCGTGCGCCGCGTTAGAAGGACCATGTGCGCGCCTCCTCTTAGCCCTGCGCAATCGGATATTTCGTGAAGATCTCCTCGACCCGCTCGAAGGCCTTCTCGGGCGCCGCCTGCGGCGCTATCCCGAGCTCGAACATTGCGATCCGGAGATCGACCGAGGTTGAGCTTTTAAAAGGTTGGAAGACCGCCCATCTTGCTGGGATCCCACTCTTTTCGGACCTGATCTTCGATCGACAAGCCGGTTGAGGTCGTAGGGCTGCGGATTATCTGTTTCTGATCAGCGTCCTTGGGCTGGTACACGCCCTTTACGAGGTGATCGATAGTCGCCTCATCACGCACGTGGCGTCTTTGTATGCGCGCTGTATCTGTTGCCATAGCGCGATCCTCCCGGAAAGTTGCTGTTTCTTTTCAAAATACACGGTCTTTGGATGGGTGTCCCCTCGAATTTTTGCAACGGGAAGGCTGATCGAAGCGGGAGAGTATTTTACTCAAAAAGCCCTGCCCAACCTACGCGGTCGGCAGCCTGGAATGGGCGGAACAGCAGCGAAAAAACCAAGATGCTTGACCGTGACCGCGACCCGTCACCTTGTCGAGCGTGCCCTCGAATTGAGCGACGAGCGGCCCAGCGCGCCGTGATATTCGCGCAGAAAATCGAGCACTTCCTCGGGCTCGGCGGTCTCAGTGAAAGCGGTGTAGCCGCGCAAATCGCAAAAGACGACGACGATGTCGCGGCGATGGCTTTCGAGAATCTTCTCGTCCCCCTGCGAGACGATCAGCTCGGCGAGTTGGGGCGCGAGGAAACGCTTCAGCCGCCCGACGCGTCCCAGTTCCTCCACCTGTTCGGCGACCCGCGCTTCAAGCCCACGATTGAGTACCGCCACCTCGTCGGTGCGCTGGCGCAATTCGCCGAGCAGGCGCGCATTTTCCATCGCGATCACCGCCTGCGCCGCGAAGTTCTCCAGGAGAGCGATCTGCTTGTCCGAGAACGGGCGAACTTCCTGGCGATATATGCCGATCGTGCCGAGGAACGCGCCCTCGTTTCGCAATGGCACGACCAGGAACGAGCGGATGCCTCCGAGTGCAGCCGCTGCGTGCCCTAGAGGATCATCGGTATCGGCGAGATCGGCCACGTGGAGGATCCGAGCGCCGTCGAGCAGCTGCTGTTGCCCTCTGCTCGGCCGGTGAGGCCCTCCGCTCAGGAATTCAGCGAATCGTGGCGGGGCACCCCGTAGCGCCTCGGCACGCATGTGTTCGCCGTCGTAAGTCCAAAGGGTGCCCATCTCACAGACGCGTCGCCTTCTCCAGCATCGCGTCGAATACCGGGGCGAGATCACCGGGTGAGGAGTTGATGACCCGCAATACCTCGGCGGTAGCGGTCTGCTGCTTCAGCGCTTCGCGCGCCCCGGTCAGGAGGCGCGCGTTCTCGATCGCAATCACCGCCTGCGCCGCGAAGACCCCGGCTGCTTCACCCGGGAAACGCACATCACGTTGCTGACCTTCGCCAGGTCAAGGCTTTCGCTTCGATCAGGTCCGATCTTTAAGGGATGCCACAGCCTCCCTTCCGATGGAATAGCGGATTGCGCCGCGCCGCAATCATCCTATCACTTTGACTTTTCGGTGGAGCTCAGAACGCGATGCACCACGGACCGGGATATACGAAAAGTGCGGGCAATGGCAGCAGGGTTGACGCCTGCGTTCAACGACGCGCGAATGAGATTTGCTATTCCCTCCGGAATCTTGTCCATCCCTCTGAGCTTGTTATTGCGGATAGTCGCAGATTGGCCTTGCGATGATGCCCTGGTCGGCGCAGCCGGAGCGCTTTTGTTCTTGAGACCGCGGCGATTGATCTCGATGGTAACGGCCGCGAGCAGCCGCTCGAGTTGGGCGTCGTCCAGGTATTTCAGGGATCCCGAGAGGTCACTTGGGAGGGTGACCCGAGCGGGAGACGGTGCACCGATCGATGACGGTGACGAAGCCCGAGATGACGCGCCTGGCACCGACGACGAAGCCTGGTTTTGTCGTTCGAATCCTCGCATCACTCAAGAGTGCCGTACGACGATGATTGGTGCAATCTCACTTGCCGAAGCCGATCCGTCAAGGAGCGCGCAACTGGACGTTCACACGTCGCCCGGGACGGCTTGCCGTGTTGACTTCGTGATGCTCCACTTGCTTCTCCAGCACCTTGACTATTTGATCTTGGCTATTTTGGCGATAGCTGTTTGCTGGCCTTGTTCTGGCTGGAGTTGATCTCTTTGATGGCCGATGATGCCCGCATGTTCGGCGAGCTTGGCCTGGCGCGCGGCGACGGCCGCTGCTTTTGGTGCTCGGCAATCCACGCCTTAGCGTCGCCTGCAGTGGCAACACGAAATGCAGCAGCACATAGGCATGCACGATGAGGAATATGGCTGGCCCCAGCACGAAGAAGCCGATCAGTGGCAGATCTACGTTGAGGAACGGCAGCTTGACCGGGCTCTCGAACAATAGATTGCGGTGAGTCACGCTGCCGACCGCGATGGCGAGATAGAAGAGCACAAAAAGATAGCTCAGCCACAGGCCCGCCCCGACACTAGCGGCATCTATGACGGCCGAGCGCAAGGCCTCCAGATCCTTCGCCTTTTTGGCGAAGTCTGCCCCAATGACAGCGGGCTCCGCAGAAGTCGGCGCAGCGGCCTCGCTCGCAGAGCCCGAAGCCTCCCTCTTCTCGTCGATGCGATTCGTTTCGTCGGTCATCGCGGCGCGCGCTTTCACAATTTTTGAAAAACGAGAAATCCGTTTGCCGGGATCCGGCACTGCAGTCGGCCGCTCGTGGCGAGAATGTCGGCGCCGAAATTACCGATGTTGTTACCCCCGTAGATTGCCGCGTCGCTATTGAATGCTTCGCGCCATAAGCCATCCGGCAAGCGCGATGGGTCCGTTTGAATGACGTAGCCGTCGGCGAACGGCTGATTGTGTAGGCTGGCAACAACCATCAGCTGGTCATTGCCGGCGGAGCGCGTGAATGCGATTACGCGATTGCCGCCCAAAACATGAATGATGTCGATCTCCTGTGAGCGGGCAGCCGTGTGGCGCCGACTGAAGCGGATCGCATCCTGGTAAAACCTGAACAGTTTCGCGCCGCTGCCCGCCCGCTCGCCGGTCAAATCTTCACGATTGCTGATGAAGCTGTCGAAACGATACGGCTTCTGCGCACCAATTTCTTCACCCATGAAAAACATTGGTGTACCGGCCGAGAACAATGACAGGCCGAAAGCTACTCTGGAGCGCGCCTCCGCATAAGCACGGGTTCCGCTGATGAGTGCGGCGCTATTCACAGCGCACACCAGCGTCCGCTGGGTGCCGCCAGCATTGCCGGCTTCATCGTGGGATTCGTTATAAACTACCTTATTGAACTTGCTGTCGAAAAGCGCGCCGGCGAATTGTTCGACGTCAAGCTGACCGTCATTCCCGGAGCCCGCATTTTTGATTAGCCTCGCCCTGCCGCCAGCCATATCCGAGTCGCCAATAAGGTTGTGGTAAAAATACGCAAACCAGGTGGCGCCAAAACCGAGCCCTCCGGCTTCCGGCAGCTGAGTAACAGCGTCCCAGCCGGAGTGGTCTTCGGCGATCAACATGACGGTGGGCTTGATGAGCCGCAGGGTGCGGCTCCATTCGCGGAGCAACTTTATGCCGAACTGATTAGCGCTGGAGACCGAGCGGCCATCAGCATGGAGGGCGTTATCGCGATGGAATGCCTGAGTTAGATCGACACGCAAGCCATCGACGTGGAACTCTTCGATGAAAGCGGCGGCGCTGCTGACGAAAAGATGCCGGACGATCTCCTCCCAATATCGTGGCGCAAAACCGGATGAGCCGTTGTCGATGTAGCCGCCGTCGGGACGGCTATAATCGGATGGCTTGCCTTCGTACCAGTAATAGGTGTTTTGCTCCGGCGAAGTGGAGTCGTATTGCCATTCGGCGCGGGCCGCGTTGAAGTCATAATGGTTGTAGCAGACGTCCTGGATCACTACGATGCCGCGTCGGTGGCACTCGCGGACGAAGTGCTTGTATTCGTCGCGGCCGCCCGCGGCCGATTCAATGACGAAATAGTGTGAATCGCCGTAGCCCCAACCCTCTTCACCGGAGAATTCGGACATCGGCAGCAATTCAACGGCATTGATCCCAAGATCGCTCAGATAGGGAAGCAGTTTTACTGCATCCTGTAGATTTCCCGGTCGGTTTTCGCCAAATCCAAGCGCATTGACGTGCAATTCGTAGATCACGAGATCTTCGATGCGGGTCGGGACTGCGAGCCCAGGTGTGAATTCATTCGCCCAGAACTCGGCTTCCGGGATACGCTCGCCGTTCTCAAAGGCGAACTCCTTAGCGACGGTGTCGGTACCAACCACCATACTGCAGCTTTTGGTCCCATCGAGTTGCCCGGGGGTGCCCGAGAAGTGCTTTCCTTGGGGATCATCGCCGCCGCGGCCGATCTGGTTGCGTGAAAAAATGTCAGTCCGGTAAACGATTTGGCCTTGCGCATTGGTAACGCGATACATGTAAGGCGCGCCTTCGAACGCGGTGAAGTCAGGGATCACGTCGCTCTCCCAGATGCCACCGGGCCCGCGCCGCAGCTTGAATGCCGGGCGGACGGGATCGATGCCGTCGCCGTCGTCAGCGATGTAGCCATTGTCGGGCTTACCGAATACGACTTCGACGTCTCGAGCATTAGGCGCCCAAGCCGAAAACCGCAGGTCGGGTTGTTGTGCACCGTCGGAGAAAAACTTTTGCGCGCCAAGGCGCCGCGCATAGGTGAAGTAAAATTCCTGCATCCCGCCTGTCTGCTGCAGCTCAAATTCACGGTAACGCTCCGACGACATGCCGTCGTTTATTTCGGTCGGGATGCCCCACAAGTTCGCTCCGGACGGTCCGTCCAGCCGCACTCCCCAGCGGAACTTCTTGCCGACCTCGCTGTCATCGAAATCGACGTCGGCGGTGAAGCAGGGACAGCCATCTTCAGCCCTACCCGAAGTCATCGGAGTTTCGCTCCAGGTTTGTGCGAAACGCCCTGACCTGTCCCAGTTACCCGCAAGCCGCGCGTTGCGAAAAATGTCGCGTTTCAGCCCGGTCAAGTATCTAAACTGTACTGCGATTTTCGTCATGGCTCTCCTCCATCCGGTCTCGTGGGTATCGACGCTGCGCCGGGGCTGCCCGGGCGGAGACGATGACTGCCGTCAACGCTTGGTTAATCGGGTACGAGGCTAGCTTCGCGGTGGCCAATCGCATGTGATCCAGTTCACACTTGGTCGAATTTCGATTAGCGCCGTTACCACGGCAGCCCTACGGCCCGCATGGTCAGCACGCCCCGGGGCTGTCGAAGATCGCCTAGATGCACTGCAGCATCGCCGCCGGCATCGCCTTCAGCGAGCGCTCGATCGCGCCCGAGCTCACGTCGGCGTCCTCCTCAACCCGGGCGGGTCTCTATAGTCTCGCGCGCGAGGCGGGATTTTTTGGCGCGCAGGACGGCCGAGCTTCGATAAATTTTCGCGTTCTATATCAGCTAATTAAGGCATGAGACGTCATGTCGATACGACGTTTTAGGAGGGCCGAAAACCGGCATTGACCGTGAGAAATTCGATTTCCTAGCCGATTTTCGCAGCGTTCGTCAGAGATGGCCAATGGCTCGGAAGCGGCCACGATTTTTTAACCACGGTGTGAAGCGGATCACACTCCGGGTCCTAAGCTCGCCCTATGCTCTACCGCGCTCCAGCCTTCTTCCGCTGGTGACTCTCTCGAATGTGGGGATAGTCATGCCCATCAGACTGACGCTTCCGACCCATTATCACAGCGAGCCGCATGCACGAGCACGAGCTTTTGCTCATGTGCAGTCGCAACGGCGCAAGAAGCCCCCCGCTCATAAATTCGATTTCCCAATCGAGCTAGTCGGCACCGCGGCCGACGTGACGCTGTATTACGATCCGCAGCTCGGGCAAGCGGGGGCGGACCTTGCGCAGCAGCTCAAGCCGAACGTCGAGCAGACCTACGTCAACTGCCGCAATTATTTCGCGATTGCCGGCCAGCCGGTGAACGTCATCATCGCGCCCGTGAATAACCAGACCGACGGATCCGGCGGCGCCTACCATTACGGGTGCAGCTTCAACCCCGGGGGTGACCTATACTGCGACGCGGCGTTTGGCAATCCGGTGATGACCAACGGTTTGATAGTCGCAGAGCTGACCGAGTCGTTTATGGGCGCGCAGAACAAAGGTTGGGATTGCGGCGGCTCGAACGGTGAGGCCCTGTCGCGCTTTCTTGCAGAGCTCGAATCTGGTGGTCCGACAGGAGCGCTCGCCGCTTTTGCGACAGGTCCGGACTGGGATCGGGCCGGTCGGCCGAATTGGATCGACGCGACCGAGTCCACCGATCAGGACGCCGTCGCCACCGGCTGCGGCATCGTCTATCTCTATTGGATGATGTCGAAGGGCCACACGGCGGCGCAGATCACCCAGGCCGGCTGCCCCGACGACAGCCTCGCCTCGAATTATGAGGCGCTGACCGGCGGGACCAGTGCATGGAAGGACTTCAGCGCGGCGGTCGCAGCCCTCGCCGGCGGAGTTACATCCGACAATCCGTGGGGCGCAGCGGCAGCCGTCGCGTAGCACCCCGCACCATACGGGCGCGGAGCAGATCGTTCCAGTCTGCTCCGCTGCTCGAAGACGCCTCGTGCGACACAATGATTGTTCCCGATGCGGCGAACATGCCGCCGACGCCGTAGCAGACCGAGATCTTGGTGCTAAGCTCACGACCCAAGTCGGGAGGATCTCCCAAACCTGGAGTCCAGGGAGAAGGCAGATGAAGGCGTACATTGTCGGGGGCGGGTTTGGCGGACTGGCGGCGGCCGCGTGTCTCATCCGGAACGCGGGAATGTCCGGCCAAGACGTCACGATCTACGAGGCGGATGATCGGATGGGGGGCGGGTTCTTTCTGGGCGGCAGTGCGGAAAGCGGCTACAACCTGCCTGGTTCTGTCTTTGACAATCAATTCCGCTGCACATTCGACCTGCTTGATGCGGTCCCGTCTGCAAGCAATCCAGCTATTTCCGCCAAAGAAGAATTCTTTACCTTCAATACTCGCCGGCCGTTCGACGACCGGGCGCGCCTCATCGACCGCAACGGCCACATCGTGCACGGCCCGCGCTTCGGCCTGAGCTGGCACGACGGCTTCCAACTGGCACGGCTCGCGCTGACGCCCGAAGCGAGGCTGGACGGACGGCGCATCGAGGAGTTCTTTTCTGCGCATTTCTTCGCGAGCGAATTTTGGTTGTGCTATTCGACAATCATGGGGTCGCTGCCGCAGCACAGCGCGACGGAATTGCGGCGCTACCTAAATCGGACCTTGCACATGTTGCCTTACATTTCTGACATGGCGAACATCTGGCGCACGCCGTTTGACCAGTACAACACGTTCATCGAACCGCTTGTTGCTTGGCTGCGCGCGCACGACGTGAATCTGCAGAATGGCGTCTTTGTCCAGGACGTCGGGTTCGCGGCTTCGCCTGGCCGTATAACCGTCAACCGACTCGATAACGAACGGGACGGCGTCGCGACATCGGTCGCCGTCGCACCGGACGACGTCGTGCTGCTGACGTTCGGATCGCAGGCCGCCGACATGTCGGTGGGATCGATGACCGAGGCACCACGGCCGCTGCGTGCTGGAAGATCCTGGGCGTTGTGGAAGCGCCTGGCGCAGGGGCGTCCGGATTTCGGCAATCCCGACGCGTTCTTTGGCGAGTCCCACGTGTCCGACTCGCATTGGGTGACCTTCACGGTCACTACAACAGGGACGGAATTTCTCGACCTAATGTCCGCGCTGACCGGCAGCGAGACCGGACGCGGCGGGCTTGTCAGTTTGATAGACTCGGGCTGGCTCCTGTCGCTGTCGGTCTTTCACCAGCCGGAAATCATCGGCCAACCGCCTGGCACGTACGTTTGGTGGGGCTACGGCTTGTTTCCGGAACGCAACGGAAATTTTGTGCGGAAGCGCATGCATGAATGCACAGGTGCGGAGATCCTGGAGGAGGTCCTGCGACAATTGCGGTTCGATCGGCAATTAGACGCGATTATAGCGTCATCGATCTGCGTACCCTGCGATATGCCGTACGCGAACAACATCTGGATGCCACGCACACGTACCGACAGACCCCGCCCTGTTCCGGATGGGGCGACCAATTTCGGACTCATCGGCCAGTACGTGGAGGTTTCGCGGGATGTGGCATTCACCATCGAATATTCCGCCCGCACGGCGTGGGAAGCGATTCACCTCCTGCTCAAGCGCGGCCCCGCGCCCCCGCCCGTTTATCAAGCCCAGCGCGATCTGAAAGCGCTGCTCGCCGCGCTGAAGGTTTTTGTCTTTCCGAAGACCGCCCGACCGTGAGTTTCAAAACTGTGTTGCGACTGTCGAAAATGGTGCTGAGATGGTTCCGGCAGCATTCTGCCGAACGAACCCTACGTTTAGGCCGTACCAGACGCACGATCTAGCGCAACCGCCGTCTCGACGCCGGGAGGTCGAGCCGCGCGTGGTCTTCGTCGTCGGGACGAGGAGATGTTCAGACGAAGTCTGCGCCTCTCCCGGTGTTGTGGAGGACACCGTAATGAGGCTCGTTCGCCCTCTGCTCTATGTGTTCGCGGTCCTCGCCGGCTTGTACCTGCTTGCGGTGGTCCTTTACGCCATTCCGGTGGTCAGCGGTGTGCTCGACGAGACGATGGAGGTTAGCTTCGACCGTCCTGATCCGTCGATCGTCACGGACTACAGCAACGGGCTGACGCCTGCGCAGAAAGAAAGCTACTACCACCTCTCGCAAGGCTCCGAGATCCTGCCTTGGTTCCTACTGACTGCGGTTGACGTCGCCGACCCTGGCTCGACCAAGCCTTTCGTCGAGAACCTTAAGCGCTACGGCTTGTTGGCCGACGCGGCGCGCAAAGATGGGTTGCCTGTCGGCCTGACAATGTCGTCCAACCCTTTCACGTTCGGCATGGACTTCGTCGGCATTACCTGTGCGGCCTGCCATGTGGGTGAGTTGCGTCACGACGGCAAAGCCGTGCGGGTCGACGGCGCTCCCAACATGTTCAATCTGCAGCTCTTCTACTCGGACGCCATCGAGGCGGTCATGGCAGCGACAAGTGATCGAGGTAAGCTGTGGCGGGCGCTCAAGCGCCTGGGGCGGCAAGATTATGGACGCTACGGGATTGCCGCGCCGTTCATCCGTCCGGCGACTCTGATCTACTACGGTGCGAACCTGCTGCTGCACCGGGAGAGGTTGGACGCGCGTCTCGAGCTGGTCGCCGTCATCCGCGCCGCCAAGGAGCAACGGGATCCCACGCATCCGACGTCTGGGTTTGGTCGCCTGGACGCGTTTGACGGCACCCGCAACTTCCTGTTCACACGCTTGCGCAAGTCGGACGCGAACGGAGCATTCGAGGTCAACAAGGCGAACATGGTCAAGCTCGACGCGCCGGTGAAGTTCCCGCCGCTGTGGTCGCGCAAGGCCGAGCCACCGAAACCAGTAGCGGCCTACCGTGGCGACCAACCTTCGCGCTTTCCGCTCGTCTGGGGCTTCAAGGACTACGACTGGGTCGAATGGACCATCGATACCGACACGGTGATGGAGCGCAATGTCACCGAGACCCTCGGCGCTGGGGCCTCAGTGATCCTCGATCCAAGGAGGACTGATTCGCTCTTCGAGAGCTCCATCCCGCTAACGAACATGCACAACCTCGAGTGGCTGGCCTATTACATCGATCCGCCGCGATGGCCGACGGCGGCCTTCGGCGAGATCAAGCCCGATCTGGCGGCCGCCGGCGAAAGCATATTCCGGAACCAATGCGCCCGTTGCCACGAGTATGGCGATGATCGGCGCACTTCAGCCGGCCTCCTCAGGCTGCACGGAATGCGTCCGGAGGCCGTCGGGACAGACCCCACGGCGGCGCTTAAGATCTCCTGTCCGGTTCCTGACACCGGAGCACTCACGATCCCGCCCAGGTCCTACACCGCCGAGGAAGCGAACCTCCTGGAGGACTGCGCCGGCGTCAAGGCCGGCACGGCATTCGCCGGCAATTCTTTCGCCAGGACCGTTCAAGTCGCCGTCGACAACATCAAGCAAAAGGCCTATGCGGCGGCCGGAATAGACGCGGCGCAGCAGCGGACGATGGAGGACCTGGACCGGCGCGGTCGCGTCACTTGGCGCGATACGCTGCTCGATACCAAGGCACCCTACGGTCCTTATGCTGCAAGGCCCCTGTACGGGATTTGGGCCGCGGCCCCCTACCTGCACAATGGATCGGTCCCGACATTGTACGACCTGCTGCTTCCCCCGGAGCAACGACCCAAGAAGTTTGCGCTCGGCAGGCGCGAGTATGATCCGGTGAAGCTCGGCTTCGCCGTCGGCACAGCTTGCAGCCAGCAGGACTGTCTCGTCGACACCACGCGAACCGGCGACGGCAATGGTGGCCACATCTGGGGGACGGACCTGGCCGAGCCCGATCGTATGGCCCTTCTGGAATACCTCAAGACGTACTGACGCCGGGAGACGACGGGGTCAGCTGCCGGCCGCGACCCTCAGCGTCCCGGGAAAAGTGCCGTCATATTCCGGGGCGCCTGCCGCACGCAGGCTCTCCAGCTTTAGCAAGGGCTTGAGTATCTGTGGGATCTGGATCCGGCTGATGTATCTGCCGTAGCAGGCATGCAGCCCGGTGGCGATCGGAGCCGGGTTTCTGCACCCTCGCGCGCGCGAGGCGGGATTTTGTGGTGCGCAGGACGGTCGCGCTTCGATAAATTTTCGCGTGCTATACCCGTCCGGGCGTTGCGGTGACTTCGTCACAGAGCGCACCAATTTGCGGTCAGCAGCGCGCTCCGCGTTGGTGATTGATCAGTCAACCTGAAGATCGAACCTTATTGTAAAGTCGCGATAATCTGGGATCATCCTCCACTCGACACTTCGCTGATTGCGTCTCAATCATCTGAACCGCAGATTATCGCGCGAGAGCTGGCCAATCGTGATACAGCCCATCAGTTTCATGTCGCGTTCCAATTCAGCTTTCATCAGGCCAAGTGCCCGCTCGACCCCAGCTTGGCCGGCGGCAGCCAAGGGATAGAGATAATAGCGGCCGACCCCGACGGCCTTGGCGCCGACCGAGAGCGCCTTAAGGACATGCGTCCCGCGCTGCACCCCGCCGTCCACGAGTACGTCGGTCCGATCACCTACGGCGTCGACGATTTCGGCCAGCTGGTCGAACGATGCCCGC
>Ga0306923_10002935_pt1 | contig 15864 bp, 14 predicted proteins | sample sta12Can44000108_FD_203841 | JGI IMG/M metagenome (GOLD analysis project Ga0306923, IMG submission 203841) | Lab enrichment of tropical soil microbial communities from Luquillo Experimental Forest, Puerto Rico - statanox.12C.anox.44.000.108 (v2)... | ecosystem: Environmental > Terrestrial >... | reverse complement strand
CCAGGCCGACCCGCCTGGCCCGGTCGAGCAGCCGGCCCACCGACGCCCGGGATATCGACAGCCGCCGGGCGATCTCATCCTGGGTCAGCTCGTCCTTGTAGTAGTACCAGGCCACCCGGAGCTGGAGTTCCTCCGAGCTCCAGCGCCCCGGATCGCCCGCGCGACCCGACCGCACGGCGGTGCCCGGCTTCTTGCGCTGGCCTCGCCCGGCCTCAGGCATGCGGGATCACCTGGCCCCCGTCCAGCGGGATCACCGCCCCGGTCATGAACGACGACACCGGGCTCAGCAGCAGCGCGATCCAGCACGCCACCTCGGCCGGATCGCCGATCCGGCCGAGCGGGACCTGGCTCTCCAGCCACCGGTACGCCTCGTCCAGATCGTCGGCCCAGGTGGCGTGGATCGGGGTGTCGATCGGGCCGGGCGCGATCGCGTTGACCCTGATCCGGTCGGGCGCGAGCTCGCCCGCCAGTGACTGGGTCAGGTAGTCCAGCGCGCTCTTGGTCATCCCGTACACCGACTGGCCGGAAAGCCGCAGCGTGCCCGACGACGAGCTGATGTTGACCACCGACCTGACCGGAGATTCCCGGAGCGATGGTAGCGCCGCCTGGATGAGGAAGTACGGGGCCCGGACGTTGGTGGCCACGTGCTCGTCGAAGCCGGCCACGTCCCACTCCGGCAGCGTGAAGTGCCGGCAGGCGGCGGCGTTGTTGACCAGGCCGTCGACCCGGCCGAACGCCTTGAGCGCGGAGGAGATGATACGCGCCGGGGTGGCCGGGTCGGCCAGGTCGCCCGGCACGCCGACGGCCCGGCCGCCCGCCTGCTCGATCGCGCCGGCGCACTGGCGCAGCGGCGCTTCCCGCCTCCCGACCAGCACCACGCGGGCCCCGGCGGCGCCGAGCAGCTGCGCGGCAGCCGCGCCGATCCCGCTGCCGGCCCCGGTCACCACGATCGTCGCGTCCTGCAGGCCGAGGTCGATGGAGCCAGCGGGACCGGGGGATGCAGCGGCGGTCATGAAGTCTCGGTAATCCGCTTCCGAGCAAATGTCAAGACCGTGAGCGTTCGCTCGTATGAGAAGGCTTGCCGCGGGCGCCGCCGGGGCGCTCGCGGTCCCGTCAGGCGGCCTGCTCCCCGTAGCGGGCCGAGAGCCCGTAGATCACCATGATCGCGATGGCGATGTAGATGAGGGACCAGACCGGGTAGTACGGCATCACGAAGATCGCCGAGATCGCGGCCAGGCCCGCGGCGATGATGCCGATCCAGCGCGAGATCTCAGCGCCGGGCCGGTCGCTCGGGCCCAGGACCAGGGCGCCGGCGACGATCAGCACGACGCCGATGATCAGCCATATCCACCCGTAGGTCTTGAGACTGTGTCCCAAGAGCGCATTTTGCAGGTTATCGGGGATAGCGCCGTGGTACCCGAAGGCCCAGATCCCATCGATCATCCGCATAATCCCGGCGATGATCAGCACCACGGCGGAAAATGTCAGCCAGCCGGAACGCTTCACCGTATTCACCTGCCTTTCCGCTGAATCTCCTGGCGAAAGCCAGCAGCGATCTTTCCGGCGGCGGGCCCCGGGCAGGCGGCGGCGCCGGCCCGCTCAGGCGCACGCAGCCGCGGCGGCGGCCAAGAGACCCTCCGCTGGTTCTCCTGACCGCCGCGCCGTCCCGGATCGGCCACGCGTTTCGGCTAGCTGTCCTTGAGCGCTTCCTGCAGCTCGCTGGCGATGTCGTCGGCCGCGGCGTCGAAGGTGCGCTTCGCGACCTTGGCCGCACCCGTCAGCGCCTTGTCGAGCGCCTTGTCGATGGTCGGCTCGCCCATCACGACCAGCCCGGCCTGGTTGGCGGTGAGCTCCTGCGCCGCATCGTGGAGTTCCTTGCGCGGCAGTTTCCCGCCCCCGAACGCCTCGGGGATGAAGCGAATGAGCGGGCGGTCCATCCGCTTGACGATGTGCGGCTTGCCGTCCTCCTTATCGATCACCGCCGCGTCGTACTTGCCGATCACCTCGTCCTTGTGCAGCTGCTCGACGGCGTCGAGATCCGTCAGCGCGGCGGAGACGCTGTCGTATTCCGCGGTATAAAGGATGACGTTCTCGTTCTGGGCCATGGCTCCTCCTTGATCTCGGGACTACCCGACCTTGATCTCCGGCCATCCCGGCGTGATTCGAGCCTAATCAGCGCGCCCGGCCATCGGCCAGCCGTGCGGCCGTCCGCCTTCTCAATGCAGTTATTGCCGAGGCCTATAGATTGTGGGCTGCGGGCTGGCCTTGCGGTCAGCGGATGCGCAGCGGGAGCGCGCGCGGCCCGCGGATCTGGCCCACCGACCAGCGCACCGCCGACGGGTCGTCGAGGGTGAAGACGGGGATCCGCTCGAGCCAGACGTCCAGGGCGGTCCGCAGTTCCATCCGGGCCAGGTGCGATCCCACGCAGCGGTGGATGCCGAGGCCGAACGCGGCGTGCCGGTTGGCCTGGCGGTCGATGATGACCTCGTCGGGCCGGTCGAACTGGGCCGGGTCACGGTTGGCCGCGGGGAACGACAGCAGGATCCAGTCCTCGGCCTTCATGTCCGCGCCGCGCCAGCTGATGTCCTCCTTCACCAGCCGCGCCATGGTAACCGGCGCGTAGGCGCGCAGGAACTCCTCTGTCGCGACCGGCAGCAGAACGGGGTCGGCCACGAGCCGCTCGCGGTCGCCCGGTGTCTTGGCCAGGTGCCACAGCGAGGCGCCGATCGCGCTCCACGTCGTGTCGATCCCCGCGATGAGCAGCAGCACGAGCGTTCCGACGACGTGCGAGGCTTCGAGCTTCCTGCCGTACAGCTCGGCGTTGATCAGGTAGCTGGTGAGGTCGTCGCGCGGGTTGTCGAGGTGGTCGTGGACCTGCTCGACCAGGTAGTCGAACAGTTTCGTCATCCGGGCTATCCGCTCTTCGGGCGGCAGGTTGATGCCCTCGAGGGTGTTCTCGACGAACTCGCGGAACCGCGGCCCGTCCTCGGGCGGGTAGCCGAGCATGTCGGCGATGACGCGCATCGGGATGTGCTGCGCGTACTCAGCGGCCGCGTCGACGACGTCCCGGCCCTCGAACGTGTCGATGAGCGAATGGCAGTAAGCCCTGGTCGACGGCTCCTGCCGGGAGACCGCGGCCTTGGTGAACGCCGGGAGCAGCAGCTTGCGCGCGTCGCGGTGGAAGGGCGGGTCGGAGGAGATCGGCGGCGAGCCGCCGACCGGCGCTATCTCCCGGGGCGGCCGGAAGTTGTTCATGATGATCGCCCGGGACGAGAAGTGCTCGGTGTCGTAGGCGATCGCCGCGACGTCCTCGTAACGCACCGGCAGCCACCCGCCGCCGAACCTGTCGGTGTGCGCGATCGGGCAGCGCCCCCGCAGGTCGTCCTGGATCACGTAAGGGTCGGCGGCCCACTCCGGCTCGAGGTGGGAGAAGTCGGTCGCCCAATCCGAGACCGGGCCGGTGACGATCTCGTTACGCGTGCCCAGGGGCTGATCGCCGTCGTCGTCGCGGAAGTGGGTGAAGCGGTCGTCGACGGCCATGTCAGGCCTCCTCGACGATCTCGACCGCGCGCTCGGGGCAGTTGGCCACGGCCAGGCGTGCCTCGGGCTCCCGCCCGGGCGGCACGACGCCATCCCCGAGAACCTGCCCGAAGCCCTCTTCGTCCTCGCCGAACAGGCCGGGCGCAAGGTCGTAGCAGCGACCGTGACCCTGGCAGCGCTCGGAGCTGATCTGCACTTTCACTGGCGGCCTCCCGAACCCCGGTACAAGAGAAGGCTAACCACTCCCGGCCGCGTGCTTAACCACCCGTTGCGGGGAACGGAAGCGGGGACCGACCCGTGTGGCCTTGTGGCCTGGAGGGCGATCCGTATCAAGACCCGCCTGCGCGTGAGCCAGCTAGCAGCGGTGAACCCGGCGTCGGCAAAGACGCCGTGGGACCGGAAGCCCGACCCCGTTGGGGACCGGGCCGTGATCTGGCCGATGCCCGGATCGACCCGCTGGTCTCCTCAGCATGAACAGAGTTCCTGCCCGACAACCAGCGATGAATGGCAAACCTTTCCTGGTCATTCGCCTCGGCATCATAGCGGGACTTCTCATGATCTTTCGACCCAAGTACCGTCGAGTTCAGTTGTTGTTCTCACACAAGCAAAGGGCAGGCGTCGATGGCTAGAAGCGGAGGTCGTTCGGAGTGGGAGCGCCAACAGGCGGCGCTACGCCGGGAGGCAGAGCGGCAGGCGCGGGAGCGCGCGCGGCTTGCGAAGGAACTTGAGAAAAAGCGTCAACAACAACACCTCGAATCTCAGCAGCGGACAGCTGATGCAAAGACCACTGCAGTTCACCAGCAGATCGACACTCTCGATGAGGTGCTGACCAGCATCCTCCCGCTCCCGCCGCTAAGTTTTGACCAGCTGCAGATCACTCCCCAAGTACCTAGCTTTGACCCGGGCCTCCTGGGCACTGCTGACCCCGCCCCCGACTGGAATGCGTATGCGCCAATAGAACCTCGGGGCCTGGGCCGCATGTTTGGCGGAGCTGGCAGATATGAGCGGCAAACGGCAGCGGCGCGCGAGCGGTTCGAGGTAGCTATGTCCGACTACCGGGGACGGGAGGTTCAACGGCAGCGGACCCTGGCAACGGCGAGGGCCAATCATGAACGCAGAGCGGCCGAAATCCGTGCGGATGCGACAGCACGTAACGCCGTCGTCGAAGCCCGCCGGGCAGCATTTGCCACGGGTGATGCCGAGGCTGTGGAATGGTTCGTTGGTCAGGTACTGGACGCTTCCCGGTACCCAGATGGCTTCCCACGTCAGTACCAGGTCGCCTACCGGCCCGAGAACCGAGACGCTGTAGTGGAGTTCGAACTGCCGCCTCAGCATGTTATTCCAGCGGTGCGCGGGTACCGGTATGTGAAGACGCGAGACGCAATTGATCCAATTCTTCGCCCGGAGAACGAGATCAAGCAACGCTATGCACGACTGATTGCATGCGTCGCATTACGCACCCTGCACGAGATCTTCGCCGCCACTCCAGGCGATGTGGTGGAGGCTGTGGTATTCAACGGGCGCGTCAATACCATAGACAGAGCCACGGGCAAGCCCATTCGTCCTCACCTGCTGAGCGTATCCGCCGAGAGGGCAACATTTGCGGATCTGGTCCTAGCCGCGGTCGAACCGGCAGCGTGCCTGAAACGTTTGAATGCGCTGGTGTCACCTAATCCGTTCGATCTGGAAGCGGTAGAGCCATTCATCGCCTTCGATCTGAAACGATTCCGGTTCACTGATGACCTAGACGTAGTCGCCGGCCTCGACTCCAGGCCCAATCTACTCAAGCTTTCCCCGACGGAGTTCGAACACCTCGTCCGGCAATGGTTTGTGGCGATGGGCGCAGAGGCTTGGACCACCATTCCATCGAAGGATGGAGGTGTGGACGCAGTCGCCACAAGTAAGAACCTGTTCTTCGGTGGAGTATGCCTCATCCAGGCCAAGCGCTGGACCGGCCTCGTCGGTCTAGAGTCGGTACATGCGCTCACCGGCGTTATGGCTGACCACAACGCCACCACAGGCGTTCTGGTGACGACGTCATGGTTCGGCCGGGCGAGTGAGCAATTCGCTAACCGGAACCGGATCACGCTGGTTAACGATGCCGAACTCAAGCAACTGATCAAGAAGCACTTGAACATGGCCGTCATCCCGGGCACCAGTCCGCCTCGGCGCCTTCGCGCATCGGACAACACCCAGACCGGCGGTCCCGGCACAGCCGATCCAAGTCCGCCAGGCCTACCTTAGCTGATCATCCCTGACCCAGAATCACTGAGGCCACGGCCACACGTGATCCGTCAAGATGGGTCGATGTTGTGGTTGCCTCGGAAGAGGCGTCCGGGTCGCGGCGCCGCTTGACGACGACGCGTTCCGCCTCTGCGTCGAGGACGGCGAGCGGCTTGATGCCACCGCCGTGATCGACCTCGCACCGGGAGCCATGTCCCATGCAGGTCAGTAGCGGGCGCCCTCCGGCGCGGGCAGGGCGTCGAGCTCGGCCAGGTCCTCCCGGCTGAGCTGGATGCCCGCGGCGCCTGCGTTGTCGGCCAGGTACCTGGGGGTCTTGGTGCCCGGGATGGGGATGACGTAGTCGCCCTGAGCCAGCACCCAGGCCAGCGCCACCTGCGCCGGGGTGGCCCCCGCCCGCTCGGCGATCTGGCGGACCCGGCCGACGATGGCCAGGTTGGCGCGCAGTGCGTCCTGCTGGAACCGCGGCAGCCCACGGCGGAAGTCGTCCTGGGGCAGGTCGTCGAAGGACGAGAACCGGCCGACCAGGAAACCGCGTCCCAGCGGGGAGAACGGCAGGAAGGCGATGCCCTGCTGCTGGCAGTAGGGCAGCACCTGGGCCAGCGCGTCCCGTGTCCACAGCGACAACTCGGACTGCACCGACGTCACCGGGTGTATCGCCTGCGCCCGCCTGATCTCCTCCGCCGTCACCTCGGACAGGCCGATGTGCCGCGCCTTGCCCGCCGCCACCGTCTCGGCCATGACTCCCCAGGTCTCCTCCAGCGGCACCTGCGGATCGACCCGGTGCAACTGGTAGAGGTCCACGTGGTCGGTGCCCAGCCGGCGCAGGCTGCCGTCGATCGACTCGCGCACGTGCTCGGGGCGGCCGTCCCTGGATGCTCCCGGCGAGTTGCCGGCCGGGTTCGCCGCCTGGACCGAGTCGGCGAGCAGGCCGACCTTGGTGGCCAGCACCGCGCGGTCGCGCTGGCCGCCCGCTAGCGCCCGGCCGACCAGGTCCTCGTTGGTATACGGGCCGTACGCGTCGGCGGTGTCGATCAGCGTCATGCCCAGGTCGAGCGCTTGGTGGATCACGGAGATGGACGTGGTGTCATCGCGCGGGGTCTCCATGTCGTAGGAGAAGGTCATGCCCATGCAGCCCAGGCCGATGACGCCGACCTCGGGGCCGCCTCGGCCCACTGTCGTGGTTCGCATACTGCCAGCCTCCCCGCCTGTCAGGCCCTTGCACCTAGAAGGCGCCCGGCCCCAGTTCCGATGCTGCTATCAGCCGATCCAGGCGATGTCGAAGATCCGGATAAGCTCCGCGAGATCGTCAGCCCGGAAGGACAACAAGCCATAGCCCTCGCCGAAGATGGCCTGACGGTACGCCGGGTCACCTCCCGGCGCCATCAGATCCGCATTCCATGGCTCTTGGACTAAAGCCGTCACTCGCTCAACCAGAGCATTGAACGCCGTCGATGGTAAGCCGTTGAGCTGCATTAATGTAGCGCCCTCGAACTCGACCCGGTAGGTCATCCGTCCGCTCGCCGCTGGGCGGCCGCGACCCGTTCGTCCCAATCGGGGACGATCTCCTCGATGGGCGTTCCTTCGTGCCGCCCGGTTCGCACGGCGTCCTGAACGGCCCGGAATCTAGCCTCATAGTCCGGATCGGAGTACGCAGCGGCGCGCAACCGCCAGAGCCGTAGCAGGTGGTGAAGCTCGTAGTAATGCTCTGGCCGGCGGGCACCCGCCACGGCGGCGTCGTACTCAGCCAGGAACTGGTCATGGAACTGGCGGGGCAGGACGCGCAGGATCTCGATCGGATCGTCCGGATCGTACTCACGCGCCGATTGTGCTGTCACGCGTCCATTCTCCCTCAGCGCGCCGACATCATGGCTGAATGGGCGAGAGCGGTTGGCTTGTCCCTGGGGGTTAACGGGCAGCACATAGTATGGGCGGGCCTTGACGGCAGGCTCCCGCCTGGTCGGCGGGATGGGCCCGGAGGAGCGTTGAGCGGCAGCACAGACGGGAATGACCCGGCTCGGAGTAAGCCGCGGAGCAGGCGCCGCGGGCAGTCCGGAGGCCGTCGTCCGCGGTACACGCCGGGGCAGCGGGCCGCCGCGTGGACCTCGGTCGCCATGGTCGCCGTGCTGGTCGCCGGCGCGCTGGTGGCCTACGCCAAGTACCGCAGTTACTGGGACAGCATCCAGCGCGTCGACGTGCAAGCCCTGGTCGGCCGGCAGCCGCCCAAGCTCAACAACGCCGAGAACATCCTGCTGATCGGCTCCGATACCCGCGTCGGCCAGCGCGGCATCGGCGGGTCCCAGGGCGTCATCCCCGGTCAGCGTTCGGACACGCTGATGCTGCTGCACATCTCCCCCGGTCATCGCCGGGTCACCGTGGTGAGCATCCCGCGCGAAACCATGGTCCCGGTGCTGAGCTGCGCGGCCAGCGACGGGACGACGGGCCAGCAGGCGGCACCGGGCGAGCAGGAGCTGATCAACGCGGCCCTGAACTTCGGCGGCCCGGCCTGTACCTGGAAGACCGTCGAGGCCGTTACCCACATCCACCTCGACCACTTCGTCCAGCTTGACTTCACCGGCTTCGAGAAGATCATCGATGACCTCGGCGGGGTCAACATCTGCCTGCCCGTTAAGGTCGACGATCCGCTGTCGGGCCTTAACTTGTCCGCCGGCGTGCACCACGTCTTCGGGCACGAGGCGCTCGCATTCTGGCGCACCCGCGAGGACCTTGGCGATGGCTCCGACCTTGAGCGGATCACGCGCGACCAGTACCTGATGGCGGCGCTGGTGCAGGGCATTGTGCACAGTGGCCTGCTCAGCAGCCCGACCAAGATGCTGAAGATCGTCGGCGACGCGACCGGCGCGATGGCCACGGACACCGGCCTGGACCAGAACACGATGCTGCAGATCGCCGAGAGCCTGCGCGGCGTGACCATCGGCTCGGTGCAGTTCATCACCGCGCCCAACGTTCTCTGGCCGCCGAACCCTAACGATGTCGAGTTCAAGCAGCCGCAGGCCGACGAGTTGTTCAGCGCGATCCAGCACGACACCTTGCTGCCCAAGGCGGCGAAGAAGACGAAGAAGCCGACGGCGCCACCCGTGGTCGACGTGACCCCATCGGCCGCGGCGCCGGAGTCCCCTTCGCCCCCGCCTTCGATCTCCAGTCTCGGCCATGCCGCTGGGGGCATCACGGCGAACACCCACATCTGCCAGGATCGGGCAGCGTTCACCGGCCCGGGTGGATGAAATCCGGATATTCTGGGTTCTGAAGGGGAGTAGTCCTTCGCTGGCTGGCCGACATACCGGCGTGCAGATGCGCCCGGCCGCCGGGCCGCGGCGCGTGGTGGACGAGACCTTCGGCTGTTGAGCACATCCGGCCGGAGCAGCTTTCCCTGACCCGGCCGGCGCGACCGAGCCGCGGCATTGGCGGTCCACATGGCCATGGCGGTGACCGCCGGGCGGTTGCTGGCCCTGCTGCCGCACCGCGTGACCGGCATCGTGGTCGCCTGCCTGTTCCTGGCCGGATCGGCTTGCCTGTGGGCGTCCAGCTTGCGGCCCGGGCACCGAGCTGGCGTGGACGCCGCCCGCCAGGGCGGCCGTGTTCCGTCGTTTCCGCGGGTCGCCGGGGCGAGCTTCGGTGTGGTGTTCGTGGCCGAGTGGGGCGACATCACCCAGCTGGCCACGGCCAGCCCGGCCGCCAGGTATGACCCGTTGCTGGTGTTCGCCGGGGCGGCGCTGGGCCTGTGGGCGGTCGCGACGGTAGTGGTCAGCGTGGGCGCCAAGAGCCTGAAACTGATCCCGATGACCTGGATCCGCAGGATCACCGCGACGATCATGCTTGGCCTGGCCGTCTTCACCGCCCTGGCGGCCGTGAGCGGTTCACCGTCATGAACCATTTGGCCTGGCCAGACGTGTTACAGGCATGGTCAGCCTGGTTCCTGGACAGCCGCCATGCCGGAAATTAACAGTGCCGGCGATTGCGCGCAGGTCCGTCACGAACTCGGCGTTTATGTGCTCGGCGCGATCGGGCCCGGTGACCGCGCGCGGGTAGAGCAGCATCTCGCGGCTTGCCCGCGGTGCCGTGAGGAACTCGTCGGGCTGGCCGGGCTGCCGGGCCTGCTCCGCAGGCTTCCCTCCGACGTAGCCACGCAGGCCTGGGCGGACACCAGCGACCCGCGGCCCGGCCCGCCGCTGGACCGGCTGATCGGCCGGGTGTCCAGGATCCGCCTCCGGCGGCGGCTGACGGCCGCGGCGGCGGCGCTGGTCATTGGCCTCGCCGCAGCCACCGGCCTGCAGGTGCTCCACGCCCACCAGGCCGACGCGACTCCCCGGTGGATCGAAACCAAGACCGCCGAGAGCCCGGCGACCGGAGTCTGGGCGGCCGTGCGGTATGCGGCCGAGCCCTGGGGCGCTGAGCTGGAAGTCCGGGTCATCGGCCTCCCTGCCGGAACGCGCTGCCAGCTCCGGGTCACCGATGCTCAAGATCAGGAAATCGCCGCCGGCGGCTGGACCATTACCGTCGGCAGCCAGCACACCTGGTATCCCGCGTCTGTGCCGTGGCCGACGGGCAGCCTGCGCGGCTTCGACATCGCCGCGGGCGGTCAGACCGTGGTCACCGTCCCCGCCTAGGAAGCACACCCTGGCGTCGGCCCGGGATTTCCCCGGGAGCCGACCCGGGATCCTACGGGCGCGGCGCGCCCGCCCGGAGCGCGACTCTGGACATAGCCACCTGCGGATCAAACCGGCTGGTGCCCAGGGTCGCCGAGGGGCACCGGCCACGCCGCTACCGGAAGGAACGCCATGCCCACGGTCACTGTCGGACAGGAAAACAGCACGGACATCGAGATCTATTACGAGGATCACGGCGCCGGCCAGCCCGTCGTCCTGATCCACGGCTACCCGCTCAGCGGCCGGGCCTGGGACAAGCAGCTTCCGGTCCTGCTGGACGCCGGTCACCGGGTAATCACCTACGACCGCCGCGGATTCGGCAAGTCCAGCCAGCCCGTGGTCGGTTACGACTACGACACCTTCGCCGCCGACCTCCGCGTGCTGCTGGAGCACCTTGACCTGCAAGACGCCGTGCTGGTGGGCCACTCGATGGGCACCGGGGAGGTCACCCGGTACCTGGGCCGCTACGGCTCCGCGCGGGTAGCCAAGGGGGTGCTGGTCTCCCCGATCCCGCCCTACCTGCTGCAGGCCGACGATAACCCCGAGGGGCTACCGCAAAGCCTGTTCGACGGGTTCGCCGCGACCGCCCGGGCCGACGCCCCGGCCTGGATGAAAGGCTTCCTGGACAACTTCTACAACGCCGACAAACTGCGCGGCACCCTGGTCAGCGACCAGGCCTACGAGGCCAGCTGGAACATCGCCGTCGCCGCCTCGGCGGCCGGCACGGTGGCCTGCATCCCCACCTGGACGACCGATTTCCGCGACGACCTGTCCAGGATCGACGTGCCCATGCTCGTCGTACAGGGCGACGCCGACCGGGTCCTGCCGCTCGACAAGACCGGCCGCCGACTGCCCGGCCTGATCAAGGATGTGCGGCTCGTCGTCATCGAGGGCGGTCCGCACGCCATCGCCTGGACCCACGCCGATCAGGTCAACACCGCGCTAATGGATTTCCTGCGCAGCTGATTCCTGGTCATAACACGGCGGCCCGGGCGGCGCTTACAAGGCCTGTGGATTCGCGGCCAATTGCGTTCTGCGTAGGGTGACAGGAGACGTTATAAAAGCCTTGAGATCACATCAGCAATTACTTGCCGGATCGCTATTGATCCGGTAGTTGCTGCCACGAAAAATCCGGCAGCCGCGTACCCCGGCCAGCGCCTTAGGCCCGGCGGTCGCGACCTGTCAGCACGGCTTTTTGCTGACCAGGAGAGTCTTGTCAGGACGGCCGGGCTTGGGGCACCATGAGCCAGGCACGTGCGGGCGAAGGCAAATGTGGCGTCTTCCTGCCGTGCGGCGCAAGGAGGGGGACCCTTAATGCTGATCGCGATTCTTAACCAGTCAAGCCTGGTATCCGACGCGGACGCCGCGACCATGACGCAGGCGGTCGCGACCCAGGTTCGGCTGGACGCTGCCCCGTTGTGGGACCGGATACCGGCGGCGGTCGTGTTCTACACCGACCCGGCCGCCGTTCCGGCCACGGCGCACGGCATAACGATCGTGGACACCATCCAGCACCAGCCCCGGGGCGTGGACGGCTTTCATACCGAGGCCGAGGGCGGGAAGCTGTGGGGCGTGGTGGCGGCCAAGCCGGAGCTTGACAACGGCGGGCAGGTAACCACCGGCGACTGGAGCGTTTCCAGCGTGCTGTCCCATGAGGTGCTGGAGATGTTCGTTGACCCGAACTGCAACCTGTGGGCCAGCGACGGCAAGGGGTCGGCCTACAGCTTCGAGGTTTGCGACCCGGTCGAGGCCCCCAGCTACATGGTCAACGGGGTGTCGGTATGCAATTTCGTGACCCCGGCCTGGTTCGACCCGATGGCCCCGGCAACGGCCCAGTTCGACAAGATGGGCCAGCTCACCGGGCCGCTTAGCATCCTCAAGAGCGGCTACGTGGTGTATGAGTCCGCGGGACAGGAACATCAGGAGTTCGGCGAAGACTTCCCCGAATGGCGCAAGCAGATGAAGGCCGGGCCGACGGCCCGCGCCAGGCGGCGGCTGAATCAGGCCTCTTACCGGACGGCGATCGCAGAGTCCTACCGGACATAGCCCCGCACGGCAGACGGCGGGTCGAGCGCACCGGCTGCGTACGGGACGCCGCCGCCTACGCCGGTACGGCCGGCTGGGTGAGTATCAGCTCCGTCCGGTCGAGCAAGGGCCGGCAGCGCAGCCGGCGGGCGATGCCGTGGGCCTCGCCGGCCGCTGCCGCGGCGGCCTCGGTGTCGCCCCGGCGGCTGAGGAGCTGGGCGTGGTCGAGCAGGCCGTGGGCGAGATGGTAGGGGGTGCTGTACTCGCGCAAGCTTGCGATCGCCGCGGTGAAGGAGGCCATGGCATCGGGGTCGCCATGGTGGTCGGCGAGGCGGGCGCGCGCCAGGTCGCGCTCGGCCCGCAGCATGGGGGCAAGATGGCCGGGCTGGTAGGAGTCGAGCAGGGCGAGCAGTTCGCCGCTGGCGGTGGTGTCACCCAGGTCGTGGGCGGCTCGCGCGGCCAGCGGCCACGCCCAGCACAGGCATTCGTGGCTTATCCCGAGCGCGCCAACGTGGGCGAGCGTGTCGCGGGCGTGGCGTAGCACGGAGCCTGGCTCATGGCGGGCGGTGGCGGTGAAAGCTTCCGCCACGCTGATCTTCGCCTGGTCCTGGGGATCCTCGCTGGCCTGCAGGTCCCGCAGCGCCCCCAGCATCGTCTCGGCGGTATCGGCATCACCGCGCATGGCGGCCAGCCAGGCCAGATAGCAGGGGAGGTGGTCGATGCCCGCCAGTGCGCCGGAATCCACGGCCTGGGTGAGTTCCTGCTCCGCGGTGTCCCAGTCACCGAGCAGCAGCAGCACATGGGCCAGGTTCGTGATCGCAAACGCCAGCATGTCCCGGGCGCCGGCGCGGCGAAGATGCTCGGCGGCGGTACGGGCGGCGTCCGCCGCAGCGGCCGGGTCGGGGGCCGCCAGGGCCTCAGACAGGTTGAGCAGCACCACGCCCAGGCGCAGGTTGTCGCCAAGCTGTTCGGCCAGCCGGGCGGCTTCGCGGAAGTAGGCCACCGCCTGGGGGTGACGCCCGGCCATGCCGTGGTAGACCCCGCGGGTGGTGAAAAGGCCGGTGAGCTGGCCTGGGCCGGTGCCGAGGGACTGGCCAAGGGCGAGCGCCTCCCTGGTGAGCCGGTCCGCGTCGGGTGAGCCGGTGTACATCTCCAGGGCCGCGAGTTCCTCTAGGGCGCGGACGGTATCGGCGTCGGGGTCGGCTCGCAGCACCTCCACGGCGGCGGTGAGCTTTTCCCGCGCGTCGGCGTGATGGCCCCAGCGGCGCAGCGCTTGGCCTGCGATGGCCTCGGCGCGGGCGGCCGACCGGGAATCGCCGCGCTCGAGGAAGCAACTGTGGGCTTGGCCGGCGTGCTGGACCGCCGCGGCGAAGTCGGCATTGGTGAGCGCGGCGTCTGCGGCTTGTTCCCACAGCGCGGCAGCTGTTCCCGGTCCGTCGACCGGATCTGCCTCGGTGAGCTGGGCGGCCGCGGCGTAGATGGTGACGGCCAGGGCGGGGGCGCCGGTCCGGCCGGCGCGCTCGGCCGCGCGGATGAGCGCAGCGACCGCCTGTCCGCGGATCTCTGCGGCATCGGGGTCGTCAGGAACCGCCTCCAGGGCGTCGAGGTAGTGACGGGCGATGACGTCGGAGACTTCCTCCCCGTCGCCGCGGAAAGCGGTGCGCAGGTGGGCGGCGACCTTCAGGTGGCGGGCCTTGCGGTCGCGGCGTGACAGGGTTTCGTAGGCGACCTGGCGCAGCATCTGCTGGGCGAACTGGTAGCTGCCGATTTCCGGCGACAGCGGGTCGGCGGACACGCTGAAGACCTCACGGCGTACCAACTCTGCCAACGCGGACCGCACTGCCGTTTCGTCCTGGCCGGACACGGCGACCAGGGCTTCGGCGGGGAAGGTAGTGCCCAGTACCGCGGCGTCGCTCACGAGCTGCCGCGACTGCCGGTCGAGCGCATCCAGACGGGCAGCCAGCAGGGCATGCAGGCTGTCGGGAACCGCGAGCTGACCGATGTCGCCGACCAGCCGGTAAGCACCCTCGACGGGGTGGACGATGTCACGGTCGATCAACGCGCGCACCGTCTCCACCGCGAACAACGGAATCCCCTGTGCCTGAGCGGTGATCTTCGCCCGGGCCTCTGGCGGCATGCCGGATACCAGCGCATCCACCAGCTCATCCATCGACGCCGCGTCCAGCGGGTCAAGCGTCAGCGTGATCCGGTTGCGCCCGGTACCGAACCCGGGCCTGGCCTGGCCTAGCTCCGGGCGGGCGAACACCAGCACGTAAATGGGCAGGTCTCGCACCCAGTCGACCAGGTAATCCAGGAAGTCCAGCAAGCCCGCGTCGGCGTACTGGGCATCCTCGATCAGCAACGCCGCCGGGGCCGCGGCCGCCAGCCGCTCGAAGAACAGCCGCCACCCGGCGAACAACTCGGCTTGCGCCAGCGTCCCCCCGCTGTCGTCGAAGACGGCGACGCCGAGCAGCCGGCCCAGCCGCGTCCCGACATACATCCGCTCCTCGGGATCGGAGATGTACCTGTCCAGGCCCTCCCGCAGCTTGCCCGCGGCGACGTCGGCCGGGTCTTCCTCGGCGATGGACAGCCGCTGGCGCACGATCTCGGCCAGCGCCCAGAACGCCACCCCGTCGCCATACGACAGGCACCGTCCCTGGTGCCACCACACCTGCTCGGCCAGCCCGTCGACGTACTTGTCCAACTCCCAGCCCAGCCGGGACTTGCCGACTCCGGCCGGCCCGGACACCAGCACCAGCCGCGGCACCCGCCGCTCCGCCGACGCGTGGAACAACTCCCTGACTGTGCGCAGCTCCGCATCGCGCCCGGTCAGCGGCGCCTCCAGCCCGTCCAGCCGCTTCACCCCGCCGACCCCGGACAGCACCCGGGTCGGCCGCCACAGGTGCACCGGCTCGGCCTTGCCCTTCAACGCGTGCTGCCCGGCGTCGGTGAACCCCACTCCGCGTTCGGCCAGCCGCTGCGTCGCCCCATCTACCAGCACCGACCCGGGCTGCGCGGCGGTCTGCAGCCGGGCCGCGGTGTTGACCGTGTCCCCGGCCATCCCCTCACCGCCGACTCCCACGGTGACCGCTACCTCCCCGGTCACCACCCCGCACCGGGCCGCCAGCCCCGGGACGCCCGCGCCGGCGCCCAGCTCGGCCACCGCGGCCACCAGGTCCAGGCCGGCGCGGACCGCCCGCTCCGCGTCGCCCTCCGCGGCCACCGGGGCGCCCCACACCGCCATCACCGCGTCCCCGATGAACTTCTCGACCAGCCCCCCGTAACGCTCGATCACCGTCCGCGCCAGCACGAAATACTCCGACAGCAGCTCTCGCACCGCCTCGGGATCCCGCGACTCCGAAAACGGCGTGAACCCCACCAGGTCGCAGAA
>Ga0306923_10002934_pt1 | contig 15864 bp, 14 predicted proteins | sample sta12Can44000108_FD_203841 | JGI IMG/M metagenome (GOLD analysis project Ga0306923, IMG submission 203841) | Lab enrichment of tropical soil microbial communities from Luquillo Experimental Forest, Puerto Rico - statanox.12C.anox.44.000.108 (v2)... | ecosystem: Environmental > Terrestrial >... | reverse complement strand
CGACGGTAACGACGGCCTGGCCCGTGTTGTCGGCGGTCCGCTCCAGCATTGGATCTTGCATGTCGGCGCCGCCAAGCACCCAGCCACCCCCATGGAGATGCAGGTAGATCGCGCGCGGGGGGTGCACTGGTGCGATGACGCGCAAAGGGATCTCTTTGCCGTCCTTGCCGGTGATGGTCACGGTTCGCGCCCGGTCCGAGAACACGGGTGCGGGGAACGGACCTTCTCCCCGCCGACGTGCCGCCCGCGCGGCTTGAGCTCCGACGATCCACCACTCCGGCTGGCCGGTAAACAATTCGATTATTTGCGCATTCAGGCTCGCAGTTTCGGGATCGATCGCTGTCTCATGGAACAGAGCGGGTTCGAACGGGCGCGTATCAGTCATCGGCATTCCTCGTGGACGGGTGCGTGTCGGTAACTTCGGCACCCTATGCTGCCCTAGTGGATCGAATCTAACCTAGGCCGCGAGCGCCACCACCTTCTGCAATTCGGCCCAGGGCTGCGCCGGCGGCGGCGGCTTTTGCACCGCAGCATCAGGCCTGCCGGTCACCTCGCGCGCCAGCCGCAATTTGACTGGCCGCCGGAGGGAACCGGATTCGAACCTGTATGGGGCTTTTCCTGTCAAGTCGTGTTTTTGGTTTGTTGGCGGTTCTTTGTTCGGAGCGGGAAAACCGTTCTTCGTCCCGTCGCCTGCGATCAGGTTCGCGGAGCGCGCAGAAGGGGTCAAGGGACCGAAACGGTAGCAGAGCTTGGCAGCTTGCCGCCTAGAAGGGCTTGTGTTTCGCAGCGCCTTGACGCCTGAGCACGCGGAGCGATGATGAACTGCGAGGCCGGCTTTTCGCATACCTCGGTGTCTGGTCGGTGCCTGTCGGTCTGTTGAGGATCCGAGTGGAGCTCGCCTTGGGTGCATCTTCGTGTCACAGACTTGTATGCGGAAGGATCGTTTGATCCTGACCATGATGCGGTCATGCGCATCGGCGGCGAAGCTCCGGGCGGCGGGCCCATTCTATCGGTCGGCATTAAGTGCCAGGTTCGAATACGGCTTCCCGCCACCTCGGATCTGAATTCGGCAGTCGTGCTGAAAAGCCAGTGCGAGCGCCGAATGGTCCTCACGCGGCTTTTTGCGGTAGGTTCTGCCGATCCGCCAATACATGCACCAGCAGCCGCCGGCTGCGCCGTTTTCGCCGAATAGATCCTCAAAAACCGGCCAAAGATCTGGTGTGAGCGGATGTGTCGTGAGCTTCATTCTGCATCCTTTGCCATGCACTCCCCGCTCGGCTTTGCATCAGAGACGCCGCGGGCCCGATCGGCTTTGGTGTGGGCAAAACGAGAAGTGGTGGATAACGGGGCGAAGCCAAGATCAGTTTGGGCGGGAAGGACCGAGGTGTGGACCTCGGCCGCATGTCGCTCTCCGGCTATACGGGGCGAGGCTAAAGGCCGACGGGCAGCTGGCGATCCGAACCTAAAGTTGGAAACCCCGCACGGAAGCGATAGTTCGGCAGACTCCGCGCTGGAGGGAGATGGATTCGAATTTCTAGTACGCGGGCGCGGTGAAGTTGGTTGTCGCGCCCTTTGACGCGCCCGGGCCGGAGACGAAGGCGGCGGCACCAGCCGCGGTTTTAACTGAGCTCCCGGGAGTCAAGGTAATCGGCTTGGCGGCGGCCTAACGATTAGCGGGCAAATGCCAATCGGCCCAAGGCCAAGGGCGTCCAACCCCGAGGGCCGGTGCCTACGGGATGAGCAACCGGCATGAACCTGGCCACAACCGGCCGAAATTGCAGCGGATCGACTCCCACCACGCCTGCGGCGGCGTGCGGTCAGAAATAAGAGAAAGCCGCTTCTTTGCTCAAAAGAGCGCGTCAGGAACCGATGGTTCGAATCCCGCTCTCTCCACCGGAGACTGCGAACTTTTGGTTCCTAGCGGCGGAACCCAAAGGGTGATCCTCGTCCATAGCTGCAAACTTACGGGAAAACGCTTTATCCCACGATGGCGCAGAGGGCGGGGCTAGGAAAAGCCGATGGTAGGTAGGCGATAGACAAAAGCGGCTTCGGTCGTCGACGGCTCGCGGTATGGTAAGGCAACACGAGAGGCGGCGTCCTTGGGAATTGCCCGAGGACGGCACGGGATCATGGATGGAGCAGTTCCTTATGTGGAGGAGCTGATGGATGACACTAATTCGGAAGCTCCAACGTGGCGTCGAAGCTGGATGATACAGACCTAGAAATTGGAAGATGGCTAAAGAGCTTGATCCCGTTGCGGCGTTCGGCGAGTTTGAGTGAGGATTTAGGAAAGACACAAGTCGTCTCGTCGTGCGCACTCCTGGAGGATTTTATTCGGGGGTTTGGTTTGCTCGCGAGGGTAAGAATAGTTACTATATTGGTGCACGTAACTTTGGCGGGAGTATGAAATTCAGCTTGCATGATAGGGAGAATTGTAGACTAGCGTTTACCAAAGAAGGCACACCAGCAATGAGACAGCAGGGGCTGGATGTGCCCAAGAACAGAGCCGTGGTGGAATGGTATCGAAACCCCGCGCCAGAAAACGGGGCCGTTCACGTCGTCTCGCTGATTTTCCCCACGGATTATCTGCGCCTGCCGCCACCCGAGGGGAAGAAGCCTATCTTCCAATTTGCTGCCGCCCCGCCCGGTAAGGCCATCGAGTTCGACTTCTTTTTCTCGCGCGAAGCTGAAGCAACGCTTGAAGGGAAGTTGCTCCAGATCGGGATGCCCTTGGTGCGGACCACTCTTGATAACGGTGAGACGGTTTTCGATTGTAAAGCGTGAGATAGAGTTTGATCGGACGGCCATCCCCCCAGAGGAATGGCCGACAGGGGAGCTTGCGGTTCTATGATAAGGCCGCGTTCCTTGAAGAAGGTGGGGAGCTAGAAAACCTGATCGGTATGCTCTGGAACACGCCGAAGGACGGGGAGAGTTTGCGTGTGATCGAAATCAGCGTGATTGCCGCCCGGTACGAGGAGAAATGACGGGTTTCCGCCAGAACCGGGTGCGGCGCGATCAAGAACGGCGAGCCGTCGCGGCTACGCAGCGGCGCCTCGTGGGGGTTGGTCGGCACCGGCCGAGCATGGTGGCGGCGCGCCTCACGGTGGCCGCGGCTCGCACGGCGGGGGGCCGGGCGGCCATCATGGCTGAGGTATTGGCTGGGGGACCTACGGCTCTATTGGTCGGCCTACCGACAGAGTGGCACGGCAGGCGCTCGCCGTCGCTGCGCAGCCCACTCGGCGATGGCGGTACCGAGCGGCGGCTGATCCACACCGTACCGCGCACGGGGTCGCCGGCGAATAGGACAAAGCGCCCTGCAATGCGGTTCAGAGGCCGCCAAGCGCGCCGGTGTCCGTCCCCGAATATTCAGGCAGACTGGCCGACCGCGTCCGTTCATCTTAGTCTCCCCTACAAATGGCATCGAATGTGGCGCAAGGATCGACCCGGCTGATCTTAATCGGCGCTGCCGTGCTGCTGAGCATCGGCATGGGTCTGCGGCAAAGTATCGGCCTGTTTCTGACGCCGGTGACCCGTGATCTGGCACTCACCGCAGCGGATTTCACGCTGACCATCGCGATCCAGAATATCGTCTGGGGCCTGTCGCAGGCGCCGGCTGGCGCCATTTCCGACCGTTTTGGCCTGCGCGTTACGCTGGTCGCGGGGACCGTGATTTATATCACGGGTCTCGCGGCGATGGCGGCTGCCGGCGGCGAGATGGCTTTGATCGTCTCGAGTGTGCTGATCGGCATCGCGCTGGCGTGCACGGCCTCCTCCCTGGCGCTGGCGGCGTGCGCCCGGGCAGTGCCGGAGCAGAGCCGCAGCAACATGCTTGGGGTGGTCGCCGCGGTCGGCTCGCTCGGTACGCTCATCGTGCCGCTCGCGACGCAGGGCGTCTTGAAGTACTACCCGTGGCAGGTCGGGGCCCTATTCTTTGCGGTCCTCGCTATCGCGATGCTGCCGGCCGCTTTCTGGGCCGGTGCGTCGGACAAGCTTCCTTTGATGATGGCGGAAGCGAAGATGACGATGCGCGATACTCTCGCGCAGGCGCTGCGCCATCGCGGCTTTCTCGTGATGTCGGGAGCCTATTTCGTCTGCGGACTGAACCTTGTCTTTCTCGCGACGCACCTACCGGCCTACCTGGAAATCTGTGGTCAGGACCCGATGCTGAGCGCCGAGGCGCTGGCGGTCATCGGCGCTGTCAACTGCGTCGGTGCCTTGCTGGCGGGCTGGCTCGGTGGCCGCTATCCGAAGCACGTCGTGTTGGGGTGGCTCTATATCCTGAGGTCGGTCGCATTCGCCGGTTACTTCGTGGGGCCGCCGACGGCGACCAACACCCTGCTCTTTGCAGCGGCGATGGGGCTCCTGTGGTTCCCCGGGGTTTGGCCGCTCCTGAGCGGCCTCGTCGCCGAGATGTTTGGCACCCGCTACATGGCGACGCTCCTCGGGATCTCCTTCGTCGTGCACCAGGTCGGTGCTTCGCTGGGAGCGTGGGGCGGCGGCATCATTTTAGATGTCACCGGGTCCTATGACGACGCTTGGAAGATTGGAGTCTTGGTCGGGTTTGCTGCCGGCATCGTACAGATCGTCGCTGGCGGCCCGGTGCACCCCCGCGAGGCGAGAGCCGAACCTCAGTTGGTGTCGACGTAGGAACCCCCCCAAGCCTGTCAAGTGGGCCAAGGACGGCTTTCCGCCGATCAGATTGTGGATTGATTACGGGCGCTGTCGATTGCCGCTGTCGGATGCTCCGGCTTACGCTCAGACAGGGTCAGTCCGAGCCATCAGCCTCGGTCGACCGCGATAAACCATAGAGGGGAGACACCATAACCGAGTCGCTGGAGGAACGCTTTCAAAACTGCACGAGTTCGTCACCCACGCCGCACCAATCTCAATCGGAATAATTGGGATTACCTGATCGGCGGCTCGGAGACGGAGACGACGTTGGCGCGAAACCGCGCCGCGCTCGATGCTTGGGGTTTCCGCCCCCGGGTACTTCGCGATGTGTCAAACGTCGACTGCAGCCGCACATTCTTCGGCAAAAAGCTGCGTGTCCCGGTGCTGTGCTCGGCGGTCGGAGGGCTTGAAGTGTTCGAGCGGGGCGGCGGTGCCACCGTCGCCGCGGCCACCAGGGAGTTCGGGAACGGGATGATTTTAAGCTCCGGAGCGCATCCGGGGCTGGAAAAAAAGCGCCGACGCTTCAGGCAATGCCTTTAAGATTTTCCAGCTTTACGTTCGTGGCGATGCCGATTGGGTTGATGACCATGTCCGACGCGCCATCGACAACGGTTATAACGCATTCTGCTTTACCATCGACACCGACAGCCACAGCCGGCGCGAGCGCGATATTGGGAAGCGCCACGAGCGCCGGCGGACGCGCGTGAACCCTACGGATGAGCAGGCCCGCATCTACCAAGCCCGCTTCAACTGGCGCGACATCGAGCGGATCAAAAAGAACTTCGACATTCTGATCGTGCTGAAGGGCATTGGCACTGCCGAAGATGCTAGGCTAGCGCTCGAATACGGAGCCGACTGCGTTTACGTATCAAACCATGGCGGCCGCCAGCTGGATCAAGCGGTTGGCACGATCGACGTCTTGCCGGAGGTGGTTGAGGCGGTCGGCGGCCGGGCGGGCGTCATGGTCGATGGCGGCATCTATCGCGGCACGGATGTGGTCAAGGCTTTGATCCTCGGCCCGACGTAGTCTCAGTCGGCCGCCTTTACATCTACGGGCTTGCCGCGGCGGGAGGGCCGGTGATCATATCGCGCGGATAGGCGCTGGTGTGGCGCCGAGGGCACCGTAGACCGGTTGCCGCAACGACTGCGGCGTCGTGTAGAGCAATTTGCGAGCGTGCCTGCTGTGGTTCTTGGCCTCGATGCGTTCTGGGTTGCGACGATCGTCTTTGCGCTGACCTACCTCCTGGTCATCGCCGACCGGATCAACCGCTCGATCATCGCCCTGTTGGGGGCCGGCGTGATGGTCGTTTCCGGCGGGTTGAGCCAGGAGGAGGCGATCCGTGGCATCGACTTCAACACGATCGCGCTGTTGACCGGGATGATGGTACTGGCGGCAATCGCGCGGCGCTCCGGCATGTTTGAGTATCTCGCGGTGTGGTCGGCCAAAATCGGCCGCGCACGGCCCTCTGCCATTCTGGCGATACTGTCGACCGTGACCGCCCTAGTCTCGGCCTTTCTCGACAATGTGACGACGGTGCTGCTGATCGCGCCGGTCACACTGGCTATCGCCCGCCATCTCGAAGCGCCGCCCTATCCGTTTCTGTTCGCCGAAGTGTTCGCTTCGAATATCGGCGGCACCGCGACGCTGATTGGCGATCCGCCCAACATTATCATCGGCTCGGCGGCGCATCTCTCATTCAACGATTTCGTTCTGCACCTGACGCCAGTCATCATTGTCGTGATGGCCGTGCAGCTTCTAGCGACGCACCTGATCTGGGGCGCCAGCATGCAGGCGAACGCGGCGGCGCGCGAGCGGGTCATGGCGCTCGATACGCGCGAGCTGATTGTCGACCCGCCGTTGATGCACAGCTCGCTCGCCGTCCTCGCCGCGGTCATCGCCGCCTTCGTTTTCGCCGGCCCGCTCCACCTGCAGCCCGGCACGATCGCGCTATTCGGCGCTGCAGTACTGATGCTGCTGCACAATTTCGAGCATCACCGCGAACGCGAAAAGCAGACGACCCGGGTCAGCGAGACCTTCGGCGAGGTCGATTGGATCACGATCTTCTTTTTTCTCGGCCTGTTCGTCATCGTCCACGGCATCGACGTCGCCGGCGTAATCGAGCTGGCGGCACAACGGTTGATCGGCCTGACCGGGGATGATCTGCGGGCGACGACGCTGACGATCCTGTGGGGATCGGCTTTTCTGTCGGCGATTGTCGACAACATCCCGTTCGTCGCGGCGATGATCCCGTTGATCCGCGAGATCGCGCCGGATTTCGGCGGCGCCGATCAAGTCGATGTGCTGTGGTGGGCGTTGTCGTTGGGTGCCTGCCTCGGCGGCAATGGCACGCTGATCGGCGCCTCGGCCAATCTAGCAGTGGCCGGAATCGCCGAGAAGAACGGCATCGAGTTCCGCTTCACCACCTACACGAGGCACGCCTTCGGCCTGATGCTGATCAGCGTCATGATCTGCAATGTTTACCTGTGGCTGCGCTATCTCTAAGTTGACGAGAAATCACGTCTTGAAGGGAGGATCGTCATGCGGCGTCGAGCATTCATCGCGACCGGCGGATTGGGATTCGCGGGTGCGACATTGGCCGCGCCGGCGATCGCGCAATCGCAGCCCGAAATCAAATGGCGGCTCGCTGCCAGCTGGCCAAAGAGCCTCGACACGATCTTCGGCGGCGCCGAATATCTGACCAAGCGGGTCGGCGAGATGACCGACAACAAGTTCCAGATCAGGGCTTTCGCCGGCGGCGAGATCGTGCCGGCCTTGCAGGTGCTCGACGCGGTGCAGAACAATACCGTAGAGATGGGCCATACCGCCAGCTATTACTATGTCGGCAAGGACATGACCTTCGGCCTCGACTGTACGATCCCGTTCGGCATGAATGCGCGGCAGCAGAACGCCTGGATGACGCATGGCGGCGGGCTCGAATTGCTGCGCAACTTCTTCAAAGATTACAACGTCTACAATATTCCGGCAGGCAATACCGGCTCGCAGATGGGCGGCTGGTACCGGAAGGAGATCAAGACCATCGATGACCTGAAGGGGCTGAAGTTCCGCATCGGCAGCGGACTGGCCGGGGCGGTACTAGCCAAGCTCGGCGTGGTACCGCAGACGATCCCCGGCGGGGATATCTACCCGGCATTAGAAAAGGGCACGATCGACGCGGCCGAATGGGTCGGGCCCTATGACGACGAGAAGCTCGGCTTCTACAAAGTCGCGAAATATTATTACACGCCAGGCTGGTGGGAGGGCCAGGCGCAGCTCTCGACCTATGTCAATCTTGGCGAATGGCAAAAATTGTCGAAGAGCTACCAGGCAATCCTAACCGCGGCTTGCGCCGAAGCCAACGGGTGGATGGTCGGCAAATACGACACCGACAATGTCGCGGCGTTGCGCCGGCTGATCGCCAACGGCACACAGTTACGAGCATTCTCGAAAGAGATCCTCGACGCCTGCTACAACGCAGCGCAGGAATTCTACACCGAGACGTCGGCGAAGAACGCCAAATTCAAGACGGTCTACGACGCCTGGAAGAAGTTCCTCGACGACGAGCACCAGTGGTTCCGCGTCGTCGAGCAGACATTCGACAATTACATGCTGTCGAAGAAAGGCTGATCTGGCGCGGCCCCATGGGGTAGGGATTGCTTTGCTTCGCTCGCAACGACGGTCTGAGGTTGTCATTGTGAGGACCCCCGGACGGCCACCCTATGGGCGTTCCGGGGGACGAAGCAATCTCCCGGATCATTTGAACTGGATCTGCGGGCTCTGCTCAGGGGCTAGCTGCGGCAGCTCGATCTGGATCTTGCTAGGGTCGATTTTCGGGCCGCTCTCGAGCGAGGCCAGCACCATACCAGGAAAGGCGATGACGGTTCCGACCATCGCCAACTGCATGACCACGAACGGCACACTACCCCAATAGATCTGCCCGGTAGACACCGGCGCGACCAGGCGGCCGGTGACCCGGTCGATCGTGTCGCGGATCGGCGCCACGCTGCGGAAATAAAACAGCGCGAAACCGAAGGGCGGGTGCAGGAATGAGGTCTGCATATTGACCCCGAGCAAGACGCCGAACCAGATCAGATCGATGCCGAGCTTGTCGGCAACCGGGCGCAACAGCGGGATGACGATGAACGCCAGCTCGAAATAATCTAGGAAAAACGCCAGCACGAAGACGAACACGTTGACGAAGACGAGAAAACCGATCTGGCCGCCGGGCAGGCCGGTCAACAGGCTCTCGACCCAGAGATCGCCGTTGACGCCGCGAAAGGTCAGCGTGAACACCGACGAGCCGATCAGGATGAACATGACGAACGAGGACAGCTTGGCGGTCGAATCCATCGCCTGGCGCAGCAATGGCCAACTGAGCCGGCGCTTGGCCAAGGCGAGGATCAGCGCGCCGGTCGCGCCCATCGCGCCGCCCTCGGTCGGGGTCGCAATGCCAACGAAGATCGTGCCGAGCACGAGAAAGATCAGCGCCAAGGGCGGCATCATGACGATCACCACCTCCTGCGCCAGCCGGCTCAGCAGCCGCAGTTTGAGGAACCGATTGCCAATCGCGGCTAGATAGGCGCCGAGCCCGGCCAGCCCCGCCGCCCAAATCGCACGCATCGTCGTTGTTAACAGAGCGGCGGCGACCGCGGATAGACCGACGATCGCGGCCAGCGACGGATAGCCGGCCTTGCCACCCTCCTCGCGCATTGTCAACGCCTCGAGCGGCAAACCCGGCGCCGAACTCGGGCGGATGATCGTCATGACAAAGACGAACAAAGCGTAGAGCGCCGCCAGCGACAGCCCGGGGATGAACGCCCCTCGTACATGTCGCCAACCGAGCGGCCGAGCTGATCGGCCATCACGATCAGCACGAGGCTCGGCGGGATGATCTGCGCTAAGGTGCCCGAGGCGGTAATGACGCCGGCGGCAAGCCGCCGGTCATAGCCGTAGCGCAGCATGATCGGCAGCGAGATGAGGCCCATCGAGATGACCGAGGCGGCCACCACGCCGGTCGTCGCCGCCAATAGAGCGCCGACGAACACGACGGCGTAAGCGAGCCCGCCCCTCACCGGGCCGAACATCTGCCCGATTGTCTCCAACAAATCCTCGGCCATGCGGCTGCGTTCGAGGATCAGGCCCATGAAAGTGAAGAACGGGATTGCCAGCAAGGTGTCGTTGCGCATGATGCCGAACACGCGCTCCGGGAGCGCCTGCAGCAATTGCGGCTGCAATAGGCCGAGGTCGATCGCGACGATGCCGAAGAACAGACCGTTGGCGGCGAGGGAGAAGGCGACCGGGTAGCCGATCAGCAGGAAGATGACCAATGCCGCGAACATCAGCGGAGGTAGGTTGGCAGCCAGCATCTCGGTCATTCGACCGAGCCTTTCAGGAACTCCTCGGCCATCGGCTCGCGATGGGCTTCGACTGGATCGGGGATACGCCCGGCCAGGAACAGGGCGCGCTTGATGATCTCGGAGAGACCCTGCAAGGCGAGCAACAGAAAGCCGACCGGAATCAGCAACTTGACCGGCCAGCGCAACAGTCCGCCGGCATCGGCGGAGAACTCGTTGCGGACGAAGGATTCGACCATCACCGGCCAGGCCAGGACCATGATAATGATCGCCATCGGCAACAGGAATAAGAGCCCTCCCAAGAGGTCGATCCAAGCGCGCAGCTTCGGCGGCAGATGACGTCGATCCTGACGTGCTCGTTGTGCAGCAGGGTGTAACCGGCGCATAGCAGGAACACCGCCGAATAGAGATACCATTGAAGTTCGAGCCAGGCGTTCGAGCTGGTGTCGAAGGCATAGCGGACGCTGGCGTTGCCAGCGCTGACCAGCGCGGCGGCGAGGATCAGCCAGTAGACGAGATGTCCGATCCGCTCGTTCAGCGAGTCGATCGCCCGGCTCAGGCGCAACAGCAAATTCACTCCGTCGCTCCCGCCTTGATGACGTTCTTCGTAGCCTGTGGCCTAGCGCCGGAAGCGGACGGGTGCAACATAAATCCCGGGGCTCTCGTGGACCGTGGAGCGAGAGAGAACCGATTGCCAATGAACGCCCCGACGTCCGCAAGGCATCGCGGAACAGCACGGATCGAACCAGCGTGTCGCGGGGTCATCCGTCGCGCCGTTTTGGTCACGTAGGAGCGACCCCTTTCGGCGATTCGATGTTATTGAGCGAACCTTCCCCTTCCGGAGCAAGGCGGGAAGGTCCGGAATCGGCACAACCTGCCCGTTGCAGGTCGCGCCTTGGCAAAGGTCGGCTGACCGAACTGACAGTCAAAAAGCTCCGAAGCCGCACCTGGCACTAAGGAAATTAAGCCGATGAACAGTCTTCCAACCGGTTGGATGCGATCTTTGCTGACCGCAGCAGCGACTGCCATCAGCCCCATGATTTCGCGCTTCCTTTGCGGATGCCATCGGTTGGTTTCGCGGTGCTCTTCGGGTCCGGGGTCGGGGCCGGGGCAGATTGGGGTGGTGGCGCGCAGCGCCCGCGCTCGGGATAAGACGGCGAAAAAGCGGACCGCGGTTGACCGCGCTAAACGGCCCTGTAACACCGAGGGAGAACCATGGCCTTCGCGGGTGCGACGGGGACGACGAAGACGCCCACGTGACGCGTCGCATCAAATATTCATCGGTCAACTCGGAAACGCGATTGGTATCTGCTCTTGGAGCGCCGATCGCGGTGGCCGGGTTGCTCCGGCGGCTGCCGACCCGTCCCACGCAACTGGGCGCGTCAAAAGGCGCGACAACCAGCTTCACCGCGCCCGCGTACTAGAAGTTCGAATCCAGTCCCCTCCAGGGAAGAGTCCACAAACCATCGGTTCCGCCGGCGATTTCACGGGCTCGTTTTCAGGGTAGCCCGCCCCGCCTCCGGCGCACTAGCCGCGCGAGCGCACCGGCCAGGTCTCCATCGCGAGGGCGGCCCCTCTGGCCGCGAGGAAGGTCCGAATACGGGCACGGGCTGTCGCCACCATCACTCACGCGAAGGCGCCAAGGTAGTGATTGCCGACGTACTGGAACACGAAGGTCGGCAGGTGGCGGATGGTATTGGTTCAATCGGCGCAACTCGGCAATGCTGGTGCAGGGTTTGATGGGTGCAGGGGCTCGGCTGCCGAACGATGTCGCAGATGCGATCGTAGAGCGTTGTGGCGGGGTTCCGCTGTTTCATAATGCGCTCGACACTTTGAGCGACTAACCTCAACACAGACCAGAAAATGATCGGGACAGACAAACGGTCGTGTGGCGCTTCGCGCCATTCCTGCCGCAATCGGCCTTCGCGGGCACGCTGATCGATTTCGACGCGTGATTTCCACCCCGAGAGATGGGTAAACATGAAGTCCTCCGCGACAGGCGTGTGTGGGCATGGGACGACATGTCGACCGGTCCGCTGTGTGAACTATCTCACACGCTCGTAATTTTTTGGTCGATCCCGATTATCGAATTCAACCTGGATGAACTCACAGCAGCGCGTTCCCTCGCCTCGCGCAGCCAACTGGCGGTTCGAGCGCCTACTGTGATCGCGGTGCGCTATTTAAACCTTGCTCAAGACCCCTCCGGGGGCGAGTATGGTCCCACAATCACGGGCGATCCGGGGAATGTCGGTTAAAAAAGAATCGGCTCCAGTCGAGAGCGCCATACAGGATGTGCAGGGAGGATGACGCATGCAATTCAGTCGACGGCACTTCCTTTCGACACTGACCTTCGCTGGTGTCTGCCAATTTAGCTTTCGAAGCTCGTTCGCGGAGGAAGCGCAGCCGGAAGTTAGCAAAATCCGGCTTGCAAGCCTCCCACCGGGCGTCTGTATCGCTCCTGAATATGTTGCGGGCGAAATGCTGCGTGCGGACGGCTTCAAGGAGATAGAATACGTCCAGTCTGTTGCTGGCGCTCAATTGGCAGCGGATATTGCGAGCGGAAAGATCGATTTCAGTATGCAGTACGCTGGTCCTAATATCATAGGCATTGACGCCGGTCAGCTGTTAGTCAACCTTGCTGGGGTACAGGTTGGCTGTTTTGAATTATTCGCTCAGGAAGGAATAAAGAAACTTTCCGACCTTAAGGGAAAACAAGTTGGCGTACTGTCATTGGGTTCAAGCCAGCATGTCTATTTAGCTACGATACTTACCCATATCGGCCTAGACCCCAGAAAAGACATAATCTGGGTCACAGGTACCTATCCGACCCCGCCGCGCTTTTCGCAGATCGCAAGGTTGATGCCTATCTCGGTTTCGCACCGGAACCCCAAGCTCTGCGCGCACAAAAAATTGGTCACGTTCTGGTTAACAGCGCATCTGACCCGCCCTGGTCGCAGTATTTTTGCTGCATGGTGACCGGAAACCGGGATTTCGTTCGCACACATCCAGTGGCGACCAAGCGAGTAGTGCGTGCGATCCTAAAGGGTGTTGACCTTTGCGCTAACCAACCGACAGGTGTTGCACGTCAAATAGTCGATGCGGGCGCAACCCCCAGCTATGATTATGCTTCGCAGGCACTTGCCGAGCTTCCTTACGATAGATGGCGCGATTACGATCCTGAAGACACGCTCCGCTTTTATGCGCTCCGGTTGCACGAAGCCGGGATGATCAATTCAAGTCCTCAAAAGATTATCGCGGAAGGAACTGACTGGCGCTTCCTCAACGAATTGAAACGCGAAATGAAGGCGTGAGCTTCGCCGAACCTGCCCACCGGTCCCCTGAGAGAACATTGGGCGCGAAGATGGTCCCGCTGTATGCTGCCATGATCGGAAGAGCTCTGCCGTTTTTCCGGACAAACAGCGATGGAGTCCAACCGCGGGGGTCGAGGCGCCCGCTCACTGTCCCTGCCCCCACCACTTGACCGAAACGACGGCCCGCACTTCCTGCCGCATCTGCGGTATCGAGGCCGCTCTTTGAGATCGAGAACCTTAACCCCGGGGCTGAGCCCAGCCCTCAACAGGACCCCCGTAGGCAGCTGCGCGCGGCGGTTCACGCCGAGAAGGGGTGCATCGAGCGCGGGCCCGCCATTAACGCGGAGGGCATCGGCGCCTTTCAGACCAAATTCGGTCCAGACGCCTTTGTCGTGATTGAGAAATGGGAGAGCCCCGGGGCGTTGCGGGTGCACGCAACCTCGCCGCAAATGGCCGCCTACGCCGCCAAGACCCGCGACATGATCGCCGACCGCACCGTCTATGTGCTGCAGCCTGGGTAAGCGAGAAGGCTGCCCTCACCTCCCGGCGCTCCTACCCCTTGACGCAGACGACCTGCCGCAGTGTGTGGACGATTTCGACGAGGTCAGCCTGCGCGGCCATGACGGCGTCGATGTCTTTGTAAGCGCCGGGTGTCTCATCGAGGACGCCTTCGTCCTTGCGGCACTCGACATGCGCGGTCGCGCAAGCGTGATCCGCTAACGTAAAGCGGCGTTTTGCCTCATTGCGCGACATTGCGCGGCCGGCGCCATGCGAGCAGGTCTCGAACGAATCCGCATTGCCCTTGCCGCGCACGATGAAGGACTTCGCGCCCATAGATCCGGGAATAATTCCGAGCTCTCCGGCGCTGGCGCGGACCGCGCCCTTACGGGTGAGCCAGACATCTTTCCCGAAATGCTGCTCCTTGACGACGTAGTTGTGATGGCAGTTCACCGCCATCTCGCCCATTGCAAGATCCCGGAATGATCGCCGCAGCACCTCGAGGATCGCTTCCATCATCAGTTCGCGGTTGACGCGCGCATAGCCCTGCGCCCATCCGACCGCACGCACATAGGCGCCGAAATGCTCGGTGCCTTCAGGCAGGTAGGCGAGATCTTCGTCGGGGAGGTTCGATCGCCTCTTACCGCCACGACGACGGGTGGCCTGCATGCCCCAGGCGTTGAGCCAGGACCCTTTCTGTGTGCGTGTGACGAGGACCTGTGAGGCCTCATCGAGCGCCGTCAGGATCATTGTGTCCCGTCACCTTCAAATCCCCCGGTCATCTTCCGTCTCGCCGAATTGAAAGCGGAACGGTGCCGAGCCGAAATGTGCTCCTACCGCCCTGGAGCGAGCAAAACGCTGCGGCTGATTGACTGTCACGCGGAAAGTCAACACCACTGGCGGTCCCACTCCGGGACCTGTCATCAAGCGGCGGCATACTTGGATCGAACGCGGCAGTTAACGTTGCGAGGGTCAATCTGTCCTCGGCCCAGACCTCTCCAGCGCTAGCCGAATGCAGCCAAGCAATTCCTCCACTCCATAGGGCTTGGGCAAGTAGCAGATCGCTCCGCCATCAATCGCTTGCCGGCTTATTCGCTCGTCGGGGAAGGCGGTAATAAATATGATCGGGACACCGCGGCTCTGACCCGTCAGAACTCGTTGCAGCTCGAGCCCATTCAAACCCGCCATTCTGATATCGAGAATCAAACATGACGTCAGATGGCTAGATTCCGACTGCAGGTAGGCTTCCGCCGACTCAAAGGCCTCGCAGACGAAGCCGTTAGAAGTGAGCAGATCGACCGTAGCCGACCGAACTGATGCGTCGTCATCCACCACTGAGATCAGTCCCTCGATCACGTGCGCCCCTCCAATTCCCTCGCTCAAGGTAAGCGGGGGCGCGCGGCTGCAAAATTGAAGTCCAGTAAATTCGTCTAAGCAAGTCGATACTTTGGTTTATATCACAGACCCTGCTTGCCTTCAGACCGTCAAATCGGGATTCGTCGCAGGTCACTATCCCGGTGGCTCCAGATCGCTTTGCACAGAGTTGACGATAGTCTACGAATCGGCCGAGGAAGATCGCCAACAACCGCGCCAAAGCCCAAGGAAAGCAGGCCGTCCGGATCCTCGGAAGCTTTGATTCATTGAATGTGCTGCAAGCCACAGTGATAACGCGAGTAAAACTGTCACCTGCATTGTGGCCGCCGGATCGCTAAGTATTCCGGGATCGGCTACGGTGCGCCGACGGGCTATTAGCATCGTCTGGCCGTCCGCACGGCGCATCCTTCCCGTTCCCGCTCGCTCCGGCGGAGGTCGGCTAATTGAACGGACACGGGCCGTTTCAGCCTAGCAGGATTCGGAAAAAGTCGGCCTATTGGTCCAGATATTGGGTTATAAGTCATGTCGCGTGACGAGATGTGGGTGACGTCCGATGCGCGGTTGGGATGTCAAGAGCGACGCGCTGTTCAGCTACGTGAGCTGCGAGGCGCGGGTTCCAAAGGATCATCCGTTGCGGCCGATCCGGCAGATTGTGGAC
>Ga0306923_10002933_pt1 | contig 15865 bp, 12 predicted proteins | sample sta12Can44000108_FD_203841 | JGI IMG/M metagenome (GOLD analysis project Ga0306923, IMG submission 203841) | Lab enrichment of tropical soil microbial communities from Luquillo Experimental Forest, Puerto Rico - statanox.12C.anox.44.000.108 (v2)... | ecosystem: Environmental > Terrestrial >... | reverse complement strand
CGAAATTCGCGGCCAGCTGAAGGGCTAACTTCGGCTCTTAAAATCCGCGCTGGTTCGTTGCGTCGGTACCAGTCGCGCTTTATATGCACCCGCCGGTCCGGCGTATCGCGGACTGGCGGTTTTTTTTTGTTCTCTCCCATCGCCTCAGGACGGCGGCTTCCCGCCCAAGGCCTTGAGCGCCGCTTCGCGAATGCCGGCGTGAATTTCATCGTCAAATAATCTTGACGCCGTCGCTGGAGCTCTCCGCGCGGTCGCGCTTGTCGCGCCACTGCACGAAGCTCTGCGCGCGATAATCGGCGAAGCGTCCGGCGGCGATGGCTGCCCGGGCGGCGGCGAGCAGGTCCTGATAGTAGTAGAGATTGACGATCGAAAGCAGCGTGCCGCCGAGCGTCTCGCCGGCGCGGAACAGATGATGCAGATAGGCGCGGGAAAAATTCCGCGCTGCGGGGCAGCGGCTCTCGGCGTCGAGCGGCCGCGGATCGTCGGCGTGGTGGGCGTTCTTGATGTTGATCGGCCCGAAGCGAGTGAAGGCCAAGCCGTGACGGCCATTGCGGGTCGGCAGCACGCAATCGAACATGTCGATGCCGCGCCCGACCGCTTCCAGAAGATCCGCCGGCGTTCCCACCCCCATCAGATAGCGCGGCTGGTCCACCGGCAACATCGGCGCGCACGCGGCGACGATATCGAGCATCACCTCTCGCGTCTCGCCGACGGCGAGGCCGCCAAGCGCATAGCCCTGAAAGCCGATGTCCGTGAGCGCCCGTGCGCTTCGCTCGCGGAGCTTTAAGTCGTCGCCACCCTGCACGATGGCGAACAGCGCCCGGCCAATCTTCTGGAAGCGGTCGGGCGCGCTCTCGAAGGCGCGCTTGCAGCGCTCCGCCCAGCGCAGCGACAGTTCCATGGCGCGGACGATCTCGGCAGGCTCGGCCGGCAACCGCACGCATTCGTCGAGCTGCATGGCGATGTCGGAGCCAAGCAGCGACTGCACCTCGACGGCGCGCTCGGGCGAAAGCTCGACCATCGTGCCGTCGAGATGGGAGCGGAAGGTGACACTCGCCTCAGTCACCTTGCGCAGCGCCGACAGCGACATGACCTGGAAGCCGCCGGAATCGGTGATGATCGGCAGCGGCCAGCTCATGAGCGTGTGCAATCCGCCGAGCGCCGCGACCCGTTCGGCCGAAGGCCGCAGCATCAGGTGGTAGGTGTTGGCGAGCATGATGTCGGCGCCCGACGCGCGCACGTCGTCGTGATGCACGCCCTTGATCGCGCCTTGGGTGCCTACCGGCATGAAAGCCGGCGTGCGCACCATGCCGTGGGGCGTTGCGATCTCGCCTGCACGTGCGGCGCCATCGGTCGCGATCAGGCGGAAAGAAAACGGCTCGGGCATCTGCGCTTCATACAGGAGGCGCGCTTGCAAGTCCTGTTGCCCTGCCCCGGCGCTATTCGATGACTTGGTCGGCAATGGCAAGCAGCGGCGGCGGAATAGCAAACCCGCTCGCGCTTGCGGTCTTCCGGTTGACCACGGCGCGGGCCTGAACTCGTGTCCGGCTTGATCGACCGTCGACTGCGGGCGAGGCCTCCGGGATAGTACCGGAGGCCTTGCGCCTTTTCATCGGCAAGCATTGCAACGATCGGGTCGCCGTTCGCAACGAATGCGGCGGCGTCATAGCCCTATTCCATGGCGATTCGGATACCTTTAGCGCCGTTCAAAAGCCGCTTCAGATGAAAGCCCGCGAGCTGGTCGTGGGCGTGGCTGCCGACCAGCGAGGCAAAGGCCGCCATCGCGCCCGGGTCGCCGCTCTCGAGCTTAGCAAAGGCCTCGAGGTAGGCCTTGGTGGCAGGCCCCTGATATTGCGCCTCGGTCAGCGGCTCGAAAGCGCGCAGCGCCTCGGTCTTGCCGCGCAGCACGAGATCACCGATCGGCCGTCCACAGAAGCCCTCGGCTTTCTCGGCAAGCATAGCGCTGACGCAGATCCGCGTGCCGAGCTGCTTGTTGGCCGCCTCGAGCCGCGCCGCGACATTGATGGTGTCGCCGTAGGCCGTGTAGTCGAAGAAGCGGCCGCCGCCGAAATTTCCGACGATCGCCGGCCCGGCGTGAACGCCGATCCGCGTCAGCCCGAGAGCGATGCCGTTCTTCGCGCAACGTTCGCAAAATCCCTGGGCGTAGGCGTCGAGCGCCAGTGCACAGACCACGGCGCGAGAGGCGTGATCCGGCTGCTCGCTCGGCGCCCCGAACAGCACATGCAGCGCGTCGCCGATGATCTTCGCCACGGTGCCGTCGTGGTCGAACACGATGTCGGTCATCCCGGCGAGGTATTCGTTGAGAAGCGAGCCGAGCACGTTCGGCTCCAGCGTTTCGACCAGCGCCGTGAAATTTGCGATGTCGGTGAACAGCGTCGCGATCTCGCGGCGCTGACCCTCGAGCTCGGTGGCGGCGGTGTCGCTGCCGAGCCGCTCCGCGAGATTCGGCGAGAAATAGCGCGACAATGACGCATGCGCCCGCTCCGCCTCGGCCTGGCGCTGCCGCGCCTGACGCAGCGCCGCGACATGGCGCAGCGTCTTGTCGATGGTGGTTTCGAGATCGCCAAAATCGATCGGCTTGGTAACGAAATCGAACGCGCCGCGGTTCATCGCGGTGCGGATATTGGCCATGTCGCCATAAGCCGAAACCACGATCGTCGACACGCCATCCTCGTCTTCCTGCAGCTTCTGCAACAGCGACAGGCCGTCCATCCGCGGCATGTTGATGTCGGTGACCACGAGATCGACGTCGCAATTGCCCTCGAGCACAGCGAGCGCCTCGACGCCATCGTGGGCGAACAGGAAGCTCATGGCGCCGTCGCGGATTTGACGGCGAAACTTCTGCAGGACGAGGGCCTCCAGATCCGGCTCGTCATCGACGACCAGAATGCAGGCAGTCATAAGGCTCCTTCGATTCTGATGTCGATCTCGCTGCGCAGCGCGGCAAAATCGATCGGCTTGGTGAGCAGCGCCTCGGCGCCGCGTTCCAGCGCCTTGCGTTTGGTCTCGGCGTCTCCGTAGGCGGTGATCATGATCACAGGCACGTCCGGCCGCAAGGCCTTGGCTTTCGGCAGGAGCTCGAGTCCGCTCATTTCCGGCATATTGATATCGGACAGGATCAGGATCAGCGTGGCGTCGGCGGCGTCGCCGATGCGCTGCAGCGCCATCGCCGCCGACTGGGCAAACTCCATGACGAACCGGCCGGCGCGAAGGTCGCGCCGGAATTGCTGGCGAAACAGCGCTTCAACGTCGGGCTCGTCGTCGACCACGAGAATGAGCAGGCTCAAACGTTAGTCCCCCTATTGTGCCGCAAGCTTTGTCGCGGTGCGAGGCAGTGTGATGCGAAACTCGGTGAACGCGCCGGGCTCGGTTTCCACCTCGATCGATCCGGAATGCTGCTTGACGACGATATCGTGACTGAGCGACAGCCCCAGTCCGGTGCCCTCGCCGGCCGGCTTGGTGGTGAAGAACGGGTTAAACATCTTCTCCTTCACCTCGGGCGGGATGCCGGTGCCGTTATCGCGGATGCTGATCTCGACCCGGTCGCCGAGGTTCTTGGTCGCCGCCGCAAGGGTCGGCTCATAACCGTCGCCGGTCGAGGCCTGGCGCTTGGTCGCCGCATAGAAGCCGTTGCCGATCAGGTTGAGCAGGACGCGGGTGATCTCCTGCGGAAAGACCTCGACCTCGCCCGCCGCCGGATCGAAGGACCGCCGCAGCGTGACGTTGAAGCCCTGCTTCTCGGCGCGCGCGCCGTGGTAGGCGAGATTGAGGCTCTCCTCGACCAGCGTGTTGATGTCGGTCGGCCTCCGTTCGCCGGAACCTTGGCGCGAATGCAGCAGCATGTTCTTGACGATAGAGTCGGCACGTTTGCCGTGCTGCACGATCTTGTGGAGATTGTCGCGCAGCGTATCGGACAACTCGACAATTTCGGCGCGGGTCGTTTGGTCGGCCATGGCCCGCTCGAGCGCCTCCTTCAGCTCGTCGACCAGCTCCACGGAAACGCCGGAGAAATTGTTGACGAAGTTGAGCGGATTCTTGATCTCATGGGCGATACCGGCGGTCAGCTGGCCGAGCGATGCGAGCTTCTCGGTCTGCACCAGGCGGTCTTGCGCGGTGCGCAGGTCTTCCAGCGATTTCGCGAGCTCGCGCCTGCGCTGCTGCTCGGCCTCGAACAGGCGGACGTTCTCGATGGCGATGGCGGCCTGGTCGGCGAAGGTGGAAACGAGCTCGATCTGCTTGTCGGTGAACGGCCGCACCTCGGTTCGGGTCAGGGTCAGGACGCCGACCGAGACGCCGTCGCGCAGCATCGGCACGCCGAGCAAGGTGCGGAAGCCGCCGAGCTTTTGCGCCCCGGCCCAGGTGTAGTCCGGATCGGCCAGCACGTCGGCGATGTGAATCACCTTGCCCTCGGCGAGCGCGCGCCCGGTGCCGGTCTCACGTCCGGGCTCGACCGGCACGTCCTTGACGTAATCGAGGAAGGCCGGCGAGAAGCCATAGGACACGGTGCGGAAGAAGGCGTCGCCCCTGCGCTGAGTGATGGTGCCCTGCTCCGCGTCGCACAACCGCGCCGCGGATTGCAGCAGAGCGTCGAGCACGGTAAGCAGATCGAACGCCGAGCGGCTGATCGCCTTAAGCACGTCGGCGGTCGCCGTCTGCTGCTGCAGCGATTCGCGCAATTCGCTGAGCAGGCGCGTGTTCTCGATGGCGATGACGGCCTGATCGGCGAACGTCGTCAGCAACTGAATCTGCCGATCGAGGAACGGCCCGGGCTCCGCCTTGCCGAGCGAGATCGCACCGATCGGCTTGCCATCGCGCAACATCGGGACCGCGCAAACGGCACGCCAGTTTCCGGCCGCAGCCAGCTCCTGGGCGTATTCCGGATCTTCGGCGATGTTGGGAACATGGGCGATCTTGCCATCCAGAATCACCCTCCCGCCGGTGACCGAACGGTCGGGCGGCTTGGGGTAAGATTTGACGACGTCGGCGAGCGCCTCGGGCGTCAGGTTGTAGCCGGCGGCATAATGCTGCAGGCCGCCGTCATAGAGCCAGACCATGGCGAACACGGCGTCGCACAGTCGCGCGGCGCTCTCGACGATGGCATCGAACACCGGCTGGGTATTGGTCGGCGACCGGCTGATGACGTTGAGCACCTCGCTGGTCGCGGTCTGCTGCTCCAATGCCTCGCTGAGATCGTCGGTGCGTTGCCGCAGTTCGCCCAAGAGCCGCGCATTCTCGATGGCGATGACTGCCTGGGCAGCAAAGTTCTGCACCAGCTCGATCTGCTTGTCGGTGAACTCGCGCACCTCCCGGCGGTAGATGATGATGGCGCCGACCATGTCGGCGTCCTTGAGCATGGGCACGCCGAGCACGGTGCGCGCGCCGGCGAGCTCGATGGTCGCAATGCGCAGCTTGTCGCCGTGCGTGGGCGCCGCGGCTATGTCGGGAACGTGGTAGGTCTGTTTGGCCTCGAGCATGCGCCCGAGCCCGAGGCGCGGATCGATGCGGAACGGGGCTTCCCGCCGCATGAAATCCACGTAAGCCGCCGGCGCGCCGTGAGTCGCACCGACTTCGAATGTGTCCGCGTTGCGCAACAGCAGATTGCCGAACTGCGCGCCGCAAATGCGCACGGCATTCTGCAGCATGGCCTGGAACACCGGCTGCAGGTCGCCGGTCGAGCTGGAAATGACGCGCAAAACGTCCGACGTCGCGGTCTGCTGCTCCAAGGATTCGGAGAGCTCGCGGGTGCGCTGCTGCTCGGCCTCGAACAACCTCACATTCTCGATCGCGATCACCGCCTGGTCGGCGAAGGTGGTCACCAGTTCGATCTGTTTCGCCGTGAACGGACGCACTTGTAAGCGTGTCAGGACGATGACGCCGATCGGCGTCCCGCCGCGCAGCAGCGGAATCCCCAAAATGGAACGGAAGGCTGCGGCTTTTTGGCCTTCGCTGAACTCATAATCCGGGTCTGCCAGGACGTCGGGTATGTGGACCGCGCACCCTTCAGCCAAGACGCGGCCTGCAAGGTTGCCGCGGCCAGTCCTGAGGGGCGTTGCCTTCACAAGATCGACGAACGCGTGCGGAAACCGGTAGTTGGACGAGAAAATGACATTGTTGCCTTGCGGCCGCACGATGCAGGCCATGTCCGCCTCGCACAGGTGCGCCGCCGATTCGGTGAGCGTTTGCAGCACGAGCCGCAGATCAAACGTCGAGCGGCTGATAACCTTGAGCACGTCGGCGGTCGCGGTCTGCTGCTGCAGCGCCTCGCGCAATTCATGGAGCAGCCGTGCATTCTCGATGGCGATCACCGCCTGGGCGGCGAAATTCTCCACGAGCTCGATCTGCTTTACGCCGAACGGCCGCTGCTGCAGGCGGTAAATGACTATGATACCGACCAGCGCATCGTCCTTGAGCATCGGCACAGCCATCAGCGTACGGGCACCGACGATCCTGGAAAATGCGACACGAAACGGATCTGCAGTGGCCGCCGGATCGTCGGTCTTGACGTCGACGACATGAATGGTCCGTTTGCTGGCCCGCACGCGCCCAGCCGCGCTCATGGGGCCGGGGCGCAGGTCCGGATGTTGCCGGCAAAACTCGACCCATTCGGGTGGCGGGCCCTGCATGGCGACCATGCGCAGTGTGTCGGCCGTCTCGCAAAGCCATAATTCGCCCATCTGCGCCTCGCAGAGCCGCGTCGCATTGTCCAGCATGGCGTCGAACACTGGCGCCACTTCGCCGGGCGAACTGCTGATGGTCTTGAGCACTTCCGAGGTCGCGGTCTGCTGCTCCAGAGATTCGGAAAGTTCGCGCGAGCGCTGCTGCTCGGTCTCGAACAGCCGCACATTCTCGATAGCGATCACCGCCTGTTCGGCGAAGGTTTGCAGAAGCGCGATCTGCCGATCCGTGTACGACTGCACGACGGTTCGCCGCAGAAACAGGCAACCGATCGTTTCGCCGTGACGCGACAGCGGAAGCCCGAGACAGGTGCGCTGCTTCAACCGCACGCCGATATCGCGGCCCAATGGAAATTCGTCGCCAACGACGGTGATATCGCGTACATGGACCGGCACCCGATCGACGACGACGCGACCGGATATCCAGTCGCGGCTTATGGGCAACGAGGTAAAGTCGATCGTCATCGGCCCGTGATGGGCGGCAATGCGCAGCCGGTCGCCCTCACGCAGCAGGATGACGGCGTCGTAGGAGTCGCAGAGCTTCACCGCCGCGCGCACGATGGTGTCCAGCACCGGCTGGACGTTGCCGGGCGAGCGGCTGATGACGCTCAGGATTTCGCTGGTGGCCGCCTGATGCTCCAGAGCCTCGTCGCGCTCACGGCGCAGCTGCCCAGCGTTGTCGGCGCTCCCGGCGACCGCGCGGCGGGCACCTGGTCCGCCCTTCACGCCGCTTTTGGCGCGGCGCTTCGGCCCAATCGGCTTGCCTCGCTTCGATGTCATGTCTGTGCCGGCTCGCTTAGGCCCACGAACCACCGGAAGCTCTCGAGCCGGGCAAGCCTATTGATTCCAAAGCACTTTGGTCCCGCGTCGTCGCCCTCATTACGCGAGAATTAAGCATCATAGCGACCACAACCGGTGCGCCGGAAGGGGTTTTGTGCATCGCGACCCAGCATCTGGGAAGTTGAGGTAAGATAATCCGGTGCGCGCCGTGCGGCGCACGCTCGCGAAGCGTTGGGAGAACTCTCATGACGACCGCCAACGACAGCATTGAGTTGACGCGGGTCGGCCCGGGCACCGCGATGGGCGGGCTGATGCGGGAATACTGGATCCCGGCGCTGATGTCGTCGGAAATCGCGCGCGGCGGGGTGCCGGTCCGCCTGATGCTGCTCGGCGAGAAGCTGATCGCGTTTCGCGATGATACCGGCCGGGTCGGCATCATGGATCATCGTTGCCCGCACCGCTGCGCCTCGCTGTTTCTCGGCCGCAACGAAGAAGGCGGCATCCGCTGTATCTATCACGGTTGGAAATTCGAGGTGACCGGCCGCTGCCTTGACATGCCGAACGTGCAGCCGCTGCAGGACTTCAAGCACAAGGTCCGCGCCAAGGCCTACCCGACGATCGAGCGCGCCGGCGTGGTGTGGGTCTATATGGGGCAGCGCGCCAAAAAGGTGCCGCCGCTGCCGGCGTTCGAGATCCTCGACGTGCCCGATGCCGAAGTCGGCGTCACGCTTATTCAGCGCGACTGCAATTATCTGCAGGCGCTCGAGGGCGACATCGACACCTCGCATTTCGGCTTCCTGCACGCCGGCCACGTCGAGGCCGACACGCTCGTCGACGACGATCCGATCCTGCACACGGTCGCGATCCGCACCCCGGACTATCACATCGCCGATGCGGCCTGGGGCACGACCTATGCGGGCTACCGCACTGCAGGCCCCGGCCGCACCTCCTGGCGCTTCGGCAACTTCCTGTTTCCGTTCTGGACACAGGTGCCGAACGGCGAATTCGGCCAGCACGTTCAGATCCGCGGCTGGGTGCCGCTCGACGACTCGCACACCATGTACTGGGTGATCTGGTGGAAGCGTGGCCTCTCGGCCTTGAATCAGGACGCGCCGTCGTTCAAGGACGGCACGCCGATCGGCGGCATGGGCCGCCGCAACGAATTCCTGCCTAACACGTCGGACTGGCTCGGCCGCTTCCGGCTCGCCGCCAATGCGAGCAACGACTGGGGCGTGAACCGTGCCGCGCAACGCGACAACTCGATCTACAGCGGCATCGAGAGCATCCACCTGCAGGACCAGGCAGTCACCGAAAGCATGGGCGCGATCCTGGATCACAGCTTCGAGCATCTGGCGCCGTCGGATCTGATGATCACGCGCACGCGGCGCCGCCTGCTGATGGCGGCGCGGGCGTTGCGCGACAAAGGCGTGGCGCCGCCCGGCGCCGAGGACGTCGAGGTGTTCCGCAACGCCCGCGGCGGCTATTTCGTCGGCACCGACAAGAGCGGCTGGCGGGACGCCTATGCGGCCGAGCTCGCCGCGGCGGCGCGACCGCCCACGGCCGCGTTGCGCGCCGGGGCCTAGCTCGTTTCCCGCATTACTCGTCAGCTTTACCGTCACCTTTACTTGGCGGCGACCGGTACGCTACACCCACGCCGCAACCTCCCGCGAGCGCGCCGCGCATGGCCAAAATATCGACCTCCATCATCGCTCTGAACCAGGCCGAAAAAATCGGCGACGCCATTGCGACCGTGTTGTGGACCGACGAAATCGTCGTCGCCGATTCCAACTCTATTGACGCCACCGCCTCAATCGCCGAGGGGCTTAGCGCGCGCGTGGTGCAGATTCCGTTCACGACCTTCAGCGAGCTGCGCAACCGCGCCGCCGACGCCTGCACAGGCGACTGGATTTTGAGCCTCGATACCGACGAACGTTGCACCCGCGAGCTGCGCGACGAGATCCTTGCCTTGATCGCCGGCAACCCGCAATACGACGCCTATTACATTCCGCGGCGCAATTATTTCATGGGCCGCTGGATAAAGGGCTCAGGCTGGTATCCGAATTACCGTCCGCCGCAGCTCTATCGCAAGGGCATGATGCGCTACACCCGCATCATTCACGAGGCTCCGGAGATGCAGGGTGCCAACAAGGAGATCGGATTTTTGAAGAATGCCTTGTGGCAGTTTCCGTTCCGCAATTTCGCCGAGATGCAGCACAAGGCCGACCGCTACTCGACCGTCGGCGCTCGGATGCTCGTCGGCAAGCGCGTGACCATGGGCACCGCGCTCGGCCACGGGCTCTGGGCCTTCATCAAGCACTACATTTTCAAGGTCGGCTTTATCGACGGCTGGGCCGGCTTCGTCATCGCCTTCGCCAACTTCGAAGGAACGTTCTACCGCTACGCCAAGCGCTACGAAGAGACGCAAAGCTGGGGGCCGCCGTTGCACGAGACGATCCGGCGCAACGACGCCGCGCCGCGTTGACCGCAGCGGAGCACGCGTTACGCGCCCTTGTAGGATTTTTCCTCGACGAACTCGGACTTGAACGTCGTATTGATCTGGTATTTGACCCGGGCGCGGCGATCGTTCATCTGATAAACACTGCGCGCGAGCTCGATGAAGCGCGGCCCGAAATCCTCCCGCACCTCGGCGTCGCGAATCGCATCCTCGATGTCCCAAAGCGCGACATTGATCGCTTTCAGTTCGCTCGCGAACGGCCCGAGCGCAGCGGCATCGAGGCCGATGCCGTTTTTCGCCTCGAGCAGCACGTCAAGCTCCGCCATCACGTTGCGCCGCTTGGCGGGATCGGCGATCCGCTCGGCCTTGATCTCGAGGATGGTGATCTTGTCGATCAGCTCGCCGATCGAGACGGGAACGTGGGGCTGCAACGATTGTGCGGACATCGATCAGGAGCTCACGGCGGGGAAACAAGGCGGCGCGTTTTTGATAGCAGAGCCGGCCCGCAGGCGGCAATGTCGGCGCAGAAGGCCAAGACTTCGGCGAAATTCATTCATTCGCCGACCGCGGCGGAGCCCATCCGTGTCTTGGCGAGCGCCTCGTCGACCGCAACCATGACTTGGGCCGGCGTCAGTTCGTCGAGGCAGCGGCTATAGCTTGCGATGTGACGCTCACAGCCCTCGAACGTGCATGGCAGACAGGGCAGCGGATTTTGCACGACCCAAACGTTGCCGCGGCGCTGCACCGTGCCGCGCGCCGCCCACGGCCGATCGAGGCCGCCGACCGGCCAGGGTCCCCACAGCCGCGGGTCCATTGGGCCGAACAGGACGATCGTCGGGCATCCGGTCGCGGCGGCGAGATGGCTGACGGAAGTGTCGGGGCCGACGTAAGCGCGCGCGCCTTGCAGCAGCGACACGGTCTGCGGCCAGCGCGCTTCGCGCACGGCAGCGACGCCCTGCCAAACATCGTCCAGATACGCGCGCTCCTGCGGATCGGGGGCGCTGATCGCCACCACGTCGAGGCCGCGCTCTCGAAGTTTTGCCGCGAGCGCGCGCCAGCCGTCTTTTGTCCACCGCTTGTAGCGGAACATCGGCGCAGAATGGATCACGGCGTAGTCGCCGGCCGGGGAAACTCGCTCGGATGCGGCGGCCGGGCAGACGACTTCCGGCACCCGCGCGATGCCGAGCGCGTCGGCGAGCAGCAGCGCCTGCTCGACCCGATGAATGTTGGCGACGGCTGGCGCCGTCACGTGCAGCATACGGCGCTTCCAGGCGCTGCCGATCCTGCCGTCGTCGCTGAAGATGCCGGCATGGCTGCGCCCGGCAATCAGCGCGAACGCGGTTGGCCGGTCGCCGCTCTGCGTCGAGATCGCGAGGTCGTAGCGCTTGCGCAGCTGCGTCATCAGCGCGAGCGATTCCCAAACGCTCGGCCGCGGCGCCATCGGAATGATGTGATCGATATCGGGATTGCCCTTGAGGATGCCGACCGTGTTGCTGAATACCAGCGCATCGATGCTGGCGTCGGGCCAGGCGCGGCGCAGGCTGCGGATCAGCGGCGTCGTCAACAGCGCATCGCCGATCCGGCGCAGCGTCACCACAAGAATTTTTGGGTTTTGCCCGAGGCTCGCCGGCACCATCGCGTCGCCCATGCTAGCCGGCCGGCGCCGCCCGCGGAATTCGTCGCGCGGCGCTGGGCGCTTCGACGCCGAGTGCCCGCAGATCGGCGTCCACCATCCAACGCACCAGCGACTGAAATGGGTCTGTGGCACCTCGTCGACCTTGCCGAACATTTCGCAGAGCCGTTCTGCCGGTGATCCCCGTAATCAATACTTTGCGGCGATTCATACACTCACTACTCGATGTCTCGATTGGTGCCTGTGGCGGCGGGGTGCACCTTATCAGCTGAATCGCAGCGATTGAAAGGCGACGCTCATCGCGACGCGGAAAAAGGGCTACACCTTAATTGGTTGGCTGACACCGGCGATCCGGCGCGGCAGCGTATTTTTCGCCGCACCCAGCCCGAACCAGCCGCTCGCCTGCCGCCCGCATCGTTGACAGGCTCAACGTCGAGGTAAGCGCGGCCCTCGACGACGCCGCCGTGAAGGCGCGGATTGCCGAACCCGGCTCGGTGCCCCTCGTTCTCGGATCGGCGGCGTTCGCGGCATTTCTCGCCGCAAAACCGCGAAGTGGGCCAAGGTCGTGAAATACGCTGGCGTGAAGCCAAGCTGAAGGGCAAGCGGCCGGGCGACCGCTTATCGATCCGCCCGGAACAGCACGCAGGCGTCGCCGTAGGAGTAGAAGCGATAGCCGGTCGCGATGGCGTGCGCATAGGCGCGGCGCATCACGTCGAGACCACAGAAGGCTGATACGAGCATGAACAGCGTCGAGCGCGGCAGGTGGAAATTGGTCAGCATGGCGTCGACGGTCTTGAAGCGATAACCGGGCGTGATGAAGAGTGCGGTGTCGCCGGAGAATTCCGATAACGTGCCGTCGGCCGCGGCGGCGCTTTCGAGAAGCCGCAGCGCGGTCGAGCCGACGGCGACGATGCGCCCGCCGCCTTTGCGCGCTGCGTTCAGCGCCGCGGCAGTGTCGGCGCTCACCACGCCCCACTCGGCGTGCATCTTGTGATTGGCGGTGTCGTCGGTTTTGACCTGCAGGAAGGTGCCCGGACCGACATGGAGCGTCAGGCGATGCAGCGCGATGCCGCGCGCCCTAAGTGCCTGCACAAGCTTTTCCGTGAAATGCAGGCCCGCGGTCGGCGCCGCGACCGAGCCTTCGTCGTGGGCGAACATGGTCTGGTAGTCGGCGCGGTCGCGCTCGTCGGCGGCGCGGCGGCTGCCGATATAGAGCGGCAACGGCATGTCGCCGCGCTCCGCGAGCGCGGCATCGAGCGCCGGCCCGTGGAACGCAAAGGAGAAGGTGACTTCGCCGCCCTCGCCTTTTGCCTCCACCGTGGCGTCGAGTTGGTCGAGGAAGCAGACCCTGCCCTCGCTGCCAAAGCGCACCACGTCGCCCTGGGCAAGGCGCTTGGCCGGCCGCACCAGCGCCTGCCAGCGCGAGCCGTCGAGCCGCCGGGTCAAGGTCGCCGTGATCGCTGGCTCGCCGCCGCCGGCGCGGCCGATTCGGCGCCCGCGCAAATTCGCGGCGATGACCTTGGTGTCGTTGACCACGACGGCGTCGCCCGCTCGCAGCAGCGCCGGCAGGTCGCCGACGGCGCGATCCTCGAATTGCGCCGCCGCGTCCGGGCGTACCACCAGCAGCCGCGCCGTGTCGCGCGGCACCGCGGGCCGCAGCGCGATGCGGTCTTCCGGCAGCTCAAAGTCGAATTCGTCGGTGCGCATGAAATCCGGACGTTGCTGGCCGCCAAAAGTTTTGCCTAAAGGCGCATATCGCAACCTTTCCGCCGGCAATCAATGTGACCCCGAGCGCGGTCATTCAGCCGAAACCTGGGATCGGCGACGTCATCTGGCACCCGCCGTTCATCCGCGCCATAGCGGCCGCGGCGGCCGGGTGACGTTCTTGGCGCCGCCGTCGAGTGGCACAAAGGACCTCCTGGTCGGCGGTCGATGCCTGCGATTTCGGAATCAAGTCGGTGGCGCTGCTGCGCCACGCTGACCTCGTCGTCGGCACCGATTCCGGGCCGATGAATCTCGCCGCCGCGGCCGCGACCGACGCCTTCACGCTGTGAAGTTCATCCACGCCAGCGTGCCGGACGGCGGCCCGATGCCCGGCATGCCGCGCATTGCGCCAGCGGCGGTCCTAGCCCAGATCGCGCCGTTCCTGTGCGGATGAAGGATCGTCGCTAAAGCTAAATTATTGTTGGGATTTTTCCGCCGCGATCGTGCGGTTATCGACAAACCTGATGGCGATCGGCCGCCCGGCCACCGCCCGTCCCATGCCGTCGGTGAAATGCAGCGGTGTGCAGCGCTTGAGCGCGGCATCGACCGCCTCGCGATAGACCGCGCGGACGGCGGCCGGCGCGTCGTGGCTCGCATAGGTGACGCGCGGCGGCGCCACGATCGCGCCGTCGCGCTTGAAAGCGAAGCGGATGGTATACTGCATGCCGTGGCGCGCCTCGTCCTTCGGCGGCGGCACCCAGCAGCCGCGCAGCGCGGCGTACATGGCGCCGATGGAATTGAGCGCCGGCGGCTCGGCCTGCACGGCTTCGGTCTCCGCTACGGCCTGCTCGCCTGCGGCCTTGTCGCTTGGAATTTTGGTGGCCGGATCGTTGTCGTCGGTCGACACCACGGTCAGCTGCAAATCCTCGCCGATCGGCCCTTCGTAATAGGGCATGCAGGGCCGGCGCTGGAACACGCTGCAAAACGTCGGATGACAGGGCCGGCCGCTGAGCACGCTGCATTGCGACTGCGGCGTCTGCGGCCAAGCGGCGTCAGGCGCGCCGGACGTTGCAAGGCCGAGAACCGCTAACGTCAGAACCTTTGCATTCCGGAGCAGACCCATCGGTCAGGCTCCCTGCTTACTCCGCGTCGGCGGCCACTTTCATGCTCACGATGCGGTCGGGGCTCGACGGCGGCTCGCCGCGCTTGAGCTTGTCGACCACGTCCATGCCTTCGACCACCTCGCCGATCACGGTGTATTGCCGGTTCAGGAAATGGCCTTCGTCGAACATGATGAAGAACTGGCTGTTGGCGGAATGATTGCTGTGGCCCTTGCGCGCCATCCCGACGATGCCGCGATCGAATGGCACCGGTGAGAACTCGGCTTTGAGGTCCGGATGCTTGGAGCCACCGGTGCCGTTGCCGTGCTGGCCGTCGCCGGTCTGCGCCATGAAGCCATCGATGACGCGGTGGAACGGCACGTTGTCGTAAAAACCCTCGCGCGCCAGCATTTTCAGCCGCTCGGCGTGCTTGGGTGCGACGTCGGTGCGCAGCTTGATGACGATCGTGCCCGGCGTCGTTTCGAGAACGAGGGTGTTCTCCGGATCGTCGGCTATGGCATTGGCCATGATGATGAGGTTCCCTTGAGAACGCTACTTCTGGATGGTCGCCTTCTTGATGTAGTCGAGCTTGCTGAATTGGCTAGTCAGATAGGCGTTGCCCTCGCGCTGAATGCGGTCCTGGGCGGGGCCCTGGCCCGACGGCGCGCCTTCGCCGTAGCCGTTGTAGAGCTTGTCGACCACGTCCATGCCGGACGTGACAGTGCCGAACGGCGCAAAACCCTGGCCATCGAGGCGGCTGTTGTCGGCGTAATTGATGAACACCTGGGTGGTGCGGGTGTCAGGGCCGGCGGTGGCGAAGGTGATGGCGCCACGGGCGTTGCTCTTCTTCACCGGATCGTCTTTGATCCGCGCTTCGCGCCACACCGCAGAAAGCTTCGGATCACCGTTGATGCCGAACTGCACCATGAAGCCGGAAATCACGCGGAAGAACCGCGCGCTGTCGAAAAAGCCGTTCTTCACGAGATTATAGAAGCGGTCGGCGCCGTTCGGCGCCCAGTCGCGATGGACCTCGACCACGAAGGCGCCCTTTGAGGTGTCGAACTGCACATTGTAGGTCGCCGGCGCCGGCTCGTTGAGCGCCGCGGGATTGGCGAGATTTTGGGCCGATGCGGACGTTGCGAGCGCAAACACAAGCAAAAAACCGATAACGCGGATCATGACATCTCCATGCGAATTTTAGGTCTTGTCGAATTTGCGCTTCAGCCGCGCCGCCACCGGCGCCGGTACGAAGGCCGAAACGTCGCCCCCCATGCCGGCAATCTGGCGCACCAGGGTGGCGGTGATCGGGCGGACCGCAGGCGAGGCCGGCACGAACACGGTCTGCACTTGCGGCGCCATGGCGACATTCATCCCGGCCATCTGCATCTCGTAGTCGAGGTCGGTCCCGTCGCGGATGCCGCGGATGAGGATCATGGCGCCCTCGCGCCGCGCCGCCGTGACGACGAGATCCGCAAAGGTAGTGCACGCAAGCACACAG
>Ga0306923_10002932_pt1 | contig 15865 bp, 20 predicted proteins | sample sta12Can44000108_FD_203841 | JGI IMG/M metagenome (GOLD analysis project Ga0306923, IMG submission 203841) | Lab enrichment of tropical soil microbial communities from Luquillo Experimental Forest, Puerto Rico - statanox.12C.anox.44.000.108 (v2)... | ecosystem: Environmental > Terrestrial >... | reverse complement strand
GCGCCACTACGCCATGAGCGAAGAGCCCCCGGTCTTTTCGCACCAGGGGCCCTCCCGACTGTTCCTCGAGCGCGTCGCCGGGCCCGCGGCAAGACGCGGGCGGGTCAGTCGTGAACGGCGCTCGTGGCCGGGCCCGCGCGCCGCCCGCCCGCGATCATTCTGGTACCGTCGGTGGCGAATACGCCTTTCCCTTTGCCTTCTTCACCTTCGCGACCGCGGTCTTGCAGTCGGCCGAGACGTCCGCCTGGTGACTCTTCAGGCACTTCACGATGCCACCGTCGCCGACTGGGGCGTCCCAGCAGAATTTCTCCACGTCTGGCTCGCAGGCGGACAGTTTCGTCATCTGCGTCTTCAGTTCCTTGACTGCGCTCGCGCAGCCCTTCGACACGTCCTTCTGGTGCGACTTGAGGCACGCCAGAACGCGTCCCTCGCCCGGCTGCACGTCCTTGCACAGTCTCTCGATGTCGCCGTAGCACGCGCCCTCCCCCGCGGTGCCACCTATTGGTTTACCTGGTCCGCCGCGCGCGGACGTGGACGACGCGAGGATTGCGAGCGCCACCAGGCACTTCGTGACAGATGCCATCAGATCCCCCTTCCCCCGTATCGACTGATCGTCACTAGACCTCGTGCCTGGTCGTCTCTGCGGATATCGGGGTTGACCCGAGAGAGTGCCAGGAACGTGCGACGAAGCGACGCGAGCGACGTTGAAGAGCTGGCCGAGAACTCCGCGGTACCGACGTACGCGACGCGCGAGGAGGCCGAGGCGGCAGCGCGCCGCTTGTAGCGAGAGCGCAAGCTCGGTGCGGGGCCCCCGTCCTCGACGTACGAATCCATTGCGCTTAAGCCGGAGGAAACACCGCCAGCGAGTAGCGCGCCCGCATGCGCCACGAATTCTTGAAGAGGTCTGCCACCCCCGCATTTCCAGGACTTCAGCGCCGCCCTGCCCCTCGGGTCGACGGAACTTCGTGAGCGCGAACGTCGCCTGGCCGCACCAGCACGGCAGCTACCCCCACATTTCCGACGCCTTGCAGCGCGGCACCATAGTCTCGGCCGCGTACATTCTGCTCGACCGACGGTGACGAGTCGTTCGTCTTGACTCAACGAAAAGAGCGGAGGTCGTCATGAAGCGCTTCTGGGGTGTCCTGCTGGCGGCAGTCGGGGTCCTCTCGAACGGAGGGTGCGGGAGCAACTCGTGCCAGGACGCCTGTAACGCGGTGGTCGCCTGCACGAACAAGTTCGCCCCGGGGCAGACGGCGGTGACGGGCCAGGGGTGCACGAATTCATGCAACGCCTCGACGTGCTCCACAAAGCAGACTCTCATCGACTGCCTCCACGGAGCGAGCTGCAACGGGACGGGGGTAGAATATGCGTCCGCGGTGAACGCTTGTGTTTCGGCGAACCCCGGTTGCTTTACGATCACCTTGCCGACGTTGGGCCAGACTCCCTGAGCGCCTGCGTCCTCCGCGCGGAGCGGAATAGTCGCAAAGCCCGCGCATCCGCCCGGTGACGCCACCACCAGCACGAACATCTTCACGCTTGCGCGCGGGGAAGACACGGCTGGACGTCGCGCGGCTCCCGATCTGCGAGTCGCAGCTCGCCAGGAACTGGCGCCGCTTCATCGAGAAAGCCGCCGTACCCCAAGGGCAACCTTGAAGCGTTCATCGTGCGCTACTGGCTCTTCGGCCCCGTGGCCCACGAGCTCTACGCGTGGGTGAAGGCTGGTTGCCCACACGTCTGCGGTCGGTAGCGCCTCCCCGGCTTCGACCGGCGGGGGCCCACCTCGGCGGTGTCCTCGCCGGCCGTCGCCGCGTAGTGGGCGGCGCCCCCGCCTTCGCCGACGCGGGACTCCTGAGCGCCGCCCAGGGCTTCCTCCCGCCGTTGGAATCGTGGTGCGCCTCCCCCGTTGAGCCGCCTGCCCGGCTGCTGGGAATGGGTACGCTTGGTTCATGCGAAAGGCCCGCAGGGTCCGCTCGTTCGCCGTCTGCCGTCAGGTTCTGATGCGCCTTGCCGTGGTCTTCGCCATTGCCATACCGCCGGCCGTCGGCTCCTCGCAGACGACGGTGCTGCAGCTGCCCGCGACGTTCGTCCTTCCGAATTACGACCGCGTCTTCATCGGGGTTGCCGAGGCGCACGAGGCGGGTGCGTACATGGCTCGGACGACTGGAGCGGCCGCGACCTGGTACAACGGCGCGGGGATCGCAAGCCAGGAGCGCACGTCCGTCGCGGTAAACGTCCACGGACTCGACGTAGGAACCCTCTCCGTCCCCGGCACGCCGGTGGGCAGTAGCACCCAGTTCACGGCGGTGAACGTGCTCCCGCTGTTCATCGCGGTAGTGCTGGGAACGGATGTCGTCCCTTGGCAGGACGTTCGCATCGGCATCTCCGGCACGGAACAGATGGAGTGGAGTGCCCTGGCGTGGTGGGAGAGCACCGAAACAACCGGGCACTCGACCTACGTCTCAGACTCGAGTCTGTCGAGCTACATCATTGCTGGAACGGTCGCATGGGCGGTGTCACCGCGACTGCGTGTCGGTGGGAGCATCGGGTTCTCGTTCACGAGGCTCTACGAGAACGACCATTTTTCCGCACTGACGACTAACACCGACGTCGAGGGCACCGTCCGCAACCGCTTGCTAAGCGGCCTGGTTTTCCACTTCATCCCGTCAGTCGCTCTGCAATGGGAGCCAGCGACGTGGCTCGCTCTCGGTGCGGTCGCGCGCGCGCCCGGGCTACGACTGTGGGGACAAGCAACCGTGCAAGGTGAACGCCAGGACACCACCTCGACGACGAGCCAGAACACCTTTCTTCAGACCGCCCACGCCGACTTCGACTACCGGTATCCGCTCGAACTCGGCGCCGCGGCGGCGTTCCGTCAGGAGCACTGGGAGGTGGAGTTGGACGCGCGTTACCACGCTAGCAGCGGGTCCTACCAGCTTGTCGGCACGGGAGTTCCGGTCGAGACCGTGACCGTGCCGCCGGGAGGCCCGCCCGTACAGTCGCCGTTCACGCCCATTCAGTACCAAGGACGGGCCGTCGTCGATGTTGCTCTAGGGGGCAGTTGGGCCGCGAGCAGGAGCGTCCGACTTCACGCCGGTGTGTACATGTCCCCGTCGCCCGTCGCGATTGGGTCACCGTTCTTCCGGCAGACGGACCTTTACGGCACACGAGCGGGAGTGTCGGTACGGGGCGAGAAGCTCTCGGGTTCGATCGGCCTCGGCTACGAGACCGGACTGTCCAGTGCCTCTCCAAGCCTGGGAAGCGGAGCAACCACCCCAATCGACGACCGCGTCAGGTTCAATCGGCTGTCGGTCGTGCTGGGGGGCGAGTACCGGCTCTGACGGTGAGCAGCGGTCGGTCTTGCCGTTGGTCGAGCTTCGCGGACACCGACCGCGTCCGGCGCGACCAGGTGGCGCTCGCCGCGTTGGAGGCGACCCAGGCGGCGGAGGTGCCGTTCGCGCTCGCGTTCGAGGCGATACTCCTCGGCCCGACTGGCCGGACCCGCTCCCCCGGGCCGGGCTCGCGATCATCGTCCTCGGGATTATGGCTTACGCGCGCATGACGGCGCCCGCGGCGTAGCGGCCCGCGCCGCCGCCACGCGCTCTGGCCGTCCTCCGGCCTTCTTCTCGCAGGAGCCCATCTCGACGGTGTCCTCGCAGCCCGTCGCCAGGAGGAGCGACACGCGCTACTCCTCGCCCCCTCCCCTCGGCTTCATCCGACGTGGGACTCCTAGACGGTGTTCCTATCAGCCCGTCGCCGGGTCAGAACCTCGCCCTAGCAGCCTCGGCATGAAGAACGAAACCGGCCCAGGAGCAGGCGACTCCCAGCCCAATCGCCCCCACACGCTCCATCAGCGGTTCCGCAGAAAGCCGTCGAGGTCCGCGCCCGAGATTCGGAGTTGGAGGCCTACTCTCCTGGCCCGCAGCTCACCCCTTTCGATCAAGGCATACACGGTGGCCCTCGACACCTGGAGCACGGCCGCCACGTCCGCAGGTGTGAGAAACCTCTCTCGAGGCCGCAGGACCGGCGCAGGACCCGGCGTCATAGCGAGTGGGTTCCGTGACACGCCATGCGATCCGGCCCGCTGGCCGGGCCCAGTAATTTCCGTGGGATGGACGCCCATGGACCCCGTGCGAAGCCGTGTAAAACCGCGCGTGGCCGTTGGGGTGCAAGTGGTCGCTGGTTCAAATCCAGTCGCCCCGACCACTAGAAGCACTGAAGCCCCCGGATTCGCTGGCGAAAGCCACGGTCCGGGGGCTTCGTTTTGCGGCCGAGTCACCTCGAAAATCTCGTCAGGTGACCGCCAGGTGACCGGCGCTCTACTTCCGCCGCTTCATCCAGGCGTCGATCGCCTCGCGCAGCACCTCGCTCGCGTCGATGCGCCCGGCCTTCCGCTCCACGATGCGGCGGGTGGCCTCGGCCCGGAGCGCCTCGAACCCCGCCGCCCTCTGCCTGACCTCGTACCTCGCGCCGCCGGCGGACGTGCAGCGTGGTGAAGGCGTCCTCGTCCGCGAACGGCGGATCGTTCCCCACGTCGGGTGCGGCGACTTGCCACACCGACTCCGCGCTGCTACGGTGGGTGTGAGTTGACCGACTGCTGGTGCTTCACCGACCCCCGGCTCTCCCCCCGGGGGTTTTCTTTTGCGCCTCGCCGGTCATTCCAGGCGTCGATCGCCTCGCGCGGCACCTCGCTCCCAGGAAGCGTGTCGCCTCGGACGTCGCGTCCGGCTCGCCACACCCGGCGGCGCCCGCACCCGCGTTTGCGGTGACGCAGTTCACCGTCGGTGTCGAGACCCGAAGGTTCGCGGAGAGCTGCGAGAGCCACCGCTTCACGCGGACCGGTACGAGTACCGCGCGCTCATCCTCGTCGCGGCGGTTGGAGATTCGCGCCTAGGTGCGGTAGATCCGGCGCCCTTCACGAAAGTTAACAGTTTGCAAGAAACAGGGTTCGACATCGGCGCGCATGTTGTCGGCCCAACTTCCTGTCGGGTTTCGACGATGAATAAGCTCCCTCGAAGCGCCGAGAAGTGCGCGTTGGAGGCGCGCTTGAGGGCGTCCTTCAGCGCCTCGCAGGCGCAGCATGTGTTGAAAGTACTCCTCGTTACTGTGCTGGCCTTCGGCGCCGCGGGTTGTGGAGGGGATCCGACGACGGTGCCTCCTGGCTGGTACTGTAACGAGAACTCGCCCACGCCTAACGCGGCATCGTGCATGTGCCTCAACGAACCCGAGAGCATGAACACGAACTCGGGGAGTTGTCCTTACACGGCCTGCTGCGTCAGGTACTCTGGGAGCAATAGCCAAACCTTCTGCGAATGTTTTGACGCAAGCTTTCTCACGACCTTTGGCGATACGTGCGACGATCGTTACAACATTCGAGTGGGTGAGGGTTACGCCAACGTGGCCATCACAGCACATTGCCCGCCCTGAGCAGACCCGTGGCGCCCAGAGAGCGGCCCCGACCGGTGGCTCCTCGCGCCTTGGCGTTTTCCGGTTCGCTTCGCTGAAAAGGATCACCCAACCACCATGGCGGGGCGCTGAAAGGGATCACGATGAAGCGGTTCTTTCTTCTTGGGGCGCTGTCGGTTCTGCTTGCTTGCGGCGGAGCGGACAACTCCTCCGGGCTGAACGGCTCGTTCGCGGGGACGTGGAACGGGGCGACGACGCTCACGCTCGCGGGGTATTCGCCGTACTCCTACCCGGCGTCGCTCGTTATCGCCGTGAACGGCGCCGGCGCGACGGCATCGAACATCTGCCCTGGCATTGGCGACTTGCATACGCTCACCTTGCAGGTGTCCGGCAACAACGCAACGTGGAGCGGAATCCTCGTCTGCAACCCCGTGCAGTTCTCCGGGTGCTCGTCGGTCGTGTTCACGTTCAATAACGCGTCAGCCGCGCTCAACTCGGGCGGCAGCCTCTCGGGCCAAGGTTCGGGCAGCGCGAGTGGGTGCGGGATGACGCTCGATTTCACCTTCGCGTTCACTGGGCAGCAACACTAGCGCCGTGCGCACCCCGCGCTGGCGCTGCACCGAGTGCGGCTGCTCCTCGCCAAAGCTTACGAGCGCAGGGCGCACCTGGGGATGCGGCCCGTGTCGGTCGCTAGCAAGACGTGCGCGCCAGCATGCGCAGAGCGCAGACGTCTTCGCCGCGCGGAGGCGGCCTGGGGCGTCCGGCTCAAGCGCGGGGAGTGGCGCCGCGACGAGTGCGGCTGTACCGCTGCCGAGGCCATCGCCAAAGACGAGGGCCCGATGACGGCGAGGTCGCGCGTCTGCTCAACGCAGTGCGCGGGCCAGCGGAAGGCTCGCACCGTCGCGTCGATACATGCGGACGTGCTGCGCGGGAAGCTCGCGCTCACGGCTGATGGCGGGTTCGAGGTGAAGTAGGGCGGCCCCGCCCCCGCAACCCAGCGAAGCCGTGGGGACCGGGTTGATGCGCAAGCAGCTGGGCGGCCGCCTTGGACTACCCCTGGCTGCGGGGTTCGTTAAACGCCATTCTGCTCATGCTCACGCCCGAGGGCGGCATCAGGGCGAGGCAGAAGTAGCGGTCCCGCTCGCATTCCCGGCGGTGGGAAGGAGAACTGGAACCACGCCGGGAATGGCTCCCCAGCGAACGAACGGGACCGCTTCCGTAACCAACCCCTGGCTGCGACGTTCGTTCACGGCCCCGGCTGGATCACCGAAAACCGGCCCTTGATCGGGGGGGTGCTTGTCGAGAACCGCCACGATCTCAGTGAGGTGCTCCAGCACCTCGGCCGTGCGACCACCCAGCGCCTTCAGAAGATGGATGTCCTCCAAGCTGATGAAGGGCCAGGGTGCGGGCGCGTTGAGGATGGAGCGCAACCGCACCACCTCATCGTCTTCGATCCCTCGCCTACATCCGAGGCCTCGCCCCATCGGAGGTCGCCGGTGATCTCGCCCACAACTTTCCTGCATGGTCGGTGTTGATGGGACGAACTGGGAATCCATCGAGGGGCCATGACCGAGAACGACAGGGGCGATTGCGCGTGAGGGGAACGAGCGTGTACCGGGCTGTGACGACGGTTGCGATCCTAGCGATGGTCAGCGCCGGCAGCGCGTGTGGCGGCGGCTCATCGAGCTCGCCAGCCGCATCGACCCTCAACAGCATCTCCGGGACCGTCTCAGGCGCCGTGACCTCAGGCGTCTACGTGAACTTGACCGGCGCGAGTAACGCGAGCACGACGACGGACGCCTCCGGGAATTACAGCTTCACCGGGTTGCCGGATGGAAGCTACACCGTCACGCCGTCGGCGACCGGCTACAACCTCACACCTGCGAGCATGAGTGTTACGGTGAACGGCGCGGACATGCCGGGCCAGAACTTCACAGCCGTAACCAGTACCATCGTAGAGTTCTCGCTTCCCACGAGGAGTGACGAGCCTCAAGGAATTGCCGCCGGGCCGGACGGGAACCTCTGGTTCACCGAGTACGCCTCGAACCAGATCGGCTGTATCACTCCAACCGGGACCATCACCGAGTTCGCGATCCCGACCAGCAACAGCGGTCCAGCTGGCATCACCGCTGGTCCTGACGGGAATCTCTGGTTCACCGAGTTTTACGCAGGCAAGATCGGCTACATCATTCCAAGTGGTACCATCACCGAATTGGCGACCCTGAGCAGCGGGAGTGAGCCACACAGCATCGCCACCGGCCCCGACGGGAACCTCTGGTTCACCGAGATCAACGGGAATCGAATCGGCCGTATCACGCCGAGCGGTACGATTGCCGAGTTTGCGATTCCAACCAGCGGCGGCAATGCGGATGGCATCGCCGCTGGCCCGGACGGAAACCTCTGGTTCACCGAATATGCTGTGAGCCAAATCGGTCGCATCACTCCAAGTGGGACCATCACCGAATTCGCGATTCCGAGCGGCAGCGCGCCACATGGCATCGCCTCCGGCGCAGACGGAAACGTGTGGTTCACCGAGCCGTCGGCCGGGATCGCAAACCGAATCGGCTGTATTACACCCAGCGGGACCATCACCGAATTCGCGATCCCGACAAGCGGCAGCGACCCGGAGAGCATTGCCGCCGGCCCGGATGGAAACCTCTGGTTCACGGAGCAAGAAGGGAACCAGATCGGCCGAATTACTCCCAGTGGGACCATCACCGAATTCGCGATCCCGACAACCGGTAGCTTTCCGCTTGGCATCGTCGCCGGCCCGGATGGAAACCTCTGGTTCACGGAAGCCTACGGAAGCAAGATCGGCCGAATCCCGCCTCAATGAGCCTTGGCCGACGGAGGTGTGGCGCAGCTGCGCACCCGCGGCGGCTCTTATCTGGGGTCGGGATGCCCAACACCGCACCGCTGGCAGTGCGCTTGGTCGCAAGCATGCCGATGGTCTTGGCCTTGGCCTCGGTGATCTCGCACGCTCGCCATCACCTCGGTGAACACCGGGACCGGGGTCGTGAACGGCTACGACGTGGCCCAGCCCAACCACCCGATCCGCGCCCAGGTCAGCGCGGCCACGCAGTTCCTCGTCCCGCCCAACCCCTGCATGTCCTCGGACCCCATCTACCCGTGGCAGCAGCTCGTCGCGGCCACTCGGAGTGACCCCGTCGGCGGCACGCCCGCGTGGCACGCCTTCCTCGCCCAGATCCAGCAGTTCGTCCCCACAGACCCCGCATTCCCCGGCGACCCGTGCCGCCTCAACGTCACGCTCGACTCCGCGCTCAACGTCGTTAGCGCCCAGCCGGTGTCGTGCAGCGGGCACTGACGATCCCATCCCTATCGGGTTGACCCCCGCCTACGTGTGAGGTGCCACGACTCATGGCTGACACGACGATGGTTCCTTCGGGCCGTGACAAACTTGATGCGACGCTCGCTCAACGATCGATGATGGAGCTAGGGCATGGTGTTGGACGTGAGTCGCGTGTCGCGGCGGTGCCTCGCGTCGGAGCAGTGCTGCACACAGCAGGACCGCGACCATCAGGAAGGCCTCGAGCTGCACGGTGCGCGTGAACCGTGCGGCGGCCTGCGTCCCACGCGCGTCTCGCCCGAGGGGTAGCAGCACAGGGGCGACGAGCCGACCCAGCGTCCTGAGTCTCGTGGGCGCGGAGCCCGCCCACTCTTGCAGGCGCGGCACGCTGATGTATCGATTGAACGCACCGAGGACGAGCAGCACTGAGAACAGGACGATCTTGACGATGATGGTGCGTCCGAATGGTGATCTCACCAGGTCATCGACGCTGCCTCCATAGGCCCACCACTGGTAGGACGCGGTGAGGGCGACGAGCCCAACGCCGACCCCAGCGATCCCCGAGAAGCGGGTGGCGATCCCTGCCATCGACCACGCGGCGCGGTCGCCCTGCTTCATGAACCGAGGGAGGATCACTGTGGAGAGCACGAGGAGGCCGCCTCCCCAGACCAGGGCTGCGATGAGATGCAACCAGTCCAAGATCTCGGCCGCGCTGAAGTCGCCGGCGTCGGAGGCGTGCCCGGACGCGCTGTCCATCGCGGACACGACGACGGCGCAGCCCAGCATGAACCATCGCGAGAGACCCGAGGGATGGGGGGCGCGGGCCGCCGCGATCGTGGCGGATAGGGCGACGATGGCCGCCATGCGGAGCAGCCAGGCGTGCCCGTAGTGCGTGCGGAGGAGGACGGTCGGGAGCGCGGGAAGGACTCCTGTGATGGGATAGCCGCTCATCTCGGCGGAGCGCACGAGGAGCCCAAGAATGCAGCTCACGAACAGCGCGGCGGCGCTGATCCGGAGCACATGCCTCATTCCCGCGAGGAGATCCTCCTGGGCGGAGATGGCGTCGCCTCGCGCGGAGCCCACCACCCAGGGCGAGCAGACGAGCACACCGATGCAGCACGCGAGGGAGACGAGTTCGAACCAGTCGGGGATGACGTGGAAGGAGAGGCTCACGTGCTTTCGTCATCTCACGGTGAACGTATAGTCCCCCGACGTGCGATGCCCATCCCGCGCGACGACGCTCCAGGTGACCCGATAGATCCCCGGCGCCAGTCGCGGCACGTCCACCGCCAGCAGCTTGGGGTCGGAGGGGTCCACGCGCCCGTGTCCGTCGTCCACGGCCGCGCCGTCTGGCCCGTGGACCGCGACCGACGAGAACGCCGGCTCGAGGTCGCTGTCGAACCAGATACGCACCTGACTGGGCGGCGCAGCGACGGTGGAGCCCACCTTGGGATCGGCGTGGTCAGGATGGGCATGGGCTCGAGCGACGCCGGGCGCACCGAGCATGAACAGCGCCAAGAGGAGAGCGGCCGCCGGCCTGCCCCCACACGTTCGCGGCTGTGTCTTCACTGGAATATCGGCCTCCCGATGCTCCCCGGGAAGAGATCGTCCACGAAGACGTGAAACAGCACGAAGACCCCGATACCCGGTCTTGACGGGCTTATGGGAATCTCCCGTCGTCCTGCGACTGGCACATCGGCTAGCCTGCCCTGAATGTGCTCGCTCGCCCGGCCTCTATTGGGGCACCCTCGGCAGGGTGGCACGAACAGGCCGCGCTCGTCGTAGGTCGTGTCGCTCCCCGCTGCGCGCAACCACCATCAGCTTCACCCCGCAGCAGCGCCGAGCCGCGCATCGTCGATCGCCTCTTCCAGCGTCGCGTACGGGCCGAGCGGATCGTTGTTCACCCACTGAGGGTTCGCGTTCTCCGCCTTGAACCACCAGCCTGGCCCGCAGCCCCACCCCTCGCCGTCGTCGCGCTCGGCCTCCTCGCGCGACACGAACCAGAACCTCCAGTTGCGCCTGCCGATCCGCACGATCTCGGGCGCGATCGTCACGCGGAGCGGCTCGTCGAGCGGCTCTCCCGGCGACGGTGACGAGCAGCTCCACACGCCCAGACGCACGCCGCTGCGGTCCACGGTGCGGGCGAGGCTGCAGGAAGCGTCGGCAGCAGGGCGCGACAGCTTCTTCGCGCGCGATTTCTTCGTGCTGGGCATGGACGTCTCCATCGGTCGCGGCAGAACCACCGTGCCGGCTGTCGCCGGGCGGTTGGTAGGGGTCGTCGAGCCGCGCCTCTCGCCCTGTCGGGATGGTGCGTCCAGTATAACGGATGGTCATCCGCCGCGTCTACAGCGCTCACCCGGCGACGGGCTCGTTGTTCCTGCCCTGCCTGCACGGCGCTCGGTTGTCGCGCCGACTACACATGGGCGGACTGCCGCGAGGAGACGTCGTGGCTGACCCGCAGGAACTGATGAGGGCCGTGCGCGACCGGTACGCCGCGGTAGCTCGCGAGCCACGCGGCCAGTTCCCGTACCCGGTCGGCGTCGAGAGCCTCTCCAGGCTCGGGTACGACCCCCGCTGGACCGCCGCGCTCCCGACGGACGTCGCGGAGCGGTTCGTCGGCGTCGGGAACCCGCTGCGCGTTCGACCACCTCGGCCAGGAGAGAGTGTCCTCGACGTCGGGTGTGGCTGCGGGGTGGACACGCTGGTCGCCTCGCAGCTCGTCGGGCCGCCGGGGCGAGCTATCGGGTTGGACGCCACTCCCGAGATGCTGGACTACCCGCGCAACGCCGGCGAGCTTCATGGCTGCGCCGCCGCGTTCGTCCAGGGGGTCGTCGAGCAGCTCCCGTTCGTGGACGGTTCGTTCGACCTTGTCATCTCGAACGGCGCGCTGAACCTGGCGACCGACAAGGACCGCTCGTTCAGCGAGATCGCGCGCGTCCTCGCGCCGACGGGCGAGATGATCGTCGCGGACCTGATCGTCAGGGAGGCAATCCCGGAGCACCTGCTCGCCAGCATGGACGCTTGGTCCACCTGAATCTCGGGGGCGCTGCCGGGTAGGTCCTACCTGGAGAAGCTGCGGCAGGCGGGCTTCGCGTCCGCCGAGATCATCGAGCGGACGGGCTACGCGACCTCGCGGTACACCGAAGCCGTCATCATTCGGGCGTCGCGGTGACCGTGGATTCCTTTGCCGGCTTCCGCATGGTCACGCGGTAGAGCCGACGCGGGAGCTTGCTCTCCTCGAACTCCTCGACGCCGACGATCTCCCAGCCGCTGGCGAGCAGCTCGACCTTCGCGCGGTCGAAGAAGTGGACGATGAAGCCCTGGTTCTCGTAGAGAGCCTCGCCTCGACGGATGCCGCGTCCGTAGTCAGGGTCGCTCGTGTTCCGCACCGTGTTGATACACAGGCCTCCGGGGCGCAGCACGCGGAGGACCTCGGCCGACAGTGCGGCCAGCTCCGCGCTCGTCAGCGCCATGCAGAAGAGCATGTGCGAGTAGCAGGCGTCGAACGACGCGTCGGTAGCGGGGAGCGGGCGCCGCACGTCATGCTCGTTCGCGGTCACCCGCTCACTCACCCCGGCTTGCGCCGCGGCGCGGAGGATCGCCTCGATCCCGGTGGGCGAGTAGTCAAGGACGTGAACGTCCAAGCCCTGCGCGGCGAAGAAGACGGTGTCGCGCCCCTGGCCGGCACCCAGTTCCAGCAGCCGATGGGCGCCGATGCCCTTCAGGTCGGCGACGGTCTTTCGAGCGGGTAGCTCGGCTCGGCGCCGAACATCTCGGGCCGGGAGCCGAGCACGGGGGGTGCGGAGCGAGGAGGAAGCCCTGCGCGGCGCTCTGGAGTCCCGCGTCCGCGAAGGCCGGGGGCGCTCGCGCGCTGACCGGCTACGACTGCGTGGAAGCCTGGGTTGGGAGTCCCGTGGCGGTTGAAGCCGGGGGGCGAGGGGGGGTGCGTGTCGGCCTTCCCGGCGACGGGCTTCGAGGACACCGTCGAGGGGGCCCCTTGCGCTTAAAGCCGGGGGGGCAGGTCGTCTTTACTAAGCGGCGAGGGGTTACCCACACTTCCCGTTGAAGGCGCTGCCTGCCTTCATAGGGCACGCCTTGTGGCAGAGGAGCTGCGCTCCGCTGTCACTTGGAGAACGAGATTATGTCGAAGCGAATCATGGTCGCTCTGCTTCTCGGCGGCGCCGTGTTTGCGGTCTCAGCGGCTAGGGCCGACGAGACCATCGTCACCCCGAAGCAGCTCAAGTGGACCCAGGCGCCCAGTCTGCCCAAGGGCGGCCAGTACGCCACCGTGCAGGGAAAGCCTACTGAGTCAGGCCCGTACATCTACGGGGTCAAGCTCCCGGCGAACTTCAAGATCGCGCCCCATGAGCACTCGGACGCGCGGACCTACGTGATCGTGTCCGGCACGCTCTACGTCGGCGAAGGGGAGAAGTTCGACCAGGCCAGCATGAAGGCGCTCCCGGCCGGGAGCGTCATGACCTACGCAGCCGGGACAAAGCACTTCACCACCAACAAGCAGCCTGTCACCTTCATGGTGATCGGGACCGGCCCCACGGAATACACGTACGCCAATCCCGCCGACGATCCTCGGAAGAAGTAGGGCGGTGTCCACAGGCGACTGCGCGTCGCCGACTGCAAGATGGTCGATTCTGGCTCGGGGTCCCGTCGCGGGCGAGCATGGTAGAGTCCGCAGAGGATGAAGGTCGAGATCCTCATGAGCCCGGGTTGCGGTCACGGGCGCCAAGCCGTGGAGCTGGTCGCGGACATCGTCCAGCAAAATGCCCCCGGCGCGGAGGTCAAGACGATCATCGTCGCCACCGACGCGGACGCGGTTCACCTCGCGTTCCCGGGCTCGCCCACCGTGCGGATCAACGGGGTGGACGTGGAGCAGCCGCCACCCAGGGGCGTCGGCCTCGGGTGACGGCTGTACGGTCTCGCGGGCGTGCCCCCGCGACAGATGATCGAGGCGGCGGTGCGCTCGGCCGGCGAGGGGACAGGTCGCGCGCTGCCGCCCGTCATCGTCATCGCGCTCATGACGGCTGATTAAGTAGCCCCCCCCCGGCGTTCTTCTCGCAAGGGCCCACCTCGACGGTGACCGAGCCCAGTATTTTCCGTGGGATGGACGCCCGTGGGTCGCGTGCGAAGCCGTGTAAAGCCGCGCGCGGCCGTTGGGGTGCAAGTGGTCGCTGGTTCAAATCCAGTCGCCCCGACCATTGAGAGGCCCGGTATCCCTCAACTTTCGGATACCAGGCCTTTCGCTTTTCTGACGCTTTAGGGGTGCCGTGGTGCGTTTCGTGGTGCGTTTTTTCGGCCGGCGCGCACACGAACCGAGCGGCTGGTGAGACGGGCCGCCCACGTCACCGTCACAGCCCCGAGCCTCCTCACCCCCCGCTTCATCCGGGCGTCGATCGCCTCGCGCACGGCGGGAGTCGCGTCGTCCCGCCGATCGGGGGCGAACCGCCGCGCCCAACCCCCGCCGGGCGCCGAGCGACGTTTCCATGACATGGCGTCCAGCCACGGTTCCGGTGTATATGCCCGCGCCCTCGCCCACGATCCGGTGCGCGCGGCGCAGCTCGGGGGCTGCATGAAGACGATCAAGGGAGAGAACGTGGCGGTCGGCGACGTGGTGGTAGGCCCGTGCCGGCTGGGCTCAGTCGAGCTGCGCACGGGTGACCGCTTCACGGTTGCGCACGTGCGGCGCGTGGCGAAGTACCGGCTCCTGGAGATCGACCTCGTCGGTTGTGGCGCGCCCGGACACCGTTGGCGGGCGATCGTGGCCGACGACTGATCGGCGCAACAGTGGTAAGCGCCCGGACACGACGCACGACGCGACCTTTGTCGGGGGTTTGGCCATGTCGGCGCGCCGTGCCGGGCGGGCGGCACCATACGCAAGCGGCTGTGATGCCCAGTTGCTCGTTTTGTTAAGTTTCGTTTTCTCAGAACGAGCATCGAGCCGGCGCACGCGGCGTCAGTCCGCCGAGTACGCTTCGGCCATGGCCCGCCGCCGCCCGCTCACGCTCCAGCAGCTCGCCGAGATCGCGGAGGCCGCGCGCCGCCGCTCTCACCTAACGCCGGGCCCGCTTGATTCGATCAGCGGGGCGTGATCTACGGTGGTCGTGAGACCACCGACGCCCCCGCAGGTTCGCCGCGTCATCGTTCGGCTTCGCCAGGAAGGCCGCACCTACGACGAGATTGCCGAGCTCGTCGGGGTCGGTACGGCGACCGTGAATCGGATCCTCCGCCGCTACCGGGAGACCGGCTCGCTCGATCCGTTGGTACCCGGTGGCGGCAATCCTTCGCCGCTCCGCCAAGTCGAGTCGAAGTTCAAGGCACTCGTCTCCGCGATGCCTGATGCCACGGTCGCGGAGATGGCGGCCGCGCTGCGGAAGGCGGAGAAGCTTTCCACGAGCCGGTCCTCCGTTCAGCGGGCGCTCGTTCGTCTCGGCTACTCGCGAAAAAAAAGTCCTTCGTCGCGGTAGAGCGGGACACCCCGCACAATCTCGAGCGACGGCGCGTCTTCTGTGCCCTGATGCGCGCCGTCCGGGAGAAGCGTCTCGTCTTCATCGACGAATCGTTCTGCAAGACGGGGATGTGCCGCGAGTTCGGTTGGGGACTTCGTGGCGAACGCGTCCGCGGGATGCGGCCGTTCCGGTCCTGGAAGACGGTCGCGCTCATCGGCGCGATCCGGCTCGGGGCCAAGCCGAAGCTCATGACCTACCCAGGTTCCGTTAACGGCCCAGTCTTCGTTCAGTTCGTCCGAACGCGCCTAATCCCGTGGCTTCGCCCAGGCGACGTCGTCGTCATGGACAACCTGAACATCCACAAGATGCGCGCCGTCAGGTCGGCCATCGAGGCGGCGGGCGCCACCCCCGTCTACCTCCCGACCTACAGCCCGGAGCTGAACCCCATCGAGCTTCTCTGGGCGGACCTCAAGCGGAGCCTTCGCACCCTAGCAATCAACGACGAGTTCCAACTCCGGCGAGCCGTTAGGCGTCTGCGGCGGCGCGTGCCCACCAAGAAGATCGCTGGCTGGTTCGGGCACGCGCTCGCCCACACTCAAATCAACTGATCTCGGCGTTAGGCGGCCTTCGGCCCCGCTCACGCTCCTCGGGCGAGCCGCGCCGCGACCGCGGCCCTCACCTGCTCCGCGTGCGC